>Ga0070698_100010208_pt1 | contig 10031 bp, 6 predicted proteins | sample KBSK1502metaG_FD_65477 | JGI IMG/M metagenome (GOLD analysis project Ga0070698, IMG submission 65477) | Corn, switchgrass and miscanthus rhizosphere microbial communities from Kellogg Biological Station, Michigan, USA - KBS K1-50-2 metaG | ecosystem: Host-associated > Plants > Roots >... | reverse complement strand
AAGGCGATCACAAGGATGAAAAGTAATTCAGTACTGCCCAGCGAATCGAGAATAAGTGCTAACACAGCGCGGTTTTGCCTTCCTGGAGTTGCGATTACTAACCAGAGTGCCTCAAGAGATTGCGATTGTAACGCGCGGCACGAAAAAGCAGAAGGCGTGAGCAGAAGGCGCGAGTGATCACTTAAGGGAATGTGCAAACAGACGATGTGATCTCAGACTCCGGGAATAACCTGGTTACTCGTCACGTCGAAGCCTTGATGAGAATTCGCATCTCGGTACCGCGAAGCGGTTACGTCTCGCAGCCCAGGGTTGCCGCTTCGGCTACCCTGGGTTAGAGCAATTCCAAGGGTTCAACCGCAACGCGGCTGCGTCGACGGTCGCAACCCGTTCCGGGTTGACCACAGAAATTGCGGTACCCAGGGTTGAAGCAACCCTGGGCTTTGCGCCGTAACCGCTTCGCGGTAGAAAGCGGATCATTACCAATCAAACTTGCGATTCCAAATTGAATTAGCGTTGACATGAACAGAGATGACTGAGATAGGCAAACTTCAGGACTTTGCTGAAACAGCCGAAGCGATTGCAGCCACTACGAAAAAACTGGAAAAGGCTGCCATCCTTGGGGCGTACCTCCAGAGGCTGAGCGACGCAGACTTGAGCCGCGCCACTAGATATTTTGCCGGTTATCAGTTTGCGCAGGCAGATTCACGGACGACGAATGTGGGTGGCAGCATCATCAGTGCGTCCCTTAGTGAAGCCACAGGCTTTAGTTCAGAAGATCTCTATCCGCGCTATGTCCGGCTCGGTGATCCTAGTGAACTCGCGGCTGAAATAATCAAGGAGGTCAAGCGCCCATCCAATCCCACCATTACTCTGGTTGAGACTGAATCACTCATCACCCGACTTAGTGAGACTCGAGGCATTAGAAACAAGACCGCTTTACTAACAGCTTTGCTACGAAGAGCCTCGTCGCTCGAAGGAAAGTACCTGGTCAAGTTGCTTGCCGGTGATCTGCGAATTGGTTTGCGAGAGGGGCTAGTCGAAGATGCTGTAGCCCGCGCTTTCGGCCAGTCGCTCTCTGACGTTGCTTACGCCAACATGTTGCTTGGTGACATCGGTGAAACTGCTGTGCGGGCGCGCGCGTCTGATCTTGGCGACGTCAGCATGCGACTATTTCATCCAATCAAATTCATGCTGGCAACGCCAGCAGCTGACCTCACCGACATTACCCGAACGATGCCCGAAGAGTTTCTGGTTGAAGATAAATTCGATGGCATTCGCGCGCAGGCCCACGTCCGTGAAGGAAGAGTCGCCATCTACTCACGCACGATGGATGAAATCACACACCGATTCCCGGAACTAATTGATCCGTTGCGAGCGTTGCCAACGGACGTAATTATCGACGGGGAGATAGTCCCGGCTAACGAACGAGGGATTCTTCCGTTTAGTGAGTTACAGAAACGACTCGGGCGCAAAAATGTCGGTAGTCAGTTGTTGATCACCGTGCCAGTAATCCTGGTCGCCTACGACCTACTCTATGCGAACGGCAACGTATTGATCGACGACCCACTTTCTCATCGCAGAGTAATTCTGCAAGAGATCATTCCGGCGGGTGGTCCAGTAAGGATGTCGGAAGGTAAGGTGTTTAGTGAAGCGGCAATGCTCGACGATGAATTCGTTGCGGCACGAGCTCGCGGTAATGAAGGTTTGATGATCAAGAGTCCCGCGTCTGTCTATAAGCCAGGCAGGCGCGGTCGCGATTGGCTAAAGTTGAAACGAGCAATCGCGACCCTTGATGTGGTAGTGACCGCAGTTGAAGTCGGTCATGGAAAAAGACGGAATCTACTTTCGGACTACACTTTTGCGGTTCAGCGTTCAATGGACGACCCAGAACTCTTGAATATTGGCAAGGCCTACTCAGGCTTAACGGATCGCGAACTCACAGAGCTTACAGAATGGTTTCGCAGCCATACTCTCCAGGAGTTCGCACATGGACGGGTTAGGATTGTCGAACCTCGGATAGTCATCGAAGTCACCTTTGACAGAGTTCAGCCATCCAAGAGACACAAGAGTGGATTTGCCCTTCGTTTTCCAAGAATCGTACGTCTCCGGCCAGACAAGTCTCCCAGTGAGGTCGACACTCTCGACACGGTGAAACGCTTAGTTGAGGCCAACGATCACTCTCAGGAAGCCTAAGTCGGTCGCACGACTTTCAAGTTCAGACGGCTAATTACTGAAGGATGAGACCGATTCGCGGTCTATTCAAGGCAGACCGTTGCTATTGCCATAGCGTCGGCTTGGAGGTACGATGACGCCCGTCACGCGCCCTCTCCATATCGTTCTTGGCACGACCCGGTGAGTCTGCACACAAATTACTCGCAGGCCACCAGTGCCAGGCAACTAAGGAATAGATTTAGGATTGTTCTTGGTTGCCCTAGAAGAGTGACAACACGGTCATTAATGCATCGTAGAGCAGAATATCAGTCGGCTCACTGATGTCGTCTCCCTGTTGCGTGCTATCGGTCGAGACCGTGGTGGTCTCATCCGTGCTGGTTGTACTCATGGAACTGCTAGGGGGTGGTGGGGGTGGGACGTAACCCGGTGTTTCCAACACTCCGGCACGAGTATTCACCGCGAGGACGGACAGAAAAAGAACGGGCAATACGTACTTTTTGACAAGGTTCATTGATCTTCTCCTTCAGATTTTGTAGTCAAAGCCTGTGAGGGTGGAGCAACCAAGCTTGAAAATTGGTTGTTTATGATAATATCCGTCAATCAAGACGCTTGCAAGGTTCCTTACCTATATCTAAAACCGGAGTTTTAATATGGAGTTACAAGTACCCATTTTTAGAGCTGAGGCCGTTGCCACAGCCCCCCAGGATGTAATCCCTTTATGTGAACTAGCTAAGTCGCTTGAGGAAGCAGGCGAGTACGAACAAGCCGTTGAAACGCTGCGACCCTATTGGAAGAGGTTGGGTGAGCCACCCATCACAGAGGGACTATCGACGGAGGCGAAGGCCGAACTTCTCTTACGAACAGGTGCACTGACTGGATGGCAGGGCAGTGCCAGACAGGTGCCAGGTGCTCAGGACCTTGCCAAAGATCTGATTAGCGAGAGCTCTGACATGTTTGAGGCGCTTGGTTTGTGGGAAAAGGTTGCTGAGGCTCGCGTTGATTTAGCCATTTGTTACTGGCGCGAGGGTGGACTTGATGAGGCCCGGGTCACACTGAAACTTGTGCTCGATGGTCTCGAAAACAAAAACAGCGAACAACGACTCAGAGCTCTTTTGAATAGTGCCATTGTCGAAAAGGTCGCGACTCGTGAATTTGAGGCTCTTCGAATCTTGCGAGAAGCCACGCCCCTTTTCGATCAGAGTAATAACCACGCGCTTAGGGGAAAGTTTCACAACTCGTACGCTACGCTGCTCATGAGCCTCGGAACTTCAGAGAATCGAAGCAACTATATCGATACTGCGTTTGTTGAATACTCTGCAGCAGCATTTCACTTTGAGCAGGCTGGGCATAAGAAGTTTCAGGGCCGTGTAGAAAACAATGTTGCGTATCTTTTCGCCACCCTTAGCAAATTCCAGGAAGCCCACGAACACTTCAGCCGCGCTCATGCTCTTTTGGAGAGCGCGGGCGATTTTGGTGGTGCTGCAGGTTGCGATGATGCTCGAGCACAAGCTTTTCTGCTTGAAGGCAGGAACAACGACGCAGAGAGAGCGGCAGCGGGCGCGGTACGTATTCTAAAACGCGGCGGTGAGCAGACCATGTTGGCCGAGGCATTAACAACGCAGGGAAAAGCTTTGGCTCGTCTAGACCAATTCCCGGCGGCACGAACAACGCTAGACCAGGCGATCGAAATTGCTCGAACCGCGGGCGATCCAGATCGTGGTGGAATTGCGGCCGTCAGTGTCATCGAGGAATTGGAGAAGCAGCTTTCAGCGGACGCTCTATTGGAATACTACCAGACGGCCGAATCGTTGCTCGCGCACTCCCAGAATCGAGGACTAAAGGTTCGGCTGGGTGATTGTGCGCGTCGTGTATTGTCCTCGGAGATTGTTTCCAAGACTTCGCCTTCCGCTTCTGCAGAAGGGATCGCATTGGGTGAAGGGTTTTCACTTGATGCGGAGGTGCTCCGCTACGAAGGAAGTTTGATTCGCAAGGCGCTCGAAAAGTCTAAGGGCAGCGTTACCAGAGCTGCTCGCTTACTAGGCGTGACCCATCAAGGACTAGCTTTCATCCTGAATGGAAGGCACAGCGACTTGCTTTCGATTCGTACGCCAGTCAAACGACGCAGAAAGAGTATTATCCGGTTCCACTGACGAGCAGAACCCAACCTTCCAGAGTAGCGCTGCTTCTGTTAGAGGCAGCGCTATTCGCGTATTTGTGCTCTAACAATAGTTCTCTTAATATCAACTCCCGCAAGCGAACGAATCCTTTTGAGTGACTCTATGAAAACTGTTACCCCCCTCGTATTAATACTATTACTCGGAACGTCAGAATTACTTGCCCAAAAGCAACGGCGCGGGACGGTGCGACAAAAGCCTCCCACGGCCGCAACTCCTAAGGCGACTGAAACGGCGACGCAACCCTCAACCACTACACAGCCTCCCTCGAATAAACCTCCCGCGGCACCCAGGCCGTTGGTGACAGTTAACGGCCAAACGTTGAGCACGGCCAACTTCGATGCTTCGGTGCGCTCGCAAGTGGACAGTCTCGAGGACAGAATCGCCGAGGCCAAACGAAAGGTCCTCGACGTTCAGCTAAACACAATTTTGCTCGAGGTAGAGGCAAAGCGACGAGGCATTACCAGTCATCAACTTTATGAGTTGGAAGTAACCAAGCGCATTGCACCCGCAACACCCGCCCAGATAAAACAGTTCATGGATGATAATAAGGCTCAGCTTGAAGGAATGGACTCAGCAACTGCGACGACGCAGGTGGCTGCATTCATTCATGATGAGGCTGAAAGTCGGCTTGGTGATGCGCTGATTGCACGCCTGCGGAAGACGATTCCCGTTGTAATGGGAGTAGACGTTACTAGTCCAAACCTGAGTGGCGAGGCGGTACTGGCAACAATAGGCGGCAGTCCCCTGAAAGCGGTTGTCTTTACGGAGAGGGTGAAGCCAATAGTCTATAAGCTGCGACTGGAGACTTATCAGATCGAAAAGGAGCAGGCTGAACGATTGGTCAACGACTTATTGTTGATCGACGAAGCGAATCGTCGTCAGATTGGATCAGAGGAGATCATCCGAACAGAAATAAGCGACAAGGTCCATCCTCCCACTGAAGCAGAAGTAGCAAAGTTTTATAACGAAAACAAGCAGCGTATTAGTGGAGATCTGAATACAGTTCGTAATCAGGTCGCTAATTACTTGCAAGAGGAAGATAGACGGCGTTTGGAAAACGAGCTGTCAGCCCGACTACGCAAGAATGCTGATATCCGCTGGCTGATTACCGAACCCGTCGCGCCCGTTCAAGTTATCAGCGTGGATGATGATCCGGCTCTTGGACCTGTTGGTGCGCCGGTCACAGTCGTTGAATTCACTGACTTTCAATGTCCCGCTTGCGCCGCGATGCATCCGATACTCGACGAAGTGTTGAAGAGTTACGGTGACAAGGTTCGATTTGTTGTACGCGACTTTCCGCTCCAGCAACATGAGTGGGCACGAAAGGCTGCAGAAGCGGCGAACGCCGCCAAGGCGCAAGGAAAGTTTTTCGAGTATGCGACGCTGCTTTTCCAGAGACAAAAAGCGCTCGATGTTCCCTCGTTGAAGAAGTATGCGAGTGAACTAGGGCTAAATCGTGTCAAGTTTGACGCTGAACTCGACAGGGGGATTTATGCGGCTGAGGTCAAACACGATTTGGATGATGGTGAGATCTATGGAATAGGAAGCACGCCATCGATCTTCGTCAATGGCGTGCTGTTGAAAACACTAAGTGCAGATGGCTTGCGCGAGGCGATCGATCGCGCAGCCGCTGCTGCGAAGCGTACCGCCGCATCTCCGAACTAATCAGGTTAGCGTTCTCCTTGATGATCGCCTTTTGTGCAAAGCCTTGATGATCTAAAGATTTGAGCAAAAGACCCTTAGACTACGTGACTGATCTGTAAGACTTCCGTCGCTATCGCGACACGAACTGAACCTACAAATCAAGACGAACATTTATTCCCGCCATTAAGTATCAACCCCCCAAAGCTGATGGAGCGGCGAGATGGGGATTTCATTAAAGCCGGAGCGTCTCAAGCGCTACAAAGACGTGGCCATGCTGCTGATGAAGTATGGCCGCTCCGACCTGATTAGCAAGGCAGGTTTGGAAGAAGCAATCTTGCCGGCAGAGATGAAGTCTTCCTCCACTGCATCCGCGGAGGAATTAGCCAATGATCTGGAGAAGCTTGGACCAACGTTCATCAAATTGGGCCAACTTCTCTCGACACGAGCCGACTTCCTGCCAACGCCCTACCTTGATGCCTTAACCAGGCTACAGGATCAGATCGAGCCTTTTAACTTCGAAGAAGTCGAACGAATCGTGTCGAGCGAGCTTGGTGTCAGACTCTCAAAAGCATTTGCCGATTTTGAACCTGCACCAACCGCCGCAGCGTCGTTGGCTCAGGTCCATCGTGCTTGTATGCGCGACGGCCGAGCGGTTGCGGTGAAAGTCCAACGGCCGAATATCCGCGAGCAAATTATCGAAGACCTTGACGCTCTGGGCGAAATTGCCGAGTTTCTCGACTCCCATACTGAACTCGGGAAGCGTTACGAGTTCTCTAACATGCTTTCGGACCTACGAAAGAGTCTGCTTCGCGAACTCGATTTCACTCGTGAGGCTCAAAACCTGATTACGATTGGCGAAAATCTTGCTGAGTTTGCTGACATTATTGTTCCTGAGCCGATTGAAGACTACACGACAACGCGCGTCCTAACGATGGAATATGTCGAGGGTAAAAAGATTACTTTGCTCAACCCGCTGAGATTTCTCGAGATCGATGGCAGCAGACTTGCCGACCAACTTTTCCGCGCCTATTTGAAGCAGCTACTGATCGACGGTCTGTTCCACGCGGATCCACATCCGGGCAATGTGTTTCTAACGCCTGACGATCGGATTGCTTTACTTGACCTGGGAATGGTCGGCCGCCTAAGTAGAACTTTTCAGGACGATCTGCTGCGACTCTTGCTGGCGATCAGCGAGGGACGCGGGGAGGCAGCCGCGGAAGCAGCGATCAAAATGGGCGAAGCCAAAGAGGGCTTCGATCGCTCAATCTTCATTCGTCGCATCAGTGATCTCGTCGCCGAGAACAAGGACGCTATTTTGAGCCGACTAAATTCTGGCAAGGTCGCTTTAGAAATCACGAAAATTGCGGCTGATTGTTGGTTCCGATTAGCGCCAGAGTTTACGATGATCGTAAAAGCGCTGCTGAATCTAGACCGCGTGGTTTATACGCTCGATCCAACCTTCGACCCCAACGCGGTGATTCGCGAGCGGGCCACTGAGATTTTGGAACGCAACATTATTCGAAGCGTTTCGCCCAGTAACCTGCTCGCCGGAGCAGTAGATGTGAAGGAATTTGCGGAAAAGCTGCCGTTGCGCGTCAACCGGATACTCGACGCGATTGGCAATAATGAACTTAAGTTTAAGGTTGATGCGATTGATGAAAAGGTCGTCCTCGATGGTCTGCAGAAGGTCGCAAATCGAATCACACTTGGTTTAGTCGTGGCCGCCCTGATAGTGGGGGCAGCGCTGGTAATGCGAGTGGAGACTTCGTTTCGCATCTTTGGCTACCCTGGTATTGCAATGATTCTCTTCCTCCTGGCGGCCGCTGCGGGTTTGATACTAGCCTTCAACATCCTGTTTCATGACGAAAAGCGTGACTAGACCCGTAATCTCCGGATACCTCGTGCTCATCAGTGTTTAAAACCTCAAGAATTTCTCAAGAGGACTGCAATAAAAAGACATCTGTGACGGCGTTCCAAGAAATCCAACGGCAAAACGCTCAATCAATAAACCGAAACGAACCAACCGCGAACGTTCTAAAAGTCGGAATCCTCAAAAAACGAGCCATGGTCAATCCCGAACCCCCAACCGAATCAAATAGTAACCAACGCAAGATAATAATGGAGAAAATCACAGTCCCGTCGCCGACGGGATGTGTGGCCAGGCCTCGCCTTCGGGGAATTCTGGAAAAAAGTCTTCGATCTTGTACTTCAACGATAATCAGTGGGCGCGCGGGTTCCGGTAAAACAACCCTGGCAGTCGATTTTGCAGAAAAATCGGGAAGATCAGTCGCCTGGTACAAAGTTGATGCCCCCGAAACCAAGTTAGAAGTCTTCTTTGAGTATCTGATTTCCAGTATTTACGCCCAGCGCCCGGGCTTTGGTAGTTACTCACTTTGTGCCCTGCTGCAAGAAGGAACGGAACTCCAAGACATATCCCACTTAGCTGAACTCTTTGTTTTCGAGCTTGAACTTTTGGCTGAGCACCCGTTGTTAATCGTCATCGAAGATCTCCATCTGGTGTGTGACGCGGAGTGGCTGGTGCCGTTCTTCCGCCGGTTGCTTCCGTTGTTACCGGCGGACGTTCATATGTTAATTACGAGCCGAACGATGCCGCCTGCACCACTTTGGCGGATGAGATCCAAGCAAACCCTGTCAGTCATCGACGAAGAAACACTTTCCTTTACCAGGGACGAGGCAGTTCGTCTGTTCGATCAGTATGGGTTGACCCGTGAACAGGCGAGCATCGCGCTCGACCACTCACGCGGTCGAGCAGCGGCTCTTTCGAGTCTAGCGGCCACGCTTTACTTTGCCGAAACAGAGCTATTGAGCAGTGAAAGGTCGTCTCACCCTTTAAGACCTTGCTGCTGAGTTGCTCTCTTGATGCAGTTGCAATCTTTGTATGGAAGGCCTAGAAGTGAAAGCTGGGGGAACTACCCCGTCTACCAGCCATTTGCAGCGTGGTGGAGTGCCGGGATTTCGCTATGCTAATCTTCGCCTATTCGAACGCCAAGTCGTGAGGAATAGGGTAATGGCGCCCAGAACCCGACAGGGTAAACCGCCGGAATCATCGCCAGTTGCGGCCAGTATGGAAGCAGCTGACGTCAGGCCGGGGTTTTTCCTCCGTACCAAACTGTTACTACCCAGGCCTGCGCCGGAATTGCTCACTCGGCCACGGCTTGCCGATCGACTACTAACCAATCTCACGAATCCTCTAACACTGATAACCGCCAATGCCGGCTCGGGAAAGACCACGCTGGTGGCGGACTTCCTCCGCACACAGGATCGACGATTTGTTTGGTATCAGCTGGATCATACCGACACTGATCCGTTTGTATTTCTCGGTTATGTAACCTTTGGCATTCGGCAAATAGTTCCAGAGTTCGGGAACGCAATGTTTGCTTACCTTAAAGAGGCATCAGGTGAGTTGGCCCAGAACCCCGAACGAGCCGTTGATGTTTTGATCAACGAAGTGCTGGAACGGGTTGAACAACAACTCATCGTGGTACTCGATGACTATCATCACCTCGGACTAGATACTCCCGTCCACGCGGTTCTTGATCGCTTGTTGGCTTATCTTCCCGATGTATTGCATGTGATCATGATATCGCGTGAAATGCCGCCCCTTGCCCTTGCTCGTTTGCGCTCCCAATCGCCCGCGTCTGTAATCGATCGCTCCGATCTACTTTTCACTGACGAAGAAACGCGTGAGTTGTTTCGCAAAGTCTTCGATTTGGAACTCACGACGGAGCAGTTAGCTGAATATCGCGAACGCACACATGGTTGGATTACAGCTTTGCAACTTGTCAGACAGGTCGCCCAAAAAACTGTCGTCAATTTGCAAACGGGCACAGCGGACCTCGTTGAAGTATTGCGTCAATCCGAGCGCGATATCTTCGATTATTTCGCTGAAGAAGTTTTCACCGATGAGTCCGAAGAGGTTCAGGACCTCCTATTGAAAATCGCGCTATTGGACAACATTGAATTGGACACTTGCGCTGCTTTGTTTCCCGGGATGAACTGCGCTCGAGTGTTGCCCAC
>Ga0070698_100010207_pt1 | contig 10031 bp, 4 predicted proteins | sample KBSK1502metaG_FD_65477 | JGI IMG/M metagenome (GOLD analysis project Ga0070698, IMG submission 65477) | Corn, switchgrass and miscanthus rhizosphere microbial communities from Kellogg Biological Station, Michigan, USA - KBS K1-50-2 metaG | ecosystem: Host-associated > Plants > Roots >... | reverse complement strand
CCGTCGAGGTCATCGATGAACAGCGTCTGAATCTTCTGGACCATGAAACGATCCTAATACCCTCCGGTGAGGGAAAGTGTGTTACCGGGAGTAAACGCGCACCCGATTGCCAGCCAGTCATGTCGGCGTACGTGGGGGCGATGCGAATTGCAACGCCTTCGCCGTCGCCTGGGCCGGATAATGATGTATCCGAATGCGGCCGCTTATGATTTCACCGCGCGGCCATCGCCCCCAGCCGCGATGCCTGCTCTGAGGCCCGAACAGCCTATCTTGCCACCCGCGAAGGCAGGGCACGTCACGATCCGTAATTGATCCGCCGTCTAGGCTGGGATCAGAATGCGCTCCATACCGCCGACTCTGTCCTCTACCAAGAGCCGTGCCGAGGGGCTGTGCACCGTGCACAGACCGCCCAGTTCTGGCTCACGTCGTTGGGCCGCGTTGCGCCCTCCTCGCGGCATGAGAGGATGTGCCGCGTACCAGTGAGTGTGGCCAGCACGAGTACGCAAAATTAGTCTACGAGACTCGCTTGGCTATGTAAGTTGGCTTATTCTTGCATGTCGGTGGCGTAGCAAAGATGTCCGGGATGCAGCCGCGCCCTTTGCAACTTGGCAGCTGGACACAGATATACGCAAGCGTATCACAGCCTGCAACCTTGCTGGTTTGCGGATCAGAATTCCCTGAATGGATAACAGTATCGGTAGCGCTGCACGCAAATGCTGTCACAATATCGGTAGTTCGCGTTAGGCCAGTATTGTCAATCTCCACGACAGCGCTGTATTGATCGCCAAAGTCCGGATCCGGAACAGCCTGCGTATAATAGTACAAGTAGTGCGGCGGCCCGTAACTGGATGTATATTCAGGCACCCTGAGCTCAAGCCAGACAAGATCGCCAGACACATTTTCAACGTTTCTAAGTCCGAAAAGATACTTGCCGGAGGTACTCGACAGCGTCTGCCCCTGTCCTTTGGGGTTCGTGAACGTGCCAGTTGGCGGGGATGTAAAAGCTCCGCTTGACCTGAGCCCGAAAAGTATACTCAGCACCAGCAGCAAGGCAGCTGCCGCGAAGCTTGGCCAGCGGTAGTTGGCGAACAAGTAGGCAGTGACCGGTCCTGCAGATGGCTCTACCGGTGAATCTTGCACCGGAGTAGCTGATTTCGTCCGAGGTCGCGCCAGGCGAAAATTCAACCAGCAAAGCCAAGCAGAAACCAGAAACGCCACAATAGCAGTCGCAGTTACCACCCACCACTTGCTTGTCATGTCAAGCACACCCGACGCCTGCGCCGCCAACAGAATGATCAATACCGATAGGATCGGGGCTAGGAGGCGCGGAGTTCGTTGCCTCCTCGTCGAGGGATGACCTCTTGATGCCGGTTTGTTGCGAGCATTCATTGCGACCAGCTCCTTCCCACCCTGCAAAGAACTCTTTCGGTCTAGGTTGTTCGATTCCTACACACCGTAAGCTAGTCCGACCATCCGCAGTCCATGAATATGACGCTTGAAGAGCACGCTCGGTTGACCAGATGAGCAACGCATGGGAAGAGCCTCCTCGGATGTCAATAGAAGTACATGCCGCTCCGGGGCGAGCATTACAAGATCCTGCTCAGTGAGCCGCTCATCGGCAGTGTCGGGCGCTCCCGGGCTCGAGCCACTTGGTGATCGAGCGTTGAGCTGTTGGGACAGCTGGACCCGTTCGGTCAGGCCGGCCTGCTGGCCGCCAGGGGACCCGCCGGGGTTACCTTCGGGGCAGCAGGACGCTGAGGCAGGTGACGCACCCTTCGAGTTTCTCGAATTCGCTGATGTCCACCACAACCGGGGTGAAGCCCAGGTCACCCAGGAGCCCGGCGGTACGCGGCGCGGACGCGGCGATCAGCACCCGGTCGCCGCCCAGCGGGACGACATGGCAGCCGCCTTCTTCCTCCACCGGGCGGACCGCCGGGAACAGCCCGGCCGGCACTAGCTGCGGCAGCAGCAGGAACGTGCCGTCGGGCAGCGCGGTCACCGCGGACTTCAGGTGCAGCACCTTGCCCAGCGGGACCGCGATCACGGTGCGGCCCAGCGGAGCCAGCAGCGCGCGCAGCTGGCGGATGCCCGCGCCGTTGGTCCGCCCGCCGCACCCGGCGTACACGGTGTGGCCGGCCTGCAGCACATCGCCGCCATCGAGCGTTCCGGGCTCTTGGATCCGGGCGGTGCGCAGGCCCAGCGACCGGGCAACCCCGGCGACGCCGGCGACCTCGGCCCGGCGCGCCGGCGCGCCCGGGCGGGCCAGCACCGCCAAGTCCTCGCAGACCACCACAGTGTCTTCGATGAAGACCGAGTCCGGGCAGTCCTCAGCAGCCGGCGCCTGCTCAACCAGCCAGCCGCTGGCCGCCAGCGCCTCGGCGTACGCCGCGTGCTGGGCCCGGGCCAGGGCCACATCCACCGCGGTGCGCCCGATGTAGGTGACGATACCCTCAGCCAGCCTGCCACTGGGTGCCCGGACCAAGACCGTGCCGTTCACGATCGCTCCTTTACCAGGTACCAGACGTACCCCCAGCCAGCCACGTGGCATCGGACGCAGCGACGCCGACCGTGCCCGGCTCGCCTGCTCGGGCTTTTACCGTAACGCGCCCGCAGCGGCAAATGAGGATATTCAACCAAATGGTGGCGATGCATAAATATACAGGTCAGGCGGCGGAGCAAACGCCTCTGGATAACTGTTGCGCCAGCCCGCCATTACGTGCGACTTGGGGTCAAGATCAAGTGGCCGAACACCGATGCGGACGGGGTGTTCTGCGCATGTGGTGGCCCGCCGTCAATGTCGCCGCTTGGCCCGGACGCGCTGGACAGTTCCTGGCGCATGGAGGCGGTCAGCATTTCTCTGTGCGGTAGCTGGGCCGGGTCGTCTGCAGAATGAGCCGGGTGTCCCAGGGCTCGGCGAACAAGACCGCCAGTGTGTTCAGGACGCCATCACCACCGCCCGACGTAGCCGGGCCACTCTCGACGTGACCTTCCCGGCCCAACCACGCGGCCTCTCCCGCCAGGCCGGCCCCAGCCTGCCCGGCATGAGGGATAACGAAAGAGTCACAAGCATGGGCGCATCCTTACCTTGGCTTGACCAATCCATGAGCCTCGTGTTACCACCGTTAGCAAGTCTGTTGCCGTTCTAACGGACGAGCGTGGGGTTGGCGTTTCTTGGCGGACAGCATGCCTCAGTCGAGGGCCCACCCCCGGTAAGGGGGGGCTATTGGAAGAGCACTTGCGCCTGTCTGACGGATGAGCAAGGTCGCGTGATCTTCGAGACGAGACCCCTTGGCTCAACTAGAAAATGATTCTGCCTGGAGCGCGGCGCGGCGCGCATACGATCAACGGACATCGCTACGGCTACACGGAGTCAAGGGCTTGGACGAAAAGACGATTAAGAAAATTGTCGACAAGCTCGCAGTGGCATCCAACTTCGAGGCTACCTATGCGAGCGAGGATCGCCGTTGGTTCATCACCAAGGCCATCAAAGTGCTTAGCGCACAAGGGGTAGCCGACGCTGACATCCAGTCTAAGGTCACGACCGTCGTTGGCAAGGCAAAAACCTTCGTCAAGGCGAACGGGGATTTCAAGATCGGGGTCAAGCTGGACACGAAGCGGGCCGCAACAGAACGCGATTCCCGTGGCCGACGAGTCGAGATTCTTTACGGGCTGATCGCCACCGATTCCGGCGATCCCGGGCTTTTGGATACCGGCAACACTGCCCTGCTGAAGTTTGTTGCACAACGCCGCTATCGTTCGATAGAGCGGATGGAACTGTTCGTTAACCCCAATGGCCGCGGTTATTTTAGATACCCGGATACGTGCCCCGCGAATCAGGCTAAGAACGGGTGGCGCTGGACAGTAAATATGGACGCACAGAAGTACTGGGAGCCGCTGAGCCCTCCCGCCAACATTCCAATCTGGATGAAAAACCCGCCGACGGCCCCTGCCGCCTTTGATCCAGTGGCGGCAGTAAAGAGCCTGTTCACGCGGAAGGACGATGCCTGCGAAGGAAACTTGCTCGACTGCGCGACGACTATGAATGTTATCCTGATGGATTCGCTCCTGGAAGGCCACGATCCGGCGGCATTCATGGGATCCCAAGCGGCGAGGAATCCGATCTACCTGTCCATCATCCATGTGAACCCGCCGATAACGCAGCCGGAAGCGTTCTTTCTGACGGACCCTTCCGCTGAAGGGCTGTTCGTCAAGGGAGGCATTCCCCTCGATGATCTGCAGGTCGGGGATCACGTGTATATCCGCAACCATGAGCTCTACAAGACCCTGCAGCCGACGGGCTCATGGAACGGGGAGCACGCGCTGGTGACTGATTGCGGCAACCGCGTCATCGACAGCGATAAGGGATTCAAGTTCATGGGACATGGCATGCCACACGGTGGCGAATCGGGTGCCATCCCCCGTTTCTACAAAGGATTGCTGGGCGAGATCAACACCTACCTGCACCGTAGCTACCGGCTCGCGGCGATCTTCTTGAACTTCCTGGACTCCAATAAGACGTCCATCCCGGCATCCAAGTGGCAACACGATACGGGCACGGCCACAGCCGACGGCAATACCTTCGACGTGGATTATTATTTCTTCGACATTGACTTCAGCTACCTTGACTACACGTCCAAAACCTCCAAGAGCACCAAGATGGCGAAGAAGCACGAACACGGCTTCGTCGTCGCCCATGCCCCTTCTCAAAATCAGTTCATGCTGCACCACAGGCGCAAGCTCGCGGATGCGAAGAGCGATGGCGTGACCGATCGCGGGTCGGGCGTCCTATTCGCGGTCGACTCGGCGCCTGAAACTCCCCCGAAGAATGCGTTCGATCCCATCGGCTGGATACTCAGCTACCTCAACGCAAGCGGATCTGAGCTCAACTATACGCTGTTCAAGCGCTCAGGACACTCCAAATCCCTGTCGATGGTGCCGCTAGATATGTGGGAACTCTACACGGAACCTCTCGCCAGAATGCCTAATTCCAACGATGTATTCACGACACGGGCGCGCGTGAGCCTCGATGCCGCCTACCTGAGTTTCCTGAAGACGGCGAAGGCCCTTCCCCCGTAGTGCGCCAATGTCATAGCGAGGAAAACTATGGACGCGGAGGAACTGCAACCCTACATCGATATCTGCCTGGACCTGCTCGAGCCACTGCTGCGTGCGATCGAAGATCCGGATGAGGCGCGCAACCTGCTGCAGGAGCTTGGCTATGCTCCGCCCGCGGACGTGACCGCCTTCAAGTCATTTGACGGCGCGACGTCGAGCTTCATGGACATGATCTCGACGCTCGACGCCGCCGTGGACAGCGGCGATCTCGAAGACGCGGTGCCTGCCCTGGGCCAGTTGGCAGTGGCCATCGGCGCCCTCATCGCCGGAGTCAACTCGTTTGAGACGCAGATACAGCGCAACTTCGCCGGCTCACCGCTGCTAACCGAGACCGATATCCTGGCGCAGATCGCCCGTAAGCTCGCTGACTACCTGATCGTGACGTGGCTGAACCGGCGGCATCCCCTGATCGGCGCCGTGCTCGGGCTGGCCGGAATCATCACCGTTGAAGATGTGCCGGTTGCTCAGACGATCTATCACGCCCCATACCGCAGATACACGATCGACTGGGACATCTTCCCTGGCCTGCTGTCCGATCCCGTCAACGCGCTGAAGGCCAGTGTGCTCACCGGGAACGAGCTGCAGTACAGCTCCTTCCTCATCTTGCTCGATGAGCTCGCCGCCTCGCTCGGACTGCCTTCTTATTTCCGGGCACCCGATGCGGATGCGCTGGCCACGCTCAACGATGACGGAGACCTGTCCGTCCAGGAGGACTTTGACGAGCTGGTTTCGCTGCGCTTCCCCTTGATCCGCGACCCGCACGCCGAGCTGGCCCTGGAGTTCTACCCGCGCCGCGACCTGGCGACCCAACGTTTCACCGGCGCCGGGGTAGGCCTCACGCTGGGCGCCCAGGTCACGATCCCGCTTTCCGATGGCTATCAGCTAAGCCTGAAGATCGGGGCCAACCTGGAAGACAGTCTCGGCGCCATCTGGGATGTGGACGTCGGCTTTCGCTTCGTCAACAAGCTCTTCACCGGCAACCCCGAAGCCTTCCTCGACTCGGTGCAGTTCGGCGTGAAAGCCTCCCTGGAGCGCGACCCGGCGCAGGCAGCGGGACCCCTGCTTCATCTGGGCACGGGCTCCGGTTGCAGCCTGACCATCGGCTCGGGCTCGCTCGCGGTCGGCGTCGAGCGCCAGGCTAAGCTGCGAATCTTCGCGGAGGGCGACCTCGCGGACGGCGTCATCGTCCTCAAGTCCGACGATGCAGACGGCTTCCTGGCCAAGATACTGCCGGCCGACGGCATCACCGCGAACTTCAGCCTCGGTCTCGGCGTCGCCAATGATGCGGGCTTGTACTTCAAGGGCAGCTCGGGCCTAGAGATCCGGCTGCCCGTGCACGTCGAGCTGGGACCGCTGGAGATCGACTACCTCACCTTCGGAGTCAAGTTCAAGGCTGGCCAGATCCCGGTGACGGCGACGGGAGGATTCAGCGCGCAGCTCGGGCCCCTGGCAGCGGCCGTAGAGGACATGGGGATCCAGGCCACCTTCGTGGTGAAGGCCGACCGCACGGGCAACCTTGGGCCGCTCGACGTGTCACTGGGATTCAAGCCCCCCAAGGGAGTGGGGTTGTCGATCGACGCCGGCGTGGTCAAGGGCGGCGGTTATCTGTTCTTCGACTTCGACAACGAGGAATACGCTGGCGCACTTGAGCTGAGCATCGCCGATTTCCTAAGCGTCAAGGCCATCGGCCTGATCACGACCAAGATGCCCGACGGCAGCAAAGGCTTCTCGCTGCTCCTGATCATCACCGCTGAGTTCAGTCCTGGCCTGCAGCTGGGCTACGGGTTCGTCTTGATCGGGGTCGGCGGTTTGGTGGGCCTCAACCGCACCGTGGTGCTTGAGGCGCTGGCGGCCGGCGTCCGGACCGGTGCGGTGAACGGCATCCTGTTCCCGGTCGACCCGGTTAAGAACGCCCCGCGGATCATCAGCGACCTGCGCACGATCTTCCCTCCGCTGAACGACCATTTCCTCATCGGGCCGATGGCCAAGATCGGCTGGGAGAGCCTGATCAGCCTGTCCCTCGGCATCATCATCGAGATCCCCGGCAATTTTGCGATCCTCGGCGTGCTCAAAGCGGTTCTGCCAGAGGAGGACGATCCGGTACTGCAGCTTCAGGTCAACTTCATAGGCGCCATCGAGTTCGACAAGCAGCGCGGCTATTTCTTCGCGGCACTGTACGACTCGCGCCTGCTGTTCATGACCATCGAAGGTGAGATGGGAGTTCTCATAGCAGTCGGCGCGGATGCCAACTTCGTGCTCTCGGTGGGCGGATTCCATCCCAAGTACCAGCCGCCCCCGCTGCCCTTCCCGTCGCCGAAGCGGATCGCGTTCAACATCATCAACACCTCGGCCGCGCGAATCCGCGTCGAGGGCTACTTCGCCATTACCCCCAATACGGCGCAGACCGGCGCCAGTGCCGAGTTGTACTTCGGTTTCGACTCGTTCAGCCTCCAAGGGCACATGGGCTTCGATGTGCTGGTCCGGTTCTCCCCCTTCTACCTGGTGGCCGAGATCACCGCCAGCGCATCCCTGAAGGCCTTCGGCGTCGGCGTGTTCAGCATCGACCTGGACTTCACGCTCGAAGGTCCGGGCCCCTGGCGGGCCCACGGGCGCGGCTCGGTCAGCCTGCTGTTCATCAGCATCTCGGCGAACTTCGACGTGACCTGGGGCGATGTCCTCGACCTGATACTGCCGCCCATTTTCCTTATCCCGCTACTGACAGACGCGCTGAACGCCGCGGCGAACTGGCGGGCGCTGCCGCCGCCCTCCAGCAACCTGCTGGTGACCCTGCGCAAGCTCGACCTGCCCGGAGACGAGCTCGTGTTGCATCCTCTGGGCGTGCTGGAAGTTAGCCAGAATGCCATCCCGCTGGGGTTCACGCTGGACACGGTGGGGTCGCAGACACCGGCGGATGCCAACCGGTTCGCGCTCAGTGTCGCCCCTGGCCAGGGCCTGGAGCGTGCTGCCGACGCGCGGCGCGGCTTTGCCCCCGCTCAATTCCGTAACCTCACCGACGCGCAGAAGCTGGCCGCTCCGGCGTCCCAGGACGAGATCAGCGGCATCCAACTGCAGATCGCGGGCGCGACGTTGCGCTGCGGACGAGCGGTCAAGCGCAAGGTGCGCTATGAGATCACGACGATCGACACGTCTTACCGGCGCTTCACGAACCGGTTCAAGCTGCTGGCCGCCGGCCTGTTCACGCATTTCATCAAGGGATCGGCCGTGACGCGAAGCCCCCTGTCGCAAGCCAGCCAGAAGGCTCGGCAGCCGTACGCCGACAGCGTGACGGTGCTACCGGACACCTACGCCGTGGTGTTCACCGACGACAACCGGCCCGCCGCTGCCGACAGCGCGAAGTTCACCACTCAGAATGCGGCGCAGGACTACCTTCAGGCGGTCGCTGCTAATGACCCGAGCGCCGCCGCCTACCTGCATATCGTTCCCGGAACCGAGGCGAACGCCGGATGAGCGCCAGCTACACGTTCCTGCCGTGGGTACGGCGCGGCCTGGGGAACCAGATCACGGCGGCCGACCTTGATCCAATGGTCAAGCTGCGGGCCAGCGTGGACGTGACCTTGAATCTCGCCGTGCACGGCGTGGACGGGACAGACACCGCGCAGGATCTCCCCACGCGGACGGTCCAGCTGTACGGGCCCGGGGACATCATCGGCCTGGACTCACGGGCCGTGTTCCGCACCGACCCGGGTAACTGGATCACCAACTTCGAGCCTAACTACCTCGCGGCAATCGACTTGTATGACGAGGATCTCCCCTGGCGCTATACCCCCGCCGCGCCCGATGCCGCCGGCGGGCGGCTGCGGCCGTGGATCACCTTGATAGTGCTGACCGAGGATGAGTTCACGCCGGCGGTGGTGACTACGGCTGATCAGCACCTGGCGGGCATCACCATCAAAGACGACGCACTCGCGAATGCGATGCCGGATCCGGCGACCCTGTGGGCATGGGCTCACGTGCAAGTCAACGAAGGCATCACGCTAAGCGATGCTCAGATCGTCGACGATGATCGCGCGGCGGTCGCGTCGCGGCTCGATTCGGTCCTTGCCGCGGACGCCGATCTGGCTTACTCGCGTATCGTCTGCCCGCGGCGGCTGCAACCGAACCAGACGTACCACGCCTTCGTGATTCCCGCGTTCGAGTCGGGACGGCTCGCGGGCCTTGCTCAGGACCCCAACGGAGCGCCGCACGCGACGGCTTGCTCCTGGACCAGCAACGGCCCCGACAAGAACAACTTTCCGGTCTACTACCAGTGGCAGTTCGGCACCGGCCAGCTCGGCGACTTCGAGACACTGGTACGGCTCCTGCAGCCGCGGCCGGTCAACAAGCGTGTCGGCGTGCGGCCCATCGACGTTCAACAGCCGGGTGCTAACCTCCCGGGAATCGACAACCCACAGCTCAACGGCGAGCTGCAGCTGGGAGGCGCCCTGCGGGTTCCCAGGTCGAGCCTCGATCCGGACGAGCTTGCTGACGCACTCGCGCAGGAGAACTGGGCCCAGCCTTATCCGCAACCGTTCCAGCAGAAACTGGCCGCCTTCATCAACCTCGCCGATGACTACGCGCAGGTCCCGGCGGCCCAGGCAAACGCCCAGCCCGGCGTGACCGGCATCGCCGCCACCAGTGATCCCATCATCACGCCACCGCTGTACGGGCGCTGGCACGCGCTGACGCCGAGGCTGCTGACCGACCTGGCTGGAAATGCGGTGCCCAACACGGGTAACTGGGTGCACGAGCTGAACCTCGATCCGCGCTACCGGTCCGCCGCGGGCTTCGGCACCCGGGTGGTGCAGGCTCAGCAGGAGACGCTGATGAGTGCTGCCTGGCGGCAGATCGGGGACGTGCTGGAAGCCAACCGCCGCCTGCGGGGTCTGCAGTTCGCTCAGCGGGTGGCTTTCACCTGG
>Ga0070698_100010206_pt1 | contig 10031 bp, 4 predicted proteins | sample KBSK1502metaG_FD_65477 | JGI IMG/M metagenome (GOLD analysis project Ga0070698, IMG submission 65477) | Corn, switchgrass and miscanthus rhizosphere microbial communities from Kellogg Biological Station, Michigan, USA - KBS K1-50-2 metaG | ecosystem: Host-associated > Plants > Roots >... | reverse complement strand
GGAGCGCGCCACCCATGGCGGAGGATCGCCCGATTCGGACGAAAGATTCTGGCGGGCCCATCTCACGGGCACCACCAGCGCGATCGACATCCCGCCCGACCGCCCGCGCCGCCGCGATCGGGCCGGGCCGATCGGTCGGGTGACGGCGATTCTGCCCGAGCCGCTGGTTACCCGTCTCGCGGCTCTGGCCGCCGAGGAGAACGCCACCCTCTTTGCGCTGACCTTTGCCGCCTTCCAGGCTCTGGTCGGGCGCCGCGCCAGCCAGGACGATTTCGTGGTCGGCGCGACCTCCGCGAATCGAGGACATCGTGCCACCGAGGACCTGATCGGAACCTTCATGACGGTCCTCCCGCTTCGGGCCCGACTGCACGACACGCCTTCGTTCCGGGTTCACCTCCGCCGCACGATGGGGTCCCTGAGCAAGGCCTTTCTCCACCAGGCGTACCCGTTCCAGCGTCTGCTGGCCGACCTGCGGCCGGGAGCGGATCCGGGGATCGAACGGATTTTCCAGGTCGTCTTCAACTATCGCAACATGCCGGTGCGCCTTCCCGTCATGGACGGCCTGGTGGTGAGCGACTTCCGCGCGCCGCATCTGAACGCCCGGTTCGATTTTCATCTCAGCCTCACGCCCTCGGCGGGGGAGCTGCTGCTCGAGCTCGAATACGACGCCGACCGGTTCGAAGCCGCGACGGCGGCCCGCTGGCAGGATGGTTACCGCGCGCTGCTCGAGGCGGTGGCCGACGATCCGGAGACCAGCACCGCAGACCTGCCGATCATGCCGGCCTCGGAGCGGCAGCGTGTCCTGGCTGAATGGAGCCGCGGCGTCGAAATCCCGACCCGGCGCAACCGGACCGTGGGCGAGCTTTTCCTCGAGCAGGCGAGGCGAACGCCGGATGCGACGGCGCTGATCAGCACGGCTGAGACGTGGACCTTCAAGGAACTCGCCGAGCGCGCGACCCAAATCGCCGAAGAGCTCAGCGGGCTTGGCATCGGCCCCGGAGACCGTGTTGCGATCCTGAGCGAACGGACCCCGGAGGTGGTGGCGGCCGTCGCAGGCGTGGTGATCGCCGGAGCGGCCTATCTCCCGATCGATCCCGGCTCACCGGCCCCGCGCGTTGCGGGGATGCTGGCCGACGCGGAGGTGCGCCTGGTGTTCGCGGACGCGGCGGGAGAAGCGATGGTCGGGACTGCGGCCGCGATCCGGCAGCTCGCGGTTCCGTTTCGATCGCCCCACCCTCCCGCGTCGACGCCACCCCGTGCGGCTCGGCCCGAGGATCCGCTGTACGTCATCTACACTTCCGGATCGACGGGCCAGCCCAAGGGGGTCCTGGTCCCGCACCGAGCCCTGATCAACTGGGTGGACTGGATTCGGAGATGGAACGAGCTCGGTCCCGGAGACGTGGTGCTTCACCGCACTCCGGCGGGTTTCGATCCTTCGGTGGGCGAAACCTGGCTGCCGCTCCTCACCGGCTGCCCGATGGTTCTGGCGCGCTCGGAATCCGAGGTCGATCCCCATCATGTCGGCGAGCTGATCCGCGCGCACCACGTCACGGTGGTGCGGACGGTGACGTCGATGCTCGCCCTGCTGGTCGACTCCGGCGAGCTCCGGGAATGTCCCAGTCTCCGAAGCATCGCGGCGGGCGGCGAGGTGCTTCCACTTGAGCTGGTCCGACGATTCCACGAACAGTCGCGCGCGCGGCTGGTGAACTCGTATGGGCCCACCGAGGTCACCATCTCGGCCACCGCCTGGCCGACCGACGCCGCGTACCAGGGAACCTCGGCACCGATCGGCCGACCGATCGCCAACGCGTCGGCCCACGTGCTCGACTCCCTGATGCGCCCGCAACCGATCGGGGTGGCCGGCGAGCTGTACCTCGGTGGTCCCGGGGTTGCCCTGGGGTACCACCGCCGGCCCGAGCTCACCCGCGAGCGATTCGTGCCGAGCCCGTTCGCGGAGGACACGCTGTACCGCACCGGAGACCGGGTGCGCCTGCTGGCCGATGGGAATCTCGAGTACCTCGGTCGTCTCGATGACCAGCTCAAGATTCACGGTGTCCGGATCGAGCCGGCGGAGATCGAGGCCCAGCTGCGACTGCATCCGGGCATTGTCGACTGCGCGGTCCATCCGGCCGTGGGCGGCGCAGGACAGTGCCTTGTGGCCTACATCGTGCCGGGCCCGGGCTGCGTGCCGACGATCGAAGCGATTCGCGAGTCGCTGGGTCGCGCGCTTCCAGGGGTCATGCTCCCCGGGTCGCTCGTCGTGCTGCCACGACTGCCCAGAACGTCGAGCGGCAAACTGGACCGGAAGGCTCTTCCGGCTCCGAACGCTCACCCCAGCGGGGTAGAGCCACCCCGGACGCCGCTGGAAGCGCAGGTGGCCTCTGTGTTCCGTGAGGTGCTTGGAGGCGTCGCCGTTGGACGAGAGGACAATCTGTTCGCCCTCGGGGGCCACTCGCTCGTCGCCATGCGCATCACCGCTCGCCTTCGGGCGGCGATCGGACTGGAGCTGACACTGCGCACCGTCCTGGAGCACCCGACGGTCGCCTCACTGGCCGAGGAGCTGGCGCGCATGACGCCGGATGGCTCACCGATCGACCTTGGCCCGATCATTCCCCGGGTTGCCCGGACACCGCGCGCCATATGACGCTACCAGGCGACCTCTCGGAGTCCGCGCGCGCGCTGCTGGCGCAGCGATCCAGCCGGCAGGCGTCCGCCCGGCCTGTGGCCGGCGTCGGCGGGACGGCGCCGCTCTCGACGCCCCAGCTGACGCAGTGGCTGTTCAGCCAGGTCTATCCAAAAAACACCGGCGCGAAGCCGAAGACCCTGCATCTCACCGGCAGGCTGGACCGCGACGCCCTCCGGCGCGCGCTGACCGAGATTGCCCGACGACATCAGCTGTTGCGAAGCGTGATCGTCGTCCAGGATGGTGAGCCGGCCCAGCGGGTCGATCCCTCCCGTTCGGTCGAGCTGCTCGAGCTGGATGTGCGCCAGCTGCCCGAGGCGCAACGGGAAGCCGCGGCCAAGGCGTTGCTCGCTGAGGCAGCTTCCCGCCCCATTGATTCGGGCGACGACCAGCTTCTCCAGGCCGCGCTGGCACGGGTTGGGGAGGAAGCGTTCGAGCTCCAGGTCCTCATACACCACCTGGCCTTCGACGGTTGGTCCCTGGGAGTCTTCTTCCGGGAGCTCGGTGCGCTCTATTCGGCCTTTGCCGCGGGGCTCCCCAATCCACTACCGGAGCTGCCGCTGCAGTACGCCGACTACGCGACCTGGGAGCGCTCGCGTGAGGGTTCGGACGGGTTCGAGGCGGACAGAACATTCTGGCAGGAACGACTCGCGGGCAGCACCTCGGAGATCAATCTGGCCACCGATCGCCCCCGGCAGCGTCTCCGCGGGCTCGAGGAGGCTTCAGTCTCGGCGTGCGTGGAGGAACCGCTGGTATCGAGGCTGGCCAGGCTGGGGGCCGAAGAAGAGACGACGCTCTTCGCCGTGACGTTCGCGGCGTTCCAGGTGCTGGTGGCCCGCCGGTCCGGCCTGGACGACTTTGTCGTTGGAGCGATGTCGGCCAATCGCGCATACCCCAACACCGAAGCGCTGATCGGCAGGTTCGCGACCGTGGTGCCGTTCCGCGCCCGGCTGACCGAAGCCCCCTCCTTTCGCAGCCACCTCCGTCGGACCGCTGAGTCCCTGGCGCTGGGGCTCACCCATCAAGCCTTCCCGTTTCAGCGGCTGGTAGGAGACCTGAGACCGGGTGACGCACCCGGTGTCAATCCGCTGTTTCAGGTCGTGTTCAACTATCGCAATATGCCGACCAGTCTGCCGGCGATGGACGGGATCGCGGTGAGCAACCTCCGCACTCCTCATATCGCCACGGCGGTCGACCTGCACCTCAGCGTTACGCCGAAGGACGGGCGGCTCGACCTCGATCTGGATTATGACGCAGACCTGTTTCTTGCCACCACGGCCGCGCGGTGGCTCGCGGGTTATCAGACCCTGCTCGAAGCGATCGCGAAGAACCCGGATCTGAGCGTCGCGGACCTGCCGGTGATGCCGGCGGCTGAAGTCAGCCTTCTCGAGTTGGAGTGGAGCGGCGCCGGGGTGCCCGCGCCTCGAGCCGCCTTTGTCATCGAGCGCTTCGAAGCGAACGCCGCGGCACATCCCGACGCGCCTGCTATCGAGCACCTCGGCGTTTCCCTCAGCTACCAGGAACTGCGGCAGCGGATGGATCGGATCGCCGCGCGGCTTCGGGTCGAAGGAGCCGGTCCCGGAAGCTTCATCGGCGTTTCCGCGCAACGCTCGGCAGACACGGTGGCCACACTGCTCGCGATTCTCTCGATCGGGGCGGTCTACGTACCACTCGACCCGTCGACACCTCCTCGCCGGCTCGACGCCCTGCTGAGCTCGGTCACCCTCGCCTTCATCGTGACGGACGTTTCACCGGCGACCCAGCTGGCGAGCCGCCCCGAGCGCGTGCTCCACATTCCGGACTTGCTCGCAGGGGACCCCGCGGAGCCGCCACTTCAAACCAGGACGAAGGTCCGCGCCGAGGACCCGGCCTACGTGATTTTCACGTCGGGCTCGACCGGCGCCCCCAAGGGAGTCGCGGTGGGACACGGCGCGCTGGCGAGCTTCGTGCACGCCGCAGCCGAATACTATGGGGTGCGGCCAGGAGACCGTTTCCTGCAGTTCGCATCGCTGACCTTCGACGTCTCGCTCAAAGAGATCTTTGTTCCGCTGGCGGCCGGCGGCACCATCGTCGTGCGGCCCGAGCACATGACCGAGTCAGCGGTCATCTTCGCCGAGGAGTGCCGTGCCCTGCGTCTCTCGCTCGCCTGCGTCGGGACGTCATTCTTTCATGAGGTCATTTCGGCGGATTGGCCGAGCGGGATGGATCTGGGCCCGGATCTCCGCGTGCTCGACATCGGTGGGGAGGCCACCAATCCGGCCGCGGTGCGCCGCTGGCACGCCGTCACGTCCCCGCGCATCCGTCTCACCAACGGCTATGGCCCCACCGAGACAACCGTCTACTCGACCTCGGCCGATCTGATCCGGGGCGAGGAATACCCGGGTGAAGTGCCGATCGGAAGGCCCATCGCCGGCGGGACGGTCTACGTTCGGGACTCCCGCGGACACCCGGTGCCGATCGGGGCACCAGGTGAGCTCTGGATCGGCGGAGCCAATCTCGCGCTCGGCTACCTGAAGGAGCCGGAGCTTACCGCCTCACGGTTTCGCACCGACGATACCCATGCCGTGCGCTCCGAGCGGCTCTACCGCACCGGAGACCTGGTTCGCTGGCGCGATGACGGACAGCTCGCCTACGTGGGCCGTATCGATCGCCAGATGAAGGTCCGGGGCTATCGGATCGAGCCGGCGGAGATCGAGCGGGTGTTGTGCGCCGTCCCCGGCATTCGGCAAGCAGCGGTCATCATCCATCCGGGTTCGGGCGATCGCCTGGTGGGGTTCGTGGTGCCCGAGGGCGTGACGGCTCCATCCTCCCGGGCCATTCGGGATGCCGCGTCCCTCGAGCTTCCGGCATACATGGTCCCCAGCCAGGTCGTGACGCTGGACCGTTTGCCGCTCGCTTCCACCGGGAAGGTGGACCGGCCCGCCCTGGCCTCGCTGATTCCGGCAACCGCCGAGTCGACCGGAGGCCAGCTCGTCACACCGAACGAGCACCTGGTGGCGAAGATCTGGGAATCGCTGCTCGGGATTACTGGAATCGGCCGAGACGACCGGTTCCTCGACCTGGGTGGCCACTCCCTGATCGCCATGCGAGTGGCCAGCAGGCTCCAGACCGAGCTCGGCGTCAGCATAAGCTTGCGGACAGCGCTCACCCACCCGACGGTGGCGTCGCTCGCCCGGGAGCTGGACCGGCTCGCGAGGGAAAAACCGCAGGGGGACACGGCCCCTTCGATCCCGCGGGTGCCGCGAACCCCACGCGCGGCACCGCCTTCCGCCACGTGAGCGATTCATCCTGGCGTCTCCCCCGCTCCACCACTGCGCTCTTGCCCGGCGAAGTGCATGTCTGGCGCATTCCACTGGATCCGCACGCGGGAGCGCTGCCGGGCCTCATGGGGCTTCTCTCGGACGATGAGCGCAGCCGCGCCGGTCGCTTCTACTTCGAGGTGGACCGCGGGCGCTACGTCGTGGCTCATGCCGCGCTCCGCGCGCTGCTCGCGCGCTACCAAAACGTCCCGGAATACCGGGAGTCTTTTCAGGTCGGCCCGAACGGCAAGCCCTCGCTAGCCGCCGGAGCACCGCTCCGCTTCAACCTGGCGCATTCACGGGATATGGCGCTGGTCGCCCTGGCCCTGGGCAGCGAGGTCGGGGTGGACCTCGAAGCGCTGGATCCCCGCACCGAGATCGAGGCGGTGGCCGCGCGCTTCTTCTCGCCGCAGGAATGCAGGGCCCTCCTTGCGCTCGCCCCGGAGCTCCAGCGCGCCGGATTCTTCCATATTTGGTCGCAGAAGGAAGCCTATCTGAAGGGTCGGGGCGACGGGGTGGCGCGAGGACTCGCCCACTTCGATGTCACGGCGGATCCCACCGCGGAGGCCGAGCTGCTGGTCGACCGGCGCGATCCGGAGGCGCCCCAGCGCTGGCGACTTCTCTCGCTCGACCCCGGGGAGGGATTCCGCGGCGCGGTGGCGTCGGAAGGAGCCACACCGGTGCTGCAGCGCTTCGAGTGGCCGTGACCACCGGCCGCGGGTCCCGCTGGGTAGGGGCGGCGGTCATCGTGGTGTCCGCAGCGTGCATTGCCTTCTTCACCCTGCAGCCAGGGGGCACCGGGCCACAGGCCGCCATTCCGGGCGGGTATCTCGCCAGCGACGTCGTCCTCAACATCCTGCTGTTTGTTCCGCTGGGCATGGGCCTGGCCCTCGCGGGCGCGAGGCCGCTTCGCGCCGCCTGCGTCGGCTTCCTCGTCAGCGTAGCGATCGAGCTGGCTCAGCTCTCCTGGATCCCCGGCCGATATGCCTCGATACACGATCTGCTGACCAACGGCTCCGGCACCGCGGTCGGCGCTCTGATCGTGGCCTATTGGGCCGGGCGGGAGCGATGGTGGCGTTCGCTTTCGCCGTGGATCGCCGGGGCCATCGCGCTGGCGTGGACCGGTGGAAGCTTTCTGCTCCGCGCCTCCCTTCCGGGAACCCGGTGGTACGGGCAGCTCGCCCATGATTTCAGTGGAACCGTCCCATTCGACGGGCGGGTGCTCTCGATTTCTCTGCAGGGAACGCCGCTGGACGATCACGCCCTCGCGGAGACGCTGGCCCTTCGGGACCGGGCGCGGCGCGCGGACACGCTTCGACTCGAGACCGCCGTCGAGGCAGGCTCACCCTCCTCGGGCAGGGCACAGATCGTCGCCATCGTGGCGGGACAGCCCGGGGAGATCGCCAGCATCTGGCAGGAGGGTCACGCCATCGTCGCGCGCCAGCGGCTCGCGCTGAGTGACGCCGGTCTCAGAACTCCGTGGATCCGGCTGGACAGCGCGCTGCCGACACGAAGCGGCGAAGTCGTGAGGATATCGCTCGAAGTGACGCGCCGAGCCTTCCGGCTTTCGGCACGAGGACCGTCGAGCACCCGGGAGAGCACGCTCGACCTCACGCCGGATGTGTTCTGGTCCGCTTTTCTGCCCTGGGAATACCAGGGCGGGAGGTTGCCGCCCCTCGTGCCGGCGCTCCTCACGTACATCACGCTTGGACTCGCGCTCGGCGGCCGGCCGGTGAGGCTGGGTGTTGCCACAGTGGTGACGCTGCTCGCAGGCCCGCTTCTGGCAGGCGTGGCCTTTCCCGATGCCGCCCTGCTGGTCACGGCGGTCGCGGGGACGCTGGGCGGCGCCTGGCTCTCCGCCGCGCTCGGGCTCCAGAAACGCTAGGAGTCATCGCGAGGCCTGAGGCCGAAGCGATCTCGAGATTGCTTCGCCGCACCAGCGCGGCTCGCAATGACTCCCTGAAGGTCCCCTAGAAGGTCTGCGCGTCGCTGATTTGTCTCGGCTTGAGTACCCAGGCTCCGGTGCCGTTGGGCACCAGCACGCCTTGCACATTCATGGTGCGACCCGGCCGGAAGTTGGCGCGGTTGAAGTTGATGATTCCATCGAGAACCACGGTGATCGGACCGGTATTGTCGTTGCCCACCACGTGATAGTCGGGAGCGACCGTCGCCGTGTCGCTGATGAAAGCGCCGGTGATAATCACCAGGCCGGCGTCGAGCACACCGCCCGCCGCGGTGGCGGCACTGCCGGTCGACAGCGGCAACGGAACCGGTGCGAGACGCTGACCGAAACGGGAGATCACTGCGAGATCGATCGTCGGCTGGCCCGCCCGGCTGGACGCCACGCCGAGCACGCTCACGCTGTCCCCCGGGTTATTGCCGGTCAGAGGACCGCGCAGGGACACGCGGGTCAGCCGGATTTGCCCTGAGCTGTCCGCGATGTAGGAGGTGGTGTCCCGGAACGACTGTACGCCCGCCAGGACGACTCCCCGGATGAACGCCCGCTTTCCGGCGGGCAGCAACCGGGCCTGCCGAATGGAGATCTCCGGGAACGTCAGCCGGATGCCCACGTTGGTGTTGGTGTCGGCGACCTCCACCTTGACCGGTGAGGTGAGGATCTCCGCGACGACGATCGAGTCTCCCAGGCTGGCCGGTGACACGGTGATCGAGTACTCACCCAGCGGGACGTTGTCGAACCGGGCCACGCCGCCGATCGCAGTGGTGACGGTTTGAATGGCCTGGCCCCCTCCCGCCGGCCGAAGCGATACCACGGCCCCGGGGAACAGCGTATCGATGCCGACGACGAAGGTCCGCGACCCGTCGCGATCCAGGAAGGCCTGGGTCGTGATCGAATGGGTGGGCAGCGCCGCGGGCCCGAGGTCGGAGCCGGCGTTGTTGCACGCGGCGGCGGCCAGGAGGAGCGCGGCGGGACGAATGAACCGGAGCAGCATCGGGCTCATGATCAGTACTCCACGCGAAGGCCGAACCGCACCAGCCGCGGCTCGCCCCGGCGGGCGAGCAGAGAGCCGAATCGCGGATTGGCCGAGAGCGGCAGCGTAACGTCGCCGTTGGCGTCGACGGAAAGGGTCTTGGACGGATCGATCAGCATCGCGGCGCGGTCCACCAGCCCGGTGGCGCTGGAGACGATGTTGAAGGCATCGATGGTTAACGCGAGCGAGCTCCCGCTGCCGCGGAGCGGCATGTTCACGGTCAAGCGCAGATCGACCGACCCGACGCTCTTCTCGCGGCAGCTGTTCCGCGCGGCAAAGCCGCCCACCGTGCCGCCATCGCAGGTCGCGAACCCACCGATCGCGCCGGGTACGCTGCCGGCCTGCACCGGGTCGTTGTTGCCGGCCAGATCACCGTTCACGTCCACGCCGCTGCGGAAGCCGGGCGTGAACGGCAGACCCGAGCGCCAGCGGCCCCGGGCTGCCATGGAGATCGGATACTTGCCCACGCTGCGGTACTCGGCCGTGGCCGCGACCCGATGGGGAATATCGAGGTCGGACCGGCCCTCGTCCCATACCGCGCCATTGATCCCGTCGGGGAACGGCGAGAACCGGTCCGCCGGATCCGGAGAGAGCGCACCCACCAGGTTGTCCCGGGTGCGCGAATAAGTGTAGGAGGCGAGCAGAGACAGCGACCGGGCCACCTGGCGATCGATCGTCGCGGTGAGCTCGTAGTGATCCGAGAAACCGGTCGGCGACAGGCCACTCACCACGTCGAATTCCTGGAACCGACGGCTGCTGCCCGGCGCCGCGCTCACCATACTGCCCTGTTGCACCAGCGAGCCGAACACCGGACGGCCCTCCTGACTCTCGCCCGAAGGACTGGCGCTGCGATTGAGATCGGCCCGGCGCATGAGGAAGTCGGTGTGGTGATAACCGCCGACGATCTGAATGGTGACGCCGCCCTTAAGAGCGCGGGTGAGGCCCAGGTCGCCCTTCACGGTCCGGGGTGCGCGATATGGCGAGGTGAAGAGCGTCAACCGCGCCCCGTGATCGGGCGCCTGGGCCACTCCCGGGATGTTGGGCCACGAGGCGAATTCA
>Ga0070698_100010204_pt1 | contig 10032 bp, 7 predicted proteins | sample KBSK1502metaG_FD_65477 | JGI IMG/M metagenome (GOLD analysis project Ga0070698, IMG submission 65477) | Corn, switchgrass and miscanthus rhizosphere microbial communities from Kellogg Biological Station, Michigan, USA - KBS K1-50-2 metaG | ecosystem: Host-associated > Plants > Roots >... | reverse complement strand
CGGTAAGCGCATGCGGCATAACCAGGACGGTAGGTTCTCGCTCGCCGCGAAACAAACAAAAGATCGTGCTGAACCGAATAAACGCGGCTTATGCGTTTAGCCCGAAGTTACGGGGCCTCGGAGTGGGATTTCGTGCCTGACCAGGCATGCGAGCCTCTCGGCAGCTATACGATGTAGCCAGGAAAATGTCAGCGTGTCGCCGTGATACTCATGCTGCATGCTGTTACGATGCAAGCATGATGGACCAGCCGACCGCGATGCACGTGGCCAGGATTAAGAGCTCGCACGCCGGCAAGGACGGGCAGCGCCGCGAGTATGAGTCGCGGCTGCTGCGCCACACCTACCGAGAAGGCGGACAGGTCAGGCACAAGACGCTGGCGAACTTGTCGAAGATGCCGCCGTCCGTGGTGGACGCGGTCGAGGCCGCGCTGAAGGGCGAGGCCCTCGTCCCGGCCGGGCAGTCCGCGGTCACCGTCGCGAAGTCGCTGCCGCACGGCCACGTCGCCGCGGTTTACGCGACGGCCGCGAAGCTCGGACTGCCGGCGCTGCTCGGCCCGGCCGGGCGGCAGCGCGACCTTGCCCTGGCACTGGTCATCTCCCGGGTCGTGCACCCGGGCTCGAAGCTGGCCACCCTCGCCTGGTGGGCGGACACGACCCTCGGCCCGGACCTCGGGATCGCCGGTGCGACCACCGACGAGGCGTACGCGGCCATGGACTGGCTGGCCGAACGCCAGGACAACATCGAGACCAAGCTTGCCCGCCGGCACCTCGCGCCGGAGGCGAACCCGTCACCGATGGCGCTGTTCGACCTGTCGTCCTGGTGGCTGGAGGGCTCGCACTGCCCGCTGGGGGCGCGCGGCTACTCCCGCGACGGCAAGAAAGGCAACGTGCAGATCGAGTACGGGCTGCTCACCGACCCCGCCGGCCGGCCGGTCGCGGTCCGCGTGCTGGAGGGGAACACCGCCGACCCCGCCGCGTTCACCGAGATCGCCGGCGTGGTCAAGGACACCTTCGGGCTGCAGCGGATGGTGATGGTCGGCGACCGCGGCATGATCACCTCCGCCCGCATCGAGGCCCTCAAAGAACTCGACGGCAGCTACGCGTGGATCACCGCGCTGCGCGCCCCCGCCACCCGCAAGCTCATGGCCGACGACGGGCCGCTGCAGCTGAGCCTGTTCGACGAGCAGGACCTCGCCGAGATCACCAGCGGCGACTTCCCCGGCGAGCGACTGATCGCCTGCCGCAACCCCGTCCTGGCCGGCGAGCGCGCCCGCAAGCGCGAGGACCTCCTGGCCGCCACCGAAAAGCTCCTCGCGCCCATTGCCGCCCGGGTCACCGCCGGCCGGCTGACGGGAGCCGCCGCGATCGGCGCCAAAGCCGGCGAGGTCATCAATAAATACAAGATGGCCAAGCACTTCCAGGTCACCATCACCGATGACAGCCTCGCCGTCGAGCGGAGGCAGCAGCAGATCGAGGAAGAAGCCCGGCTCGACGGGATCTACGTCATCCGAACCCCCGTCCCCGCCGAAGACCTCGACGCCGCCGCCACCGTGACCGCCTACAAGATGCTCAAATACGTCGAGCGCGACTTCCGGCACATCAAATCCGACGACCTGGACCTGCGCCCGGTCTTCCACCGCCTCGGCAGGCGCGTCAAGGCCCACGTGCTGATCTGCATGCTCGCCGCCTACCTCACCTGGCACCTGCGCCAGGCCTGGGCACCCCTCACCTATACCGACGAAGACCCGCCCGTGCAGGCGAACCCCGTCGCGCCCGCGCAGCGCTCGGTACCGGCCGAGGCCAAGGCCTCCCGCCAGCACGACGAGCACGGCCGTGCCTACCTCAGCTACCAGGGCCTGCTGAACCACCTCGGCACCCTCGCCCGCAACGAGCTCCGCTTCGCCGGCACCCCCGCCGCCGTCCCCGTCCTCACCGAGCCCACCAGCCGTCAGAAAGAAGCCTTCGACCTCATCGCAGCCTCCATCCCTGTCACCCTGCGGAAGTAGCCAGAGACCGCCGCCAAGCTCGGCGCGAAAGCGCAGGCCAGCGGCGGTCTCAGCATCTTCAAGCCCCGTAACTTCGGGCTAGCGCCGCGGTCGCTCCCCCGGGTCAATTCCATGATCACGGAGGAAAAACACCCTATACGCGTGCTTTTCTTCCGTGATCATGCTCGGCATCGCGCCCGGCGGCGGATAGCAGGGCATGATGCGCCGCGTGGTGCGGACGTGGCGCGACGGCACGTGTCCTGGCCCGGCACGAGGACTATCTCTCCTTCTTTGTAGACGTGGTGACCATTTGTGACCGGTCACCTAACCTAGAAAGTTGTCACCGCGTCTACAAAGCCAACGGGAGTGGCAGATGTGACTATTGATGCCTCACCGGAGGCGGAGTGCCGGCGCGGACGGGGCAGCCTACGCTAAACGGGTGCGACTGATGTGGCCAGCGGTGCGCTCGGTGGAGGGCGTCCGCGCGCGCGAGGTGGGTCAGCCGGTGCGGGTGAGGACGAAGTCGCAGAGGGACTCGAAGGCGGTGCGGGCCGGGACGCTGGGCAGCTGCGTGAGCCGTGACCGGGCGCCGGCGATCCACGTCCGCACGGTTTCGCGTGCCTCGCCGAGTGCCGGCGAGACCCGGAGCAGGGACAGCGCCTCGGCGTGCAGCGAGGCATCGGTCAGGTCGGCTTCCGTCAGCAGCCACCGCAGCCGCTCGCCGGCCGGGTCCGAGGACTGCAGCGCGTAAAGCACCGGCAGGGTGCGCACGCCCTGCCGCAGGTCGGTGCCGGGCTCCTTGCCCGACTGGGCCGACGACGAAGACACGTCGAGCACGTCGTCGGAGAGCTGCCAGGCGACGCCGATGCGCTGGCACGCGTCGGCGATGAGATCGGAGATCTCGTCAGGGGCGCCGGCGAACATCGCGCCGAACCGGCCAGAGGTGGCGATCAGCGAGCCGGTCTTCTCGGTGATCACGTGCATGTAGTGCTCGAGCGGATCCTGCCCGGGCCGGACTCCGACCGTCTCGGCCAGCTGGCCGTCGACCAGGCGGCTGAACGTCTCCGCCTGGATCCTGATGGCCTGCGGCCCGAGGTCGGCGAGGATGCGGGAGGCCCTGGCGAACAGGTAGTCGCCGGCCAGGATCGCGATCGAGTTGCCGAACATCGAGTTCGCCGACGGGTGCCCGCGCCTGATGACGGCCTCGTCCATCACGTCGTCGTGGAACAGCGTCGCCAGGTGCGTGAGCTCGATGGCGACCGCCGCGGGCACGATCCGCTTGTCGCGGCTGTCCCCGAACCGGGCGGCCAGCAGGACCAGCATCGCGCGGAACCGCTTGCCGCCGGCCGTCATCATGTGCCTGGAGACCTCGGCGAACATCTCGTCACCGCCGAACGAGGTATCCCGGAGCGCGGTCTCCACCACGGCCAGGTCTTCGGCCATTTCCGCGGTGAGAGCCTCGTCAGCGAACTCGACCGGAACTGCGATGCTCACGCGAACTCCATGTCCTCGGCGCACCTAACCCAGCGCAGGAGCGTAGGAACTCACCAGCATACGAACTGGGCGGCGCGCCGGAAACACCGGGGTACCAGGCGTCATCGCACGAATAGCTGCGTAGCCGCGTGGTTGGCCAGGCTCAGCAACGGCTCAGGCACGATGCCCAGGAAGACGGTCGCGACCGTGCCGACCGCCACCGCGATGCCCGTGAACAGGCCGGGCCTGACCAATTCCGGGCCGTCGGCCGCCGGCTCGCTGAAGAACATCAGCACGATGACACGGACGTAGAAGAACGCCGCGACCGCCGAGGACACCACGCCGACGATGACCAGCGCCGTGGCCCCGCTCGCGATGGCCGACTGGAAGACCGCGAATTTCCCGATGAACCCGCTGGTCAGCGGGATGCCGGCGAAGGCGAGCAGGAACAGCGCGAACAGCCCCGCCACTAGCGGCGACCGCTTGCCGAGGCCCGCCCAGCGGGACAGGTGGTCGGCCTCGCCGCCCGGGTCGCGGACGAGCGTGATCACGGCGAACGCCCCGATCGTGGTCAGGCCGTAGGTCGCTAGGTAGAACAACGACGACGACAGGCCCTGCTCCGAGGCGGCGATCACCGCGGTGAGGATGAACCCCGCGTGCGCGATCGACGAATAGGCGAGCAGCCGCTTGACGTCGGTCTGCGTGATGGCGATCACCGCGCCGACCACCATCGTGAGGACCGCCACGACCCACATCGCGGGCCGCCAGTCCCAGGTCAGGTTGCCGAAAGCCACGTAGAAGACCCGCAGCAGGGCGCCGAACGCCGACACCACGACGCAGGACGCCATCAGCGCGGTGATCGGGGTCGGCGCGCCCTGGTAGACGTCCGGCTTCCAGGACTGGAACGGCACCGCGCCGACCTTGAACAGCAAGCCCACCCCGGTGAGCGCGATCCCGGCGAACAGCAGCGTGTCGCTGCCGCTGTTGCCGGCCGCCACCGAGGCGATCCTGGCCAGCGACACCGAACCGGAGTACCCGTACAGCATCGCGATGCCGAACAGGAAGAACGCCGAGGAGAACGCACCGAGCAGGAAGTACTTCATCGCGGCCTCGTGCGACAGCAGCCTGCGGCGCCGCGCCAGCCCGCACAGCAGGTACAGCGGCAGCGACAGCACCTCGAGCGCCACGAACATCGTCAGCAGGTCGCTGGAGGCGGGGAACAGCAGCATGCCGCCGACGGAGAACAGGGTCAGCGGGTAGATCTCGGTGTGCACGAAACCGGCCAGCAGGCTCGCGCGCTCCTCGGCCGAGCCGGGCACCGCGGCCGCCTGGCCCGCGAACTCCGGCACGTCGTGCGACGCGTCGGCGATCAGCAGCACCGAGACGAAGGCGAGCACCAGGATCGTGCCCTGGATGAACAGCGTCGGCCGGTCCACCGCGACGGCGCCCATCGCCGCCACGTGCCCGGCGCTGCCATTGGCGAAGATCGTCGAGGACCCGGCGATCACGCAGGTCCAGATGAAGGCGGCCAGCAGGGCGCCGAACGTGACCACCAGGTGCGCGCTGCGGCGCAGCGGCCTGGGCACGAACGCCTCGACGAGCACGCCGATGATCGCCCCGCCGAACACGACCAGCATCGGGGCGAGCTGGCCGTACTCGATGCTAGGCGCCGGGATCGCGCCGGGGACGGTCGCGCTGGCTGCGGCAAGCGGGGTCACGGCTGGGTTCCCTTCTGGACAGCCGAGGCGGCTACGGCCTGGGCTGGCGCGGGATGAGCTGGCACCGGGTCGGTCGAGTGGACCTGGCTGAGCGTGGACTGCACCGCCGGGTTGATCACGTCGAGCACCGGCTTCGGGTAGACGCCCATCGCGATGATCAGCGCGACGAGCGGGAACACCGCCACCAGCTCCCGGATCCTGAGGTCGGGCATCTTGGCGACCGGCTCGGCCACCGGGCCGGTAGCTATCCGCTGGTACAGCCACAGCGCGTAGATCGCGGCGAGGATGATGCCGGCCGTGGCGAAGGAGGCGGCCACCTTGTAGCGCGTGAACGTGCCCACCAGCACCAGGAACTCGCTGACGAAGGTGGACAGGCCGGGCAGCGAGAGCATCGCGAGGAGGGACACGAGGAACAGCCCGGCGAGCACCGGGGCAACCGTCTGCACGCCGCCGTAGTCGGCGATCCGGTCCGAGCCGCGCCTGACGATCAGGAACCCGGCGAGCAGGAACAGCGCCCCGGTGGCGAACCCGTGGTTGACCATGTACAGGATCGCGCCGCTCTGCCCCTGCGACGTGAACGCGAAGATGCCGAGGATGATGAAGCCGAAGTGCGAGACCGACGTGTATCCGATCAGCCGCTTCATCGAGGTCTGGCCGATCGCCACGATCGCCCCGTACAGAATGCTGATCACCGCGAGGACCAGTATCAGCGGCGTGAAGTAGTGCGCCGCGGTCGGGAACAGCTCCAGGCAGTACCTGATCATGCCGAACGTGCCGACCTTGTCCATCACGCCGAGCATCAGCACCGCGGCGCCTGGCTGGGCGGAGAATGTCGCATCGGGCAGCCAGGTGTGGAACGGCCACAGCGGCGCCTTGATCGCGAACGCGATGAAGAACCCGAGGAACAGCCACTTCTGCACCAGCGGCGAGAAGGTGACATGGACCAGGGTTGAGAACAGGAACGTACCGTGGTGCCCGGTGGCCGCCGACTCACCCGCGTACACGTACAGCGCGATCACCGCGACCAGCATGAGCAGGCCGCCGAGCAGGCTGTAGAGCAGGAACTTCACGGCCGCGTACTGCCGCGGCCCGACGCCGAACGACCCGATCATGAAGTACATCGGGATCAGCATGGCCTCGAAGAAGACGTAGAACAGGAACACGTCGGTGGCCGCGAAGACCCCGATCATCATGGTCTCGAGGACCAGCATCATGGCGAAGTAGCTCTTGGGCGACCGTCTGGCGTTGTCCGCATCGTGCCAGGAGGCGAGGACCACCATCGGCATCAGCACCACGGTCATGCCGATGAGCACGAGCGCGATCCCGTCCACGCCGAGCGCGTAGTGCACGCCGAACTGGGGGATCCAGGAGTATTGCTCGGTCAGCTGGAAGGTCGGCCCCGAGGGGTTGAACCTGGTGGCCATCACGATCACCCAGACCAGCGTGATCAGCGTGACAGCCAGCGTCAGCATCTTGACAAGCCGGGACCGCGCCTCGACGTCACCAGGCGCGCTGTCCGCGCGCAGCGACGGCACGAACGCGACGAGCACCGCCCCCACCAGCGGGATGGCACCCGCCACAGTCAGCCAGGGAAAGCCGTTCATTACAGCCTCACCACCAGTAGGCCGGCTACCAGCAGCACGGCGCCGATGAGCATGGACAGCGCGTAAGAGCGCACGAAACCGGTCTGCACCCTGCGCAGCCGCCCCGACGACCCGCCGATCGTCGCCGCGATCGTGTTGACGAGCCCGTCCACGCCGCGGCTGTCGAAGTAAACCGACAGCCGGGTCAGCCACTGCCCCGGCCGCATCAGCACAGACTCGTTGAACGCGTTGCCGTACAGCTCCTGGCGCGCCGCGTTCGTGACGAGGTTGCCCCGCGGCGCGATCTCGGGCACCGGCACGCGCCCGTACATCGACCATGCGAGCACGGCGGCAGCGACTGCCAGCGCCAGGGAGGTCTCACCCGGCACGGTCCAGAGCCCGTGCAAGACCGGCGGCACGCCGACCACAGGGGCGAGGAAATCGACAAGCCGGTTGTTGAGGATCAGGAACGCGCCCGCGCCGATCGACCCGATGGCGAGCACGATCATCGGCCACGTCATGACGGCCGGCGACTCGTGCGGATGCGCGTGTTCCTCCCAGCGCTTGGCGCCGGTGAAGGTCATGAGCACCATCCTGGTCATGTAGAACGCGGTGATGCCCGCGCCGATGATCGCCGCGCCGCCCATCAGCCAGCCCGCGGTTCCGCCCTGATCCCACGCCGCGTCGATGATCGGGTCCTTGGTGAAGAACGCGGAGAACGGCGGGATGCCGATGATCGCCAGATAGGAGATGGCGAACGTGACGGCGGTGATCGGCATGAAGCGCGCAAGGGCGCCATAACGCCGCATGTTCACCTCGTCGTCCATGCCGTGCATGACCGAGCCGGCGCCGAGGAAGAGCCCCGCCTTGAAGAACCCGTGCGCGAGCAGCTGCGCGATGGCGAACGCGTACCCGGCCGGGCCGAGGCCGGCCCCCAGCATCATGTAGCCGATCTGCGACATGGTGGAACCGGCGAGCGACTTCTTGATGTCGTCCTTGGCGCACGCGATGATCGCGCCGAACAACAGCGTGACCGTGCCCACGATGGCCACCGCCATCCGCGCGTCCGCCGACTGCGCCAGGATCGGGTTGGACCGCACCATCAGGTACACCCCGGCGGTGACCATGGTGGCCGCGTGGATCAGCGCCGACACCGGAGTCGGGCCTTCCATGGCATCGAGCAGCCAGGACTGGAGCGGGATCTGGGCGGACTTGCCGCAGGCGCCGAGCAGCAGCAGCAGGCCGAGCGCGAGGCCCACGCCAGAGCCCCCCGACTTCGCCGACGCGAACACGCCGCTGAAATTGAACGTGCCGAACTCGGCGAACATCAGCATGACCGCCAGCGACAGGCCGGCGTCACCGACCCTGTTCGCGATGAACGCCTTCTTCGCCGCGGCCGGAGGCGCCGGCTTGAACTGCCAGAACCCGATCAGCAGGTAGGAGGCGAGGCCGACGCCCTCCCACCCGGCGTACAGGGCGAGGTAGTTGTCGGCGATCACCAGCAGCAGCATCGCGGCGATGAACAGGTCCATGTAGCCGAAGAACCGCCGCCGCTCGGCGTCGTGCGCCATGTAGCCGATCGAGTAGATGAGGATCAGCGAGCCGACGCCGGTGATCAGCAGCACGAAGCAGATCGACAGCGGGTCCAGCAGGATCCCGAGGTTTGCCTGGAACCCGGCGACCGGGATCCACGAGTACATGTGCAGGTCGCGGCTGCGCTCCGCGGCGGGATAGCTGAGCAGCGTAAAGAACGCGATCACGCCGAACACGAACGACGCGAGGGACATCGCGCAGCCGAGCAGGTGCCCCCATTTGTCGGTGCGCCGCCCGCCGAGCAGCAGGACCGCCGCGCCGAAGACCGGGAACGCGAGCAGCAGCCACGAGAAGCGCAGCGCGCCGGTCGCGGCAAGCGTCGTCATACGTCAATCCCCTTAGTACTTGAGCAGGTTCGCGTCGTCCACCGACGCGGACTTGCGGGCGCGGTAGAGGGCCATCAGGATCGCGAGCCCGACAACCACTTCAGCGGCCGCGACGACCATCACGAAGAATGCCACGACCTGTCCGTCCAGGTTCCCGTGCATCCTCGCGAACGCCACGAAGGCGAGGTTGCACGCGTTCAGCATCAGCTCGACGCACATGAAGATCACGATCGCGTTGCGCCGGACGAGAACGCCGACACCGCCGATGGCGAACAGGATGACGGCAAGGAAGACGTACGCTGCGGGGCTCATGCTTGCTCGTCCCTCCCCCGGGCGGCGGCTTCGATCTGCCGCTCGGCTTCGATCCGGTCTTCCGCTTCGAGATCAGCGGTCACGCTCGACTGCGGGTCGCGGCCGAGGTCCACGTCGCGCTGGGTCACCGCCTTCGATACGGAACGTGCGGTGGTGCTTCCGTCAGGCAACAGCGCCGGCATGTCGACGGCGTCGTGCAGGGCGTATACCCCTGGCGGCGGCTCGGGCGCCACGTGCCCGCTGGCCACCCGGCGGCGGGACAGCTCCCGCTGGGTCGGCTTGGGCGTGGTGCGCTCCCGGTGCGCGAGCACCATCGCGGCCAGCGCGGCGGTGATCAGGAGGGCGCTGGTTGCCTCGAACGGGAAGACGTACGTGGTGAAGATCAGCTTCGCGAGGCCGGTGAGGTTGTCGACGCCGTTGGCGGCGGTTTGCGGGGCGGCGCTGCCGATGGCCGCGTGCCCGATGCCGACGATCAGCAGGATCAGGAACCCGAGACCGCCGAGGCCCGCCCAGAGCCGCTGCCCGCGGATCGTCTCCACGAGCGAATCCGACGAGGTCACGCCGATCAGCATGACCACGAAGAGGAACAGCATCAGGACGGCGCCGGTGTACACGATGATCTGCACGAAGGCCAGGAACGGCGCGCCCTGCATCGCGTACAGCACCGCGAGCGACAGCATCACGACCGCGAGCATCAGGGCGCAGTGCACGGCCTGCCGCATGAAGATCATCGTGACGGCGGCGCCGACGGACAGCACTGCGAGGATCCAGAAGAGCGCCTTGCTGTAGATCGGGTCCAGGTTGGTGCCGTTGTGCGCGGCCAGCAGCAGGTGAGTCATTTGTCCACCTCTCTGCCCAGGGTGTCGACCTGCTTCGCGCCCGGCCGCACCTCGCCCTCGGCTGCCAGCTCCTCGTCGAACGCCGTCTCGTCCTCACCCGGCGACAGCTCGTTGGCAGCCGTGATGTGGACCGCCGGGCCGGTGGGCCCGCCGGGTCCGTACATGCCGGGCGCGCGGTCAGTGGCCACCACGCCCCCGCCGCC
>Ga0070698_100010201_pt1 | contig 10035 bp, 9 predicted proteins | sample KBSK1502metaG_FD_65477 | JGI IMG/M metagenome (GOLD analysis project Ga0070698, IMG submission 65477) | Corn, switchgrass and miscanthus rhizosphere microbial communities from Kellogg Biological Station, Michigan, USA - KBS K1-50-2 metaG | ecosystem: Host-associated > Plants > Roots >... | reverse complement strand
GCCAGCGGCAGCACGAGCAGGAACGAGATCGCCTCGCTGCCGAAGAACCTGAAGTTGTGCAGCGCGTACGCGACGGCCGAGCCGAGGGCCACCGCGATCGCCGTCGCGATGAGGGCGACCTTGACCGACAGCAGGAAGGCCTGGCGCACCGCCTGGTCGTGCCAGGCCACCGCGAACCAGTGCAGCGAGAACGCCGGGATCGGCCAGCTCTCGATGTTCGACCGGTTGAACGCGTACAGCACGATGAGCGCGATGGGCGCGAACAGGAACACCAGCACGAGCGCGACCCAGATCCGCAGCGCGACGCGCAGCCCTCGCGACTCCATGCAGGCCCCCGGTCCTAGATCGCCCTGAACGCGCCCAGCGCCCGCGCGCCGAGCAGGTAGACGGCCATGATCACCACCGGGAACAGCGCCATCGCCGCGGCGAACGGCACGTTGTTCGCGATCCCGATGTTGTTGTAGATGACGTTGCCCATGAAGTTCGCGCTCGTCCCCCCGACCAGGATCGGCGTGATGTAGTCGCCCAGCGTGAGCGAGAACGTGAAGATCGACCCGGCCGCGATCCCGGGCAGCGCCAGCGGCAGCAGCACCGAGCGGGTGGTCCGCCAGGTGCGGCCGCCGAGGTCCTGCGAGGCCTCGATCTGCGACTGCGGGATGCGCTCGATCGCCGCGTACACCGGGATGATCATGAACGGCAGCCACAGGTAGCAGAACACCGTGTACACGGACCAGTTCGTGTAGATCAGGTGCGGCGGGGTGAAGCCGAGCTTGCCGGCGCCCCAGTCGAGGATCCCGTCGTGGGTGAAGATCAGCAGCCAGGCGTACACCTTCGCCAGGTAGCTCGCCCACAGCGGCAGCAGGATCGCCACGAACAGCGCCACCCGCGCCCGGCGCGACGCGACCCTGGCCATGAAGTAGGCGAACGGGAACGCGACGACCGCGTCGGTGACGGTCACCGCGGCGGCCATCCCGACCGTCCGCGCGATGATGCCGCGGTAGGCGGAGCTGCCGAGGATCGTGCTGAAGTTGCCGAGGCTCCAGACCCGCACGATGTTGGTGGTGAACGGGTTGATCTGCCAGAACGCGGTGATCAGCAGCACCACCAGCGCCGCGAGGTAGATCAGGATGAACCAGGCGAGCGGCGGCGTCAGCAGCAGCGTGGCCCGCGCCCACGGCCGCCGCCACAGCGCCGCCGCGAGGCGGGACGCCTTTGGCAGCCGAACGGCTCCGCCGGGCGGCGCCGGCGCCTCGCTGACCGCCATCAGCTACCGGACCCCGCGATCACTTGACCTGGGTGTTCCACGCGGCCACCCACTGCGCGTAGGGCACGCAGTCGGGCTTGCCGTTGTCGCACGTCGCGATCGGCGTCTTCCACAGCGCGATCGAGTTGAAGTAGCTGGTCGGCGCGTTCGCGTGGTACTGCGCGCACGACCCCTTCTGCAGCTGGTTCATGTACGCGCAGGCGAGCATGTTGTCCGGCGTCTCGCCGTAGTTGACCGCCTGCTCGGCCTGCACCTTGGGGGTGCTGATGTAGCGCATCCACATGTACGCGCAGTTCGGGTGCGGCGCCTTGGCGGCCAGCATCCAGGTGTCCGCCCAGCCGGTGGCGCCCTCGGAGGGGATCGTATCGCCGATCGGGAAGTGAACGGCCTTGAGCGCGCTCACCTGGTAGGGCCAGCCCGCGCCGACGGTGGCGTTGCCGTTCTTGAAGTCGAAGATCTCCTGCGACGCCAGCGCCCAGTACTTCTCGATCAGCGGGCGCTGCCCGGCGAGCAGCCGGACCGCGGCCTGGAATTGCGGCTGGGTCAGCTCGTACGGGTCGGTGATCTTCAGCGCCGGGTTGTGCGTCTTCAGGTACAGCGCGGCGTCCGCGATCTGGATCGGGTTGTCGGGGACGGTGACCTGGCCCTTGTACTTCGGGTTGTAGATGACGTCCCATGACGTCGGCGCGGTCGCGAAGGCCTTCTGGCTGTACATGAGCACGTTCGGGCCCCACTGCAGGGACACGCCGTAGTGCACCCCGCCGATCGTGTTGAACGGCGGCGACTTGAACGCCGGGAAGAACTGGTTCCAGCTCGGGATCAGGCCGATGTTCACCGGGTGCGCGTCGCCTGCGTACAGGATGCGCAGGTCGGCGTCGCCGGACGAGGACACCATGTCGTACTGCCCGCCGCCGCCGTTGCGCATCAGCGCGACCATCTCGTCGGAGCTGCCGGCGTACTTCGCGTTGACCGTGCAGCCGGTCTGCTGCTCGAACGGCTTGACCCAGATCGGGTTCAGGTAGCCCTCCCACGCGATGAGGTTGAGCTGGCCCTCGCCCTTGCCGATCGCCTTGAGCACCGGCAGGTGCGCGGTGGGCACGGTCTGCCCCGCGGCGCTGGCCCCGGGGCCGGTCCCGCCGCCCCCGCTGCTGCCGCAGGCGGCGGCCAGCAGCGACGCGGCGCCCAGGACCAGGGCGGTCTTCACGCGCGGCCCGCGCCGCGACGGCGATGTGATCATGTGCTATCCCTCCTGCTGCTCCGGCGCGACGGTGAACGCCTGGTCTGGTCGCCAGGCGATGCGCACCCTGGTGCCCGCCGCGGCGGCGGCCGGCTGCGGTGCCTCCGCGTTCTGCCGCGCCACGACGAGTTCGCCGCCGGCGTCGAGGTCCACGATGTAGCGGGTCAGCACGCCGGCGTACACCACCTCGCGGATCCGGCCGGCCTCGACGTGCGCGCCGTCCGGCTCGGCCTCGCCGTCGCCGAGCATGCTGATCTTCTCCGGCCGGACCGTCACCCGGCGGCCGTCCCGCTCGATCAGGTTGGAGACGCCGATGAACCCGGCGACGAACGCGGTCCGCGGGTGCTCGTAGACCTCGACGGGCCCGCCGACCTGCTCGATGGCGCCGCGATTGAGCACCGCGATGCGGTCGCTCATCGTCAGCGCCTCCTCCTGGTCGTGCGTCACGTACACGAACGTGATGCCGACCTCGCGCTGCACGCGGAGCAGTTCCAGCTGCATCTCCTGGCGGAGCTTGAGGTCCAGCGCGCCGAGCGGCTCGTCGAGCAGCAGCACCTGTGGCTCGTTGACGATCGCCCGGGCCAGCGCGACCCGCTGCCGCTGGCCGCCGGACAGCTGCGCGGGCTTGCGCCCGCCGAGCCCGGGCAGCCGGACCATGTCCAGCGCGCGGGCGGCGCGCTCGCGCCGGGCCGCCTTCGGCACCCGCTTCACCAGCAGCCCGTACTCGATGTTCTCGGCGACGGTCATGTGCGGGAACAGCGCGTAGTCCTGGAACACCGTGTTGACGTCGCGGGCGTACGGCGGGACCCGGCTCACGTCGCGGCCGGCCAGCTCGATTTTCCCGGTGTCCGGCCGCTCGAAACCGGCGATCAGCCGCAGCAGCGTGGTCTTGCCCGAGCCCGACGGCCCCAGCAGCGTGAAGAACTCGCCGGCCCGCACGGTGAGCTCGATGCCGTCCAGCGCGACCACGTCGCCGTACCGTTTGCGCACGCCGGTGACATGGACGGACGCCCGCGTGGGGGTAACTTCATCACCCGCAGCCGCAGGCTGCGCGGGGCGCGGAGCAGCGATCATTCGGCTCGTTGTACCACGGTTCAGCCGTGCCCCGCAATCGTGCGCAAGCGGGCGATAGCGCGGGAGTCACGATCACCCGCCTGCGGGCGCGCGCCAGACGCTCGCGATGGGCGCGACGGTGTTCGCGTTCCCCAGGTAGCCGCCGAGACCGAACCCGTCCTCGAGGGTGCGCAGCAGGCTGTAGTGGTAGTACTTCTGCGGGTAAGAGCCGGGCACGGCGAGCGGGCTGATGATCGCGCAGACGACATGCCCGCCCGACCCGAACCCGTTCTTGCCGGCCAGGCCGCCCGCGCGCTCGTCCTCGTCGTAGACCACGACGATGACCCCGTCGGTGCCGAACGCCGGGGAGGCCTCGATCCGCGGGACCTCGGCGGCGAGGAAGGCGTCGAACTGGGCGTAGCGATTGTTCAGCGGTTTGCAGTTGGCCTCTCCGTCGGCGCAGCCGTTCGGGATGATCATGTTGAAGCTCGCCACGTGACCGGTGGCGAGGTCGGTGTTGAAGATCGACATCCCGGCGGTCTTGGTCCCGGCCGGTACGTCGTTGCGTAGGCACTCCCGCGACGGGGTGACCGGGGACCACACGCCGCCCGGCCCCTCGATGTCGTCGAAGAGGATCGGCGGGTTGCCGGTGGTGTAGAACCCGGTCAGCGGGCACGGGGTGTTGCTGGCACAGCTGCCGCCCGATCCGGTGTCGCACTTGGCGGTGCCCGCCTGCAGCCACACCTTCCAGGTCCGTCCGGCCTGGTCGAGCTGATGGAAGAGGTTGCCGATGTTCTGGTGGCAGGAGATGCCGCCGTCCTGCTGCTCGCAGCGGGTGAACTGCCCGGTGACCAGCGCCACGTAGTTGGCCTGCGACCAGTGCGTCGCGGCGTAGTAGTTCGTCAGCCACGCCGCGTGCGGCCGGATCGTGCCGAGCAGGTAGGGCGCGTTCGAGGGCTTGAGGTGGGAGTACGTCGTGTTCTCGCCGATGATCAGGAAGACGTGCCCGAACGACGGCACGCCTTCCGCCGCTGCGGACGCTGACGCCGCGGCGCGGGGTGACGAACTCGCCGGGACCGCCAGGGCAGCGCCGAGCAGGGCAGCCAAGACGAGGACGCCGCCGATTCTGGTGTGCACTGGGCATCCCCGCCTTCCGGGTCAGCTGTTCGTCCGGTAGCCGCGCAGGCGCAGCCGCTGGTTACAGGTTGAACGCTGAGGTCAGCGTCGGGAAGGAGGATGCCCGCGAACCCGGCGCCCTAAAGCGGGGGTCCGCGCCCCAACGGGCGCAGACCGCGCGCTTTGGCGGCTGCGACGGCCGCGATGACGAGGGCGGCGACCCGGTCGGCCCACCACCATCCGAGGGCTTCATTTACCACCAGAGCGGTGAGTGCTATCAGGCTGGTGGCGGCGCCGATCGCGCTGAGAGCGACGTCGCCTTGCAGCGCGCGACTGGCCATCCGCACGCCCAGCCGGCGCTTGGCGCAGGCCAGCGGTGTCAGGATGGTCAGCGCGACGCCCGCCGTCGGCGGGGGTAAGGGTTGGCAGACTCTTGCCGTGGCAGTGCCCGATGATCCGGTACGGCGAGCGTTGCTGCGCCGCGGGTTTGCGCTGGAGTACGCCACGCTGGCCTGGAACCTGGCCGGGATCGTGGTGCTGGCCATCGCGGCGATCCCGGCGCGGTCGGTGGCGCTGGCAGGCTTCGGCCTCGATTCGCTGATCGAGATAGGTGCTTCCACCGTGGTGATCTGGGAGCTGTCGGGCACGGGCGAGGACCGCCAGCGGCGGGGCCTGCGGCTGATCGGGTGCGCGTTCGCCGCCCTGGCGGTCTACTTGCTGGCGCAATCGACCATCGTGCTGGCAAGCGGTTATCACCCGCGGCGCTCGGTGACCGGGATCATCTGGACCGCAGTAACCGCCGTGGTGATGTTCGCATTCGCGGCCGGTAAGGCTCGGATCGGCCGAGCTCTGGACAATCCCGTCCTGCGGACCGAGGGCCGGGTCACGATGATCGACGGCATCCTGGCGGTCGCGGTGCTGCTGGGGCTGGTGCTGAACGCCGCCTTCGGATGGTGGTGGGCCGATCCTGCCGCCGGTTACGTGCTGGTCTTCTACGCTGCCCGCGAGGTCCTGTCGATCATCCATCACCCGGCCCCGGGCGACGCGGCCCGCTGATCATCGATGCCCAGCGCTTCTGGCCGATGCGTGCTGAGCTGCCTAGCCCGGGCGCGCGGCCCGGTGCAGCGCGTCCTGGACCCAGTCCCGCAGGGCTGGCAGCGGCATCGCGCCCGCCTGGCGCGCGATCACCTGCCCGGACCGCAGCACCATCAGCGTGGGAATGGCCTGGACGCCGAACCGCTGCTGTAGCTTCGGCGCCTTGTCCACGTCGACCTTGACGAGCTTGACCTGCCCGGCCAGCTCGCGGGCGAGCTCCTCCAGCGCCGGGCTGACCATCCGGCAGGGACCGCACCAGGGCGCCCACAGGTCCACCACGACGGGAACGGCGGCGGCTTCGGCGACCTCGGCGAACGTGTCGTCGCCGGCGTCGACGATCCAGGGCAGCGGCTGGTGGCAGTTGCCGCACCGCGGGGTGCCCCGCGCCGCGGCCGGCTCCCGGTTCAGCTTGCCGCAGTTCCCGCACCTGACGAGTCCGGCCGGCGCGCCGCCCTGCTGGGGCGGGCCGCCGGGCTCGGGCTGGCTGGCGTCCATCGCTAGCCTGCCTACCCCGGCTCCCTCGGCCTGAACCCCGGCGCGGGCGGGACGGCGCGGCCGGAACGGCTCGTGCCGTCGTCCCGGCCGGCCGCGGGGCGTGCGGTTATGCTCCGAACTGCCAGGCGGGAGGCAGGGTGGTGAATAAGCGAGCAGGCACGGACCCCGATGAGCTGTTGCGGCAGCTCGGCGCGCTGGCCACGGCGCTCGGCCCGGCGGTGCGCCCTGGCGGCACCCAGGAGCTGCTGCGATCCCTGACCGAGACCGCGCGACAGTTGTTCGGCGCGGCCGCCTGTTCGCTGGCCCTGCTGAGCGAGGACGATTCCGAGCTCGTCTACACGATCGCCTCCGGGGAGGGCGGGGCGGACGTGACGGGAATGCGGATCTCCTCGTCGGCCGGCATCGCCGGCTGGGTCGTGCAGTCCGGCCAGCCGATCGCCGTCAGCGACCTCGCCAGCGATCCGCGCTTCTCGCCGGAGGTGGCCGAGCAGACCGGGTACGTCCCGCAGGCCATCCTCGCGGTGCCGGTGGAAACGCCGCACCGGATGCTCGGGGTGATCAGCCTGCTCGACCGCGACGCCAGGCGGCCGGGCGCCGAGCAGGACATGGCGCTGCTCTCGCTGTTCGCCGACCAGGCCGCCCTCGCGCTCGCCAGCGTCGATACCTTCAGCGACCTCGGGCGGGTGCTGCTGGCCGCGCTGGCCGAGGCGGCGGCCGGAGAGGATCTCGTCGCGGCGCTCCGCCGGGCCGCCGGGCAGCTGCCGCCCGCCGACGCCGACCTCGCGGCGCTGGCCGCCGCGTTCGCCTCCGTGGCGCGGCACGGGGCCGCCGAGCGCCGGCTGGCCGTCGCGGTGCTGCGGCACATCGGGGACTACCTGCAAGGGCGGCCGCCACGGACTCGCTGAGGCCGGCCTGGAGCGACGCCTTCGCCCCCGGGACGCTGCAACCGGTGCCGCGGATCGGCCTGGCCATCGACAAGGACTGGGCGTGGGGCGGGGCATCCGGCGCCGGGATCACCGTCGCCGTGGTCGATAGCGGCGTCGACCCAGCCCACCCCGCCATCGGCGCGGTCGACCGGGCGATCGCTCTGCAGTGGGACAGGGAAACGCAGTCCGTGACGACCGCCGAAGGGCCGCACGAGGACCTGTTCGGTCACGGCACCGCGTGCGCCGGGATCATCCGGCGCGCCGCGCCGGACGCGACGTTGTGGTCGGTGCGCGTGCTGGGCAGCCGGCTGACGGGCAAGGGCGTCGTGTTCGCGGCCGGCGTGCGGTGGGCCATCGCCCAGGGCGCGCGCGTGGTCAACCTGTCGCTGAGCACCGGCAAGGAGGAGTACTTCGGGCTGTTCCACGAGATCGCCGACGAGGCGGCGTTCGCCGGCGTGGTGCTGGTGTGCGCCAGCAACAACGTGCCGGCGCCGACCTATCCCGCCCAGTTTTCCTCGGTCATCTCCGTGGCCGCCCACGACGGGCAGGATCCGTTCGTCCTGGACGCGAACCCGGCCCCGCCGGTCGACTTCGGCGCGCCCGGCATCGACGTCGAGGTGCCGTGGCTGTCCGGGGCATCGATCGTCGCCACCGGCAACTCGTTCGCGGCGCCCCACGTGACGGGGCTGGTGGCCCGCATGCTGAGCAAGCACCCGCGGCTCACGCCGTACGAGGTCAAGACCGTGCTGCGCGCCGTGGCGAGCAACGCCGTGCCGAGCAACCCCGTGGAGGACAACGCCGTGTCCCGGCGGGCCAGCGATGACGACTGATCTGACCGGCGTTTTGCGCCGGACCGGCCTGCTCGGCTCGGTCCCGGACGAAGACCTCCGCGCCGTGGCCGCGGCGTCCCGGGTCAGGCGCTTCCGCCGCGGGCAGATCGTGTTCACCGCCGGTGACCCGGGCGACACCCTGGTCGTCGTCGCCTCCGGGCGGATCAAGGTGGTGGTGCACGCCGCGGACGGCGGCGAGCTGACGCTGGCGATCATCCAGGCGGGTGGCGTGTGCGGGGAGCTCGGCGTGGCCGACGGCGGTCCCCGGTCCGCCGACGCCGAGACCCTGGAGGAGTCGCAGCTTGTCATCGTGCCCCGGGCGATGATCCTGGACCTCTGCTCGCACGTGCCATCGGTGGCCCAGGCCCTGACGGCATCGCTGGCCGCCACGCTCAGGCGGCTCACCGAAGCGACATCGGATCTGGTCTTCCTCGACCTGCCTCGCCGCGTCGCCAAGGTCCTGCTCAGCCAGCCTCGCGGGGACGACGGCGTGATCCGGCCGGGCATCAGCCAGGAGGAGCTGGCGCATCAGGCCGGCGGCAGCCGGCAGAGCGTCAACGCGGCGCTGCGCGGCTTCGAACGGCGCGGCTGGATCGAGACGCACGACCGGGCCGTGACGCTGAAGCAGCCGGGCCCGCTCGGCCGCTTCGCCGGCGCATAGCCGAGCCCGCTCCGCGTTGCGTGTCCAGCCGCCACCTGGGAGATCCTTCATTGGCTCGCTTCCAAGCTCGTGCACTAGAGTGCCCTCGTGGTGACGTGCGCGAATTGCGGCGCGTCCCAGGGAGCGGGCGACCTGTTCTGCGGTGACTGCGGGAGCCCGCTGCGGGGGTGCCCGTCCTGCGGGGAGCCGGTGGTCCCCGGCAAGAAGTTCTGCCGCGCCTGCGGGGCCGCACTGCCCGGCGCGGCGCACGCATCAGGCGCCGGGGTGTCGGTGGCACCGGCCGTGGCGGGGGCCGGGGGTGATGGCCGGCCGGTGGCAGAGCGGCGGGTGTGCTCGGTGCTGTTCGCCGACCTGGTCGGATTCACGCCGTTGTCGGAGTCGCGGGATCCGGAGGCGGTGCGGGAGCTGCTGTCGGGCTACTTCGAGACCGCCCGCACGGTGATCGGCCGGTACGGCGGGACGGTGGAGAAGTTCATCGGCGACGCGGTCATGGCAGTGTGGGGCACACCCACCGCCACCGAAGGCGACGCCGAACGGGCCGTGCGGGCCGCGCTGGACCTGATGGCCGCGGCGGCTGACCTGGGCGCGGCGGCAGGCGTGACCGAGCTGGCGGCCCGGGCGGGGGTGGTGACCGGCGAGGTCGCGGTGACGCTGGGCGCGGTCGGCGAGGGCATGGTGGCGGGGGACGCGGTGAACACCGCGGCGCGGGTGCAGGCAGCCGCTGAGCCGGCCACCGTGCTGGTGGACGCGGCGACGCGGCGGCTTGCGGGTAGCGGGGTTGGCTTCGCCGACGCGGCCGAGCACCAGCTGAAGGGGAAGGCGGACCCGCAGCGGCTGTGGCGGGCGACCAGGGTGCTCGCCGGGGTAGGCGGCGCGCAGCGGGTGGACGGGCTGGAGGCGCCGCTGGCCGGCCGCGACGCCGAGCTGCGCTCGGTCAAGGAGTTCTTCCACGCCGCCGCTGCCCGGCGGGTGCCGCGGCTGGTGCTGGTCACCGGGCCGGCCGGCGTGGGGAAGTCGCGGCTGGGCTGGGAGTTCGAGAAGTACGTCGACGGGCTGGCCGAGCAGGTGTGGTGGCATCGCGGCCGCTGCCTGTCCTACGGCGACGGGGTGGCGTTCTGGGCGCTGGCCGAGGTCGTCCGGCAGCGGCTGGGCGTCGCCGAGGAAGACCCGGCCGAGACCGCCGCGGCCAAGCTGGCCGAGGGACTGGCGCAGTACGTGCCCGACCCGGCCGAGCAGTCGTACGTGGGGACGCGGCTGGGCCGTCTGCTGGGCGTGCCGTTCGCCGGCGATAGCGGCGGGCCGCTGGCGCGGGAGGAGCTGTTCGCCGGGTGGCGGCTGTTCTTCGAGCGTCTCGCCGC
>Ga0070698_100010198_pt1 | contig 10038 bp, 6 predicted proteins | sample KBSK1502metaG_FD_65477 | JGI IMG/M metagenome (GOLD analysis project Ga0070698, IMG submission 65477) | Corn, switchgrass and miscanthus rhizosphere microbial communities from Kellogg Biological Station, Michigan, USA - KBS K1-50-2 metaG | ecosystem: Host-associated > Plants > Roots >... | reverse complement strand
GGCCGCTGTCACTGTCGACAATCGGGAAGCCGAGGGGATCCTCGTGAGAAAGGTTCGCAAGCCGTTTCCGGCGTTTCACCCGGTCGCAAGTTACTGCACCCTCGCCCTTCCCGTGCGGCGCGCGTCGCCGGTGCCCAGTGTGGCGTCGGCCACGGCCGACGACATCCCCGAGATTGCCCGCTTTCTCCAAACGAGCGGCTCGCGCCGCCAATTCTTCCCGGTGTGGAGCGAAGCGAGACTGATCTCGCTGACGACACGTCTCGGCCTGTGCATCGAGGACGTTCAGATCGCCCGGCGGAGCGGGCGCATCGCCGGGTTGATCGGCCTGTGGGACCAGTCGGCGTACAAGCAGGATGTCGTGCGCGCCTATTCGGGTTGGATCAGGCTGGCCGTTCCGCTTTACAACGCCAGCGCGCCGTGGCTCCTTCGTCCTCGGCTTCCGAAGACCGGCGAGAGGATTCGCAGCGGCTACGCTGTGTTCGTCTGCATTGAACAGGACGCGCCGTCCGTGTTCGGCGATCTGCTGGCTGCGACGTTGCACCGCGCTGCCGCCCGCGGCCTCGACTACGTGCTGATGGGGCTCGACGAACGCGATCCGCTGTTTCGCACCGCCCGTGAGCGCCCCCACATCCCCTATCGAAGCAGGCTGTTTCTTGCCGAATGGCCGGAGGGAGGTCACCTGCATGCCCAACTTGATTGCCGCCCTTCCTACGTCGAAATCGCCACGCTCTGAGTCGCCACGTCTGTCAGCCGACGTCATTCCGCGCGAGCGGGTAACCCCCTCCGACCGCGAGGACATGTATCAACTGCTCGAGACCTACTTTCAGAACACGTCGGTCCAGCAGTTCGCACACGACCTGGCCGAGAAGGACACCGTCATTCTGCTGCGCGATCCCGAAGACGCGCGGGTCGTCGGATTTTCCACCTTGATGAAGATCGAGATCGCGATCGAGAACCGGAACGTGGTTGGGTTCTTTTCCGGCGATACGATCATCGCGCGCGAGCATTGGGGATCGTCGCTGTTGGCGCGGCTGTGGGTGACGACGGTGTTTCGCGAGGCCGAGTGCATCCGGCAACACTCGCCAGACACGCTGTTCTATTGGTTTCTCATTTCCGCCGGGTACAAGACGTGGCGTTACCTGCCGACTTTCTTCGTCGCGTACACGCCGCACCCGTGCTTGCCCCCGTCGCCGTTCGACCGCCAGGTGGTGCAGACCCTGGCGGCGAAGAAGTTCGGCGACGACTACCATGCCGATGCGGGCATCGTCCGGTTCCGCCGCGCCAATCCGCTGCGCCCGGGTGTCGCGGAGGTGACCGAACGGAGACTTCGCGACCCCCTCGTCGAATTCTTCATCCGGATGAATCCCGGTCACGCGCAAGGCGATGAGCTGGCATGCCTGGTTCCCATCTCCCGTTCGAATCTGACCCCGGCCGGGCTGCGGATGCTGAACGCGGGATCCCAGGAATGAATCTGGCGAGAGAAAAGACGGTCGTGTTCTTGACGTTGGGCACGATCACGGCGGCGCTCTACTTCGGCACACAGCATGTGCCGCTGTTCGCGGCTCCCGTCCTGGGGCCCACCGCCGTCGATGCGGCGATTCCGTTCGTGCCGCTCTTTGTCGTCCCATATCTATCGTTCTTTCTGCTCGTCCAGCTTCCGCTGCTGGTGATTTCGGAGCGGCGAGAGTTGTGGGACGCCGCGTTCGGCTTCGGGATGATCGTGGTGATCTCGAGCCTGACGTTTCTGTTCTGGCCGACCGCGATTCCTTTTTCCGACGTTCACCCGCTGACGCGCGGCGTCGTCGCCGTGGATCTGGATCGCAACGCCTTCCCATCCTTGCATGCGTCGCTGGCGCTCTATTGCACGCTGTGCGCGCGGCCGAAGCTGCCGACGGCGCTCGTGCGATACAGCCTGTTTCTGTGGACGAGCCTCGTCGTGGTGTCGGCGCTGCTCATCAAACGCCATTTGGCCGTCGACATTGCCGGCGGCGCGTTGCTCGGATGGGCGACGTACGCGACGCTCTTCCGTCCTGATCGGGCCGAGGCGCCCGACAGCGAGCCCGTGGTCGAAACGCTCCGAATCCGGAGGCACCTGGCGCGCGAAGCGTCCAACGAGCTTGCGGCCTTCACGCGCTACGAGGGACGCAAGCGGGCGACCGAGCTCGCCGTGTTTCTTGCCCTGGCCGGGGTCGGATTCTGGGTGAGCATCCACGCCCGCTCCGTTGCATCGGCGCCGATGCTGGCCGCCGGCATCCTGGTCACCGCGGTCGCGCTCAACACGTTTCCATTGCTGATGCACGAAGGAATGCACGGCGTGCTGTTCGCGAGCCGCCGCTGGAACTGGATCGCGTCGGTTCTGCTCGGGTCGACCTTCCTGATGTCGTTTTCGGCGTATCGCGTGCTGCATCTCCGCCATCATCGATACCTCGGCGACCCGCGCGATCCCGACGACTACCATAACTACTCACAGAGCCGGCCCCTGGTGTGGTGTCTGCATTTCGTGCGCCTCACCTTCGGGCCCTTGCTGTACGTGTGCCTCATTCCCGTATTGGCGCTGAAGCACGGGTCGCCGGGGCAGCGAAGACTCATCTGCATCGAGTACACGCTGCTCGGCTCGATTTACAGCGTGCTCCTCAGGGTGTTTTCCTATCGTGACCTGTTCGTGGTCTGGTTCGTGCCGCTTCTCCTGATGGGAGCGCTCACCGCCATCCGCGGTTTCACACAACACGGAATCACGGAAGCCTCCGATCCCTACCTGGCCAGCCGGACCATGCTTCCCAGCCCGATGGTCGCGTTCTTCCTGTTGAACGAGAATTACCACCTGGAGCATCATCTGTTTCCCGAAGTTCCCAGTTACCACCTGCCGGAGCTTCACGAGTTGATCTGGCCCAAGTTGCCGCGAGCCGTCTCCGGCACGAGCTATCTGGGGTTTCTGGCGGCGTTCCTCAGAGCCACGCCGCGGATGGATGAACGACCGATCGGTCTGGTGACCCCGGGAGAGCGGGCCTTATGATCGCCACCCTCGCCAATTCGGCCTGGCTGGCGAGTTGCTTTCCCGAGTATCTCCGCTTTCGAAGAGCCCTGGGCCGGGTTCGCACGGAACAGGAACACGTGTTGCGCGGAATTCTCCGAAGGAATCAGGCCTGCGCGTTCGGACGCCGTCACGGGTTTTCCGCAATCCGCACCGTGCGCGACTATCAGAGGCACGTGCCTTTGAGCGACTACGATGACTATCGCGCCCGTGTCGCCCGCATCGCGGAAGGGGAGACGCAGGTGCTCACCTGCGAGCCTGTGCGCCTGTTCGAGCCCACCAGCGGTTCGTCGAGCCCGGCCAAGTGGATTCCCTATACCGCCTCACTCAAGCACGAGTTTCAACGCGGCATTCGCGCCTGGGTCGCGGATCTGTTCCTGCACGACGCCGATTTGCTCCACGGCCCAGGATATTGGTCCGTCAGCCCCGCGCAGGCGTGCGAGGAGGTCACGCCCTCCGGCATAGCCGTGGGGTTCGCGCACGACAGCGAGTACGTCGGCGGTCTTCAGCAGCGGCTCGTCCGGTCGGTGATGGCCGTACCTTCGTCCGTCCGCCATTCGCGCACCATGGAAGCGTTCTGGTACACGACGCTGCGTCATCTCGTCCGGCGTCCGGACCTCCGCTTGATCTCGGTGTGGAACCCTTCGTTCCTCACGCTGCTGGCGGATCAGCTGTCCGAGCACGGCGACCGTTTATCGGACGAGGAGCCGAAACTGAAGGCGGCACTTCACGCGCGCACGGCTGCGGAAAGACACGTGCTTCTTTGGCCCCGACTACGCATGATCAGTTGCTGGGCCGACGGCAACAGCGGACCAGCCGCTCGTAGACTGGCGGCCCTCTTCCCGCAGGCGCGCATCCGCGCCAAGGGCCTGATTGCGACCGAGGGATTTGTCTCGCTGCCGTGGGAGGGGTGCGACGGGGCGGTCCTCGCGGTCCGCTCGCACTTTCTGGAGTTTCTGCCGGCGGATTCGGTCGGCCGGCCGGACGCGACCCGTCCCCACCTCGCACATGAACTGGAGACAGGGCAAGCCTACTCTGTCGTCCTCACGACGGGCGGAGGCTTCTACCGCTACCACCTCGGCGATCTCGTCACGGTCCTCGGGCGCACACGCGATTGTCCGATAGTGCGGTTCGCCGGCCGGAAGGACGTGGCAGATTGGTGCGGCGAAAAGGTCCACGAAGTGCAGGCAGAGCGGATTATCGAGGCTGCCTTCACGGTGCGGCGCCTCACGCCGTCGTTCGCGATGCTCGCCTGCGACACGAGCGGCGAGGTTCCTAACTACGTGCTCTATGTCGAAGCCGCCGCCTCGGAAGACGAGCTTGGCGGAATCGCCGCCTCCATCGAGCGCGCGCTCGACGAGAACTTCCACTACCGGTATGCGCGCCGGCTGGGTCAATTGGGCCCATTGCGCGTATTCGCCGCCCGCAATGCCGAGGCGTCGTATCTTGCGGCGTGCATGGCCCGCGGCCAGCGAGCCGGGGACGTCAAATGCGTCGCGCTCGATGCTCGCGACGGCTGGACGCCGAAGTTCGAAGGCCACTTTGCGGCGACTCGGACCGCAGCGGGGAGCCCGTCATGAACGTGCTGATCGTCACCGGAGGGCTGGTGTCGGGCGTCGAGGCGTCCATCTTCACTTCTCTGCGCAAGTTATTCCAGCAGTGGCGCGCATCCGAGCACGCGTGGCTCGATGTGAAGATCAAGCTGGTCTTCGGCGAGTTTCTGATCCGCAAGCCGCGCGGCTCGAGTGAAGATCTGTGGGCGCCCGATCTGACCGAGGTCCTGCTGGCGACCTTGCTCAGACAGCAGCGGATGCCCTACATGCTGGCGACCTACGGCGACCTGTTCGACCGGCCTCACGCCATGGAACAACTCGTCGGTGAAGCCGACTGCGTGTTTGCGTCGACCACGTTTCTCCGCGACCTGAGCGAACTGACCCCGCTGCTGCGAAAGCTGAAGAGGCCTCACAACCGGATCGTCGTCGGCGGACCCCTGGCGAGCCTGCTGGCCGACCGTTGGGAAGGGGCCGTCGACGTCGACATCCTGGCGGCCGGTTATGGCGAACTCCTGGTGCCGTCGCTCGTCGACTGGATGCGCTCGGGCTTCACCGCGCTTCAGGCGCCGATCGGGGGTCGAATCGTCGAGCGCGGGCCGACGCACATTGTGTACAGCGGCGTGCCCCCCACGACGGATCTCGATTTCCTTCCGACGCCGGACTGGACGCTGTCTCAGGCGGATCGCGGCAAGCGGTACCGCATGATCTACTACGAAAGCGTCCGCGGGTGCCCCTATCGCTGCAACTTCTGTAACTATCCCTATCTGTTCAGCGACAACCGTTTTCGCTACAAGAGCGCCCGTCGCATGGTGGAGGAGTGGGAGCACTACATCAGCACGCTCGATCTCGAGTACATCACGTGCCTCGATTCCCTGTTCACCGTGCCCCCAACGCGGCTGCGGGAGTTTTGTCGCACGCTCATCGAGCGGCGTCTGACCAGCGTGAAGTGGATCTGTTATGCCCGCGCCGACGATCTTGCCGACGAGAACACCACGGCGCTCATGAAGGCGGCCGGAGCGCACCAGGTTCAGATCGGCATCGAATCCGGAGACCAGGGTCAACTCAACAACATGGACAAGTCCTGTACCGTGGAATCGAATGCCCGTGCGATCGATCTCTGCCGCAAGCACGGACTCACCACGGTCGCATCGTTCATTGTGGGCTTTCCCGGAGAGACCGACCACACCCTGGGGCGCACGCTCGATTTCATGCGGAGCCATCCGCCTGATTTCTTCTTTCTCGCTCCCTTCAGCACGCGCGCCACGGGGGTGCCGCTGCTGTCAGCTGTGAATCGTGAGCGGTTCCAACTCGAGACGACGGACCACCTCCGTACCGGCGCGCCCTACTGGCGCCACCGGACGATGTCCTCAACAGAGATGGGGAATCATGTCAGGTCGCTGCATCGCACCCTCATGAGCGAGGGGATCTCTCTGCATGCCGCCCTCTACCACCACCGGCTGCTCGACTATCGGCCGGACGAACGCGTGACGTTGCTGGAAGAACAGCGTCAGATTTCAGCCAGTACGCGGCTTCAGCGCCGGCTGTTCGATCGCCTCAACGCGTTTGTCGACAAGCGTCTCGCCAACGATGTGGAGCGGTGTTTACCCGCAGTGAGCCGCCCGGCAGCTCACCGTTTGGTGCAGCTGCGCTAACCTCGAAGGGACGCCGCGCGGCCTGACGCCCACGACGTGTGCGCCGTGTTCACCGGTTATGTGACGTACGAGAACGTGTAGCCGTGCTCCTGCGCCCGGCTGACCGCCACGATCCCGGCTGGCACCATGCGGGCGTTGGGCACGAGGTGGCCGGTCAACTCCTTGAGGACGTCATCCACTTTTCCGCCGCTCTTCTGGCGATCGCCGTTGCGGCTGCACGCGTCGAAAGGGAGCACACGGCCAGACGCACGCCGCGTTCAGGATGGCGTCGAGCGGCGCGGCGCTGTTCGCCGGCCCCTCGCCGGACCCGGCCGTCATGTAGAAATTGCTCGTCGGCGCAGCCGGAGAGAAGTTATCAACGCCGCCCGCGGTTGGATCTATCATCGCATTGACTGGTCGCACCCCTTTTCCGTCTGTCATCACAACGCTGGATTCTGCGACACACCAGCGCTGAATATTTCATTATGGGATCCATCTACAGCATCGTTTACCAGCCGGCCGATCGCGAATACCGGAATCGCTCCGAGGACTTTATTCGCGTTCCTGTGCAGCAGGCCAACCTGATTGCAGGGCATGGCATCGAAGGAGACCGAAAGGCCGGTCATCACGCCAAGCGGCAGATTAATCTACTGTCCCGCGAATGGTTGCTCCGGCTGAAAGACATGGGGTATCGAATCGAGCCCGGGCAGTTCGGGGAGCAAATCACGCTTGCCGGCATCGATTTGGACCAAATGAAGATCGGTGAGCACCTCCAGCTAGGCGCAACCGCCTGCATCGAGATCACGCAAGCGCGTAATCCGTGTGGCCGGCTTCAAGTGGCACAGCCATTGGCATTCGAGGGACTGAACGCGATTGGGGTCATGGGGACCGTCGTTACCGGGGGCACGATCCGGGTTGGTGACCCTGTGATTCGAGTCCAATCCGTCAACGGCCGTGAGGGACCATAGGACAGAGCTGGTGACCTCGGGTGGTATATTTCTTGATACAAGCTTAACCTTTGGCGGAAAGCGTACGAATTCTTATCGCCGACCGACATCCGATCTTCCGGGAAGGCCTTCGCCGGCTGCTCGAGACCGATTCGTCGCTCCATATCGTGGCAGAGGCCCGCGACAATGGCGCAGCGGCGATCGGTTTGGCCCGTCAGCTCGTCCCCGACCTTCTCCTGCTCGGAATGTCCACGTCCGCAGCGCAGGCCGTGGAAACGCTCCGGGAGCTGGGAGCCGCCGGCATCCTGACGAAAACGATCGTTGTAACCTCGTGCGTTGACTCGCCCGAGGTCATGCGCGCCCTCCAATTGGGCGCGCGTGGCGTCATTCCGAACGACGCGACCCCCGAAGCGCTGTTCAACTGTATCCACAGTGTGGGGGCGGGTCATTTCTGGATGGGGCATGAGCGGGTCCCGGAAGCCGTGGTTGGTCTCCGGCGGCTCGAAACGGCACGGCGGCGCAGTAGAGCGTTCGGCCTCACGCGGCGCGAGATCGAAATCATCAGGGCGGTGGTCGCCGGCGAGACCAACAAGGAAATTGCTCAGCGGTCCTCGATCAGCGAGAACACGGTCAAGTCCCACGTCGCTCACATCTTCGACAAACTGGGGGCGTCGAACCGATTGGAGCTCGCGTTATTCGCCTCGCATCATCGGCTGCTCGACGGCGTCTGATCACTGTGTCTCGTATTCATGCGGAATCCGAGGCCGGCGTCGGCTGACGCTTCATCTCGGCATTTTCGCGGTTTCCACTGATTGTTCCTACCATCGACGGTTGCGGGTGGGGAGCCCTTCGGCGCGGCTTTTGCTTCCCTCCCGCGATTACTCGAACACCGCTCCCATCATGAATTTCGCCGTCACGCCTAAGCGAACTCGCCTGCGCGAGAACGTCCGCGCAGTCCTTTCGGACGACGAGTGCCTCTACCGGGCAAGCCTCCCTGTTCGTACTGTCAAGCTGGTCTACTCCAACCTACTCCTCCCGCTGCGCACGATTCCCCTCGCCGGCGGCATCATCGAACGCCTCGCGTCAATGCGATTCAGCTCGAGGGGGACCGGGGTAGTCCGGGGGTGCCACCCCCACCCCCCACCTTCGGGTAATTGGTCAACGGTCACTTTCGGGGGATTGTCATAGCACTCACGGGGGATTGTCTGAGGAGTGTTTTACGAATGGGGCAAGATTTGAGAGGGCACCGCCGGCTGCACGTGTCGAACGCCTGGTTGAGCAAGAGCGTCGTTCGTTCTTTGCTGCTGCTGCTGCTGATCCTCGGACTTGGTCCACAGGCTCACGCCCAACTGCTGCCGCCGCCGCCCCCCCCACCCGCGCCATTGCCGTTACCTCGATTTGACAAGCTGGATCCGCTCCTGCAACAGGCCGTCTTGTCTCCGGCCGGGCATTCTCGAGTCGTCGTACGGGCGAACGATGCCGCGTCACTCGGTGCGGTTGCAGCGCTCGTCCGAGCACTCGGTGGCACGCTGGGCCGTCAGCTGCCCATTCTCGACGCGCAGGTCGCCAATGTGCCCAACCTGTCGTTGCTGCTTCTTACCAGCAGTTCTCTCGTCAAGCGCATTGCGATGGATCGCCCGACCTTCCGCACGATGGAACGGACCGGCGCCACCATCGGGTCTACGCTCGCGCGACAGGAGTTCGGGTACGACGGCACCGGCGTGACGGTGGCCGTCATCGATTCCGGCGTGACGTCGTGGCACGACGATCTGACCGGCACGACGGGCGGCTCGCAGCGCGTCGACCGGTTCGTCGATTTCGTCAACGGTTATCCGGCGCCATACGACGACTACGGCCACGGCACACATGTCGCCGGGATCATCGCGGGCAACGGCTTCGACTCGAATGGCGCCCGCGCCGGCATCGCTCCTGGCGTCCGCCTCGCCGTGCTGAAGGTGCTCGACGGAGCGGGTCAGGGCCGAATGAGCGATGTCATCGCCGCGTTCGACTACGTCATCGCGAATCAGCAGGCGTTCCCGGTTCGCGTGATCAACGTATCGCTTGGCGCAGGCGTGTATGAATCGTACAACGCTGATCTCCTGACGCTGGCCGCCAAGCGCGCAGTTGACGCGGGCATCGTCGTCGTGGCGGCGGCCGGCAACAACGGCAGGCGCAACGGCACCGCGGCGTACAGTGGGGTGACCGCGCCCGGCAACGCGCCGTGGGTCCTGACCGTCGGCGCGGCCAGTCACGGCGGAACGGTCGATCGAACAGACGACACTGTTGCAGGATTCAGCTCGCGTGGCCCGACCCGCGTCGACCGCGCCGCCAAGCCGGATCTCGTGGCGCCAGGTGTCGGGATCGAGTCGCTGAGCGATCCGAACAGTTCGATGTACGGGTCGCGGTCGCCTTACCTGCTCGACGGAACCGTGCCCACGGCGTATCTGCCATATCTAAGCCTGAGCGGGACGAGTCAGGCGACGCCGGTCGTGAGCGGCACCGTGGCGCTGATGCTGCAAGCTGCCCCGGCGCTGACACCGAACCTTGTGAAGGCGATCCTCCAGTACACAGCGCAGGCGTACGCCGGTTACGACGCGCTGACGCAAGGCGCCGGGTTCCTCAACGCGCATGGCGCGATCGAGCTCGCACGGTTTTTCGCGGCACCGTCGGCGTCGCCGTATCCGTCGCGTTCCGAATGGAGTCACCAGCTCATTTGGGGAAATCACCGCGTCTCGGGCGGACGCGTGACGCCGGACGCCAACGCGTGGTCTTCCGGGGTGACCTGGGGCCGACCATCTACGCCGGCCGGCGACAGCATCGCGTGGGGCGTGGTCTGGTCCTCTGTTGGCGCTGGCGCGTGGACGAGGTGGGGAGCG
>Ga0070698_100010194_pt1 | contig 10041 bp, 9 predicted proteins | sample KBSK1502metaG_FD_65477 | JGI IMG/M metagenome (GOLD analysis project Ga0070698, IMG submission 65477) | Corn, switchgrass and miscanthus rhizosphere microbial communities from Kellogg Biological Station, Michigan, USA - KBS K1-50-2 metaG | ecosystem: Host-associated > Plants > Roots >... | reverse complement strand
GCATCCGCTTTCTGCCGGTCGAGCAGATGATCGCGCTGTTTCTGGACCATCTGTTCCCGGCCTTCGCGGTGATCGCGCAAGGCGTCTTCCGCGTATTGCGCGACAGCGAGGTCGAGATCGAGGAAGAAGCCGAGGATCTGGTTCGCCTGTTCGAGACGGCGCTCAAGCGGCGCCGGCGCGGCCATGTCATCCACCTCGGGGTTGATGCCAGGATGCCGGCCGAGCTGCGGCGTTTCCTGAGCGAGAAGCTCGACGCCGCGCCGGCAGACGTGTTCGCCACCGAGGGCATCCTCGGGCTCGACGATACCGCAGAGCTGATTACCGACGAGCGCCCCGATCTCCTGTTCACCCCGTACAACCCGCGCTTCCCCGAGCGGATTCGCGATTTTGGCGGGGATTGCTTCGCAGCGATCCGCCAGAAGGACATCATCGTCCATCACCCCTACGAGAGCTTCGACGTCGTCGTCCAGTTCCTGCGCCAGGCGGCGCGCGACCCGGCGGTGGTGGCGATCAAGCAGACGCTCTACCGCACCAGCGAAGACAGCCCGATCGTGCGCGAATTGGCCGAGGCGGCCGAAGCCGGCAAATCGGTCACGGCGATGATCGAGCTCAAGGCGCGCTTCGACGAGGAGGCCAACATTCGCTGGGCGCACGAGCTGGAGCGCGCCGGCGTCCAGGTCGTCTACGGTTTTATGCAGCTGAAAACGCACGCCAAGGTGTCCCTGGTCATGCGCCGCGAGGGCGGCGAGTTGCGCTCCTACGTGCATTTCGGTACCGGCAACTACCATCCTTATACCGCCAAGGTTTACACCGACCTGTCGTTCTTCACCTGCGATCCCGCGCTGTGCCGCGACGCCGCGCGCCTGTTCAATTTCATGACCGGCTATGCCCGCCCGGCCAGCCTCGAAAAGATCGCGGTTGCTCCCGTTGATCTCCGCTCGCGCATCGCGGAGCTGATCGAGGCCGAGATCGCGCATGCGCGGGCCGGCCGGCCGGCGCAAATCTGGGCCAAGATGAATGCATTGGTCGATCCGGCGATCATCGATCTGCTCTACAAGGCCTCGCAGGCCGGGGTCAGCATCGATCTGGTGGTGCGCGGCATCTGCTGTCTGCGGCCGGGCGTACCCGACATGTCCGAGAACATCCGGGTCAAGAGCATCGTCGGCCGCTTTCTCGAGCACGGCCGCGTCGTCTGCTTCGGTAACGGCAACAAGCTGCCTTCCGACCAGGCCAAGGTATTCATCAGCTCTGCCGATTGGATGCCGCGTAATTTCGACGGACGGGTCGAGGCGCTGGTGCCGATCGAGAATGTGACGGTGCATCGTCAGGTGCTCGACGAAATCATGGTCGCTAATCTGCGCGACACGCTGCAGAGCTGGAACCTAGCGCCGGACGATACGTACACGCGCGTGAGTGCCGAAGAGGACGGGTTTTCCGCCCATACCTATTTCATGACCAATCCCAGCTTGTCGGGGCGTGGCAAGGCTCTCAGGCGGGGTCAGCCGCGGCTGGTCGCCAGATGACCCGTCCTGTCCCATAACCCTGCTGCTGATGCCCGATCGCACTCCGATCATCACCGGTGGCCGTATTGCCGTCATCGATGTCGGCTCGAATTCGCTGCGCCTCGTTGTCTACGAGCGGCTTGGCGCCACTCTCTTGCCATTGCTCAACGAGCGGGTCATGTGCGCGCTGGGCCGCGGCATCGCCATTACCGGGCGGCTCAACCCCGAGGGCGTCGAACTGGCTTTCGCGAATGTCGAACGGTTCACTGCTCTGGCGCGGGCGCTCGCGGTCGATCATCTCGCGATCATCGCCACCGCCGCGGTGCGCGACGCCGGTGACGGGCGAGAGTTTGCCGCCGAGATCGAGGAGCGTTGCGGCGCGCCGGTCCGGATCATCGATGGCGCCGAGGAGGGGCGGCTGTCGGCCGCCGGGGTTCTCGCCGGCATCCCCGGCGCCGATGGCGTCGTCGGCGACCTCGGCGGCGGCAGCGTCGAGCTGGTGCGGGTCAACGCGAACGAGAGACCGGCGATCGGCGGCGGGGTGAGCCTGCCGCTCGGGCCGTTGCGCCTCGCAGAATTCAGCGACAACCGCAAGGCCGTCATCGAGCAGATCGAACAGACGATCGCGACTGCGCCGACGCTGAAGGAATGCGCCGGCCGGACGCTGTACCTGGTCGGCGGAGCCTGGCGCGCGATCGCGCGGCTGCACATCGAGCAGACCCATTATCCGCTCCACATCATTCACCAGTACACGATCGCGCGCCGCCCGGCGGAAGGCTTTCTCGACGTGATCGCAGCGCAGTCGCGGCGCTCTTTGGAGCGCATCACCGGCATCGGTCGCCGGCGTCTCGAAGTGGTGCCACTGGCGGCGACAATCCTGCGGCGGCTGATTGCGTTCGGCAAACCGGACCGGCTGGTCTTCTCGGCCTTCGGGCTGCGCGAAGGCTATGCCTACGGGGTGCTGCCGAGGAAACAGCCGGACACCGATCCGCTGATCGCCGCCTGTATTACGATGGCCGACCGGCAGGGCCGCTCGGGCAGCGACGGCGACCGGCTGATGCGATGGATTGCGCCGGTCTTTCCCGCTCCCGACGAGGCATCGCGCCGTTTGCACCGTGCCGCCTGCTGGCTCAGCGACACGGCCTGGAGCGAGCATCCGGACTACCGCGCCGAGCATGCTTTCCTGCGCAGTCTGCGTATGCCGGTCGGTGCGATCGAACACGCCGGCCGGGCCTTTATCGCTCTGGCCTTGCATGCCCGTTATGGCGGCGCCGCCGACGATCCGGTCAAGACGGCGGCGCTGCTATTGCTCGATGAAACCGCCGCGGCCGAGGCGCGTTGCCTCGGGCTGGCCTTGCGCCTCGCCTACACGCTGTGCGGCGGCGCGCTCGATCTGCTGGACCAGGTGCTGCTCGACCGCGAGGACGACACGCTGGTCCTCGAACTGCCGGCGATGGGCAGCCTGTTTGTCGGCGAGGCGGTGCAGCGGCGCCTCGATGCGCTGGGCCGCGCCCTCGACCTCAGGACCCGCACCGAGCGCCGGCGCTCTCCTACGCCCGTGCTCGCGTCGGCGTAGCCTCGCGACGCTCCAGCGGCACCAGCTCGATCCGGTTGTGCCCGGCGGTCAGGGCCAGACGGCCGTGCTTCAGCGCCAGGGCGTCGTCGCCGAAGACGTCGCGGCGCCAGCCCGACAAGGCCCGCACCGGTGCGTTGTCATCGGTCGCGATGGCTTCGAGATCGTCGGCCGAGGCAACCAGCTTCTGCGCCACCTGGAAGTGCTCGCAGCGCTGCTTCAACAGCACCCGCAGCAATTCGATCAGCGGGCCGATGCCGGGTGGCGCCTCGGCCTTGGCCGGGATCGCCGGCGGCGGTTCGGGGTCGGCAAGACCCCCGGCGACCGCGGCCAAGATGTCGTGCCCAAGCTTCCCCTCCGCTATCCCCTTGCCGAGGCTGCGGGTGCGGGCCAAAGCCGCGATCGTCTTCGGCGCATGGGCGGCGATTTCCAGCACCGCCTCGTCGCGCATGATGCGCCCGCGCGGCAGGTCGCGCTGCTGCGCCGCCGTCTCGCGCCACGCCGCCAATGCCCGCAGTACGCCGAGAAAGCGCTGATCGGCGCGGCCCCGGATGCGAAAGCGCTGCCACGCCTCGGTGGGGTCGCTGCGGTAGATCGCGGGGTCGACGAGATCGGCCATCTCTTCCTCGAACCAGCCGGCCCGGCCGTTCTCCGCCAGCAGGTGCTGCAAGCGGTCGTAGACGGTGCGCAAATGCACGACGTCGGCCAGGGCATACTCGATCTGCCGTTCGGTCAGCGGACGGTGCGCCCAGTCGGTGAACCGCGAGGCCTTGTCGAGGCTGGCGCCGGCGAGGCGTTTGACCAAGGTCTCGTAGCTGACCGCATCGCCAAAGCCGCACACCATCGCCGCCACCTGACTGTCGAAGATGGGATGCGGCACTTCGCCCGAAAGCTGGAAGAAGATTTCGAGATCCTGGCGCGCCGCGTGGAACACCTTGAGGATCCGCGCATCCGCAATCAGCGCCAATAGCGGCTTCAGATCGATGCCCGCGGCCAGCGCGTCGATCGCCACCGCCTCCTCGGGACCGGCCACCTGCACGACGCAAAGGATCGGCCAATAGGTGCGCTCGCGCATGAACTCGGTATCGACGGTGACGAATTGCGCGCCTTTTTGGCGATCGCAGAAGGCGGCGACCGCGGCGCTGTCCGTAATCAGGCTCATTGCCGAGGGCTATACCATTGAAAGCGCCGGGGCCGAAAGTCCAGCCCCGCTAAGCGGCGGCAGTTGAACGAGCTATTGGCGCGGTCGCGGGGCCGGCCATTGTCCCGGCCGGAGAATCTCCGCCTCCTTTCCGCGCACGATCGCCCGTCATTACCGCCGCGGCTGTGGTTATGATAGCGCCAATGTCCTTCGCGATCGGAGACCCGCCGATGCTCGCTCGCCTTCTCTGCGCCGCCTTCGTTCTCTCCACCGCGCCTGCCCTCGCGGAGGAAGCGAAATGGCCGAACTACAAGGAGGCCGATTTCACGGTCGAAAATTATGTCTTCAAGAGCGGCGAAAGTCTGCCGGGGCTGAAGATACATTATCGGACGCTCGGTACGACGAAACGCAATGCCGCCGGCGATATCGTCAATGCCGTGTTGCTGTTGCAGGGGAATACCGGCACCGGCGCGAATTGGCTGCGCCCGAGCCTTGCCGACGAGCTGTTCAAGCCCGGGCAGCCGCTCGACGCGGCGCAATATTTCCTGATCATCCCCGATGCGCTCGGCCGCGGCGGATCGAGCAAGCCGTCGGATGGGTTGCGCGCCAAGTTTCCGCATTACCGCTACCACGACATGGTCGATGCCCAGCACCGGCTCGTCGCCGACGGGCTCGGCATCAAGCATCTGCGGCTCGTCATCGGCAGCTCGCTCGGCTGCATGCACAGCTGGATGTGGGCCGAAATGTATCCCGACATGATGGACGGCGTCGTCGCGCTGTCGTGCCAACCGACCGAGATCAGCGGCCGTAACTGGATCATGCGCCGCGCTGCCGCCGAGGCGATCCGCCACGACCCGGACTACAAGGACGGCAATTACGAGAAACAGCCGTCGCATTACGTCTACAGCGCCGCAGCCGGCGCCTTCAATACCGAGAGCCCAGCGCGCATCCAGGAGCTGGCGCCGACCCGCGCCGCCGCCGATGTGCTGTACGAAAAGCGGCTCACGGAAGAGCGGCGCGACGCCAATGACCAGCTCTACGCGATCGAATCGATCGTCGACTACAACCCCGAGCCGGATCTCGACAAGATCAAGGCCAAGGTGCTGCTGATCAACGATTCCGAGGATGTCGCCAACCCGCCGACCTTGGGAACTGTCGAGCGCGCGATGAAGCGGGTCAATGCTGGTCGCTACGTGCTGATCCCGGCGAGCGCCGAGACCCACGGCCACTTCACGCATCTCTATGCCGCGGTGTGGAAGCCCTACCTCGCCGAATTGATGCAATCGCTTCGCCCGATGGAGGCCGCCGCGCGATGACCGAAGCCGCCACCTTCGCTGCCAGCGATGGGCTGTCCCTGGCCTACTACATCGACGATTTCACCGACCCGTGGAAAAACGCGCCGACGCTGTTGCTGCTGCACGCCGCGATGGGCAGTGCCCGGCGTTATTTCGCCTGGGTGCCGCATCTCGCTCGCGATTACCGGGTGGTCCGGCTCGATTTGCGCGGCCATGGCCGCTCGCACATCCCACCGGCCGACCAGCCGCTGACGCTCGATCGGCTCGTTCTCGATGTCGTCGAGCTGCTTAACCACCTCGGGGTCGGCGAGGCGCACATCGTCGGTAATTCGGCCGGAGGCTATCTCGGCCAGCAATTGGCGATGACGCGGCCGGAGCGGGTTCGCAGCCTCTGCCTGTTCGGCTCAACCCCGGGCCTCAAAAACAGCCAGGCGCCGAGCTGGATCCCGCAGATCCAGGCGAAAGGACTGCGCGCCTTCCTGGCCGAGACGATCCGCGACCGTCTGCCCGCCGATGCCGATCCCGGTCTCGTCACCTGGTTTCTCGATGAGGCCGGCCGCAACGATCCCGCCTATATCGGCAAATTCGTGCTGCTGATGGCGAGCTACGATTGGAGTGGCGAGGTGCAGCGCATCCGCTGTCCGACCTTGGTCGTGATGCCGGGTGGCGAGACGGTCGGTTCGATCAGCAATTATGAGCCGTTCCGCAAACTGCCGGACGTCGAGATGCGGGCCTATGACGGCCTGCCGCACAACATCTGCGACTCGGTGCCCGATCGCTGCGCAGAAGACGTCCGCGACTTTCTGCGCCGCCGCTTCGGCGCCTGATGAGCTACCCGGCTAGCTCTGGCGGATGGCGCTGGTGCCAGTCGGTGGCCTGCTGGTAGGCCCAGCCGATGCGCAGCGCGGTGGCCTCCTCATAGGGCCGGCAAATGATCTGCAGCGACAAGGGCAATCCTGTCCGGGTGAGCCCGTCGGGTACCGATAGCGCACACAATTCGAGCAGGTTGACGAAGCGCGTGAAGAACGCCGGGGTCGTCGTCTGATCGACCGACTCGACCGGGATCGGCGCGGTTTGCGTCGTCGGGGTCAGCAGCGCGTCGACCCCATCGAACGCCGCCAGAAACGCCTGCTTCATCGCATCGCGGTCGGCGAGCGCGGCGAGATAATCGGGGGCGCTGATGTTCCGGCCGAGCTGGATGCGCGGCCGCACCGCGGGATCGATCGGCAATGCCGGGTCGTCGACCAGCTGGCCCACCAGCTGATACGCCTCGGAGCCGATGATGCGGCCGGTCGCCCGCGTCGCATCATCGAAGCGGCAGGGCAACGCCAACTCGACGATCTCGGCCCCGAGCCGTCCCAACGTGTCGAGCGCCTCGTCATAGGCGGCGAGCACCTCGGGGGTGCAGCCGTCGCGCTCGGCGTTCGGCATGCGCGCCAGCCGCAGCCCTTTGACCCCCCGCCGCAACCCCCGCATCGGGTCGCTGGGTGGCGGCGCCGACAGCGTGCGCGGGTCGAGCGGGTCGGCGCCCTGCATGACGCTATACAGCAGGGCCGCGTCCTCCACCGAACGGGCCATCGGCCCGGGCGTGTCGAGCGAGGGAGCGAGCGGCAGGATACCGTAGGTGCTGACCCGGCCGATCGTCGTCTTGAGCCCGGAGAGGCCGCACCATGAGGCCGGCAGCCGCACCGAGCCGCCCGTATCGGTGCCGATCGCCCACGGCGCCATGCCGGATGCGACCGCCACGCCCGAGCCGCTGCTCGACCCGCCCGGAGTGCGCGCCACCTCGGGGTCCCATGGGTTCCACGGTGTGCCAAGATGCTGGTTCGTACCCCAGCCGCCCATCGCGAACTCGACCGTGTGGGTCTTGCCGAGGACGATCATGCCGGCTGCGATCAGCCGCCTCGCCAAGGTCGCGGTGACCGGCGAGCGCCGGTCGCGCCACACCATCGACCCGCCGGTGGTGACCCGCCCTTCGAGATCGATCAGATCCTTCAGCGCGATCGGCACGCCGTGCAGCGGTCCGATCATATGCCCGGAGCGGATCGCCTTGTCGGCGGCCTCCGCGGCGAGCCGCGCGTCCGCGGCATAGACGTCGATAAAGGCGTGCAGTTTCGGATTGTGCGTTTCGATGCGCGACAGCAGCGCCTCGACGATGTCGACCGGCGACACCCGTCGCGCGACGATTTCGGCGGCGAGATGATGGGCCGGCAGAAAACTCGGATCGGTATTGGTGGCAGGCATGGCAAACCTTAATTCGGCGCGGCTTCGCGCCGAGAATATGCGTCCCAATTCTACCCGACCACCCCCACCGATGTCGGCTGATCGGCAACGATCCCCATTTCCACAGCAGGGCGAAGTTGGCTTTTGGGGATCGCCGACGCGCCTCAGCCTTTCAAATCGGTGATACGCATGATGGCAACCGCTCGGCTCTCGTTGAAGGCTGTTTCTTTTGTGCCCTTATTGCAGGTCCACGCAAAGTTCTTCTTGCCCGTGAAGCTCTTTCCGTCCTGCTCGAGGCGCAGCTCCCCTTCGAGGATATGGCATACCATGGCATTCATCATTGGCTCACCGGCCGGATTACCCTTAGACCCCGGCTGAATGATCATGTCGCGCATCGATACCGTCTTGAAGCCGGGTATCAGCGACGGGCTTTCGCCGTAGGCGCGCACGACAACCCCTGGCCATGGCGTCGTATCCTTACCGGCGAGAGCATCCGGGGCTTGCGCGGCTGCAGGCTTCACCACAGCCGCTGACGCAGCGGCCAATCCGATCGTGAGGGCCGAGCGCCGATCAACCTTTTTCATCGACTTCCTCCCCATGCAGCTAAACCGACGCAACAGACCGCGAATTTAGGCGCGTCCCGCCATGCAGGCTGCGCTTTTCGCGGGCGAGAGTCGAGGGTGAGCGGGCCGGTTTTGCTATTTCGGATAGAGCCGGCGATAGACGCCGGGCGAGCCGACATCATGCCGCATAAAGGCGCGGACCCGGTTGCTCCACGGATTGCTGTCGCGGGCGCGGGCCCATTCGGGGGTTTCGGATACGCCGGCGTGCTCGAATTCGTAGAGGGTCAGGTATTTCGGCTGGCCGTCGATCGCCACGTAACGCCGCGCGTCGATGCAGCCCGGACATTTGAGATAAGGCGGGATGTAGGCGGTGTTGTACCAGTCGTTGAATTCCTCCTCGACCATCGCCGGGATGTCGATGCGCCCCATCTGCAGAAACGGCGCCGGCTCGCGGGTCTGCTCGATCGGGTTGCTATGCACCGGAAAGATCTGGCGGTAGCCGTTCAGCAGATAATTGCGCCCGATCGTGCCGCCGGAAGACGAGACCCGCCGTGTCGACGGGCGGAACCGCACGCCGTCGAGAAAGGCCGGGCTGCGCAGCACATCCGGTGCTTCCAGCTCGTAGAGCGCGAGGTATTTCGGGCTGCCTTTCAGCGCGACGTAGCGGCCGGCGCTCAGGAAGCCGGGCACTGCCAGCAGATGCGCGATGTGCTCCTCGTCGTACCAGCGGTGATATTCGGCCTCGAATTCCGGGTCGATATCGGCCCACACCAGCAGCAATCCGGTGCCGCGCGTCTTGGCCATGTCGGTCTCCCCTCGCTTCGCGGCCATTTAACACCGCGGCGGGGGGCGAGGCGAGGGAGGAGATCGGGCCTGGTTCCGGCGACAAATCCTCGCCAAATCGCCGGCAGCGGATAGAATGGCCGGCCTGCGACATTTCGGCGCAAAACTCGCCGGGTACGCGATCGTGGAGCCCGATACCAAGCACATCATCCGGCAATGGAACCGGGAGATCGAGGATGAGACCCGGCGGCTGGCAGCGCGCAAGGGCGAAGGCCCGTGGCGCGCGGTCGTGTGGGGCGGGCTGTGGCTGTTGTGGCTCGGCGTGCTGCTCGGGCTGATCGGTCTCCTGAGGCCTTTGCACTGAAGAGCCGCGTCGTCGGAAGGAAGCATCGATGTATGCCGTGATTTTCGAGGTCGAGCCCGCGCCCGGCCGCCGCCAGGACTATCTCGACATCGCCGCGCAATTGCGTCCCGAGCTCGAACAGATCGACGGCTTCATCTCGGTCGAGCGGTTCCAGAGCCTGACCCAGGAAGGGAAGATCCTGTCTTTGTCGTTCTGGCGCGACGAGGCAGCGGTGACCCGCTGGCGCCGTCACGAGCAGCATCGCGATGCCCAGCGCGCCGGGCGTGGCGGCATCTTCCGGAGTTACCGCCTGCGCGTTGCTGCCGTGGTGCGCGACTACGGGCTCGAGGAGCGCGCCGAGGCGCCGCAACCCCCGCCCGAAAACCAGCCTTAAGGCAATTCACGACAGAGACACACAGAGAGCCTAGAGAAAAATTCGTCGTCCCGGCGAAGGCCGGGACCCACCCTTCGGCCGCTCGTGCCTCCGACAAGTGGATCCCGGCCTTCGCCGGGATGACGAGAGTGGGAACTCTCTCGCGATCAAAGCTTGTTCCCCGCGTCTCTGTGTGAATCCTAATCCCACGCAATTTTCGGCGCCGGGCCGAGCTTGGCCGGGCC
>Ga0070698_100010191_pt1 | contig 10042 bp, 9 predicted proteins | sample KBSK1502metaG_FD_65477 | JGI IMG/M metagenome (GOLD analysis project Ga0070698, IMG submission 65477) | Corn, switchgrass and miscanthus rhizosphere microbial communities from Kellogg Biological Station, Michigan, USA - KBS K1-50-2 metaG | ecosystem: Host-associated > Plants > Roots >... | reverse complement strand
CTCCGGTTGCGGAACGTGGAGGCGGCGGTCGCCCTATTCCGCGAGGACGCCGTCTTGTTCGGTTCCGGGGAGCACGAGAGCGCAATCGGGATCGACGAGCTGCGCGACTTTCTCTCGAGGCTGTTCGCTCGGTCACACACCTACGGCTGGCCCGAGTTCGAGCCGCTCTACATAGGCGGCAGTGACGAGCTCGTCTGGTTCGTCGCACCGACAACCGTCGTCGTCAAGGATGAAGACGGAAACGAGGAGCAAGCGCCCCGTGCAGTCGAGGGCAGCTTCAGGGCGATGTTCGAGATGAGCCCTAGGGTCGTCTGTGCGCCGAAAGGCGCTTTCCTAGCTGCCCTTGGTGTAGCCCAGCTTCTTGAGTTGGGCGAGCGCGTGGTCTACCTCACGACCGCCCTTCGGCTGGAAGCCTTTGCTGAGGGACGCGATGGCTGCCTTCGCGCTGGTGAACTTGACGAGCTTGGGGATCACGGAACGAACTGCCGCCGCCGTGTCGTGCTCCCCGCGCGCCAACTCGGCGTTCGCCGTCTCCGCGCCCTTCGGAGGCTTCAGACGGCTCACCTCGTCTCCCAGCCGATCCTCGGCGGTAGCAAACGCCTTCAGGCGAGTCTGAATCTCGGCGATGCTCTTTGCGCTCAGCGCCTTCTCGACGTTGCCCTGCGCCTTGTCGGCTTCTTTCGCAAGTGTTGCGAGGCGGGCACGGTAGCCGCTCGCAGAAGAACGGCTGCTACCCCCTCCGCACCCCTCCAGAAGCGCGCACGCCAACACCAATATCACCCCGGCGAAGAGGCTCCGCCAGCGCATGACGGAAGCTTACGCCTCCAGCGCGCGACCTGGGGAAGACGGCTAACTCCATATTGGGGCTTCAAAGGCCGGGTGGGACGAAGGGGCGATGGCGAGCCGTCGGAAGACGCGGCCAAGATGACGCGCGTTCGGGCGCTACGGGTTAAGGCTGACGACTGAGCGGGACGGCCCGGCTCATGTCGTGTGATCTGGTGGAAGTGCGACAAAGATCGGCCGACCGGGCTCCTGCGGGACGACTCGGCCGGGCGCGCCGGCTTCCGGATCTGGGACATGCCAAAAACTAGGCTGTTTGATGATGAAGGCACGCTCGTCGCCGCTGCCGTGGGACGAACCTGGCTGGTTCGAGCGAATCGAGTCCTGGGTCGGTGGTGAGCTCGGGCGGCTCGGGCTCGAGCTGCAGGGAACACTCGGGCTCGTTAGGACGCGTCCCTGGGCAGCCGTCGCGCGAGTAGCGACCGCGGCCGGCGACGTTTGGTTCAAGGAACCGGCGCCCGTGCTCGCATTCGAGCCCGCGCTGACAGTGGCCGTGTCAAAACATTGTCCGGGCTTCACCCCAGAGGTGCTTGCCGCCGACGGCACTTTGCTGCTGACTCGCGATGCCGGGTTGCAGCTTCGCTCCTTCCTCAAAACTGGGGAGCCGGCGCCGTCCTGGGACGAGCTTCTCCCGCGCTACGCCGGCCTCCAGATTGAGCTCGCTGAAGCCGGGGACGAACTGCTCGCGCTCGGGGTTCCAGACAAGCGGCCCGCCGCCGTGTCATTCGCCTACCTGGATGTAGTTGCGCGCGTCCGCGGTCTCGAACTCTCACAGAGGGCGCTCCTGAGGGCGCTCGCTCCTCAGCTCAAGTTCCTGGCCGAGGCGCTCGAAGGCTCGCTCTCCGCGACCGTCATCCATGAGGAAGTCCATGAGGCCAACATCTTCGTCCGTGAGGGGTGGGCCCGTCTCCTTGACTGGGGCGAGGCGGCCGTCTCCCACCCCTTCGCTGGGCTCGTCAACACGCTCCGCGACATCGCTTATCGGCGGGGACTCAAGCCGGATGGGAGGGAGATGCTCCGCCTGCGCGACATCTATCTCGAACCGTGGAGCCGCTTCGCGCCTTCAGCAGAGCTGCGCGAGACCTTCAAGCAGGCCTACCTGTTCGGGACGGTCTGCCGCGCGTTGAGCTGGGATCGCGTTCTGTCGCCCCTGCCCGCCTCCGTGCGGGCCGAGTACGACAGGAATGCGGCTGTCTGGCTCAACATCTTCCGTGACGGCGTCGAGAACGGCGTGAGGTTAGGCGCGTCGTAGCAATCTCTAGGCCAAAGCCCGCACTACATCCACGGGTTGAGCTCGCCGCATGTCAGTGAGCCCGCTGCAGGTTGGCGGAGCCTCCGACCCGGGCCGTCGAAGGGGACGCAGGAAACCCCAGGAACCCAGCCAGCCCGCGGCCGCCTGCTCAGCCTGTCGCGAAATGCGGGAACCGCGACACGCCACCGGTCTCGTGAGACCAACCGAGCGCAGGACATTCGACCCCTCCCGGCCATTTAGGCCCGCAGGGGCGTAGGCTGATCCCGACTGAGGCAAAGGAGGCTGCGATGTTCGGTCGGCTGCTGCGGATCCTGCGTGTGAAATGGTTCTTCCGGAAGCGCTAGCTCGCTCCTGATCGGTGGCGGGCCGAGCCGAGTCGCGAGCCCATGCGAACGTCACTTGACGGCCGTTTAACTTCCTTCTACTCCAAGATAGAAAGTCAACGATCGTCAACTGAGTTCTTAGGTTTCACAAGCCGGCCGACAGCCCGTCGCGGTTCCCGCAATCCGCGACGGCCCGCCGGCGCTGTCTCTAGACTCGGCGGTCTGTGTCTTCGAGGCGGGTTCGTGCGGCGGTGTTGGCGACTGCCGTGTTCGGGCCTTTCGTAGTCGCCGCGTGCGCACACGGATCCGGCCCGCTCTCACCACCTCTCGTCGGCAGCTCAGGTGGCCTCATCTTTCGGCTCCAACCCGTGGCTGCGAATCGGAGCGCGTGACCCCGCCTGGCGGCTGCGCATCACCTTCACTCCAACCTCCGCCCGGGTGAAGCGGCAAATCCGCCACTACCGGATCGTCCAGGCGTTCTGTCGCTGGCACACGGAGACGCTGGCGACGTCAATGACGACCGCCCAGGCGACCGGAAGCCACCTATGCGACGCGCCGCTCTTCGTCGGTCTCGACCCTCATGCAACGATCTGTGGCATCTCCACGATGGCGCTGCCCACACGCGTGCTCGTGAGCGCCCGGATGCAGATCACACACAGCTGATCGCGCTACCCGGCCCGGAAAGATAGTTCGCAACAAGCGTGCCACGCCAGAAGCTGTGGTGGTCCCGTTGCCTGGCGGCCGGCGCGGCCCGCTCGCTCAAGGTGAGCAGGCCGCGCCGGCAGCAGTCGTCACTGCTTTGCGAAATAGACGTTCGGGTCGTTGCGCCCGTTCGACCACATGAAGCTCGTGACCCGGTCGCGGTTATCCTGAAGGGTTTCAAAACTCTGATTCACGCCTAGGAATGCCTCGTTTTCCAGGCGAACGGTAGTTTTACCCCTCAGGATGGAGGGCCGCTCGCCGGCGAGCGGACTTTGGGCTTCCCTGTCGGCATCGAGCCGCTCGGGGCCAGCTGCCGATCATCCAGAGTCTTGTGGACGAGGCATACCGACTGTGATAACGGCTTCGGCCCCCCAACTCGAACGTCCACTCGCCGAACGAACGGTCGCTCGGCTAGTACCTACCCCTCGGCATCGCGACCGCGCCTGAACTCTTCTACTCGTACGACGCCCCCTGAGCTGCCGTGTCGCCAACGGCTTTGACCGCGACCGCGGTCGGTGATATCTCGTGCTCGCGACATGGCGAAGAGCACGTCGAGACGGCGGCAACGGCAGAACAGTCATCTGGAGCTCCCGACGCTGATCGTGCTCGCCCTGCTGGTCGCCGCGGTCAGCGTTGGCGTCGTCAGGCTCGGGGGGCTCGGGCCAAAGAAGTTCAGGGGCACGGGCCAGTTCCGCCTCTGGCTGTTCCTCATCGCGACGCAAACCGCCATCTGGGGAATCGGTGCGGCCACGCTGCTCTCTCCGCGGGTGATCGACATCCTCGACGGTCTCTGGTCCGAGGGGCGCCGTGCTGTCATCGCAACCGTCCTCGCGGCGGCCCTTCCTCTCTACGGGTTCGTTCTGGGCGTTGCGCTGACCTCACCTGTCACCGACCCACTTCCCGGCCACCGCTGGAAGCTCTTTGTGCTGCAAGCGATCGGCACGGCGATCGCGCTCGTCGGCGTTGCCGAGTTCGCGCTCGTGAAGGTCGGACTGCAGAGCCAGACAACGGGCGGGACCTCAGCCGACGTTGCCCGCTATCTGGAGCTGCGGAGCCTCCTTCAACGCGTGCTGGCAGTCGAGGGCGCGATCCTCGCCGCCGCGGTTCTTGCGGCCGGTGCCCTGCGCAATGCAGTCATCGCCTTCACCGACCACGAGAGCTCGTATCCGCGGGAGTACATCTTCATCGTCGGTGCCTATTTCACCCTCGTCCTCGCGCTTCTCTATGGGCCTGTGTACCGCAAGCTGCTCGACGTCGGGAACGCGAACCTCGACGCCGCGTGTCCATCGGTTGAGCCGGCGTCGCCCGAGTGGCTCGCAGCGAACGAGAAACGCGACGCGCTCCGCCGGTACCTGCAGCTCGAGGTAACCGCGAGCGACAGCTTCCGTGCCGGGATTGCGATTCTCGCACCGCTTGCAAGCGCGCTCGCGGCGTTGCTCCTCGGCACCGGCTGACACGCAGCGGCGTCAGTTCCACTCACTAGCCACATGATGTCGTTGCTCGGTGAGCAGGCGCGCTCGGGGTGCATTGGCGCGCACTGGCCCAGGCGAGCGGTCACTTCACAGAGGTGTGTTCGCCTGATTCGCGGCCTAAGTGCGGTTAGCAGGGAAACCCTGGCAGGGGTTCGCGATCCCTGCTCTTTTGGGGCAGGGATGGAGGCGTCTGCTTTTTCCCTCTGGCTCAGCCGCCGCCAAGTACTGCCACAACGGGAGGATGGCCTTCGCTGACTGGTCAGCGCCCCCAACAGCGGGCCGGGATCACACGAGCCCGCCGCGGCGGGCGCTGACACGAAACTTTTGCAGACGCTAGGAGTACTGCCACAAGGGAGCATCGCCTTTGCCGACCGCTGAGCGGCGCAGAGGTCGAAGCTGTGTAAGGAGCGCGGCGCCCGGCAGGGGCAGTAATGGTCGCTGCTGTCCCCTTCGCTGTCCCCTCAGCAGTTGCTCATTTGCAGGTAATAGCGGCAAGGGACAGCGATTCGCGCCCTTTGGGGCAGCAATGGGCTCGTCTGCCTTGAGTTTTTTAGCCGCGAGACGTACTGCCAGGACGGGGGCAGGCCCTTCGCGGACCGGTCACGGCTGCCCACACCGGCCCGGCATCACGCGGGCGCGGTTTGTTCGCCGCTGAGACGCCCACCCCACTGAGCGCTGAACCTCTCGTGTGCTGGTGCGCGGGGGCGTCCCGGCCTGATCGTCCTCTAGCAATGCGGCGTGGCGAAGAGTACGCTCGGTGTTGGAGCATGCTGGGACGTTCATCGAAAGGCAGGTGTCCCCATGAACCTAACGTCCGTTCTGAAGACGGACTACGAACACCTGTGGAACACGTGTCAGGTGCGACCGCACCGTCGCGCCGCCACACGCGAGATCGCCGATCGGATCGTGCGCAGCCGAAGGCGCTACGAGGCGGCTGGGAAGCCGCACGGCGTCCCCTGGTACGTGGTCGGGATCATCCACCAACTCGAGGGCGGCGGGAACTTCAAGACCCACCTCCACAACGGCGACCCGCTGACCGCCCGAACAGTGCGCGAGCCAGCCGGTCGGCCGCCGACCGGGAACCCGCCTTTCACCTGGGAGTTCAGCGCCTCGGACGCGCTCGTCAGCGACGGCCTCAGCAGCTGGAGAGACTGGTCGATCCCGGGGACCTTGTTCGTCTTCGAGCGCTTCAACGGCTTCGGGTACCGGAGCCCATCGATCGCGATCAACTCGCCCTACCTCTGGAGCTTCTCGAACCACTACACGAAGGGGAAGTTCGATCGTGACCGGCACTACTCGCCCACGACCGTTTCGGCCCAGTGCGGTGCCGCGGTGCTGCTCCAGGAGTTCGCCAACCGAGGACTCGTGCCGGGCGGCGTGCTCGAGCGCGGCGACCGTGGTCCTGCCATCCTCACGCTGAAGCGAGATCTCAAGGCCTGGTTCACGGCAAACGTCCCCGGCGAATGGGCCCGGCTCGGCATCGTCGAGAACGACCGCTTTGCGGCCGGGCTCGAGAAGGCCGTGAAGATCCTCCAGGCCAAAGTAGGGCTCCCGGCGAGCGGAAAGGTCGACAAGGCAACCCACGCCGCGCTCGCGGCGGCGCTCGCGCGGCCGGCAGCGGCGGGGGCCAAGGTCCTCAAGCGCGGGCAGCGAGGGCCGGCCGTCAAGAAGCTGAAGCGAGACCTGAGAGCTTGGTTCGAGGCCACGTCACCCGGCGAGTGGGCGCGGTTCAGGGTCGCTGACACCGATGTCTTCGGCGCCGCTCTCGAGAAAGCCGTGAAGGTCTTCCAGAAACGCAACCACCTTGCGCCGAACGGAACGGTAGGCAAGAAGACCCGGGACGCACTCGCGGCCGGCGTCCACGCCTAGCCACTGAGCCAAGCCGTTGACGCGTCCGAGAGTTCGTCCAGCAAGACCGCGAACAAGCCTCGCACGAGGGAAAACACCGGCACATACGCGTAGGAGCCGCTAGCTCAAGGAGGAAGCAGTGCCCCGCCAACTTGCGCTCAAGAAGCCCCCGCTCAGGGGCGACGACGTGAAGAACGTGCAACGGAAGCTCGGGCTGAAGGGAGCCTCCGTGGACGGCTGCTACGGGGCCGACACGGCGGCCCGTGTCATGGACTGGAAGTGGAAGAACGGTTATCGAGAAAATCGGATCAACGGCACGCTTGGCTTGGCTGGGCTCGGCCTCCTGTTTGGCGAGATCAAGTTCCCGGCCGACTTCCGCCAGCGCGCAAGCACGAGGAAGGGGAAGCCGTTTCTGGCCCGCGTCCGCGGAATCGTGCTCCCGCTTCCACCGCCGGTACCCCAATTCTCGGAGTTCCTCATCCCAGATCCGGAAGGCGCGCCGGACGCCACTGGGAAGAGGTTCCACGCCGGGCTCGACTGGTTTGCTCCGACCGGCACGCTCGTCCGCGCACCTGTCGCGGGGAGGATCATCGAGGCCAGGCCCTCGAAAGACACGACGGGCCAGATCTTCGGGGGGACGGCAAAGATCGAGGCCGGTGATCGCAAGGTCTGGATCTTCCGACACGTCGTCCCGAGTGTGACGGTGGGCGAGAGGGTTTCCGCCGGCCGGCCGGTCGCGGCGGTGAGCCGCTGGGATGACGGGCCCGAGCACGCGCACATCGAAATCCGGAAAACAAATGAAGGCGGGCACCGCATCCCGAACATGCTCGACCCGCTCAAATTCTTCAGGTAGGCGCGTCGCCCTCGGGGCGAGGACTGCCAGAGCATCATCTTTTGAACGATGAGCCTGCGCGCCGAGCTGTTTGACACCTCAGTAGGCCAGTGGGAGTCTTCCACTGCACAGCGAAAGGCGGGCTCGGTTGGCGCCAGAAGAGAAGATTGCTGCGCCGTCAGTACAGCGTAGGGCAGGAGTCGAGTTTGCATGCCTCCGCCTCGCAGCCTCCTCGGCGTTCACCGTCGCGCTCGCTGTGATCGCTGCGATCGGTCGGAGGGACTGAAACGGGCTTGCGTGTCTTCACCGGCGCGCGCGGCTCGAAGTTCGTCTGCGATGACGGCGGAGGCTTTGGTGATCTCGTGGCGGCAATCTCACAGCGTGCGGATGCGCCGATCAACTCCTGTGCTCGCGAGGTTGCAGCCGAGCCGTTCCTGCGCCAGCTTGGGAAGATGAGCCAGCAACAGCTCTTCGACTGCTTCCAAGATCGGAAACGTACTGGCAACTGTCCCGACCGTTGCCACGGAAACTGCAATGCCGCGAATCCGCCGGGAAAGTCGACGCACGAGCGGCGCAATGACGGCGTGGCGTACGGATGGTGGCCACCGTTCTTCAAGCTGCCGGTTTGGGGGCGCGGGATGGACGTACAGCGCGACCGTGTTTCGGCTTTCTGTACCGAGGCACGCAATGAAGGTTTTACGGCCACATTGACCTACCCCAGCTCTCAGGACGAAGCACAGCACGTGAACTTCCGCAAGGAACCAAGGATCAGCGTGTGGAAGGTGCGGCCGCTCAAGGAGGGAATGCAGGGCCCGCGCGGAAGCCTCGTCGTTCGCTTGCTCTGGGCGCTGATCGACCCGCAAGCCGGTCGGCCCTACCTCGATCCGCACATTCGCCCGCACGGCAAGATCACGCCGCAGGTCGTGGCGGCAGTCAAGGCCTTTCAACGCGACCACCACCTTCCAGTTAACGGCGTCATCGACATTCACACGATCCGAGTACTTCGCGCGGCTCGGCGGCTCCAGAAGAAGCAGCGGAAGCAGAAAGCCAGCCCGCCGCACCACTAAGAGCCTCCAGCTTCGCGCGTGAGGGTCGTGCCCATCGCCAGGACGATTTCGTTCCGACGGTTGCCGAGACCGGTGATGTCTCCTTGGAAGACGGATCGCTCGGCTAGCCCCCGGAAGGTCGATCGCCCGCGAATCAAGGAATGTGCGCACCCGTGGTAGCGGGGCCGGCCGTCGACGTACTCGTCGTAGTCCGCCACCGGTCGAACGGCACGAACTGTTCACTGACTCGCTTCTGCAGCCTGAGGGGTTTCAAAATCCCGGTCCGGTGGGGCAGCCTGGCCGTTGCGCTGTTTGGATGTTGCGCTGTTTAGGTGGTTTACGCGCGCGCGCGAGTACCAGATCGCACCCGGCTTGGCAACTCATTAGCTGACGGTCCAGGAGCGACCTCCTTGCTTCTTCCTGCGCTCTGTAGGGGGCGATGGGACCATCTGGTGCAGGTTCCTTTCATTCGCCTATCTCGCCTTCTGGGCTGTGCTGCGGCTGCTGGTCGGCATCCGTAGCAGCGAGTTCGCTAAGGACGTCGAGCTGCTCGTGTTGCGGCATCAACTCGTCGTACTCGAACGACAGCAGCGGCGCCGCCCCTCGCTGCGCTCCGCCGATCGTGCCTTCTTTGCCGCCCTTGCGCGGGTCCTGCCGCAGTCAAGCCGGCGCGGCTTGATCGTGACGCCACAGACGCTTCTGCGCTGGCATCGGGAACTCGTCCGTCGCAAGTGGACGCACCCGCGGCTGACGGCGGGCCGCTCCCCCGTCGACGGTCGGGTGCGAGAGCTCGTTCTGCGCTTCGCCCGCGAGAACCCGGGTTGGGGCTACCCGCGGATCGCTGGCGAGTTGCTGAAGCTCGATCTGCGCGTGTCGCCGAGCACGATCAGGCGCTTCCTGCTTGCCAACCGTCTGGGGCCCGCGCCGAGGCGCTCGGGCCCGAGCTGGCGGCAGTTCCTGCGCCAACAGGCCAAGAGCCTGCTTGTGTGCGATTTCTTCACCGTCGAGACGATCACGCTCCGCCGCTTCTACGTCCTCTTCTTCATTGAGCTCGAAAGCCGCCGCGTCCGCGTGCGATTGTCCGCCACGAAAGACCAGAGGCGCCCGGTCGGGCGCCTCGGCAGGGCACAAGCAGGGTGTCGCTCGCTGGAGCTTAGGAGCCGGACCCCGTCTGGTCGACGACCATCTTGGCCGTCAGGGCCGGCATGTTCGCCGGATCGGCGTCGCGCAGATCGCAGCGGCTCAGCTTGCCCTTCACGACCAGTTTGTCGTTGAGCGTGAGTTGGTCGATGGTGGTGGGCTGTCCGTTCTTCACGTACCGCGTGTTGGCGGCAACGTTGATCGTGACTGGCTGGCTCGCCTGCTTGTAGCCGCGACCCCAGCGGTTCGTGTGCAGCACCGTCAGCTGGAACGAGGTGTCGCCGGCCACAGGCTGGTTCGCGAGCGTGCCCTTGAGCACGACCATCACTTTCGCCTTGCCGTGACACGGCGTCGGGCCGCTCGGCTTTCCCTTCGTCGGAGCCGCCGTGGCCGCCGGAACAGCCAGGGCAGCGGCAGCGAGCATCAGGGCGATCAGCTTCTTCATCTTGGTCAAAACCTCCATTCGGGTGGGCCTACCCAGCAGATCCGAATATCGGTTTGTACTTGTGCGCTGCCAAGCACAATCCCTGGAAGGAGTCACATCGAAAGGCTAGGTCGCCCGCCGGACCAGAGCACGTCAGGGTGAG
>Ga0070698_100010190_pt1 | contig 10042 bp, 8 predicted proteins | sample KBSK1502metaG_FD_65477 | JGI IMG/M metagenome (GOLD analysis project Ga0070698, IMG submission 65477) | Corn, switchgrass and miscanthus rhizosphere microbial communities from Kellogg Biological Station, Michigan, USA - KBS K1-50-2 metaG | ecosystem: Host-associated > Plants > Roots >... | reverse complement strand
CAGCGGCTCGCTTCTCACCTTCCCGGCCCTTCTCGCCGCGGGATACCCACCCCTGGTCGCCAACGTGAGCAACACGGTCGGCCTCGTCTTCGGCGGCGTCAGCGGCACGCTCGGCTACCGCCGCGAGCTCGCCGGCCAGCAGCGCCGTGTCCTGGGCCTGGCGTTACCGGCCATCGCCGGCGCCCTGCTGGGCGCCCTGCTGCTGCTTGCGCTTCCCGAGTCGGTCTTTCATCGCGTCGTGCCGGCCCTTGTCCTGCTCGCCGTGCTCCTGGTCATCGTCCAGCCGCGCCTGTCCACGTTCCTCGAGCGTTATCGCGACCGGCCCGGCAGCGCCTGGGCCCTGCGCATGGGCATCTTTTTGAGCGCTGTCTATGGCGGCTACTTCGGCGCCGCGATGGGCGTCCTGATGATCAGCCTCCTTTCAGTCTTCTTGAAGGACGACCTGCAGCGGATCAACGCCGTCAAGAACGTGCTCTCCACCCTCATCAACGCGATGGCCGCCATCGTGTTCGTGCTCGCGGCACATGTGGCCTGGGCCGCCGCGGCGCTCATCGCGACCTCAAGCGTCGTGGGCGGGCTGGTCGGCGCCGCCGTGGGGCGCCGGCTTCCCTCCAGTGTGCTGCGGGTGGTGATCGTGGTCGCGGGGCTGGTCGCGGTCGTCAAGCTGCTGGCCTCCTGACGCCCCGCTATTCCCCCTTCCAGTGCGGCTTGCGTTTGCCCAGGAATGCTTCGACGCCCTCGTGGAAGTCATTCGACGTGTAGCACGCCACGATGAGGTCGGAATCGGCCGCTTCGGGCGCCATGCGTTCGCGCAGCCGGCGCAGCGCCTCCTTGGTCGCCCACAGGGTCAGCGGCGCGAGCTGCGCAACCTCCTCAGCGAGGGCCTGAGCTCGCGGCAGCAGCGCGGCCTCGTCGGCGGTGACCTCGGAGAGCAGCCCGCAGGCGAGCATCTCGCCGGAGTCCATGAGCCGCGCGCGCATGATCAGGTCCTTGAGCCGGGCGATCCCGAGAAGGGACGCCGCCCTCGCATAGTTGGCCATCGACAGGCAGTTGCCCAGCGTGCGGGCGATCGGGAAACCGAATCGCGCCGACGGCGAACCGATCCGGATGTCGCAACAGGCCGCGATGGCGGCCCCGGCGCCGGTGCAGGGGCCCGCGATCGCGGCGATCACAGGCACGCGGACCGACTCGAGGTTGCTCATGACCAGGTTGCCCTTTGCTTCGTAATCGAGCGCGTCCTGTTCCGTCTTGAACGCTCGAAACTGCGCGATGTCGGTCCCCGCCACAAAAGCCTCACCGCCCGCACCGGTCAGCACGACGGCGCGCACGCCGCGGTCGGAGTTGATCTGCTCGCAGGCGGCGACGAGCCGCTCGTACATCTTCCAGGTCATGGCGTTGCGGGCATGCGGGCGGTTGAACGTGATCCAGGTGACCGGGCCTCGCCGCTCGACAATCAGCTCTTCGTCGGGCACGACCTGCTTCACGGCGCCGTCTTCACGACCTGGTTCTCGACCAGGCTGCCGATTTCTTGAGCGTCGTATCCCAGCTCCGCCAGCAGAGCGGCCGAGTCTTCGCCGAGCAGCGGACCTGCCTTGTCGCGGCGGGTTGGAGTCAGCGAGAACCGCATCGGTGAGCCCAGCTGGCGCACGCTGCCGGCCCTCGGGTGAGCCGCTTCCCAGAAGTACTCTCGGGCCAGAAGGTGCGGGTCGGTGAAGACCTGACCGAAGTCCTGGATGGGAGCGCAGGGAACCCCGGCCTCGCCGAGCACCTGGAGCCAGTGGGCAGCCGGCCGCGTCAGCGTCACCGACTCGATCGTCGATGCAAGCGTCTGGCGGTTGTGGTGACGAGAGCTCGAATCGACGTATCGAGGGTCATCCAGCAAACGCTCGAGCCCCAGCGCATTGCACAGCGCACGCCAGTTGAACTTCGTGGTGGCGCCGATCGTCAGCCAGCCGTCGGCGGCGCGAAAAGCTTGATACGGGGCTCCGCTCTGGTGCGCGGAGCCCGAAGCCTTGGGGATCTCACCGGTCGCGAAGAAGAGGCCTGCCTCCCAGATGGCGAGTGACACGCCCGCCTCGAGCAGCGAGACGTCGATGAGCTGCCCGGCGCCCGTCGTGCGGCGAGAGTGGAGCGCGGCCACCGCCGCGAGGGCTCCGTAGAGCCCGCACACGAGGTCGTAAACCGGAACCCCGACTTTGACCGGCTCGCCCCCCTCACTGCCGGTGACGCTCATGAGACCGGAGCGGGCCTGGGCCATGATGTCCATCCCGGGCTGGTCGCGCAGCGGGCCATCCTGGCCCCACCCGGACGCGGCTACATAGATCAGCCGCGGGTTGATCACGCGCAGAGTTTCGTAGCTCAGCCCGAGGTCGGACATGGTCCCCGGGCGGAGGTTCTCAAGGACGACGTCCGCGGTGCCGGCAAGCTTGCGGAAGACCTCCTTACCCTGCTCTGTCTTCAGGTCGAGTGCGATCGAGCGCTTGTTGCGGTTGAGGCGCATGAACGCCGAGCCCTCGCCGTCGACCAGCGGCGCCGACAGGCGGACCTGGTCGCCGCCATCGGGATGTTCGACCTTGATGACCTCCGCGCCCAGGTCGGCCAGCTGCATGCCGCAAAACGGCGCGGCCATGTAGTTGCCCACCTCCAGGACCCGGATGCCGAACAGTGGGGCGCTACCGCTCATGCAGCCTGCTTGCGTCGTAGTCGATCCACTCGCGCAGCACCTCGGCCGTGTGCTCGCCCAGCGTCGGCGGCGGCCGCCTGATCGGGCTCGATCGACCGTCCACCTTCCAAGGCGCGCCGACCTGGCTGATCCGACCTGCTGTCGGATGTTCGACCTCCAGCCGCATCTCCCTCGCCGTCGCGAGCGGGCTGGCGAACGCCTCCTCGATGTCGAAGATCGGCCCCGCCGGGATCCCGAACTCCTCGAACCGGGCCAGCCACTCGTCGCGTGTGCCCTCGCGCAGGTGGTCTTCGATCGCCCTGACCAGTTCGGGTCGCGCCGCCTGGCGCAGGGCATTCGTCGCGAACCTCGGATCCCCCGCCAGCTCAGGGGCGCGAATCGCCTCGCAGAAGCGCAGGAACTGGGCGTCGGTCGCCACCGCCACGTTCATGAAGCCGTCGCTGACCGCGAAGGTTCCGTACGGGGCGATGGTGGCGTGATAGTTGCCTTCCAGCCGCGGGACCTGACCGGTGGCGAAGTAGCGGCCGGCCTGGTATGTGAAGAGCGCGAGCAGCGAGTCGTTGAGGGCCACGTCGATGCGGCGGCCTCGGCCGGTGGTTCCGCGCTCGACCAGGGCGGCGAGGACCACGTTGGACGCGAACATCCCGGCCGCGATGTCGCCGATGGGAACGCCGACCTTGGTCGGCGGACCGTCGGGCATGGCGTTCATGCTCATCATCCCCGAGGTGCCCTGGGCGATCTGGTCGTAGCCCGCGAGCGTGGGCTGGTTCTGCCCGAACCCGCTGATGGATGCGTAGACGAGCCGGACCTTCAAGCCCTGCAACATCTCAGCACCCAGCCCCAGGCGCTCCATCGTGCCCGGCTTGAAGTTCTCTACCAACACGTCGCTCGCCATCGCGAGCGCCTCAGCGGCCTCGCGCCCAGGTGCTGATTTCAGGTCGAGAACGACGCTTCGCTTGTTGCGGTTGACCGACAGGAAGTACGAGGACTCGCCATGGATGAACGGCGGCCCCCACTGCCGCGAGTGGTCGCCGTGAGGTGGCTCGATCTTGACGACGTCGGCGCCCAGGTCGCCAAGGAGCATCGTGCAGTAAGGGCCTGCCAGCGCCTGGGTCAGGTCGAGGACGCGGATCCCCGCCAGGGGCAGCGGAGACAGTACGTTGTCCATCGTCATGCCAAGACTAATCTCGCCCGGAACCGCCTGATCGGCACCCACGAGTCATCGAAGACCAGCGTCGAAGCCGCCATCGGCGGCATCGCCGGCCTCGCCGGCGGTTTGCTGGGCGTTGGCGGCGGTTTCCTGATCGTTCCCCTCGAGACCATGTGGGCGGGCGCCGACCAGCACCGCGCGACGGGAACCTCGCTCGCCGCGATCCTCCCCATCGCCCTGGTCGGGGCCGGGACGTATTACTTCGGATCCGCCACGCCGCAGACGGACCTGCCCATCGCCGCCTCCCTCGTCGTCGGGGGCGCGGCGGGCGTGATCGTGGGTTCGTTTGCCGCGCAGAAGATCTCGGAGCGCGCGCTGCGAATGTTCGTCGCGCTCGTGTTGTTCGCGGTGGGCTTGAAGGACATCCAAGACGCCGCGTTCGGTTCAGCCCTGGTCGCACACACCGCGTGGTCGGCCGGCCTCGGGTGGCCGCAATACCTCGTGCTGGCGGCTTGCGGTCTCGGTATCGGCGTCATGAGCGGCCTTGCCGGTCTGGGCGGCGGGGTCCTGATCGTCCCGCTGCTGGTCATCGCCTTCGGAGTCCCTGAGCGGATCGCCCAGGGCACCTCCTTGATCGCAATCCTCCCCACCGCGGCGATCGGCGCCATCGTCCACCAGGCCAATGGCGACGTCGACGTCCGCGCCGCGGGAATCATCGGCGGCGCGGGCGTGCCGGCGGCGATCGCCGGATCGCTGCTGGCGCTATGGGTCCCCCAGCGGACCCTGCTGGGCCTTTTCGGAGTCTTCCTGGTCTTCGCCGCAGCGCGGACCTGGCCGTGGGGGAAGGCTACTCGGGAGGCTTGACGGGAGCCTCGGGTGGGCTCGTCACGACCGAGTGGTGGCGGAACGAGACGTTCGCGGCCACGTCACCGCCCGGTACCTTGGCCTTCTTCTTTTTCTTGACCTCGCGTCCTTGCTTGTTGCGTCCTTTAGCCATGGGCCCCAGTTTCTATGACGAGGGCCAGTTCGCGCAAGAAGGATTCGACATCCGTCACCAGCCCGATCGACTGCCAGCTGCCTCGATCGGCGAGCTTGGTCACCACCGCCGGGTTGATGTCCACGCACACGGTGCGGACGCCGGCGGGCAGCATGTTCCCGGTCGCAATGGAGTGCAGCATCGTCGACAGCATGAGGGCCATGCGGACCCCATGCAGCGCGCCGCGCATACGCTGCTGGGCCAGCACCATGTCCGTGATCACGTCCGGTAGCGGCCCGTCGTCGCGCACGGAACCCGCCAGCACGATGTCGACTTCGTTCTCGATGGCCGACTTCATCACGCCTGACGTGAGCTGGCCGCTCTCGACCATCTGCCTGAGGCCGCCGGCGGCTCGGACGCGGTTGATGGCGCGCATGTGGTGCTCGTGGCCATGTTCGATGGCCAGCCCGCTCTCGACGTTGACACCCAGCGCCGTCCCGAACAGGGCCGACTCCACGTCGTGCACGGCCAGGGCGTTGCCGGCGAACAGGACCTGCACGTAGCCGAGCTCGATGAGCCTCGACAAGTAACGGCCCGCGCCCGTGTGGACGACCGCCGGGCCTGCCACGACCAAGATGCGGCCGCCCGTCTGCCGGATCTGCTTCATCTCGTCGGCGATGGCGCCGATCAAGACCTTCTTCGGCTTTTCCGCCGAGACCTCGCTGGCCATGAACGTGAATATCTCCGTCTGCCGCGAGCGCTCGAGCGGGGTGACCCTGACGCCCTGGTGGCCGACGACGATCTCCATCCCCGGTTTGGCGCCCTGGAACACGATGCAGCGCGCCCGCTGCGCGCCGGCGTCGACGGCGATCGCGCAATCCATCTCGACGTCCTCGACCGTCACCCAGCTGCCGTCCACGAGGACCTCGGTGGGAAGGTTGCTGGTGGAGTAGAAGCCTTCGGGAAAGACGCCCTCGATGGTCACCTTCTCCAGGTGCGCCGGCTGCTCGGCCTCGGCCGTGGCGCCCAGCGCGCGAGCCTGTCGCACAATGCGGTCGAGCTGCTCCGCCGACGACGCGACAACCTCCATGCGACAGAGCGACGTGTCCGTCTTGTGCTGGCCCACCTTCAGCTCTTCGATGGTGAAGTTGCCGCCGAGGTCCATGACCAGGTCCATGACCTGGGGCAGGATCATCGAGTCGATGATGTGGCCCTTGAGGACGAGCCGAGCGGTGTGCCGCTGGCCGCTCATCGGAGCACTCCCGCGACGGCGTTGATCTCGTCCTTCAGCCGTGCGGCCTCTTGTGACGGCTTGCCGGCGAACAGAACGCTGCGGCTCGCCGAAATCAGACACGAGGCCGTGTCTCCGTTCCACGCCGCGCGCACAGAGCCCTCGAGGTCGCCGCCCTGGGCGCCGATTCCGGGGATGAGGAACGGAAGCGGCGACGCAGCTCGTACCTCCGCGATCTCCCTGGGAGCGGTGGCGCCGACGACCAGGCCGACGTTGCCGTGGGCATTGACGCGATCGGCGAGCTCGGCCACGCGCATGTAGAGCGGCCTGCCCTCGGCATCGAGGTGCTGCAGGTCCTCGGCGCCGGGATTCGAGGACCGGCAGACGATATAGACGCCTCGTTCCTCATACCGGGTGAACTCTTCGATGGAATCTCCGCCGAGGTACGGGTTGACTGTGGCGGCGTCCATGGCGAGGGTCGCGAAGACTGTGCGCGCATACGCCCGCATGGTGTTGGCCATGTCGCCGCGCTTGCCGTCGAAGAGAAACGGTGTGCCCGGCGCCTCTGCCCGCAGCTCGAGCAGGGCTTGCCAGCCGTCGGGACCGTACTGCTCCCAGAACGCGCTGTTGGGCTTGAAGCAGCAGACGTACTCCTCGGTCTGGCGCACGACCTCGCGGCAGTGGCGCAGGGCGCCGGCGGCACCGCCGGAGATTCGCTCCGGGTCGGGGTCGAGGCCCACGCACAGAAGGGTGCGCCGGTCAATCGCAAGCGCGCGCAGGCGATCGAAGTAGCTCACAGGCAAGCAAATCGTAGTCGCCGGGGCAAGACCGCCTCGAGTTGCCGGGCCGGTCAAAATGAAGTTGTGCACACGACGTTTCGCATCGGGCTGGCGCAGGTCAACCCCACTGTCGGCGACCTGGAAGGCAACACGCGGCTGATCACCGACTGGATCGGGCGCGCCCGCGAGGCGGGCGTCGACCTGGTCTGCTTTCCCGAGCTGGCCCTAACCGGCTACCCGCCCGAGGACCTCGTCCTCAAACCGGGGTTCGTGCGCGACAACCTCAAGCAGCTGCGAGTCGTGGCGGAGGCGACGAAGGGGATCTCCGCCGTGGTCGGCTTCGTCGATGAGGACGGCGCCATCTTCAACGCCGCCGCATTCATCCGCGACGGCGTGGTGAAGGGCATCTATCACAAAGTCTTCCTGCCGAACTACGGCGTGTTCGACGAGCAGCGCTACTTCACCATCGGCCACCGGTGCCCGATCTTCGAGCAGTCGGGCATCAAGATCGGGGTGACGGTCTGCGAAGACTGCTGGTACCCGTCGGGGCCGATGGCGTGGCAGGCTGAGCACGGCGTCGAGCTGCTGGTCAACATCAACGGCTCGCCGTATCACGAAGGCAAGCGAGGGCCGCGCGAGGAGATGGTCCGCGGGCGTGCCGTCGACTACGGCGCCTACGTCGCTTACGTGAATACCGTCGGCGGGCAGGACGAGCTCGTCTTCGACGGGAACAGCGTCATCTTCGACCCGCAGGGCCGGACCGTCGCCCACGGCAACTCATTCCGCGAAGACCTGCTCATCCACGACATCGAGGTCGGCGGGGTCCCGTTCCACCGGCCGCTGGAAAACATCCGGCACGAGGCCGAGGGCGCGGCGCGCCTGGAGCTCGAGGTCACCGAAATCCCCGTCGTCACGGGCACCGCTCCTCCCCGCCCCCCACTCCCGAAGCACATCGAAGCGCCGCTCGAAGGCGCCGCCGAGATCTACGCCGCCGTCGCGCTCGGGGTGCACGACTACATCCGCAAGCAGCGGTTCCAGAAAGTCATCATCGGACTGTCGGGTGGGATCGACTCCGCCCTCACCGCCGCAATCGCCGCCGACGCCCTCGGGCCCGAGAACGTCATCGCGGTGCGCATGCCTTCTCGCTACACCGCACCCGAAAGCCTCGAAGACGCCGGGCTGGTGGCCGAAGCGCTGGGAATCCAGCTGCTGGACTTCCCCATCGAGCCGGCGCACCGAGCGTTCGAGCAGATCCTCGCCGGCTCCTTCGAGGGCACTCGGCCGGGGGTCGCCGAGGAGAACCTGCAGCCGCGGATCCGCAGCATGATCCTGCATGCCCTGTCGAACAAGTTCGGCTACATCGTGCTCACGACCGGCAACAAGTCCGAGATCGCGACCGGCTACTGCACGCTCTACGGCGACATGGCCGGCGGTTTCGCCGTCCTCAAGGACATCACGAAAACCACGGTGTACGAGCTGAGCCGGTATCGCAACTCGCTCAGCCCCGCCATCCCCGAGCGGATCCTCACCAAGCCGCCCTCGGCTGAGCTGAAGCCGGGGCAGAAGGACTCGGACAGCCTTCCTCCTTATGAGGAGCTGGACCCCATCCTGCGCGGGTACGTGGAGGAGGACCTCACCCCGGAAGAGCTGGTCGCGGCAGGCAACCGCCCGGAGACCGTGTCGCGTGTGATCCAGCTGGTCGACCGGAGCGAGTACAAGCGCCGCCAGGCGCCGCCGGGCGTGAAGATCACGCCGCGGGCGTTCGGTCGTGACCGGCGCATGCCGATCACCAACCGCTACGTCCCCAACGGTGCACGCCCGTCGAGCTAGTGGACCGTGACCAGCCAGATCTGGAGCATCCGACGTCCCAGACGGCCGGGCGCCCTACGGGCGCTGATGCCTGCGTTGCGGGCCCCGGCGATCGTCGTCTGGCATCGACAGATGCCATCCTCCTCTCGCCACCCGCGCCTTGGCACCGGCCGCCTGGAACGCCGGCCTTCGAGCCTGCGGCCTGCTCCAGCTCTGGCCGTCACAGTCCACAGCGCGCCCTCTAGGCATAATCAAGGCTGATAGCAGGTATAGATAGGAGCTATATGGCGGGTTCGTTCGACGTCGTGGTGATCGGCGGCGGTCCGGGAGGCTATGTGGCAGCCATCCGTTCCGCTCAGCTGGGCGCAAGCACGGCGATCGTCGAGAAGGACCGGATGGGCGGCACATGCCTCGTCCGTGGCTGCATCCCGACCAAAGCGCTGCTGCAGTCGTCCGAGCTGTACACGCTGGCCAGGGGCGGCGCTCCCTTTGGGCTGGTGGCCGACAACATCGCCTTCGACTGGGCGGCCGCGCAGAAGCGGAAGACTGCAGTGGTCGACCAGCTCGTGAAGGGCGTCGAAGGCTTGCTCAAGGCCGGGGGCGTGACCACGTTCAGGGGCGCGGCCAGGCTGACCGGCAAAGGCGTGGTCGAGGTCGGCGGCGAGCGGGTGCAGGCGAAGGACATCGTCATCGCCACCGGCTCGGCCGTATCGCGCATCCCGCTTAAGGGCGCCGAGCTCACCATCGACTCCGACGCGATCCTCGAGCTGAAGGAGATCCCGCGGCGGCTCGCCGTGATCGGCGGCGGTGTGGTGGGCATGGAGTTCGCGGCCATGTTCGCGGCGCTGGGCGCCAGGGTCACGGTCCTCGAGATGCTGCCCCAGGTCCTGCCCATGGTCGAGGCCGACGTCGTCAGCGCGTACGCCAAGCATCTGTCGGGCCTGGGTGGCGAGATCCACACCAACAGCAAGGTCAGCGAGATCGCCAAGGGCGGTGGCGGCCTGCAGGTCCGCTTCTCGACCGGCGCCGAGGGCGGTGCGGTCGACGCCGACCAGGTGCTGCTCGCAGTGGGCCGCTCGCCTTACACCGAAGGCCTCGGCGCCGAGGCGGCCGGCGTCAAGCTCGAGCGGGGCCGCGTTGTCGTGGACGACCACCTGCGCACGAGCGCTCGAGGCGTGTGGGCGATCGGCGACGTGATCGGCGGAATCATGCTCGCGCACGTCGCCTCATATGAAGGTATATGCGCGGTCGAGAACATCGCCGGCCAGGACCGCACCCCGGACTACCACGCCGCGCCCAATTGCGTCTATACCGACCCCGAGATCGCCCACGTCGGCCTGGGTGAGAAAGAGGCGAAGGAGCGCGGGCTAGAGATCAAGGTCGGCAAGTTCCCCTTCGCAGCATCGGGCCGGGC
>Ga0070698_100010189_pt1 | contig 10042 bp, 9 predicted proteins | sample KBSK1502metaG_FD_65477 | JGI IMG/M metagenome (GOLD analysis project Ga0070698, IMG submission 65477) | Corn, switchgrass and miscanthus rhizosphere microbial communities from Kellogg Biological Station, Michigan, USA - KBS K1-50-2 metaG | ecosystem: Host-associated > Plants > Roots >... | reverse complement strand
CGTCCACTTGCGATCCCGTCCTCGTGGCACCGTCCGCGACCAGATTACTCTATCCCGCGGATCCCGGCGCCTCACCGTCGGCGCCGCCGGTCAGGGGAACGCACGCCTCGGGCGCGACGGCCAAGATCACCGCATCTCCCAACCGACGCGCGCGGGTGGCGGCGGTTACCAGCTCGATCTCGTGAGGACGCGGGGTACGACCACCGGAGCGGTCACAGCCGGTGCAGACCGCGGCCGGTCGAAGATCGCATCGCCCCTGCCTGGTCGTGAGTCAGGTAGATCGTCGTGATTGTGGTCTCGGCGCAGCCTGAGGGTTCTTCGTGGGTGCTCCGGCGTCGCCGTCACACTCCGGTGAGGAGAATTGGAGGTCTAGCGGCCTCGACGCGAAGGGGGTTGGAGCCCGCATTCGCAGATCTTGTTGAGGAGAGTCTTGTAGCTGACCTTGAGGATGCGGGAGGCTTCAGCACGATTCCAGTTCACGCGCTCGAGTACCTCGGCCAGCGCCTTGCGCTCGGCCTCGCGAGCGCCGCGACGCGCGATCTCGCGTAAGCTCTCGGTGATCATCGGACGAGACGGCTCACCGGGACCGGTCGAACAGCGGGCGACCAGCGCCTCGATAGCCTGCTCGCCGTCCGACAGCACGACCAGACGCCGGATGGCGTTCTCCAGCTCGCGAACGTTGCCCGACCACGGGTATTCCCGGAGCCGTGCAAGCGTTTCTGGCAGAAGCTGCTTCTGCCGACCGTACTGGCTGTTGAACTTGGCCAAGAACCAGACCGCCAGCATCGGAATTTCGTCGCGCCGCTCCCGGAGCGGAGGCACCCGGATCTCCACCACATTGAGCCGGTAGTAGAGATCCTCTCTGAACTCGCCGCGCTTCATCGCGTCTTCCAGGTTGCGGTTGGTCGCCGCGATCACACGCGTGTCGACGTCGATCATCCCATGGCCGCCGACGCGCGAGAACCGGAAATCCTGGAGCACGTGGAGGAGCTTAGCCTGCAGCGCGAGGGGAAGCTCGGCGATCTCGTCGAGGTAGATCGTGCCCTTGTTCGCGTACTCGAACTGGCCGGGTTTGCGTCGATGCGCGCCGGTGAAGGCACCCTTCTCATGCCCGAAGAGCTCGGACTCGAGTAACCCTTGCGGGATCGCTGCGCAGTTGATCTTGACGAAGGGCCCTTCGCGGCGGGTCGACGCGGCGTGGACGGCGCGGGCGATGAGATCCTTGCCGACGCCGCTCTCACCCCTGATCAGCACCGTCGTGTCGGTGTCAGCGATGCTCTCGATGATGGATTGGATTTCCCGCATGCGGGGGTGGCCATCAAACAACGGGAGATGATTGACAAAGTCTTTCACATTGTGCCGCACGTGCGACCGCTCCGCTGACTCGATCTGACCTGTAGCCACCTAAACCCCCAAGGTTTCAGGCGTTTCCGGAACAGCTGCCATCGGTTCCAAAGGGATGCCGAGTATGCCACTGCCCAACATTCTTGTCACGCGGAAAAAGTTTTCCTACTGTCGGGTGCTAGGATAACGCAGGATCAACGGAGGAGAACGCGATGAGGATCCTGTTGATCGAGGACGACGAGCACGTGGCTGAGGTGCTCGCGGACGCTTTCGCAGCCGACGGTCACGAAACGGCGATCACGCACACGGGCGAGGAGGGCCTCGCGTATCTCGCGCGAGAGCGTCCGGATGCGGTCGTGCTCGATGTGCGCTTGCCGACCCTCAACGGCGTCGGCGTGCTACGCCAGATCCGATCGACCGATCGGACGCTGCCGGTCATCATTATGACGGGTCTCGCGACGCCGGGGGAGCTCGCTCAAGCTCGACAGCTGGGAGTCACCGAAATCGTCGAGAAGCCCGAGGTCCTGAAGCGTTTCGGCGACGCGCTTGCACGCATCGCGCGTCGGGATCGTTCTCAGGACGCCACGTAGAGCCGGTTTCCGCCCTCTTCCCTGGCCCGCGTCAGCATAGCAGCCGCTTGACCCAGCATGTCCTCCGCGCGAGCCGCCGTTCTCGGATAGGAGGAGCCACCGGCGCTCCAACCGCTAAGATGCGTGGTCAGCCGCTCGACGATCGTGGGTAGATGAGTCGTCTCCGCGTCGATGAGCAGAAAGAACAGCCGGCCCTCAGTCCACACCGCCACCGCATCCGTCACGCGGAGACGGCGCGCGATGTTTTCTGCGATGGAGGCCGCCGATGCCTCCCCGTCCCCTGCAGCGGAACTCTCCATCGTGAAGCACACGATCGAGACGCTGTAGCGGAGTCGCTGGGCCTTGTGAATCTCGAGGTCCAGGAGCAGCCGGAACAGGGACTCATCGATCATCCACCCGCCGCCGGCCGAGAGCGGTTCGAGACCACACGGTTCCGTCATGATGCGGGCTTAGATGTCATGCGCGGTGCCGCGAAGGTTCGAGAGCAAGCGCTGCGCCAACCTGCTGGTCTCACGTAAACATTTCCGGAATAAGGAAGACGGTCGCCTCCGTGCGGTCAACGGTGAAAGCGTTTGCAAAGAATTGTGAACGCGCGGTAACTCGACGCAGCAACGCGCATGCGTTCCGCGGATTACTGGCTACGTCTCTGGGGCTCTGCGGGCTCTGCGAATAGCGCCGCAAGCGCCAATCGGGTACGGTTGATCCGCCTGACCTAAGGGCTTCGAACCGGTCTCAGCCAGGCATATCAGTCGGCGGGCCGAGCCATTCTAACTACACCGATCCTTCACCTCACGGGTCGCTCTTGTAGGGGGTCACTCCGGTGAGGCGTCCTCTCGTCATGCGGGCGATCGACACTGTTCGTTAGGACTTTCTCTTCTGGCTCCGGAACAACTTTCGTGTCCCGAGACCAACACTGACCAGGGTGGCGCCGAGCAGTACCAGGGTTCCCGGATCCGTGACGACAAACTCGCCCGCGGTAGCCCCGACCGGCGTTGTGAGCACTACAACGAAGATGAGCGTGACTGACAGAATCCCTGGTGTCTTCCTGATGAGTTAACTCCTCTCGATTCGCACACTCTCCACTCATGCCAAATATGCATGGCGTGTGCCAACGATCTCCCGAAGGAAGTCTCCCTTGTTCTCGGATGCATCGCCGTGCAGGAAAGGCAATTCTTTTGGTTAGCTTGGAGTCCCCGTTTCACAGTACGGTGGAACGAAACTCACATCAATTATGCCCCCTCCTGATTTGTGCAAATTCCGGCACTGTAAACGATTTCATCATGGGTCCCGAACTACCCACTTCGAGACGTGCTACTGTGAAGTGCGTCGCATGAGCGCCAAATGATGATTTCTGTGAAAAATCGGTAATATCGACCTCTCGCCAGGCTCATGGACTCTCTGGTATTCCATTTGCTCATTGCTCCTCCCGACAGGTCACAGTCGACAGGTCACCGTGAGTGATTAGCGGCCTAAGGACAAAGGCAAGCCGATGACTGAGCGGAGAGCGCTCGTGGTAGAAGTTGACGCGGCAACGCGGTTCGGCCTGCTCGGCTTCCTCCGAGCTCGGGGCTACCAGTACGTCGCCGCGTCTTCACCGGACGAAGCCCAGGAAGCGCTCACAAACGGACATTTCACCTTCACGGTGGTCGATCTGAGCGGAAACGGCACCGACGTCACCCAGCTTATAGAGTGCCTGAGGCTCAGGGGCCAGAATTCCGGACCCATCATCGCGGTCTCCAACCGCCGTGAGCAGGTTGCCGCGATCGGGGTCGAGGCAGTGCTGCATAAGCCGCTGAGCCTCGACGAACTCCAACAGGCGATCGATAAGCTTGTTCGACCGCAGGCCGAAGCGCCCGGGCCGGCTCGCGAGCAGCTGGGCGGGCAAATTCGACGCGAGATGGAACTCTGGTGCAGTCCGAAGATGTTGGAAGCTCGCCAGATCATTCGGGAGGCCGCCCGCGTCGATGTCACCGTACTCGTGACCGGCGAGACCGGGTCGGGCAAGGAGCTGGTCGCACGCGCGATCCACCACTGCTCCGTCCGCCGGGCCTGGCCGTTCGTGAAGGTCAACTGCGCCGCCATGCCACGCGAGCTCCTGGAGAGCGAGCTCTTCGGTTACGAGCGCGGTGCCTTCACCGGCGCCCACAAGCTCAAGATCGGCAAGTTCGAGGCGGCGCACCGCGGAACAATCTTCCTCGACGAGATCGGCGACCTCCATCCCGCGCTTCAGGCCAAGCTGCTCCACGTCCTCCAGGACGGCGAGTTCTCTCGGATTGGAGCGAAGTCGACGCTGAGCGTGGACGTTCGAATCCTCGCGGCGACCAACCAGGATCTGGAGCGTGCGGTGGCCGAAGGCCGATTCCGCGAAGATCTCTACTATCGTCTCAACGTCGTTCATGTGCTGGTGCCGCCGCTCCGCGAGCGCGCCACCGAGATCCCGCTCCTGGCCAGTTACTTCGTCGAGCGCTACGCGAAGCTCTACCGGCGCGACGGATTCAGTATTCCGCCCTCGGTGATGGAGCGGCTCACGCGCCACCGCTACCCCGGCAACGTCCGCGAATTGGAGAATCTGATCAAACGAATGATCGTCCTCGACGATCCGTTCATGGCCAGGATCCCGCTTCCCGACGCCGGCCCGAGCGGCAGAGCCCACGCGTTCTCCGCGCTGGCTTCGGAGCCCGCTGTCACGGAGCTTTCCCTCAAGGAGATCGGGAGGCGGGCGTCCCAGGCCGCCGAACGCGAGGCGATAGGCAAGACGCTGGAGCAAACGGGCTGGAACCGGGTACGGGCGGCAAGAGCGCTCCGGATCAGCTATCGGGCCCTTCTCTACAAGATCAAGCAGGCCGGGCTCGACGCCGAGCGGTCGTCGGCTCGCTCGGCCATGTGAGGGAGATGGTCATGCAGAGTCTTTCGGTCCGCCTTCCGGTCACCCGGGCCATCCTGTTCTCAGGCTTGATCGCCGTTTCAGGCTTGATCGCCGCCGGACCCGCGGGTGCTCAAGCGGCCGCCCCGGCGCCGGATCGCGAGGCAAACCGCAACGTCGCGCCGGAATCGTACCGGATCGGCCCCGAGGACGTCCTGGGGATTTCCGTGTGGAAAAACGGCGACTTGACTCGGTCGGTCCCGGTTCGGCCGGACGGCAAGATCTCGCTTCCACTCCTCAACGACGTGCAGGCCGCCGGCCTCACTGCGCTCGAGCTTCGCGAGGTCTTGGCCCGGAAGCTCGCAGAGTACATGCCGAGCCCGGAGGTCTCCGTCATCGTGTCGGACATCCGGAGCTTCAAGGTGTCGGTCATCGGCGAAATCAACCACCCAGGCCGCCTCGAGCTGAAGAGCTGGACGACCGTGCTCGACGTCCTCGCCATGGCCGGCGGGTTCACGCAGTTCGCGTCGCGCTCGAAGATCGTCATCCTCCAGCCAGACGGGAAGACGATGAAGCGGATTCCCTTCAACTACAACAAGGCGCTCGTCGGCGAGCAGGAGAACTTCTACCTCCGCAACGGCGACATCATCATGGTGCCGTAAGGGCTCAGGCGGGCTGAGGACGAGCGAACGACATGGATACGGTGGACGAGAAACCGCGCCAGTTCTCCCTGGATACGCTCGCGGCCGTCTGGAGCCGGCGGAAGTGGCTCGCGATTCTGGCGTTCGTGGCCCTCCTGGCAGGCGGCGTCAGCCTCAGCGCCTTCCTGCCCAACATCTATCGATCGGCGGCGACCGTGCTGGCAGATCGCCAGGAAGTCCCCGATTTCTTCGTGCGGTCGACCGTGACGAGCCTTATCGAGACTCGGCTTCAGACGATCAGCCAGGAAGTCCTGAGCCGCTCCCGGCTGGAAGCTCTGATCAATCGCTTCGGCCTCTACGCTGATCTGCGGGAGCGAGTCCCGATGGACATGCTCGTGGCGCGCATGCGCAAGGACATCAGCCTGGAGCTCAAGAGCACGGAGCTGAAAGGCCTGCGCGAGGCCTCGGTGGCCTTCACGATCAGCTATCAGGGTCGGGACCGGGAGACCGTCTCACGTGTCGCGAATACCCTCGCGTCCTTCTACATCGAGGGCAACACGAAGGCGCGGGAGCGCCAGGCGACTGGCACCACGGAGTTTCTCAAGGTCCAGCTCGCCGAAACCAAAAAGCGGCTCGATGAACTGGAGCAGCGGGTAAGCGGGTTCAAGCGCCGCTACCTGGGCGAGTTGCCTCAGCAGATGGACACAAACCTCAACACCCTGGACCGTTTGAGCGCGGAGCTCCTCCGGAACGCGGATAGTCAGACACGAGCCAACGAGCGGAAGCAGACGCTCTCGAGTCAGTTGGCGGAGGCCGAGTCGTTCCTGAGCCCGGGGGCAGGGCCAGGTGCCCAGTTCGCCACGCCCGAGCTCCGCGAGGCAGCCCGCCTAGAACAGAAAAAAGAGGAACTGGCGAGCCTCCGCCTTCGATTCAATGACAACTATCCCGATGTGGCCCACTTGGCAGCCGAGGTCGCCGCGCTCGAGCGTGAGCTTGCCGCCGCCATGGCCCGCCAGTCGAAACGCAACTCGGAACGCAACTCGGAACCAAAACAGACGGCGACGCCCGCGACGCCGTATGTGCTCCGGCTGAGAGAGGCGCTCAACGAGGTGCAGACCGAGCTCAAGATCCTCAAGACGGAGGAAGGCCGGCTCCGGAGCGCCGCCGCGGCCTATCAGACAAGAGTCGAGAACGTGCCACGGCGCGAGCAAGAGTTCATGGAACTCTCCCGCGACTACGAAAGCACTCGCCAACTCTATGGCTCGCTACAGAAGCGCTACGAAGAGGCCCAGCTCGCCGAGACGATGGAACAGCGCCAGAAAGGGGAGCAGTTCCGGGTGGTCGATCCGGCCGTGCCAAACGCTCAGCCGGCGGCGCCCAACCGCCTCCGACTCCTCATCATGACCCTCGCGGGTGCGATCGGCCTGGCCGTCGGCGCCGTCCTGCTGGCCGAGCAGCTCGACACCTCGTTCCACGCGCTCGACGACCTGCGCGCGTACAGCAAAGTGCCGGTACTGGTCAGCATCCCACGCATTGTGACCCGAGCGGATGCCCGCCGCCGGAGGTGGCGCATGCCGGTCGCTGCAACCGCGGCGTTTGCTGGCCTCGTCACGATCGTCGGCATCGTCTATGTCGTTGCGCACGGGAACGAAAACCTGGTCTTGCTCCTGACGAAAGTCGTCTCGTGAGGGCTGCGACATGTATCTAACGTTCTTCGGACTCGCAGAGAAACCCTTCAACACGACCCCGGATCCCCGATTCCTCCACATGACTCCGGGGCACCGGGAGGCGCTCGCCCAGCTCTTCTACGGCACCCAGGAGCGGAAGGGCTTCATCGTCCTGATCGGAAAGGTGGGCACCGGAAAGACGACCCTCCTCCACGCTCTCCGGCAACGGCTCAACGGACAGAGTGCGATCTCGTTCGTCGTCAACTCCACGCTGCGGTTCGACGAGCTCCTCGAGTACGTCCTCGAAGATTTGGGCATCCCCAAGGCCGGGGAGTCGCGGGCGCAGCGCCTCATCGCGCTGAATCATTTCCTCATCAAGCGGGAGCGGGAGGGTCAGACCACCGTCGTCATCATCGACGAAGCTCAGAACCTTGACGTCGCGACGCTCGAGCAGATCCGACTTCTCTCCAATTTCGAGACCCCGACGAGCAAGCCGCTGCAGATTCTGCTGGTCGGGCAGCCGGAGCTCAAGACCAGGCTCAATCTGCCCGAACTGCGGCAGCTCAAGCAGCGCGTCGGACTGCGCTGTCAGATCCCGCCGCTGACCCTGGAGGAGACCCGCGCCTATATCCGGACCCGGCTGCGCATCGCGGGCGCCCGGGATCTGGGTTTGTTCGACAGCTCGGCGGTGGACCGAATCTCGGCCTATGCGGGTGGGATTCCGAGGCTCATCAATACCGTCTGTGATCACTGCCTCCTCTTCGGATATGCGGACCAGAAGCGCCGGATCGATCGGCAAATCGTCGACCAGGCGATCGAGTATCTGGAGGAGGGCACCCGGCCACAGCCCAAGGGAAGTGAACTTCGCGGCTCGAGGATGCGACTCCTCCTGCGGTGGAGCATCGGAAGCTTCGTCGTAACCTTCGCGAGCGCCGTCGCCGCGCTCGCCCTGAAGTCTCACATCGCCACGCAAGGACTCATTCAGTCCGTGCGCCAGTTCCTGGTGATCCCATGAGCACGTTCTTCAGAGCGCTCGAGCGAGCCGAGCAGGAACGGGCCCTTCGCCGCCCGACGACGCCGTCGGAGCCGACAGGCGCACCAAGTCCAGCCGCTCCCGCTCGTGACACGGTCCCCGCCCGGGTGCCTCCGTCAGTGTTCAGGCCGCCGCGGCCAGCCGTCACCGAGCCGGAACACACCGCGGGGCTCGAGGAACACGCCGGGGAGCTCGATGAACATCTGGTGAGCCTGGTCGCGCCGACCTCGTTCGAGGCCGAACAGTACCGAGAGCTTCGCCACACGATCGAACAGCATCGCAGATCGGCCGAGCTCTCGGTCATCGCGGTCTCGAGCCCCGTCGCGGCCGACGGCAAGACGACGACCGCCATTAACCTTGCGGGCGCGCTCGCTCAGGCCCCCAACGCGCGAGTTCTCCTCGTCGACGCGGATCTGCGTCAACCGAGCCTGGCCGGCTTTCTCGGGATCCGCGAGCACGCGGGACCCGGCCTGGTGGACGCGATCTTGAACACGAATCTCCCGTTGGAGGCTGTAACTCAAGCGCAACCGCACCTCAACCTGTCGGTCATCACGGCGGGGCGTCGTCCGTCCGCTCCCTACGAGGTGTTGAAGTCGCCTCGGGTCGGGGACCTCTTCGCGGAGACTCGCCAGAAGTACGACTACGTCATCGTCGATACCCCGCCGCTCGTCGTGGTTCCCGACGGCCGAGTCTTCGGAGAGTGGGTCGACGGCTTTCTGATCGTCGTCGCGGCGCACCGGACGCCCCGCAAGCTCCTCGACGAGGCCTTCAACCTCATGGAGCCGAGCAAGATTTTGGGCTTGGTGTTCAATGGCGACGATCGGCACATGTCGAGGCATTCGTACGGCCAGTACGGCTCATCGCGGGGTCGCTTCTCTCGAAACGGAAGGCGCAGAAGACACACCGCCTCGGACGACTAGCATCGGTCACGCGAGTCACCTGTGGTCGGGAGGCGGAAACACGTGGCCGGATTGTGGGCTGCGTAACAGCAGAATGGTTGGTCTCAACACCTGAAGAGGGAAGAGACCAAAGGGGGCGAAGCCTTGCCAGAAATCGTCGAAGAATCGGGAGCCCTACCGTGGCGCGTCGCCTGGACGCGCAGCAATTGCGAGCAGCTCGTCTACGACCAGCTCGTCCCGAAGGGCTTCGACCTCTTCCTCCCGACCGCCGAGGCCTGGTCGCGACGTGGCCGGTTGCGGGTGCGCGGTCGCGTTCCGCTATTCCGCGGCTATGTTTTCGTGCGCCATGCCGTGGACAAGGCGAGCTATCTCGAGATCTACAAGGCCCGCGGGCTGGTGCGTCTGCTCGGGAAACGCTGGGACCAGCTCGAAGTTGTCCCGGATTCGGAGATCGACGCCATTCGGAAGCTCGTCCGTTCTGAGCTTCCGATCTTCCCCTATCCCTATCTCCGGGAAGGGCAGCGAGTGCGGATCATCGACGGACCGCTCGCCGACGTGGAGGGAATCTTTGTGCGGGGGAATCCCAAGAAGGGCCTCGTCGTCGTGTCGGTCGAGCTCCTTCGGCGCAGCGTCGCCGTCCAGCTCGATTGCACCCTCATGGAAGCCGCGTAGGCCCACGACGACGATGTGTGGAATCGTTGGCTACGTCGGCCAGCGGGACGCCGTGTCCTTCATCCTGCCCGGCCTTCGTCGGTTGGAGTACCGGGGATACGACTCGGCCGGGATTGCGACGGTCTCCGACGGGTCGGTGAACGTCAGGAAGACGACCGGCACGATCGCCGACCTCGAGGCGTTGCTCGCGTGCGACCGACCCAACGGCGCCCTGGGCGTCGGCCATACCCGGTGGGCGACTCATGGCAGGCCGTCGGATGCCAATGCGCATCCGCACGTCGATTGCCATGCCAAACTCGCCATCGTCCACAACGGGATCATCGAGAACTACCG
>Ga0070698_100010188_pt1 | contig 10043 bp, 9 predicted proteins | sample KBSK1502metaG_FD_65477 | JGI IMG/M metagenome (GOLD analysis project Ga0070698, IMG submission 65477) | Corn, switchgrass and miscanthus rhizosphere microbial communities from Kellogg Biological Station, Michigan, USA - KBS K1-50-2 metaG | ecosystem: Host-associated > Plants > Roots >... | reverse complement strand
GTGGACCGCTGGTACCCGTCCTCCAAGACGTGCAGTTCGTGCGGGCACCTGCTCGCGGAACTGTCCCTGACGACCCGGACGTGGCAGTGCCCGTCCTGCGGCACCCGGCACGACCGGGACATCAACGCCGCGAAGAACATCCTGGCGGCAGGTCTTGCCGTAGCCAGGGCCAGCCCTGGCGATGCCTGCGGAGCTGATGTCAGACATTCCGGGTCCTCCCGGGTGCGGTCGGCGGTGAAACAGGAACCCCGGCCGGTGACGGCCGGAATCCCCGTCCTTCAGGGCGGGGAGTAGTCAAAATCAAGTGTTCGGCGCGATGAGAGGGTACACAGCTATTCGCCCTCCGTGACAGCGTCGGCGTACTGGCAACTGCCGCGGCAGCTATACGGCCGTGCACCCGTGCCGATTCAGCAGTCCAGGACATCGGCAAACAGGTCTGGCCCTATCCGGTGGTCCCTCATGCGCCCTTCCTTCTGCGGTGGTGGCGGGCCGACGGACGGATGTCGGGGGGGCGAGGGCGTTGTTACCCCTTTTGCTAGTATGTATAGTACCTACTATATAGGCTCGCTTTGGGTCTGACCCCGACTCGGAGGCTGACATGGACTTCGATCTCACGTCGGCACAGATCGACTTGCAGCAGCGCGCTCGTGAGGCCGGCCTGAAGTGGCGTGGCCAGCACGCCTCCTGGGACAGGGACGACGTCAGCCCGTACGCCGAGATCAGCGCTTCCTTGCGCGATGCCGGGCTGCTCGGCCTGACCATCCCGGCGGAGTACGGCGGACAGAGCGGCACCGCCCTCGATTACGTGATCGTGGTGGAGGAGCTGTTCCGTTCGTCGCAGAGCTGGATCCTGGGGGAGCCGCCGTTCTGCACCACCGGCCCGGGCCCGTCCATGATCTTGCTGGCCGAATCGGAGGAGACCAAACGGATTTTCCTCCCCGATGTCGTCGCCGGCGTGAAGGGCTGCGCGATCGCGCTCACCGAGCCCAACCACGGCTCGGACCTGACCGAGCTTGAGACAGTGGCCAAGGAGCAGGGCGACGAGTACGTCCTCACCGGCACCAAGCGGTTCATCACCGGGGCGCCAGAGAACGAGCTTTACGCCGTGTTCGCCCGCTTCGACGACATCCCCGGCGCCCGCGGCGTGGGCTGCGTGCTGATCGAGAAGGGCACGCCGGGCCTCGAACTGAGGCGGGGGGCTCAGTTCGTCGGCTCGCGCGGACTGCCGCACGGCGAGGTGCACATGCACGGCTGCCGCGTGCCGAAGGTCAACGTGATCAGCGGGGCCGGCAGTTTCGCGACGCTGATGACCGCCTTCAACATGGAGCGCCTGCACAACTCTGTCTACAGCCTCGCCTTCGCGGAGGCCGCCTTCGAGGAGACGGTGGCCTACTGCGAGCAGCGCCAGTCGTTCGGCAAGCCGATCATCGAGTTTCAGGCTACGTACCACACCCTCGTCGACATGTACCTAGCGATCGAGGCGCACCGGCTGCTCACCTACCGGGCGGCGGCGACCGCGATCGACGGCCGATTCCCCAAGCCGCTGGAGTCGACCGTCTCCAAGCTGTCGGGGGCGGCCATGCTGCCGGACCTGACGCAGAAGGGCCTGCTGCTGCACGGCGGCGACGGTGCCACGCTCGACTTCCCGATCCAGCGTCTGCACCGCGACGCCATCGCGGCCATGGTGGCTGGCGGCTCGCCGCCGGTGCTGCGTAACACCATTGCCGCGCAGCTGTTCCCGCCCCATCGCTTCCGTCAGAAGTAGCAACTCACCAGGCCAGGAGTCGTTATGCCGCTCGATCCCGATATCGCCACCGCCGCACCACAGTCCGACGTCCCCGATTCATGGGGCGCCGACCGGGTGCTGCTCTACCACGTCGGGCTCGGGGCCGGCGTCCGTCCGACCGACCCGGCCGAACTGGCCTACGTGAACGAGCGCTATCTCAAGGTGCTCCCGACCTTCAGCGTGATCCCCGGATTCGAGGCAGTGCGCCCTGCCATGCGGGGGCCTGGGCTGGACTATAAGATCTCGCAGTTGCTGCACGGTGAGCAGGAACTCGTCGTGCACAACCCGTTGCCGTCAGAGGCCAGCGTCGTCACGACCCCGGCGGTCGAGGCCGTTTACGACAAGGGCAAGGCCGGCCTGCTCGTGCTGCGGGGTCAGACCCGTACGACCGACGGGACGCTGCTGTGCACCAACCGGTTCCGGCTGTTCATCCGCGGGGAGGGCGGCTTCGGCGGCGACAGCGGTCCCGCACCCGAGCCGTGGGAAGTCAGCGGCGAGCCAGCACTGCGCGTGGAGGTTCCGACGCTGCTGCAGCAGGCCGCGATCTACCGCCTGTCCGGCGACCGCAACCCGCTGCACATCGACCCCAGCTTCGCGGCACGGGCCGGCTTCGACCGCCCGATCCTCCACGGGCTGTGCACTTACGGCATGGTCTGCAAGGCCATCGTGGACGGCCTGCTCGACGCTGACACCACGGCGGTAGGGGGCTGGTCGGCGCGGTTCGCCGGGTCCGTCTACCCGGGCGAGACCCTCGTCGTGTCGGCCTGGAAGCACGATGACCGCTTCCTCGTCCAGGCCGAGGTGGCCGACCGCCGCGTCGTCGCGCTGAGCAACGGTGTGCTGCGGCTGCGCTAGACCGACGGCGGGCTACGGCCGCGTGGGGAGCACCACGACGCCCGTGCCGACGGCGGAAGTGTGGCCGTGCTGGTTCTCCGCCCGCTGCTCGATCGTCACGGTCGGGCGGCCCTGTTCGTCCAGGCCCTTGGCCGTCACGGTGCCGGTGATCCGTAGGTTGTCGCCCACGACGTTGTGGTGGCGGATCCGCGCCTGGTGGCGCGCGAGGAAGCCGGCGTCACCCATCCAGTTCGTCAGGTGCTGGGTGAGCCAGGAGCACCGCTCCGGGCCGTAGTCGTATGCCGCGGGCGTGCCGACGTCGGTGGCCAGCGCGTCTTCCCAGTGGACGCGCTCCGGGACGTCCGGGATGCCGAGCTCGTTCTTGATTCCCAGCCCCGGGTGCGCCTTGATCAGCTTGTAGGCGAGCTTGTTGGCCCTGATGTAGAGGCCGCCCCATCCCTGGGCGAACGCGATGAAGCCGGTGACCGTCATCGGCCCCTTGCCCATGACAGGAAGCTGCTCGCCGACCTCCACGTCCTCGTGGTAGCGGGGGGCGCTGCCGCGGACGACCTCGCTCTCGTACAGGTCGTACACCGCCCGCAGGTCCTCGTCGGTGTAGCGGGTCTTGCCGCTCGCCTTCTGCTCGGCGTACTTAGAGCCGCGCTCGCGCGCGGCGTCGCGCTCGGTGCGGAAGCACCACGAGTCGCCGGAGACGAGCTTCGCGCCGGTCTGCTGGTCGGCCAGCTCGACGTGGTAGATCTGCTGGAACGCCCGCCCGGCGAAGCTCGTCTGGTGCTCGACGAGGTCCTTGAGGTGGGCGAAGGTGGTGACCTTGGTGTCGCGGCGGATCGGCTGGTGCCAGGTGAGGTCAGCGCCGGCCCACATGGCGTGGACGCCCGGCAGGCCGCCCACGTAGCCGGAGAGGATGCGGCTGAGCGCGAAGGCGAAGCTCGGTGGCGCGATCACGTCACCGAAGCTCGTGCCGGCCGCGTAGTCCGGGTTGCACCACAGCGGGTTGTCGTCGCCGAGGCCGTGGGCGTAGTGGCGGATGTTGTCGCGCGTGGCCTCGTAGCACCACGGCTCGACGGTGTCGACGATCGGGACGCCGATCAGCCGGCGCAGGTTCTCGAGGGCCTGGTCAGTGATCTTGGCGTAGCGCTCCTCACCCTGGTCGGTATTCAGGTCGATGGTGGACTGCGACATCTGGGACTCCGTTCCGGGAATGTGGGGCGCACGTCGAGAGCGTCGAACGGCTCGAGTTACCGACCCTCCATCTTGGACCATGCCTTCCGCCGATAAGTTTGTCAAGTAATTACTACGCATTATCGTTCAGATCGACGTCGCGGCAACCAGGCGGGCCAAGGGGGGAGGCGCCGCGGGCGAGCTGGCCCGGGAGCGGGCCCGTTCGGTGCCGGCGGCGCGTCGGGCACAAGCGGCCGGGAGGCTCGCTTCTGAGCCGCCCGGGTGGGATATCAGCAGCCGGGAAGCTCGCTTCCGAGCCGCCCGGGTGCGGTATCAGCGTTTGGTCGACCGAATGGAGGCGGCCGGGAGCGCGGCGGCCTGGGGCTCGTCAGAGCGCGGGGACGCCGGACCGACGGCAGGGTCCTTGACCGGGCTCAGCCTGGCGGTCTTGGCCCTCGCGGCGGCCGACCCAGTCGATCGGGCTGACCGGGGCGATCGGCTCGGGGCGGGGTCGGCCGCGGCCTTCGCGGCCGACTTGACGGCCTTGACGGTGCCGCGCTTGGCCGGCTTGTCGGCGTGTCCGACACCGACCGCGAACATCGTGGTCACCTGGCGCGCGACGGCCGGCACGTCTACCGGCTTGTTCTCCAGGAGGTGCTCGAGGGCGATGGTCAGGTGAATGCCGATCATCGCGTCCACGAACATATCCAGCTGAAACGCCTTGAGCGGATAACCCGTGATGTCGGGGATCACCAGGGCGAGGACGTTGCGCAGACGCGGGAACAGGTGGTCGGTGTAGAACTGATCGTTACGACCGCTGTCGGACAGCAGCGCGGCGGCGACGAGCGGGGCGATCTCCACCATGCACTCCAGCAGGAGCTCGTGCGAGCGCAGCAGGACGTCGGCCCGCTCGACGTCACTGCGCGCGGCGAGCTCGCGGGTCTCATCCCGCAGATGCGTGATCATCTCGTCGAGCGGCCGGTCGATGGCCAGCATGAAGATCTCGTGCTTGGAGTGAAAATGCCGGTAGAGGTAGGCCTCGGTAATTCCGGCACGCTGAGCGATGTCGCGTGAACGCGCACCGTTCACGCCCTGCTCGATGAACACCTCGCGGGCATTGGCGATAATCTGGGCGCGCCGCTCAGCCGCGCTAAGCCGCGTACGCACCTGCGGTTGTGCAGACGAAGCACCCATCTGGGAACCGTATCACCCTACCATTGACGACGATGACGCCCGGCTGGTGCCGCGACGCCCTTCCAGCAGCCTTCTTCGCGTTTGCAGCCTCGACAAAAGTAACTGCCATACATACTATGTCAGCATGGCAGTGACCGTCGCGACCTCCGCTCCCGTACGTATTGACGCCGGAACCGAGCAACTTGACGTTAGAGTGCGCAGTGGCATTGCGACGATAGTACTAAACAATCCTGGTCGTCGTAACGCCCTCAGCCGCGCCATGGTGCGAGCCCTGCCACGCGTCCTCGATCACCTGGCCGAGGACCCGGCGGTGCGCGTCGCCGTACTGCGCGGCGCGGGCGGACGCGCATTCGCCGCGGGCGTCGACATCACCGACTTCTCCGATTCGGCCGGACAGTCGGTGGTCGCCGCCTTCGAGGCCGAGTACGCGGCCATGCTCGACCGGGTGCGCCGACACGACGGGGCAACGATCGCGATGATCGAGGGAGCCTGCGTGGGCGGCGGCGTCGGGCTGGCCCTCGCCTGCGACCTGAGGTTCGCCGCCGAAGGCAGCAGCTTCGCGATTCCGGCCGCGCGGATGGGACTCGGCTACGTCGACGTCGAGCCGCTCGTGGCCGCGATCGGCGCGGCGCGGGCAGCCGAGATGCTCTTCACCGCACGGCTCTTCGACGTCGGCGAGCTGGCCGCGTCGGGACTGGTGAACCGGGTAGTGCCGTCGCCGCTGCTGGGCGGTCTCGTGTACGAGACCGCGACCGCGATCGCGGGTAACGCGCCGCTCGCCCTCGCCGCCTCGAAACTGGCCCTACGCACGTTGGCGTGCGGCCGGGCCGTCCGCGACGATCCGGCCATCCGTGCCGCGGTCGCGGCGTGCCATGCCTCGGAGGATTTCGCTGAGGGCCAGCGAGCGTTCCTCGAGAAGCGCGCGCCGCGGTTCACCGGCTGCTGAATGGTAGTATCCGCCTGTGTCTGAGTTGTCGCTTGGGCGCCCGAAAAGCCGGCTTTCTGCGGCCGAGCGCCGCAGAAAGATCATCGCCGCGGCGGCCGAGGTGTTCATCGAGCAGGGTTACAGCGGCGCGCGCACCAAGGAGATCGCCGAGCGCGCCGACGTGACCGAGGCTTTCCTCTACCGGCATCTGGCCTCGAAGGAGGAGATGTACGAGGCCGCGATCCTCGAGCCGCTGCGGGTCGGCCTGGCCGCGCTGGCCTACGACATCCAGGTGTACTACGACACGCTCACCGATCCGATCGCCTTTATGAACGCGGTGAACGAGCGGTGCCTGCGCTTCTACGCCGAGATGGCGGCGATCCAGGCGGTCGCGTTGTACTCCGAGCTGGCGAAGGGCAAGGAGCTCTACCTGACCTCGCTCAAGCCGATCCTCGATCACATCGGCGAGTTGATCGCCGAGCGGATGGGCTGGGCCGAGCGCGGCCTGGAGGCCGACCTGGTGCGCCGGGCCATCCTCGGCTCCCAGTGGGCGATCGCGCTCGACCTCATGCTGCGCCACCGCAAGGTCGACCTGAGCGAGACGGCGCAGCGGCTGACAGTGCTGTTCACCGGCGGGGTTCGCGAGAAGTCCGCCTGACCTCAGCCGGTCGTGGTCAGTAGCCCGCGGGCGGCGCGAAACTCGTCGATGAGCCGGTACATCTCGCCGCGCGCGCCGGTATCGGCCAGCCGGCGCTCGGTCCGCTCGCGGCCGCGCTCGATGTGTCCCTCGGCGCGGCTCCAGTGGTGCGCGTACACGTCCCGCATGCCCTTCTCGGAGCCGAGCGCGATCATCTCGACGTGAGCCGGGTCCACCAGGTGGTATTCGTGGTCCTGCTCGGTCTCCCAGACCTCGGTGATGCACCGGGCCCGGGGGTCGCGCGCGTCGTGCAGGAACCGGTAGAGAACGTTGCCCGGCAGCGCGCGCATCTTGTCCGCGAGCGGCAGCATCCACTCGTCGAACGCGGCACCGTCGCCTTCGACACGGAACTGGGACAGCGTGATGAACATGCGGGTCTCCTTGTCGGGTGGTTGCGGTCAGCCGGCGTCGGCGAACAGCGTCGCCGGCGCCCACGCCCCTGCGGCGGCGCGCAGGTTGACAAGCCGGCTCGAACGGAAGGACTGGAAGCCGGCCACGCCGGTCACAGAGCCGCTGCCGGACCACTTGTGCGGGTCGCGGGGAGCGAGCAGGTTCGTGGTGTAGCCGTTGATCGTGACGCTGCCCGTGTCTAGCAGCGACGCGACGCGGCGGGCCCGTTCCTCGTCGGCCGCGAACACGCTGCCGCCAAGGCCGTAGTCCGAGTCGTTGGCGATCTCGATCGCGTTGTCGTCGCCGTCGTGCGGGATGACCGTGACGACGGGACCGAAGATCTCCTCGCGGGCGATCGAGGTGTCGTTGGAGGAGACGAAGAGGGTCGGCTCGACGAACCAGCCACGTGGCTGGCAGGCCGGGCGCCGCCCGCCGAATACCAAACGGGCGCCGTCCTTCTCGCCTTCGGCGATCCGGTCGAGTACCCGCTGCTGGTGCGACCGGGACGCCAGTGGCCCCATTGTGGTCGCCTCGTTGAACGGGCTTCCGATGACCAGGGCCGACGCCGTGGCCCGCAACCGCTCCACCACCTCGTCGACGGCCGCCCGTGGGACGAGCATCCGGGTTAGCGCGCTGCAGATCTGGCCGGAGTTGTAGTACACGCCCGAGGCGACGGCGTCCACGACGCCCTGCAGGCCGGCGTCGTCGAGGACGATCGCGGCCGACTTGCCGCCGAGCTCGAGGATGACCCGCTTGAGGTTGCGCCCGCACAACTCCGCAACCCGGCGGCCGACCGGCGTGCCGCCGGTGAAGACGACCAGGCCCACGCCAGGGTGCGCGACCAGGTACTCACTCACGTCGGCCTCGGCGGGAAGGAGGCTGTATACGCCCTCCGGCAGGCCGGCCTCGGTCAGAGCATCGGCCCACGCTCGGACGGCGAAGGGGGCCGACGGCGGCGGCTTGCTGATGACAGAGCACCCGGCCAGCAGCGCCTGCGCGGACTTCATCATCGTGGCGGTGAAGGGGCTGTTCCACGGCACGACGTCGAGCACCACGCCGGCCGGCTCGCGCTGGATTTCGAACTCCCACAGCCCGGTGCCGGTCTCGACGTCCGGCACGCTCGCGGCCAGGTCGCACATCCGGTTGACGACGGTCGACACAACCTGAGCGAACATCGTCGTGACGCCGAGCGGCGCGCCGATCTCGTACGCCGACGTGATCGCTATGGCGGCGACCTTCGGCTGGATGATCGCGGCGGCGCGGCGGAGCACGTCGCCGCGCTCGCGCACCGAACGCTCGCGCCAGGCGCCGTCCCGGAACGCCTGCCGGGCGGCCGTCACGGCCGCGTCAGCGTCGGCCTCGGTGGGCTGCACCGATCTTCCGTAGGTCTCCTCGGTGGACGGGGCGACCCACGTCACCTCCGGCCGGTCGGTCCCGGCCGACCAATGACCACCGATGAAGAGCGAATCCACCTCGTACTGAAGCAGCATGAGTAGGGCCCCTGTCCTTTCCTTACTAGAAGGTGAAAGCGAGGTTGCCTAGACCACGTGCTCCGCATGCAGCTGCGCGATCTCGTCGGCGCCATAGCCGAGATCGCCTAGCACCGCGTCGGTATCGGCACTGGCCAGCGGGGCGGGCGACTTGGGGGAGGCGCCGGTGCGGCTCATCCGGATCGGGCTGCGCAGCACTCCCACCGGTCCGCGCGCGGGATGGTCGACCGTGGTGACCACGCCGAGATGACGGACCTGGTCCTCGGCGAAGGCCTCGGCGACCGAGTTCACCGGACCGCACGGCACGTCCGCGGCGTCCAGCCGCTTCACCAGCTCGGCGCGCGGGTAGCGGCCGAACTCGGCCTCGAGCAGCTCCCTGAGCCGATCGCGGTTCGCGTGGCGCGCGGACACGCTCGCGAACATCGGGTCGTCGAGGGCGGCCGGCCGCCCGAGGGCGTCGCGCAGCCGCTGCCAGAGCCTGTCGTTGGGGGCGGCGACGTTGAGGAAGCCGTCGGCGGTCCGGAACGTGCCCATCGGGGTGATCGTCGGATGCTGGTTCCCGGCCTGCGTGGGCTCCTCGGCGTCGACCGTCCAGCGCGCGGCCTGGAAGTCCAGCGTCGACAGCAGCGCCTCGAGCAGGGAGACCTGAACCCACTGTCCCCGGCCGCTGCGGTTTCGTTCGAGCAGGGCGAGCAGGACCCCGGTGGCGAGCAGCTGGCCGGCGGCCATGTCCGCGATCGCGATCCCCACCCGCATCGGCGGCGTGCCGGGCTCGCCGGTGAGGCTCATCAGACCGCTCATGCCCTGGATGATCTGGTCCACGGCGCCCCGGTTGCCGAGCGGGCCGTCCTGGCCGAAGCCGGAGATGCTGCCGTAGACGAGCCGCGGACGCCGGGCGGCCAGGGTCTCGTAGTCCAAGCCGAGGCGCTTGGTGACCGTCGGCCGGAAGTTCTCGATCAGGACGTCGGCGTCGTCGATCAGCCGGCGGACGATCGCCACGCCGCGCGCGTCCTTCAGGTTCGCGGTGATGAGCCGCTTGTTGCCGTGCAGGTTGATGTAGTCCGAGCTGTGGTGGTCCGCGGCGATGCCAAGGCCCTCGCCCGGGGCCTCCACGCGAATCACCGAGGCCCCCCACTCGGCCAGCAGGCGCACCGCGGCCGGCCCGGCCCGGGCCACGGTCAGGTCGACGATCTTGATGCCGTCGAGAGCCGACCCGGTCATCGGGATCGGCCGTCCCCTCTGTGATCGAACATCGGCGCACCTCGTCTCCTCGGCTCCTGGTCTCCGTCCTCCGCCTCCGTTGGCGGCTATAAGATGGTATAACACTTACTATCTAAGAGCGAGGAAAGGCGGGAGCGGATCGTGACTTCAGACGAAGGTGTCCCGGCCGAGTTCCTCGCCGCGGCCACGAGCTTCATCCAGGCGGCGGTCGCGCGCAGGGCCGGCCCGGCCTCCGCGCCGGCCCCGGAGCGGGTCGCGCTGTTTCCCGACCTGACGCCGCAGGAGGAGCAGGCCGAGCTCGAGGCCGCCCGGGCGTGGCGGCAG
>Ga0070698_100010185_pt1 | contig 10044 bp, 16 predicted proteins | sample KBSK1502metaG_FD_65477 | JGI IMG/M metagenome (GOLD analysis project Ga0070698, IMG submission 65477) | Corn, switchgrass and miscanthus rhizosphere microbial communities from Kellogg Biological Station, Michigan, USA - KBS K1-50-2 metaG | ecosystem: Host-associated > Plants > Roots >... | reverse complement strand
GGGCGAAAGCTAAGTAACACCCTTGTCCGAAAGCCGGATGCGGGAGATCCGCACGTCCGGTTTGATGAGCGGGATCTGGAAACGGGACTATCGGTCACCGCGCCAGATCTCGACTCTACCAGCAAAGCTGGGGCGCAGGCCGTTTAAGCCGCAGACGGCACTCTTGCACTGGAGCCGCGCCGTGGGACCAGACGACATCCGCCGCAGGCGGACCGAGCACGGTCGCGGGCGAGCATCAAAAGAGGAGTATTCTGGAACGGAGACCAAGCGAGGCGTCTCGCATGTCGGCGTGCCGCCTTTCGGCGGAATCGGGCGGAGCATAAGGAGCGGCACTCAGTTGGAAAACACGTCAAGAATTACGATGCCTGGTGGACGAATGAACCGTTTATCACGAACTATTCTCCTGAAGGCGAAACGTTCGAGCAATATCAGCAAATACAACGTTCCGGTAGATTCAGCACCTCAGCGCATAAGCCGATAAAATATTGGGCTTCGTTTATCGCTGCCCGAACCGGAGGAACTATGTTCATCGGCGTCTATAAGCGAATCGGGGATACGTACCCAGCGCCAAAGCGTGGCTATGAAGATATCATCATCGTTCCGCTCGCACTAGATCAGAGACTCGCCGATCTGCGCGGAAAGCTTTTCATTGAATGGGGCAAGAACGAGCCTGGGTACAATTCGCTCGCAGCAACAACAAACCCATAGTCGAATTAAAGCGAGTCGTCGAAGATCCACCGTTTCCGCATTGGAGCAAATTCGTGACAAAACTATCCGCTTTAGAATCCTTGCCAGGCGATTGGCAGAAAGCTTTGAAAATTCTAACAGGCATTTATCTGCTTTCCGATTCAGAGACAGGCGAAGCACGTTATGTAGGTCAGGCCGACGGCACTGGTGGATTTCTCGCACGCTGGACAGAGTATGCGCGAAACGGGCATGGCGGAAATCTTGCCATGCAGGCATTGGAGAAGAACGATTACATGGTGCGCATCTTGGCGATAGGTGCGGGCGAAGAGTTGGGAGAAAAGGAGAGTCATTGGAAAACAGTGCTTGGCACACGAGTCAGTGCGCTCGGCTTAAACCGCAATTAACTTCTAACTAACGAGAACTTTTCAGGTTGCGTCATGCGATCTGCCTAGCACGAGAAAACTTTCACGGTCGAAGAGTTGTTAAACTACGACCTGGAAAACGATCCGAAGAGCCTAATTGGTAATCGATGGCTGTGCGAAGGAAGTTCGCTACTTATCACCGGACCAACAGGAGTCGGAAAATCATCCTTCATCATGACTCTCGCGGTAGATTGGGCGTTAGGAGAGAGACCGTTTGGACTTGCGCCTGCAAGACCATTAAAAAGTCTCATCATCCAGGCGGAGAACGACGAAGGCGATTTGGCAACTCCGCTTCAAGGCTTACTTTCATCTCGCGACCTCAATAACGAGCAGATTGGCGAGTCAAATAAGCGGATCATTTTCAAGCAGGTAGCGACTAAAACCGGAGAAGCATTCGCCGACTACCTACGAGCACAGGTAAAGAAGCACAAGCCGGATATAGTGATTGCAGATCCTCTGCTTTCCTATGCTGGTTGCGATGTGTCCGCACAGAAGGATATGTCGAAGTTTTTGAGAACAGATATTCAGCCAATCCTGAACGAGACAGGCGTTATGCTCGCCTTCGTCCATCATACTGGCAAACCACCAAGATCAAACGGAAGCAGTAACGGCGAAAAAGAAAAAGAGCGCCGGTCGATCTACGATTCGCTCGGAAGCACCGACCTAACTAACTGGGCTCAAGAGATTGTAACTATCAGTTACGAGGACTGGGAGAGGCGCATATTCAAGCTGGAGTTCCAGAAGAGAGCGAAGAGAGCCGGGATCGTAGATGAAGATGGGAAACCGATCTACAGCCTGCGCATCCAGCATTCGAAGGACCGTGTTGCGTGGGAAGTTCTTGATGGAGTCAGGGCAGGTAAGTCGACCACAAAGGCGCAGTCGCAGCGATCAGGCAGAGTGAAGGAAGTTCAGGACTGGGTGCGCGAAACCATCATCGAGTACGGTGACATCTCACAGTCTACGCTGAAGATGAGAGGAGGCGCAGATCTGGGTCATCCGCCTCAAATGTTCGTCGATGCTGCAGAGATGCTTGCGGAGCACGAGAGCGGAAGCGATCCGATCCGAAGGTACGAAGACAAAGACGGCAAGGTCCGCTACACGACAGCTCCGCTGCCGGAGAGGATCGACAAGAGAGCTGCTCAAACGCGAATGGTACGCGAGCCGATCCAGAAGAAACGATTCGTCACGGCGCAAGAGTTGCAGGACTGGGCTAATACCGTCGACGGTGCTCCAGGCAAGAACAAGGTACTTTCGTTCGCAAATGAGTTTGTCGATAACGTGAACATCTTCTGCAGCAAGGTTGCAATACATCCAGGACGCAAGGATGCGAAAGTGTACTCGTTCGGCAAATCCCCGCACGAGTTCGGTGATGAAATCATGAAGCGCCGCAAGCCATCCACCCTAACGAAGGCGACACCAGAGGAGTTGGAGAAGCTAGGACTACCCAGCAGCGATCCGTTCAAATCCGTCGAAGAATTGCAAAACTTTGTGATTTTGCGGCGTTTCAAAACTCCCGCTTTGATGACATGTTCAAAACTCCAGTTTTACGCTTATTACGTAAAAACGAAGTAGGCGGGAGTTTTGGACCAAGCCGGGAGTTTACTGTATCTAAGCGGGTTCGCAAAACTCTCGCCTCGCTTATTTTTAAAACTTCCGCCGGTCTCTGAAATATCTATCTCCCCTGAAGGGGAGAGATTAGAAGTGCGAGCAAAAAAATTTAGAGCCTCGATACAATTTTGTGGTTTTGCGGCTAAGGCTCTTTGACATTACGCCGTCAGTAGTCGGCAGCCGACACCCAACACCAGCACCACTATGAGCCGAGAGTATATACTACAGAACTACGGACCACTACCGGAAGACGTTATTCGATTCGCGATGGAGAACGACAGCATGTTCTTCAAAGTCTTGATCGCAGGTCGACAAATGTTCAAGCGCCAGCTAGCGCGAAAGACGGGCCGACATATCAACAGTTTCTCCCGAGTCTCAAAGTAACCATCGTAAACGCCTCCCAGAACGCGGTTGTCTGCGATCGAGTCCGAAGCATCGCCAAGCGCCAGAAACGAGCTAGGGCGCTAAATGTGTGCGACGGCGATCAAAGCGACTTTAGGCGACGTTTCAGACGCGCAGAAGTCGCCGAACTTCGGGGTCGCGCATCGAACGCGTACGAACAGAATCATCGCTGTAGAGTACCATCGCGAACCCGTTACCTACATCGGTAGCGTGTACCGGACTGGGACCTTGTGACTTTTCGACAAGTTTCCCGAAACCGAATAGACAGCTAAAAACGCTCATTTATTAGTGATAAAAACATCCGTCATCCGAGTAACACCCGCTAATAGAACGGACCGACGAGATTAATAAGCTGGAATTATTAACGCCATTGTCTGACCGGCTCGAAGGATCTGAATGGCAGGAATTTCTGCCAAAGGGGATTCAATTCCCATTTCAGGCGAGCAGCCGATCAAGGCAGGTAATCGCGAGGGCCTCAATTACCAAACCCTCTTAATGATAGCCTCTTCGAAGCTTCGATATAGCTCGTTTATTTGCGGATCGGTGAGTTCAGGAAAATGATGTTTGACGACAGAGTTAAAGAGAATGTCTGATTCGTTATCGATCTGTGCTTTGGTTACGCCCATCCCAAGCTGTTCGATTGCGGCAACACGAACAGTTTTCCATAACTTACGCGGATTGGACTGATCGAGAGCAAAGCGGATTAGGTAAACGACGATTCCTCGCTCGTAGGTATTGTTGATTGTACCGAAGACTATTTGTGGCGTTTTTTGCCGAATAAGCTCAAGAGCCTGATCAACTTCAGCGTTCATCGTTCTTTCGTTCGCTGCTGCGGATGACTCCGGCGGTAAGGGCATGACAACAATTTCTCCAGAGCAAGCGCGAGCAAATATCATCGGGGCGTACGAACGGCAGCACCAGGAAGGTGTTAACGCGTTGAGTGCGACGATCGAGCGAGTGAAGGGCACTAAAGCAGACGCCACGGCGGAAACCGTTTCCGACTCTAAGCCATCGCTGGCACAGCTGCTCTTGGCTGGACGCGAGGAATAAGGTTCAAACGTTTCAATCTATCAGCCAACACCTTTTGAACGCTCTGGGGTCAAAATCGATCAGTGACCGTGCTTGTCTGGGTTCAAATCAGTTCGAGCTATACGGCCTTAAGGCCTTTCGATTTTCGGCAGGATGATTGGGCCTCCGATGTTCGGAAAACGCTTGGTAATGGGCTCACAGGAACGCCGGCAGCATTCTGTATGCGACCTAGATCGGTCACAAGGTAGGTTTCCCCGTCGCACTCGCAAATAACGCCGTCAAGCGTGGCTGCGGAGTACATCTGTTTGATGCGCTCTGCGCCGTAAGATGTCCCAGAGAGGAACGCTTCAACGTCCAGGGATATCACGTCTGTATCGTCGGGTTGCATGGCTATCTCGGTCATATGGATTGAAAGTAGCCTGGCGCTCTCGGCATCACCATTCCCAGACCGGGCAAATTATTTCACACCCGAGAGAGTGATACAGTGCTTACCTATCGAAGGGATCGCGTTGGAAACCAGATGTATCGCAGCAAAAAGAAACCGCCGATGGAATCATGACAGACCATCGGCGGCGAACATGAGTACACTTAGAAACACAGTGAAGGAAAAAGAATAAGCCTTCAAGCATCACGCTCTTGTCATCCGGTCTCTCCGTCTGCGCCTGAGTTCAAGTTCGTGGGCTCGCAATTCAGGCTCGGTCTTGCGTCGATAGGCGCGGCGTTCGCTGAACTTGCGTTTAGCTTCGAGGCTTGCGCTAATGCGCTTGGAGCGTATGCGACCGTATTCGATCTCCTTCGCTCGGCTCTCGCCTGACTGCCGAAATTCGGATTCCGTCACGAATAGAAATCCGTGCAACCCTTTCCTCTTTCCCGCGCTGATCTCATAAAACGGATAATCGATAGCCATACACGAAACAGCGGTGTCATACAGTTGGATGACAGCAGCACGGTCGGCATATGAGCACATCAAACGAGAATAACATTCACACAGAACCGGTCGCATCGACGATTGGCTTTGTGAAGCGAGCGGGCGACACCGGCGGACGCACCGCCGATCATGCAGCTTGGTTGCAGGACATGGAGGAGCGCAAAGCCAGAGCTGCCGCACTGGAAGCAAAACGACAGGCTAACAAGCCACAAGATCCAAAGGTAGAATTGAGCGCTATCGACGACGCTCTGATAGCACTGGAGACGGCCGCAGATGATTTTGAAGGTCCAACTGGATACGGAAAACCGAATCTGCCGCTGATCGAAAAACGCGCAGAGGTTGCCGACCTCGAAGCTAGGCTGATCGTCGCTAGACAGGAGTTGGAAGTTATCGAGAGTCGTGGGGATTCGGTCGACCGGCTCACTGCCGCTGTTCGTGTCGCCGAATCGCAACTCCAAGCTCTAGTTAGTTCGGCCGAGAGCGCAGAGATTCTAAGACTCGCAGAAGCTCATTACGGATGGAGCATCGGCTGGGACCGCATAGCGACAGAGATGAAGAAAGACTTTCGCAACCATGCAAGCGTGATTGCGTTCAAGGAGTTCTACATCAATCGCTCCCTAGTGAATCCTGGTCAGACTGTAGATGTTGCCGCACTTGAAAAACAACTTCACATTGTGGGTGAAAGGCTTACCGCGTTGAGAGACCATCTCAGTCAACAGTAAAAGTTGATATAACATTTTCCCACCATAGAATGCAATCAGGCTCGAGAGCTAACACCTCGAGCCTTTTTGTGCCTGCAGATACCCGCCTAGTTGAAACGAATCCATTGCTGCAAATGCTAGTCAGGTTTTCGGTGAATTAGTTAGGCGCTACCAGCTAGGGGCTACCCGCACCGAATGATTTGCCGCGATGAATCTCTGAAATAGTATCGAGGGATGAGTATGTTCACCAACAATACAAACGGCAGTAACAAGCTGCGGCGATGTTGTGAAACGACCCTGAGCCACCGGAAATTGTCACAGCAATTACATACGGAGCGATATAAAATGTCTGCGGCTCAGCCACCAGAGCCACTCCACAGGCGAAGCTATTGCTTCTGAAGTCCTCATCCGAGGTGGGTTCGAGCTTTTCCTATAAAGTCGCGGGTCCTCCTAGACCTGTCATCGCTGCGGGTGCTTAAGAGCCCTGAGAATGCACCAGGAAAGTAAATTTTTAATTTTGAATTTCCGTTCAATTGGGCTTCCACAAAATTCCCGGAATTGGGATTCCTTCGAGGGGAATTGACCAAAGATGTCATACCCCAGCCGAGTATAGGCGGAAAAAGGGCACTTCCGCACTACCGGGAAACGTGAAGGAGTCCTCATAATGTGAGGCAATGCAAGAGTCTCGGCCGTAGACACTTACGACCGAGCGGCACCAAATATGTTTGCGGAGCACTACCCAACAATTCCGCTTCCGGCTTATTCTCGCGGAAAATTCGCTCTGTTTTTGTAAACAACATGCAATTGAAATTTGCTTCAATCCTTTGGCGGGAAACGCTAAAATCTAGATGATGCTGGATTTTCCTCTCTTCTGGCCGCCCTTGATAGGGATACTGGGAGCGCTCGTCCTGACGGTCGTATTGGTCACTCTTTTCCTTTTTTAAGGATCAGGCGATCAGGGTGGCATCATTAATCTTCTTGTCAGCATTAATATCTATCGGCGCTGCGTACTTCGCCTGCGTGGCGTACATTTTACTTACCGAATGGGGCGGTCCGATAGCCGAAGCTTTGGTTACAAACGGCTTAATCGCAATCGGCATCCCATGTGCTGCTTTGGGCGCGTTCGCCTTAGTAATCGCGTTGCCCGCCGTAGCGCAGGAACCACTCGAATTTGAGGCATTCACTGTCAAGATTAAGGCTCCGACGATCCAAATCGTGCTGTGGGTAGTATGCTTGATTTGCATAGTTGGAGCGATTAAGTGGTTTGCACCGGGAGCCTCGAATGAAGCCCAACGGGACAAAAGAGCAGTTCAGTTGAAGGATTCCTAGACTCTTGCCTCGTGGGAGTGTGAGCCCCTGATGGCGGCAGAAATCAAGCCGTTCGATGCGGCAGACTTTCGAGCAAAGGAAGTCCGGGACCGTGCCAGTGAGCCGGACGCGGCACAATGAGCGCTACCACAAACAGGGTGAGCTTTTTCACTCAAGCTCGAACTGCTCAGGAACGGCCTCTTGGAAAATGCGAGGCCGAGCGCTCACATATGCGTAGAACAATGAATCCCGAAAGCGGTAATAACGTTCACGGACCTTTTCAATCTCCTCCCCATAGTCTCTCGTAACCAGATGCCCTACGTATTGGCTTGCATTCTCTACCCCCACATCTAATGCGATCTTGTAAGCGTCGGTCGTCCAAATCTCGCCATCCGATCTGCGGCATTGAGCAAAGGCACGCAACACGATCTCGCGGGCTGGCGAGGATGCCACGGCCTTTTTGTATCGATCTTCAAGAAGGGCGGCGGTTGACAAACTGATCACCAAGTGCTGTGTTGACGACATCTGACGTTTTTACTGCAACTGTAGGTTAGTGCTTGCTGGAAACAGCGCTTGTGAGGACCGCCGGCCTTTTAGCCCCAGCAGCCTTGCCGGCAAGAATTTCTCCAGTAAGAAACCGAAAAACGAACAAACTACATATGACAACTGCAAAAGACCTGACTAAAGAAGCCCCTCGAAGCCCGCGGATCCGCATCGGCGACTATGCCCTAATGGCGCGCATGATCGATAAAGGCCGCGCGACTCTGAATGGAACTGTCGGCGAATATCACTTCGCGTGTCCTCTCGATCAGCAACTTTTCACCTACAAAGGGGTCGTAGCCGATGACGTGAAAGCGGTGCTGGCATCTGGAGCTAGCGATGATGAGATCCTGGCTTGGTTCAGCAAACATGGCACTTCGAAAAGCGCCGATGAAATCAAAGCTTGGTCGGACTCTGTCGAAGCGACACGTCCGTACGAGAATCCAGAAAGCAAAGAATGGTTTGCTGGAGAATGCGCAGCGCTCGGACTTGATCCGGCTAAGACTACCCTCGTTGATTATCTCGAAACCGACGATCGCGTGAGCTTCAAGAAGTAGCTCTGGAAGCCCGAAAAATTGGGAAATCTCCCGCTAAGCAGACTTCGCCAAGGCTTCGTCGGCCAGGACGCAAAGGGGGCGGAGAAAGGGAGTAATGGAGCCGCATGGTGTTCTCTAATACTATGCGATCATCGGCTCGTGCCATCGCCACCGCGAATATCCCGGCGGCGAGCACAATTAGTAATTTCTTCATAATTGTGGACCCTCAGTCCAATCACAAAAGGCCACGAGGTAGCCAGTGTGATGTCTATATTCGGCGATTTTAAGGCTGAGTTTAGCGGGATAGTTGCCAAGAATCTCCCGGATTGCTCTAGGACGGGCTTTCTCGACCCGACCCTTGCGATGGTATTGCTGGAAAAGCAAAGAACACCTACAAGCAGGGGGAAAGCTACTAGGCGTTCTCGTTTGCGGCGGGGAGGATATTTCACCCGACCTTGAATGTTCAAGTGCGAAATGGAACCCGCGTAAAAATCGACTTCCTAAAATGCCCCAGGGATGCGTTTTCTGTGGGTGTCCGCTATCATGCCCTTTGGAAATCCTGCCGCGATCACAGGCGGGGTGACGTGGTGCGGCGGAGCGAGGTGTCGGCTATAGGAAAGGAAAATGCGCTATCGTTGAAGGCCGTTCGGCGCAGTCCAATGGCTCCGCATATGTCTCGCTCAGAATCGCATCGACCTCGGACTTTGCTTTCTCCAGTTGTTTCTTCGATTCGGTGGACCGTTCTTCAGCGCTCTTGTAGTCGGATAGCCGCGTGTTGATTTCCGCGATATATTGCAGCGCTTCGTCGGCGAATCTGTTCTTGTCTTCTTTCGTGGTCATAGATGTCTAAGTCAGCTCTGTCCACTGAGCGCGATGCGCTGCGGCTCTGCAACCGCACCAGTTGGCACCAGACCGGAGGTAGGAGTCGTTTATTTCGTGGTCGCCGATCTAGCCGATAGGTTAGGCCGGCTTTCTTTTTTGCTCTCGCGCTTTCGAGGACCTGCTCTTCTAGCGCTCGTTGGTGTGCTGGCGGTTTGACTCACGAGTTGCCCGGCATTGTCCCACTCACCAGAGCATCCGTCGCCGAAGGCGCAAAACGGTTTATTGGCGCGGTTAGTTAGGCGCCTCATAGATAGTCGTACTCCATCCTCCGGTCGCCCACATCTCTTTGCCATCCGTACCTATAATGTGAGGGGAATCCTGATCGATCGTGATGATATGATCGCTGAAATGCACTTTCTGGAAGAGGTCTGCATACCACTTCCCAATAGCCTCCCGACCGTTGACTGGTCCTCTGTCTGTCACATAAACCGCATCCTCCGTGAAGCACGCGGCGGCGGCGGCGGCCTCATTATTGTGCGGTGCTTTGCCTCTTCCTGGCGCTCAACAGTTCTATGGCCTACCCCTTGATCCACGTAAATCACGTTCATTGCATCGCCATGTTTTTTAATGACCTCGACAAGCCGCTGGCGTAGTTGTGGATCTGGCGTGTTCGTTTGTTGCGCAAAGGTCGGCAAAGCAAAGCTGATTGCCAATCCTGCAAGGGCAACTAAGTGCATTCGTCGGCCAAACGACCCGCTTCAGGATTTCTCCGGTCTCCAGGAACGTCCGTGTCGCGAGGGGTCAGAAGAAATACCTTAGTCAAGGCCTCTGAGCGACTCCCAAAAGGAACGCCCAGGCTTACTCAGCGTCAATGGGAAACGTTTAGTGCGCTGCGCTTGTCGTTGGCAGTCTTGGGTCGGTCCGTCAGTTGCTCCAATCGGAGGCGTTCAACTGTGCATAAGTGTTCTTAAGCTCAAAAGTCAACTTGTCGCCTGCGTCGACGCGACAATGCACTGTGTTACCCATCTCGGCCTCCTTGTATTCGAAGCCATTGGGCAACG
>Ga0070698_100010182_pt1 | contig 10044 bp, 9 predicted proteins | sample KBSK1502metaG_FD_65477 | JGI IMG/M metagenome (GOLD analysis project Ga0070698, IMG submission 65477) | Corn, switchgrass and miscanthus rhizosphere microbial communities from Kellogg Biological Station, Michigan, USA - KBS K1-50-2 metaG | ecosystem: Host-associated > Plants > Roots >... | reverse complement strand
TTGAATCTTCAGCCCGAGTCCACTCGTAAAGGTGTCGATGGCCTTCTGGTAATCGTCGAGTGCGAATCGATGGCTGATCATGGCCTCGCTGTTGATGACACCCCTCACCACGAGTGCCAGCGCCCTTTCGAAGCTGTTGAGCACCGCCATCGACCCGATGATTCGGATCTCGTCCCGATAGACGTCGAACGGCGAAAACTTCACCCGGGCTTCACCACTCGCCACGCCGAAGACGAGAAATGTTCCACCCCGTCTCACCCGGCGGAGACCATCTTCGATGGCGGGGACCGCGCCGGTCGCGTCGATCACGACGTCCCAGCCCTCCGGACGCTCGAACTGGTTCGCCGAATCGGCGATCCGGTCGGCCGCGAGCCGTCTGGCCAGCTCGAACCGTGCGGGATTCTTGTCCACCATGTCCACGCCGGCGGAACCTGCGTGCCGAGCCAGTTGAGCCAGCATCAAGCCCATCGTTCCCGCTCCGTAAATCAGATAACGATCCGCCAACCGGACACCGATCTGATCGAAGCCATGAACCGCGCACGACAATGGTTCGACCAGGGTTCCCCATTGCCGGGGCAGGTCCGCGGGAAGGGTAAACGCGACATGGGACGGCACGCGCACGAGCTCGGCGGCAGCTCCGTTGAGGGTGACACCAAGCGCACTGTAGTTTTCACACAGGTTGGTACGGCCCATCCGGCAGAAGCGACAGGTGCCGTCTGGCAGATTGGGGTCGACCGCGACGAAGTCACCGACCTTGATATTCGCCACGCCCCGTCCGACGGCAACCACCTCGCCACAGAATTCGTGGCCGGGGACGACCGGGTACCGTGCCGACGAGATGTCGCCCCGGAGCAGATGAAGATCCGTCCCGCAGATGCCGCATGCCTCAACCTTCAGAATCGCATCGGACGGCCCCGGTGTCGGGTCGGCAACACGGGTGACTTCGACTTGGCCAGGTTTCTCGAAAACGACAGCCTTCATTTCACTGCTCCCATGGTAAGGCCGCGGATCAGCTGCTTCTGGGCGATCCATCCCGCCAGCAGGACGGGAAGGCTTGCCAGTGTCGCGGCTGCCGCCAGCTTCGCGTAGAACAGGCCGCGGCCACTGATGAAGCCCACCAAAAAGATCGGGGACGTTGCCGCGATGCTCGACGTGAAGTTGACCGCATAGAAGAACTCGTTCCAGGAGAAGATCAGGCAGATCAGCGAGGTGGCGGCGATGCCGGGCGTGATCAGCGGAATCACGATCCGGGTCAGCTCGTGGCGCATGCTCGCCCCATCGACCCTCGCCGCTTCAACGAGCTCGTGTGGGAGCTCCAGCATGAAGGAACGCAGGAGCCAGATCCCGAGCGGCAGATTGATCGTCGTGTAGATGATGACGAGGGCCATGATGTTGTCGAGCAGATGGAGATTCCGTGCCAGGAGATAGAGGGGGACGAGACTGGCGGCGAAAGGCAGGAAGCGCGTCGAGATGAAGAAGAAGAGTACGTCGCGGGTTCGCTTCACCGGGCGAATCGAGAGCGCGTAGGCGGCGGGCAGGCCCAGGACCAGGACAAGCAACGTGGACCCCAGCGTGGCCGTGGCGGAATTGATCAAATAGGGCGGGAAGTCCCGAGACAGCACGTCTTGGATCGCACTTAGGGTGGGCACGAACAAGATCGTTGGCGGAATGCTCGCCGCCTGAACCTCGGTCTTCAGCCCCTCGAGCGCCATCCACAGGACGGGAAAGAAGAACACGATCGCCACCCCCCACGCAAGGGCCGACCACCCGACTTTCGACACCACGGCATGACCCCTCTGGGTGCGACCGGCATGCACGCTCATCGCCGGGTCTCAACCTGAAAGATGGTGAAGAGCGTCCGGAGTGCGAAGGTGGCGACGATCATGGTCAGGATCACGGCGAGAACCCCGATCGCCGAGGCCCTCCCGATGTCGAAGGCCTGGAAGGCCTCGAGATAGAGTTTGAACGGAAGGTTGGTCGTCGCCTCTCCCGGACCGCCCTGGGTGGTCATGAAGATGGTGTCGAAGCTCTGCACGATGAACAGCGACCCCAGCAGCGCTCCGAGCTCGATAAAAGGACGGATCGAGGGCAGCGTAATGTAGCGGAACATTTGCACGGGGCGGGCGCCGTCGACCTCCGCGGCCTCCAGGACTTCCTGGTTCTGCGATTGAAGGCCGGCGAGCACGATCAGCATCATGAAGGGGGTCCATCGCCATACCTCGATGCCGACGATCGACGCCATCGGGAACCGGTTGATGAAGTCGAACGTCCCGAGACCGATCGGAGTCAGGATGTAGTTGACGAAGCCGGTGAGGGGATTCAAGAGCGTGTCCTTCCACATCAGGGCGGCGGCTGTGGGCATGACCAGGAACGGCCCGATCATGAGTGTCCGGAGAATGCCTTTGCCGAAGATCTCCCGGTTGAGGAGGATTGCGATCCCAACGCCGAGCACTACGGAAATGGCGATGGCGCAGACCGTTAGGACGATCGTGTTCCAGATGGCAATCCTGATACTCGGATCACTGAGGATGTCCAGATAGTTCTGCAGCCCGATGAAGCGCGCCGGCGCCAGGCTGAGCAGGTTCCAGCTCTGCAGGCTATAGAAGATGGTGAGCACGAAGGGGAGCTGCGTGATCAGGATGACGTAGATCAGCGCCGGCAGCACCGGAATCCGCCGCAGCCAGCCCTCCCGGCGATCGGCGGAGGCGGCCGAGCGAACTCGAACGCCTCCGCTTGCGAGTGAGGTGGGAGCTTTAGGCTGGACCGTCACGCGAGCCATCGCGATCTTCCCAGCGTCGGCCTTCTATCCTCTGTACTTTTTCCCTACCGCATCTGCCAGTTGCTGAGCCTGTTGCAACGCGTTGTCGACGCTGGTCGAACCGGCGATCGCCGCCGCGAATTGTTGCGAGACCTGATCGCCGAGATTCTGAAACTCAGGAATGTCCACGTACTGGATGCCCGTATAGGGGACGGGATCCACGGTGGGGTGATTGACGTCGGCATGCGTGATCGAGTCGAGGGTCAGCTGCGCGAAGCTACCAGCGACCTTCTGATACTCCGGCAACTGATAGGTTGATGTGCGAGTGCCAGGAGGAACGTGGTTCCAGCCGAGCTTGGTACCGACCAGCTTGATGTAATCCTGCGACGTGGCCCAGGACGCGAACGTCCAGGCGGCGTCCTTCTTCGTGCTCGTCGAGGGCATGCCGAGTGACCAGGCCCAGAGCCAGCCCGAATAGGGCTTGTCGCGGATCGGCGCCAGGGCGTAGCCCGAGTTGGCCGCCGCGTCCCCGGTGAAGTTGCTGGCCCCGACCGTGGCGTCGTACCACATCGCCGTCTTGCCGCCGTTGTACGCATTCAAGCACTCGCTGAAGCCGGAGTTGGCGGCGCCGGGCTCGCCGGCGGTCTTGATCAGGTTGACGTAAAAGTTGACGGCCTCCTTGAATTTCGGCTGCGTCAGCTGGGCGTTCCATTGCTGATCGAACCATTTGCCGCCAAAAGTATTGACGATCGTGTCCAGCGGAGCGAGCTGCTCGCCCCAACCAGGAAGTCCGCGGAGGCAGATTCCGGAGATGCCCTTGCTCGGATTGTTGACCTTGTGCGCGGCGGCCGCAACCTCGTCCCAGGTCGGCGTTTGCGACAGCGTCACTCCCGCCGCCGAGAGGAAGTCCTTTCGGTACATGAGAAAGGACGATTCGGCGTAGAACGGGACCGCGTAGAGGCTTCCGTTGTAGGAGAGCGCCTTGGCCACACCCGGAACCAGGTCGTCGGGCTGGTAGGTCGGCGTCTTCTGAACGTAGGAGGCCAAATTCTGGATCCAGCCGTTTTTTGCCCACAGCGGAACCTCATAAGTGCCGATCATGCTCAGGTCGAACCGGCCGCTATGGGTGGCGACGTCCTGGGTGACCTGTTGGCGGAGCTGGTTTTCCGGCAGGATCACGATCTTGACCTGGATGTCGGAGTGCGCTTTCTCAAATTCGGGGACCAGCTTCTGCAGATCTTCCATCTGCGGGTTCCCCACGGCCGCCACCGTAATGGTCGTCTGCGCGCTGTTGCCGCTCCCCCCCGCCCCGCAGGCGGCGGCGACCACGCTCAGCATCAGCAGCAGAACACCGAAGACAACGTTGGACCTGGTCCGCGCACGCCACGGTAGCCGGTGAATCCCGTCGCTCATGCGACCACCCTCCTTAACCACTGGAGGCGGTTGCCGCCTCCGGTTGCCCGTTAGGCCGACTCAATTGACAACGTTATCACCTTATAACATAGGATAGTTCCTGGCGCAAGACGAATTTGCCGGGGCACCGATCTGAAGGGCCGCAGGGCAAAGGGGGTCAACGTTGGCAAGGGTCAGGGGTGCGGCCGGCGGCCGCCCGACCATGCGGGAGGTGGCCGCCCTGGCCGGGGTCAGCCTGAAGACCGTCTCTCGGGTGATCAATGCCGAACCGGCCGTCTCGGACGACGTCCGATCGCGGGTCGTTGGCGCGATCCAGCGGCTCGATTACCGGCATGACCACGCGGCCAGCAGCCTGCGACGCTCCGACCGCAAGACGTCTACGATCGGGGTCCTCCTCGAGGATGTCTCCAACCCCTTCTCCTCTGCGCTCCACCGCGAAATCGAAGACGTCGCGCTTCGACGCGGCGTCCTGGTCCTCGCGGGAAGTTCGGATGAGGACGAAGCCCGCGAACAACAACTCATCGCCGCCTTCACCTCTCGACGCGTCGACGGCCTCATCATCGTTCCAGCGAGCCACGACCACAGCTATCTCCTGAGCGAGCGTCGCGCCGGCACGTCGATGGTCTTCGTCGACCGCCCGCCGGCCTTCCTCGACGCGGACAGCATCCTGACGGATAACCAGGCCGGAGCCCGGCAAGGTGTCGCGCACCTGATCGCACGTGGTCATCGGCGGATCGGCTATCTGGGGGATCTGATGACGATCACCACGGCCGCTGACCGGCACCAGGGCTACGAACAGGAGCTGGCCACGGCGCGTATCGCACTCGATCCGCTGCTGGTCCGACTCAACGTTCATGGCATCGACAGGGCCGACGCGGCGACGGTCGAGCTCTTGAAACTCGCAGAACCGCCCAGCGCGCTGTTCACCAGCCAGAACCTGCTGACCATCGGAGCCAGCCGTGCATTGCATCGGCTCGACCTGCATTACCGGATTGCGCTGGTCGGGTTCGACGATGTGCTGCTTGCCGACTTACTCGACCCAGGGATTACGGTCATCGCGCAGGATCCATCGACCATGGGTCGGAAAGCCGCCGAGCAGCTTTTCCGCCGGATCGACGGCGATCAATCGCCTTCCGTTCACCTGGTTGTCCCCACGCGCCTCATCACCCGAGGATCCGGTGAGATCGGCCGGTGATTGTCGTTTGCGGAGAAGCGCTGATCGATATGGTCACGACCGGCGACGGTGCGCGACGGCCTACGCCCGGCGGCGGCCCCTTTAACACCGCGCGGGCGCTCGCTCGGCTCGAAGTTCCCGCGGCATTTCTCGGGCACTTTTCGACCGACGAATTCGGACGGATGCTCGCCGACCAACTGGCCGCTGACGGAGCAAGCCTTGCGGTCGCCACATTTGGCCCCGAGCCGACCACGATTGCGGTCGCCAACATCGCAAGGAATGGGTTGGCCGAATACGAGTTCTCGATCGAGGGGACTTCAGCGCCGAACCTAACCCTCGACATGATTCCACCTGAACTTCCCGCGGAGGTAAAGGCCGTTCACCTGGGAACGCTCGGTCTCGTGTTGGAACCGATGGCGTCATCCCTGGCTGCACTCGTCCGCCGAGAGCACGGGAGGCGCCTGGTCATGCTCGATCCAAACATCAGGCCCGTGCTTGCGACGAATCCCCAGTACCGCCCCCGACTGGACTCACTCATCTCGCAAAGCACCATCGTCAAAGCCAGCGATGCCGATGTGGCCTGGCTGTTTCCGGCACTTCCTCTTGCTGAAGCCGCCTATACCCTGCTCGCGTGCGGGCCGCGACTCGTCGTCCTAACCATTGGGGCGGATGGCGCCATTGGCGTGACCGCGGATGTCGAAGTCAAAGTTCCGGCGCCGGTCGTCCAGGTTGTCGACACGATTGGGGCTGGCGATGCCTTCGGGGCCGCGCTGCTGGCATGGCTCCACGCCCGTGGCCGGCTGAGCCGCGACTTGCGACTCGACCGCGACGACCTCCAGGCGGCACTCGAGTTTGCCTGCCTGGTCGCCTCGATCACGTGCACACGGCCGGGCGCCGACCCGCCATGGCTTTCCGAGCTCGGCCCCCCGGCATAGCCCTTACCCGCTGTCCCTCACCGCATCCTGGCACCAGGCATAGAGGGCGTCGTACATCGGTGTCTCGAGTCGAATTTTCTCGTGGTCGTTCTCGCCAAGGGCCAGGGCGAAGCCGTGCGCGATGGCCTGCAACCCGGCCGACTGCGGGACGATGTTGATATCAGCCGAAACATCCGCGCCGTGAACAATCTTTGCAAGTCTGTACAGTGCGGGGTCGGCCAGCTGGTACTTGAGGATGATCGACTCGAAACTACAACGGCCATCCACATGCCCGAGCTCGGCGCCTTTCACGTCGTATGGGATGGCCTTCTCCCGCTGCACCACCGTCGCCACCTGCTCGGCCGGGACGAAGAGGAACTCCGCGTCCTTATCGATAAAGCGCTTGATGAGCCAGGGGCACGCAATCCGGTCGACGTTCGCATTTTTCCGGGTGACCCACTTCATGGTTGAACCTCCTCCCTCCTGCCGCCACACATCACGTAGAGCTGCTCGCAGACCGGATAGCCGCGACGGAGACGCTCTTCATCGGCGATGTCGGCATCGCGTAGCTCGTTGAACGCGGCCGTAAACGCCGTCACCTCCTCCGTCAGGTCTGAATCGAACGGCACGTCGATGGCGCGAACGATGTCGCCCATCCGGCGAAGGGCAGGGTCGCGCAGCTCGTAGCTGTCCAGGAGAACCTCGAAGGTGCATCGACCGGCGTGGTGTCCCAGCTCAGCGCCGCGCATGTCGAACGGGATCGCGTCGAGATCGCTGACGTCCGCGTTGCGGTCGACGAAGAGAAAGGTTGCGCTCCGATCGATAAACCGCCTGATCGCCCAGGCGGTCGCGATCCGGTCGACGTGAAGCTTCGAGCGGGTGACGAAGCGCATCGGCGTCAACTCCCCCGGCGCGCGAGCAAGGGTCTGGCTGCCAGCGGTGCTCCCTGCCGGGCGCTCTTTGAGCTGGTCGCCCGCCGTCGAATCCGCGTTTCGTCCGGCTTAGGGAGATCGCCGACCGGGAGCACCCAGGCGTCACCGCCCCAGTCGGTGATGTCTTGCGCGATCCAGTCCATCTGCTCGTGCAGCTCCTCCGAATAGGCCACGATCGCGGCGCCGGGAGTCAGCGGGACAGCGCCCAGACGCCGTAGCCGCCGCCAGGCCGTCACCCGTGGGGTGCTCACCCCGGTCGGCAGGCGCCAGATGAGAACCAACCACCGGTAGACAGGCCGCATTGGTGGTCAGGGGCGCGGTATCCGCCGAGCGGACACGTTTCCCCATCCTCCTATCGAACCGTGCGTGCAGTTCTCCTGCACACGGCTCACCGATGATCTTCTTGACATGGTTACGCGACGCCCGGATAGCGGATGGTACCGCGCAGTCGATACAGGCCTTGCTCCTCAAACCACTCGCGAGTCCACCGTTGAAGTTGCGACCACTGGGCAGATCGCCCAGAGCGCCTCCAAAGAAAGCGATGGAGACGAGCCGCCACGTAGCGGTCGACCTGCGTGAACTTGATGGCAGCATTTCCGGTGCGGAAGTAGTTTCCCCAGCCACGCACCACGGGGTTGAGCTCGCGAATAATCACTCGCACGTCCTTGACCCCGTTTCGATGGGAGCCGATCAGTTCCCGAATCCTCGCCCGCACGCGCTTCATGCTGCGCACCGAGGGCCAACGCTGGAGGAAATAGCGCCGAATGCCCCGCTCCAACAGCCGTCCCGACACTCGAGCACGAAAGTGACAGCCAAGGAAATCAAAACCCTCACGGCCTTCGCTGAGGTCCATGATCCGCGTTTTGTCCGGATGCAGCTCCAGTCCCAGCGCGGTGAGGACGTCCCGCACCAACGCCAGGGCCGCCTCGGCCTCGGCGCGACTCGCGCACATGATCACGAGGTCGTCGGCATACCGGACCAACTCCCCGTGACCGCGCGCCGCCCACGCTTGGTCCAAGGCGTGCAGAAAGATGTTGGCCAGCAACGGAGAGATGACCCCGCCCTGCGGCGTGCCCATGATCGTCTCGTGGGTCACGCCTTCTGCCAGCACTCCCGCCTGCAGCCACTTGCGCACCAACTTGAGCACCCGTCGGTCGGAAACACGCTGCTCCATCGCCGCCAGCAACCGACTGTGGTCGATGGAATCGAAGTACTGTCGGATGTCGCATTCCACCGCCCAGACCTTGCCCTTCATGAAGGCCGTGCGAATGGTCTCCAGGGCTTGCGTCGCGGTCCGCTTCGGCCGATATCCATATGAGACGGGCAGAAAGTCCGCCTCGAAAATCGGCTCCACCACCAGCTTCGCCGCCTGTTGCGCCACCCGGTCCCGTACCGTCGGAATGCCCAGCGGCCGCTTGCCGCCATCGGGCTTCGGGATCTCGTGCCGCCGCACCGCCGACGGCCGATACCAACCTGCCTGGAGATCGTGCTGGAGTTCGGCGAGCATCCGCTCCACTCCGTACGCCTCCACGTCAGCCAGGGTTTGTCGATCGACCCCGGCCGCCCCCCGATTCGCGCGCACTCGCTCCCACGCGTCCTTCAGGACGTCACCCCTGAAGATCTTGTCGTACAGCGCGTGAAAGCGCCGCTCCGGCGACCGCTTGGCCGCCATCCATAGCTGGCGTTGGAGTTTTCGCACGTTGTCCACCGGCGGGAGCCGATGCAGGTCACTAGACTGGGCGGTCCCAATCATTCCTTTGCGCTTACCTCCTCCTCCAGCGTGATTAAAGTCGGGGCCCTTCCCTCCGGGCGCGTTTTGCTGCACGCCCATTCCCGGTACTACGACCCCGCCGGACTGCCGCTGCACTCCGCTCGATTTCACCATCGGCTTATACGAGCGGTCTTTGGTCTGACGCTGACCTGCACAGACGGCTCTCTCCTGTCCCGGACCTGACTGTGAGCACGTGCCACTCCCCCTACCCCGGAGGGATCCGGCAGACTTCCTCGGACTGCACTTGCCGGACGTGGCCTTCGCCGTGACATGAGCGGCTCGGCTCCCTCGTTGTGACTGTGTCGAGGCTGCAGGATTCGCTTAATGCTGCGGCCCGCGCTCTTGCTCCCTCCACGGAGGCCGTTGACGCCCCGCTCGGCCAACTGGTTCTCACCCGCTGACTGGGGCCTGCTACCGAGCGCTCCGATGCCTACTCGGACGGGACTCTCACCCGCAAGCCTGGTCCGGTTTCCAGGACGCACCATGCGATCAGTGTAACCTAGGTTGCCCATGCAACGTAGGTTACAGCTCCCCTGGAATCGCGCTACCGTAGCCAGTCTGCTAATCACCCCGGGTCTGCCCAGACGCGCATGGCTGCTGCAGGCGGGCGTCACGCTGAATTTCTTCGGCAACGGCCTGGTCGCCCCCTACCTGGTCATCTATCTCCATTTCGATCGCGGCATCCCGCTGTCGCTGGCCGCGCTCGCCGTCGGATCCGGAGGCATTCTGGCGACCAGCTCAGGCCTCGTCGTCGGGGCGCTGGTGGACCGCTTCGGCCCACGAACCTGTCTGGCATTCGCGATGTCAGCGAACGCGGTCGCCTACGCCGCCTACACCCAGGTCCACGCCTCGTGGCAGGCGTTCGCGGTCGGCATGGCGGTCGGAATCGGGACGGGCGCCTACGGTCCGAGTGTCCAGGCACTCCTGTCCGGGTTTGTGCATCCGGAGCAACGGGCGGCCGCCCTCTCGCAACAGCGTATGAGTGCCATCGTCGGCTTGAGCCTGGGAGGGCTCGCCAGCGCCGCGCTGGTTGCCGCCGGGGTGCCGTCGGTGTACACGGTTCTCCTGCTGCTGGACTCGGC
>Ga0070698_100010180_pt1 | contig 10046 bp, 4 predicted proteins | sample KBSK1502metaG_FD_65477 | JGI IMG/M metagenome (GOLD analysis project Ga0070698, IMG submission 65477) | Corn, switchgrass and miscanthus rhizosphere microbial communities from Kellogg Biological Station, Michigan, USA - KBS K1-50-2 metaG | ecosystem: Host-associated > Plants > Roots >... | reverse complement strand
GACCAGGAATCTTTCAAACCTCGCTCTGCCGATCCCCTCGCCCGCACTTAGTCAGGCTCGTCAACAAGGCCTTAGTCTGGTGAGTGTCAATGGCCTGCGAGTCGCAATTGTTCCCCTTTCAGCCGATCGAGAACTCGGCTTCGCAACGGTCGCGGAGCCGCTGAGTGTAATTGACGAAGGGCTACAACGTTTACGGCGCGATTTCTATGGTGGAGTTCCGCTTATCTTATTACTGGCTTCTGCCGGAGGATACTTCCTCGCTCGCAAGAGCCTTGCACCGATAGCCTCAATGAATCTGCAGACGCAACGCATAACCGCGCAACGATTATCGTCGCGACTCGACGTCGACAATCCGAAAGATGAGTTGGGCCGACTGGCCGCAACTATCAATGATCTGCTGACCCGTCTCGAGACATCTTTCAAAGAGCAACAGCGATTCATCGCCGATGCCTCTCATGAACTGCGTACGCCTCTTGCTGTGCTTCGAGGAGAAACCGAAGTGGCCCTCAACAAGCCACGCACGGTTCCGGAGTACCAGGAGTCGTTATTTTTGATCAAAGACGAAGCCGAACGACTTTCGCGCATCGTCGAAGACTTGTTCATACTCGCCCGCCAACCCATCGACGCGCCAATGGCTTTGCAGAAGGAACCGCTATCTCTGAATGAGACGGTCAAAAATTGTGCGCGCGCAGCGCAAGTGCTTGCGATCCGTAAAGGTATCCAATTAAAAACCGAGAGCGACACTGCTTCGATAATCTTGCATGGTGACGACGAACTACTGAAGCGGATGATTCTGAATCTTCTTGATAACGCAGTGAAATACACACCTGAAGGCGGCGAGATTTCCGTTGTGCTGGCAAGGCAAAACGGGAACGCCCGCATATCAGTGAAAGATACAGGCATTGGGATTTCTCAAGCGGATCAAGCTCACGTCTTCGATCGTTTCTTTCGCGTGGACAAGGCTCGTTCCCGAAAGCTTGGAGGCGCGGGACTGGGACTATCAATCGTGGCCTGGATTGTTGAATCTCACGGAGGAAAGATCGACCTCAAGAGCACCCCCGGGCAAGGTAGCTTGTTCACAGTCGAATTGCCTCTCGAGTCTTGAAGAGTCAGGCAATTGAAGTCCCGTGTGTCCTCTTACGGGTAGGTAGATCGCCCCAGGCAGGCCGAATGTACTCTACGCCAAAGTAAAGCGCGCTTCTCTCCACAAACAAAACCTTCGCGCCATCTCGTCAAACGCAGCCCGTGCGCGGGCGGCCTATTGTTCAGAAAACCAGGTAAGCTACTCGTTATCAAAGGCGCTTTGACGGTCAAGACTGAACAAAAAGCTCGCCGCATCATCCTCACGTAGACCTCCATAACTTCAAGCGTCGACCGGCAATGACTTCAAAGCTGCGAGATTCTGTTTCCGCGGTCAAGGTGGCATGTTGGTTGCTCATATAGCACCAATGTATTGCTGCGCTTACATGCTAAGCAGCTAGCCACGCCAAGCAAAATCTCTCTCTTTCCCTTTCAAGTGAACCGGATATCGCCAAGTCGAAAAGGAAGCTCAATGAAATCCACCTGGTACCGCGCTCTATTTAAGGCGTGCGTTTTCGCGCTGACGCTAACCTCACCGATCGCGTTGGTAAAGGCACAAACGCCCGACGACCTAACTCAGAAAAGCCTCGAGGATCTGATGAACATTGAAGTCGCGTCCGTTTACAGCGCTTCAAAGTATTCCCAGAAGGTCACTGAAGCGCCTTCGTCAGTCAGCATCGTAACTTCTGAGCAGATTCAACTACACGGGTACCGGACGGTGGCAGAAATATTGAGTAGCGTGCGAGGTTTTTATGTCTCGAACGATCGAAACTATACCTACGTGGGGGTTCGTGGATTTTCCCGGCCTGGTGATTACAATACCCGAATTCTCCTGCTGATAGATGGCCACCGGATAAACGACAACGTCTACGACCAGGCGTTACTGGGAAGAGAATTGCCGATCGAAATTGACCTGATCGAACGAGTGGAGATCGTTCGTGGTCCAAGTTCTTCACTTTATGGCACGAGTGCTTTCTTCGCTGTTATCAACGTGATCACCAAACGCGGTAGAGATGTGAAGGGCTTTGAAGTTTCCACGGAAGTGGCCAGTCTTGGAACCTACAAGACGCGCCTCAGCTTCGGCAGGAAACTATCAGAGAACACCGAAGTGCTGCTCTCCGGATCCTACTATGACAGCAAGGGCCAGCGACGGCTTTACTATAAGGAGTTTGATACTCCCGCCAACAACAACGGCGTGGCCGAGACCTTGGATGCTGAAAAGTCGGCCTCCTTCCTGGCGAACATTTCATTCCGTGAGTTTACTCTGCACGGGACTTACGGCTCTCGCGAGAAGGGCGTTCCCACCGGTTCGTTTGGCACCATCTTCAATGATCCGCGGGCGCACACTAAGGATCGACGAGGATATCTGGATCTCAAATACGAACATACCTTTATTAACCAGTTGGAACTTCTAGCGCGCGGTTCCTACGACTCATACCGTTACGATGGAATTTACATCTACGATTTTTCAGAAGACAACACACCCCAGCCAGTTGTTAACCCAGACAACTCTCGCGGAAGTTGGTGGAGCGGTGAATTACAGGTCAGTAAGACACTGCGCCGGCATAGGCTAACTTTGGGAACGGAATACCGCGACAACCTGACTCAAAATCAGAGCAACTACTATGTCGACGCTCTAATTCCAACCCCGGTCCTGGATGACAGGCGCAAGTCCAAAAACTGGGCATTCTTCGTACAGGATGAATTTAGGATTCGTGAAAACCTAACCCTGAGCGCCGGCGCTCGCTATGACCATCACACCACTTTTGGGGGTAACCTTAAACCGCGTGTGGCCTTGATCTATCATCCGGGAGCAAAGACGACAGTCAAACTACTCTACGGTGAAGCTTTCAGAGCACCTAACGCTTACGAACTCTATTACTATCCGTCAGCTGTCCTGACTAATGCGAAGCTGAAACCGGAGACCATCACGACCGGCGAACTGGTGTTTGAAAAGTATTTGGGAGATCACCTGCGGGTCTCCGCCTCGGGATATGTCTATCGCTTAAAGGGACTGATAACCCAACAAGCCGATCTGCTCAACATCACATTTAAGAACCAGGAGCGGATTGCATCCAGTGGTCTCGAATTTGAGATCGAGGGAAAATTGCCCAGTGGCGTTGAAGGAAATATCGCCTACACGCTGCAGCAGACGCGGGATCGAGACACAGGACAGAATCTAACCAATTCCCCAAAGCATCTGGGCAAATTAAACCTTACCGCGCCGCTTTTCAAGGGCAGTATCTTCGCCGGGTTCCAGTTCCAATATTCCAGTCCCAGATTAACGCTAAATGGCACCAGCCTGTCTCCTCTATACCTTGCTAACTTGACGCTCTTCAGCAAGAAACTAGCGAAGGGGCTGGACACTTCGTTTGGGGCCTACAATCTTTTCAATCAAAAGTATGGTGACCCAGGAGCCGAGGAACACTTGCAGAACTCCATTGAGCAAAATGGCCGCAACCTCGCCCTGAAGTTTACTTACCATTTTTAAATCAAAGTTGTTCGTTAACCCGTTGCTAAATCGCACACAACAATTCAGCCTCGTGTCTCCAGCAAATCGGCCTCGCGTTTTCCAAAGCGGACTATGAAGTTCATCAATCAAAGATTGGCACCTCGAGATCGCATTAAGCGCTTCCTGACGAGGAACATCACAGTCCTGCTCTTGCTGGTTTCGCTTTGTGCCGGCACAAGTTTCCCGGTGCAAGCCCAGGCGCCGAATGAATACCGGGTTAAAGCCGCATTTATTCTCAACTTCGCAAGATTCATAGAGTGGCCGGGCGACGGCTACGGTGATGGCGGGACGCTCGTAGTCGGCATTGTCGGTGACGATCCATTCGGCGGTTCGCTGGATCAACTAAACGGGACGACAGTAAATGGCCACCGAATTGTGATAAGGCGGCTTAAAGCTGGAGACTACTTGAAGGCCTGTCAAATCCTCTTCGTAAGCTCTTCCGAGCGAAGTCGATTGGGAAAGATTTTGGAGAGCCTTAGGGGAGGCAGCGTCTTGACGATCGGTGAGCTGCCTCAATTTAACCAGGCGGGCGGAATCATCAAGTTTGTCATCCAAAACAATAAAGTACGTTTCGAAATTAACGACGGGGCCGCGGGCCAGGCGCGCTTGAGAATCAGCTCGAAGCTGTTGGCGCTCTCAAAGAGTGGAAGGAACTAGATGCGAGCCTTCAAAGATCTATCCATCAAGCACAAGCTGACTTCGATGATGATGACCATCAGTGTCAGTGCGCTGGTTTTGTCGTGCGCGTCGTTTATCATCTACGACCAGATCTTCTCACGCCGGGCGATGGCCCAGGAACTCTCAAGTCTTGCCGAGATTATCGCCAGCAACAGCACCGCCGCTATCACTTTCAATGATCAGGGCTCGGCAACAGAAATTCTCTCCGCACTCAGCGCCAGGCCACATATTATTTCCGCCTGTCTCTACACTCCTGACGGCAAGCCGTTCGCGTTCTATGGTCGTCCGAATCAATCTGTCTCATCCAGTATCCCCCCGCCACAGTCTGACGGCGCTCAGCGTGTTGGTGATCACTTCGAGCTATTTCGTAGCATCAAACTCGACGGCCAGGTAGTGGGCACGCTCTATCTTCAGTCTGATTTGGAGGAGCTTCACTCGCGGCTGGTGCGGTATGGCTGGATTGTCTTTGCGATCCTGCTGGCATCGTCGCTGCTTACCCTGGTTCTTTCATCATTTCTACAACGCATTATTTCCAATCCGATTGTCAATCTGGCCAAGACGGCGCGAATCGTTTCGGCTGATAAGAACTATTCATTACGGGCAACAAAATCAGCCAACGATGAAGTGGGCCTGCTGATCGGAGATTTCAACGAAATGCTGGCCCAGATTCAGTCGCGTGATCAGGAACTGTTGCACCATCGGGGCAACCTGGAGAAGGAAGTAGTGCTCAGGATGGCGGAACTCATTGCCCTCAATTATGAACTTACAACCGCCAAGGAACGGGCCGAAGACGCCAGCCGAGCGAAGAGCGAATTCCTTGCCAACATGAGTCATGAAATTCGCACGCCAATGAATGGCATCATGGGTATGACTCAACTTACCCTCGATACCGAACTAACGCCAATGCAGCGTGAATGCCTGACGATGGTGACAACTTCTGCTGATGCGCTGCTGCTGGTGATTAATGACATCCTCGACTTCTCCAAGATTGAAGCCGGCAAAATGGATTTGTCTCAAAACAACTTTGATTTGCGAGACACGGTGACCGACACGGTTAAGGCGATGGCTCTTCGAGCTCATGAGAAAGGTCTGGAACTGATCTGCCATGTGGCGCCGGATGTTCCGGATGCTCTGCTCGGCGATATCGGCCGCTTGCGCCAGATAATTGTCAATCTGCTCGGGAATGCCATTAAGTTTACCGAAACAGGAGAGATCGTGGTGCGTGCCGCTCTCGAGTCTGCAACCAGGGATACGATTTCACTGCACTTCTCGGTTACCGATACTGGTATCGGGATCGCGCCTGACAAGCTGGATTTGATCTTTCAGGCATTTGCTCAAGCGGATAGTTCAATGACGCGACGATATGGCGGCACCGGACTGGGCCTGACGATCTCCTCTCGTCTGGTCGAACTCATGGGAGGCAGGATTTGGGTCGAAAGCGAATTACTCGCTGGTAGCACTTTTCATTTCACAGTAAATCTCAAAGTACAGACTGGCAAGACGGCCAGTAAGCGGACCGAGCCGGTCGACGTGGAGAATTTGCGCGTTTTGGTTGTTGACGACAATGCTACGAACCGATTGATCCTCAAGGAGAACCTGGAAAACTGGAAGATGCTTCCCACCTTAGTCTCTTCCGGCAAGCTGGCGCTTGACAGTATGTTCGAAGCCCTTGGGGACGATCAGCCTTTTCATCTCGTCTTACTTGACTGCCACATGCCGGAACTGGATGGATTCGACGTGGCGGCGGTAATAAAGGAGCATCCCGAGCTGGGTCACGTTTCAATAATGATGCTCACATCGGACGCGCAGAGTGGTGATATCGTTCGTTGCCGGCAACTGGGGGTTGCGGCCCATTTGATTAAGCCCATTAGACAATCTGAATTGTTGGATACGATTCTACGAGTATTGGGAAAGACTGAGGTACCGGTCGCTCAACAAGCCTTTCCGCTGGAGTCACATTTAACCAGGCGCGCCGGTTCGCCCTTAAACATTCTGGTTGCCGAAGACAATGATATTAACCAGAAAGTTGCTTCGAGTCTGTTGGAGAAACAAGGGCATACAGTCTCAGTGGCCGGGAACGGGATCGAAGCGGTCTCCCTCTGGGAGACTGGAAGCTTTGATCTTGTTTTTATGGACCTGCAAATGCCCGAGATGGACGGGTTGGCGGCCACGAACCTAATCAGAGAAAGAGAGCTCGCCTCCGGCAAAAAACGTACTCCCATCATCGCCATGACAGCCCACGCTATGAAGGGCGACCGAGAGCGATGTCTCTCAGCCGGTATGGACGAGCATGTGCCAAAACCAATTCAAGCGGAGCTCTTATACGAGGTAGTGGAAAAGGCAACCGCGCGTAATGGTAACGATGCTCCTCCTGCCACAATCCCCGCCGCCGATCCTGACCCCTCGAAAGACTGGCAGGCAATCGAGGCCGTTGATTTTAAGTCGGCGCTGGAGCGCCTCGGCGGTGACGAAGAATTGTTGAAAGAGGCAGCGATCATGTTTCTCGCGGAATGCCCTTCTCTATTGTCAAACATCAAATCCGCGTTTATTGATCGAGACGCCAACTCACTTGAGTTAGCCAGCCACGCACTCAAGGGTTCGATTTCTAATTTCGGCGCCGCGCGCGCCTGCGATCTGGCGTTCAAACTCGAAACTATGGGTAGAGATTCAAAGCTGGATAGCAAGGATACTCTGGTCGCAGCGTTGGAAATGGAAGTTGGTCGAGTCGCGAGGGCAATGGAAGCTCTGGTGGAAGAGCCTATCGAAGAGCCTGTCCTCGTCTACTGACCACTCCCGCCGCCGCACCAATACACTCCACAAACTCCCATCCTTGAGTATGGCTCGGCGCGGGAAATCCGGCTCATCTCACCGCGGGCAAAACTCGCCCCGCTACTTTCTCACTCACCCTTCCATTCTCCATACCAACGATGACGACGCGATAAACACACAATAATCGACAGCAAGTTGTGAAGACTCACACTCTCGAAGTCACGCGTTACAAATGAGCGCCGGCGCTGGCACGCTCTCCACGCAGTGGGTCAGTTTCAACGAAAATGTCCGGCCTTGCACAAAAAGTGCCCAGCGTGGTTCCTGGAGCGGTACTCCACACAAAATCAGAACTGGGAGCGAACCGGGGTCCCCGCGCGGGCAGCCCGCGTGGGGTGGTGGTAGCGACCAGCCGAAGGGTCAACTCATGAAAATGCGGCCAAATAGGCGTTCCACCTTCTGGAAAGGTGAGTGTTCGGCTGGTCGCTATCGCTCCCAGTTCTGATTTTGTGTTACCAGATAACTCAATTCTACAGCGGTGTATTAGACTTTTTGCGCAACGCCAAAATGTCCGACAAACTTCAGTTTGTCGTAGCACCACGAGAAGCTAAAGCTTATCGGACATCAAACTGACCCAGTACACGCTCTCTAGCGTGCCTTGCCTAATACAGCTAGAATAAGCCGCTTTACGGATCTCCAACTTCGGCACTGACTCGCACTCCCGTCGCGCCCCCAGAAGTGACGATTGCTTCCGGTACAAACTCGGCCGCTATGACATCCGTTCGCAACCAGGCGCGGGCGCAATGGGCGAAGTCTATCTGGCGTCGGCTGTCCGAATTGATTGGATCCGAAGACCAGGGGATGAGAACTCATAATTAAGAGTCAACATGAAACTATGCCCGACATGCAATCTTGTTGAGACCGACGATGCGCTGCGCTTCTGCCGCGCGGACGGGACGACTCTGATTAACTACTCTGGACCCATCGGAGCTGAAGCGGGTACCGCCAGGTTTGACTCTGCTCCAATCTCACGCGAAATCGAGACGAGCATTCTGCCTCACACTTCAACGACGCCCGAGATTAGTCGCTCAACCGGACCAACTATTGCCCTTCCCCAGCCGGAGCCGCAGAACACAACGCGCGAGTTGGTTAAGCCAAAACGACGTGGAGTTGTATTCACAGCGGTCGGATTCGCAGTAATCGTCAGCGCCGCGGCCGCCTATTTTTATCTTTCACGAAATCATACGACTGCCATCGAATCAATCGCAGTGATGCCGTTTGTCAACGAAAGCGGCAATGCGGATGTTGAGTATCTGTCGGACGGGATGACGGAAACGTTGATAAAAAGTTTATCGCAACTGCCGAATTTAGCGGTCAAATCGCGAAGCACGGTTTTTTATTACAAGGGCAAGGAAGCTTCGCCGAAGAAAATTGGCGAGGAATTAGGTGTTCAAGCCGTCCTTTTGGGCAGGGTTGGCGGGCGTGGTGATGATCTGAAGTTGAGTCTCGAACTGGTCAACACGCAAACACAAGACGTCATCTGGAGTGAGCAATATCAACGCAAACAATCTGACCTTGTTTCGCTGCAAAGCGAAATCGCCAGAGATGTTTCAACCAATCTCAAAGCCAAACTTTCGGGCGAAGATTCGGCAAAGGTTGAAAAAACCTATACAACGAATTCTGAAGCGTATCAGCTTTATTTGAAAGGGCGTTTTTCCTGGAATAAGCGCACCCCCGAAACACTCAAACAGGCGGTTGGATTTTATGGTCAGGCGATCGAGAAGGATCCAAACTTTGCTCTGGCCTTTTCCGGGCTGGCTGAGACATATGTGCTTTTTTCGTTTTACGGTCTGACTCCGGCAAAAGAGAGCATGCCAAAGGCGAAAGCGGCAATTGATCGAGCTTTGGCTATCGACGATTCGCTCGCAGAAGCACATGCCGCACGCGGCAAGTATCTCGCTTTTTTTGAATTTGACCGAAGCGGAAGCGAGCGCGAGTTTCGCCGCGCCATTGAACTCAATCCGAACTACGCAACGGCCTATCAATGGTTAGGTCTTGATTTCCTGGTTCTGACAAGGCGATTCAATGAGGGTATCCGCGAACTGAAGCGCGCCGGGGAGATCGACCCGTTGTCGCCCGTGATCGGTTCCGACACGGCAAATGCGTTCAGCTATGCAGGCCGTTTCGATGAAGCTATCGACCAGGCACGACGAACGCTCGAACTCGAGCCGGGATTCTCATACGCTCATACATCCCTTGGCTATGCTCTCCACGGTAAGGGGCAGTTTGCCGAAGCGATATCAGCATATGAAAAGGCAATATCACTCAGCGATGACGGTTACACCAGAGCAGTGCTAATTCGCGCGCTTATGCAAGCGGGAAGGCGAAGCGAAGCCGATCGTCAAATGGAAGCGCTTAGAACGTTAGCCTCGAAAAACTATGTTCCAAATTTTTGTTTTGCTATCGCCCATACCGCTCTAGGCAATAAAGAAGCCGCGATTGCGATGCTCGAAAAGGATGTTGAAGAAAGATCTTCTTATGTAGTGACGATCGGTATCGAACTTGGCCTTAACGAACTGCGCGATGATCCGCGCTTCAAGGCGATGTTGAAGCGAATGAATCTGCCTGAATGAATTTAGACAAGATAAACAAAGAACTACCAGCCGGTTCCACTTTGTCTCATTACCGCATCGTCTCGAAAATCGGGGCGGGCGGAATGGGTGAAGTGTATCTGGCTCAGGACACAAAACTTGATCGCAAAGTCGCGCTGAAAATCCTCCCCGCTGACCTCGCGGCAAACCAGGACCGCATGCGCCGTTTCGTTCAGGAAGCGAGGGCCGCGGCGGCGCTCAATCATCCGAACATCGCCACCATTCATGAAATCGGTGAAGCTGACGGCGTGAACTTCATCGCCATGGAGTTTATCGATGGTGCCACGCTGCGCGAGAAGATTCATCAGAAGCAACCCGATTTAAGAAAGCTGTTGCGATACCTTCAGCATGTCGCGGAA
>Ga0070698_100010179_pt1 | contig 10047 bp, 8 predicted proteins | sample KBSK1502metaG_FD_65477 | JGI IMG/M metagenome (GOLD analysis project Ga0070698, IMG submission 65477) | Corn, switchgrass and miscanthus rhizosphere microbial communities from Kellogg Biological Station, Michigan, USA - KBS K1-50-2 metaG | ecosystem: Host-associated > Plants > Roots >... | reverse complement strand
GTAAGAGGTCTTGATCTTTCTTCAACACAGGCCGACAGAGCAATAGTAGATGCAATGATGGATGCTCATGCCTCCATTGCAATGGAAGCAAAAGGAATTAAAATTCATCCGGGCGGATTAAAAGGATTTGTATTTGATGCCAACGATTGCCCTGATCTTTTTCCTCCACTGGTAGCTTTGGCGGCTTATTGTAAAGGAAGAACGACGATCTATGGTGTAAACAGGCTGTTGCATAAGGAAAGTAACCGTGCATTAACTCTCCAGGATGAATTTGATAAGATGGGTGTACTGATAAAACTGGAGAGAGATGAAATGCTTATCCAGGGCACCGGTGTTGTAAAGGGAGCCGATGTTCATTCTAATCATGACCATCGTATTGCAATGGCCTGTGCAGTAGCAGGATTAAAAGCAACCAGTGAAATGGTAATTGAAGAAGCAATGGCTGTAAAAAAATCTTATCCTGATTTTTACAATGATCTTAAATCATTGGGAGCATCAGTATCTTTACCCTTTCAAAATTTAAATTTATAAAGTGAATTCATTCGGTCGCCTATTTCGGGTTTCTATTTTTGGTGAATCACATGGTGAATGTGTTGGAATAACTATTGATGGTTGTCCTGCGGGTTTATCATTAACTGCTGAAGATTTGCTACCGGATCTCGAAAGAAGAAAAGGAGGTAAGCAAAAAGGAACTACGCCCAGACAGGAAGAAGATTTCCCGATTTTCAAAAGCGGCTTATTCAATGGAAAGACAACAGGATTTCCCATCACTATCTTATTTGAAAATAAAAACACTCGAAGCGAAGATTATACAAAACAAAGAAGCATTCCGCGGCCTGGTCATGCAGATTGGGTGGCGCATCAAAAGTTTGGCGGTAATGAAGATTATCGGGGCGGGGGACATTTTAGTGCAAGGCTGACTGCAGGAATTGTTGCAGCGGGTGCGATAGCAAAGAAGCTCATGAATTTTTTGACCGCTCCCCAAACCCCTCTCCAAAGGAGAGGGGCTTCGGAAGACTCCGATACTCCGGGATACATTACGAATTCACAAGACCAATGGAAATATAGTTCTGATCTCGCAAAGTACAACCGGCAGCATCAAACAACAGCTGAAGAAAAACTTTGGAATGAATTAAGAAATAGAAAGGTTGCAGGTTTTAAATTCAGAAGACAACATCCAATTGAAGCTTACATTCCTGATTTTGTTTGTCTCGAAAGAAAATTAGTAGTTGAAGTTGATGGCGGTTACCACGATGACGAGGAGCAGAAGAAGATTGACGAAACAAGAACAAAGACATTAAAGAAAAATAATTACCAATTAATTCGTTTTACTAATGAGGACGTTTTGAATAAAACTGAATGGGTGCTCGATGAAATAAAGAAAATTCTTTTATCGGAGTCTGACTCTCCCTTTCCAAAGGAGAGGGAGTTGGAGGGTGAGGTCCTGAATCAAGTAAGCATTCATGCCGAGGTTACGGAAATAGGAGGAGAAAAAGACCTGGAAAAAGGATTACAAAAGGCAATTGATGCAAAAGATTCAGTTGGCGGAATTCTTGAATGCAGGGTTAATGGTTTGCCTGTTGGTTTAGGTGAGCCATGGTTTGATTCAGTTGAATCTGTATTAGCTCATCTTGTATTTGCTATTCCTGCTGTAAGAGGAGTTGAATTCGGAACCGGTTTTGCCGCAGCAAGAATGTTTGGCAGCGAACATAATGATGCGATCCTTGAAATGAGTGGCAGAACAAAAACAAATCATGCCGGTGGAGTAGTGGGAGGAATAACAAATGGCAATGAATTGGTATTTCGGTTAGCAATAAAACCAACTTCATCAACTCCGAAAGAACAGGAAAGTTTGAACTGGGATACTGAACAAGTAGAAAAATTTTCGATCAGGGGCCGGCATGATCTATGCGTGGCGTTAAGAGCGCCGGTAATAGTGGAAGCAGTAACTGCGTTGGTGCTGGTTGATTTTATGATGCTGGAACAAAAGATCCCGAGAATACTTTCCTGATCACTCAATAAATTTATTATAGGCGCGGTCTCCGAAGTAAGTAAAATATTTTCTTTTATCGAACCTGGTATTTGAAAAAAGAGAAAAAATAAATCCATTCTTTTCTACCTGCACAGTATGATAGATCAATCCATTTGGATTTTCTTTTAAAATAATTCTTATTCTTCCATTTAACGCTTCGTAATTTATGAAAGCCGTATCGGCAATGGTTTGAAATGAAAAAATTTCTGAAAGTTTTCTTTGCATCAACCGACTTCTGTACCAGGTGCCGCCAGCCGGGCTTACCAATGGCTTTCCATTATAAATAACAAGACTGTCATTATAAGCGAGTACAAACAGTTTATGATTTTTATTCTGCAACCAATCGACAAACTTTTTTGTATGCAAACTATCTTCGTAACCATAGTCGCTGTCAAGAAAAGAAATACGTACAATATTATCAGGGATCTTTTCAACGGCGTCCAGGTAGCCAAAGATGAAACTGCCACCGCCGCTATGTCCATTTAATACAATTTTCGGATGATGATCTTTAAAAAGATCTGATAAGCTGTCAACAATGTTTTTTATTAGTTGAAATGAACCGGGAGTTGCTCTTTTCCATGCAGGCCAGCTTTTTTGTTCAGCCATCAGGTAGGCAACTATATAATTATTTTTTCTATCAAGGTTCCTGACAAACCTTGTTTGCGCTTCAATATGCTGAATATCGAAATGCCAGTCATCACCGGGCTTTGTTTTCTTTCCTTTTGTCCATTCAATGCTGTTTCCGTTTGGCAAAGCGAACAAAACAAGGTAAGTTTCTCCTTTTTTGTTAAAATGCAACGGAGCGTTAATGCAAATCGTCACATCTTTAGGCTCGTTTTTAATCCATAACTCCTGTTCATTAAAACTTCCCGTTTCGGTAAAATCATCCAATATTTGCGCATGTGAAAGAAATACAAAACATGTTGAAAAAATACCCAACAAGAAAGGTCTTAAATAACAACGATTCCTTATTTTGTTTTTCATATCGCCATTGCTGTTGAGGAAAATTAGCATAAAATACATGAACCTTCTTGTCAAAATTATCTTTGTTTACAAAAATCAGAGGTTGATCGCAATGATCAGCCTTGTCATCTTCATTTTCTCCCTGTCTGCCTGCAAAGAAAGAAAATTGCCCGACGAAAAGGTAATTGTAAAAGCACCTGAAAAAATGGATGATAAAGTAAAAGAGCTGATCAAAAGCTTTCTTGAATATTCCGTTTCTAGAAACGGACGGATGGATGATTCAACCGTTCTTTATCAATTGCCGATCCTTATAGGTATATATAATCAAAAAACGTTCTCGCCGCAATGGAGCAGTTCACAGAAATGGCTGACACAGGGCGATTCTCTTTTATTGTTTATTGAAAATGCAAAATTGTACGGACTTTTCCCAACCGATTATCATTCTCATCAACTAACGGTCCTAAAAAAATTATTTGCTGCTGATATTTTCAAGGACAAAGAAACAAGAGATGCTGCAGGCTGGGCCCGGGCTGACCTTATGTTAAGCGATGCATTGATAAGCGTTTTTCATGATATAAAATTGGGAAGATTACCCACCGACAGTATTACATTGCGAAAAGATTCCGTGTTGACAGAAGAGTTTATTTCTTCCAAATTCAATGCGGCTGCATCGGGTCTTTCACTCGATGTGATCATGTCGACACTTGAACCAAAGCACAAAGGCTATCGGGAATTAAAAGAAGCGATCAAAAACTTTCTTGACAGTGCCAATTTCAACCCGATCACTCAAATTAGTTTTCCTAATAAAAATTCGCAGGAATTAAGATCGGCAGTTGCTAAAAGACTTTTTGAAACAAGATATATTGATTCATTAACGAACCAGCCCGACTCAGTACAACTTGCCTCAATTTTAAAAAGATATCAGAAAGACAGGCGATTGACCGCTGATGGGAAGATCGGCGCACAAACAATACGAATGCTGAACTTGTCGGACCAGGAAAAGTTCAATCATATTGCTATTACTATAGATCGTTATAAAATGCTGGCCGATACAATGCCCGAAAAATATATTTGGGTCAATATTCCTTCTTTTTCATTAAAATTAATGAGTCACGACACGCTGATTTTAAGCAGCAAGGTTGTAGTTGGTAAACCCAAAACAAGAACCCCTGTGCTTACCAGCGCTGTTTCTGAGATGATCACGTATCCCTTGTGGACAATTCCAGCAAGTATTATTGAAAAAGAAATTTTGCCCGGACTAAAAAAAGATACAGCCTATCTCAGAAAAAAAGGCTACAGCTTATTAAATAGTAAAAATGAAGAAGTAAGCCCTGATTCGGTGAATTGGAATAAGTATAAAAAAATAATTCCGTATAAGGTTGTGCAGGGAAGCGGTGATGACAATGCGCTGGGCGTTTTAAAATTCAATTTCAACAATAATTATTCGGTTTATCTGCATGATACCAATCAACGTTCTTTTTTTGCGTTTGACTCAAGAGCGTTAAGTCATGGCTGTGTTCGGGTGCAGGAATGGGAAAAAATGGCTTACTATATCATGAGTAATGAAAATAATTTGAGTACAAACACTAAAGTCAAGCCAATTCCGGTAGATTCACTTAGTCATTGGTTGCAGGTAAAAGAAAAACACAGCATTCCAATACGGGCAAAAGTGCCCGTTTTTATCAGGTATTTTACCTGTGAAGCAACTAATGGACAAATCAATTTTTTTGAAGATATTTATGACGAAGACAAGAAAATGATCGAATTGCTTTTTTCCAATAAAAAGAATGGCGAATGAGGTTGTTTTTATTTATTACGCTTTTATTTACCGGCATGTGTTTATTTGCCGGTGATACTACTGAGATCAAAAGCGCAAAGCCAAAGCTTCTCTATGGCACGGCAAGTTTTTATTCCAATAGTTTTAACGGAAAGAAAACAGCCAACGGCGAAATTTATTCTCATAAAAAAATGACTGCTGCCTGTAATCTATTACCGCTGGGTACCTGGATCAGAGTTACGAATCTTCGAAATGGGAAGAGTGTTGTTGTAAAAACAAATGACAGGCTTCATACAAGAATGAAAAGAGTTGTCGATCTGAGTCGTGAAGCGGCAGATAAATTGGGATATGTGAGATCCGGTCTTACAAGGGTGAAAGTTGAAGTGATAGGTAAAAAAAAGCCTGCAAAATAGGTGGAAATCAAAGTAATCTTTAATTTGAGGATATAGTATAGAGCCGTTATTTTTGTTAAAAACCAAACTACTCTTTATGAAGCATTTAATTGTTTCACTGCTTGCCGCAATAATTATAATACCTGCTGTTTATGGCCAGGGTGATGTGATAAGATCTACCGAGATAGGCGTAAGCTTCAATCTTTACGATTATAAAACGGCCCAGTTAATACGAACCACTTCCCTAAACGCTGTTATCAGAGATAAGCAATTTGCAAAAATAAAAAATATGTCTCCCGGAATTGGTCTGCATTATTTCAAGGGACTAAAAGAACATATAGATTTTGGCGGATCTTTCAATGCCACATATCTTAATCAATCATTTCCCAATAAACCCAATGATTTCGTTGACAGGCTGATGGTTCAGCTGGAAGGTACGGCGCAGTTCAAAATGGTTACTGATGAATACTGGCTTCAGCCATTCATTATTGCTGGCTTCGGCGCTCAAAAATACAGGGTATATTATGGTGCATACATGCCGCTTGGACTAGGCTTGAATATAAACTTTTTTAATGAGGGCAGGTTGTTCATAAACTCTACTTACCGGGTGCCTATTACCACGGGGTCAGCAAATTATCATTTCATGCATGCATTTGGGGTTGCTGGTCGTATCGGCAAAAAGAAAGAGCCGGTGATTATTGCTCCGCCACCACCACCACCGCCGCCACCAAAAGACAGCGATAATGACGGGATAATTGACGATAACGATAAATGCCCTACCGTGCCTGGAGTGGCCAAATACGAAGGTTGCCCTGTTCCGGATACTGATAAGGATGGAATTAATGATGACAACGATAAATGTCCGACGGTTGCAGGACTTGCAAAGTACCAGGGTTGTCCTGTTCCGGATACCGATAAAGATGGCATCAATGACGAAGAAGATAAATGTCCGAATGAAGCTGGTGTGGCTCGTTATGGCGGTTGTCCTGTTCCTGACAGAGATAAAGATGGCATCAACGATGAAGAAGATAAATGTCCGGATGTATTTGGCGTAGCTGCTCAGCAAGGTTGCCCGGAAATAACTGCTGAAGTAACAAAAACTGTGGAGTATGCAGCAAAGAATGTTTATTTCGCAACAGGCAGCACTAAGTTGCTTAAACAGTCTTACAAACCTTTGGATGAATTAGTGAAAGTGCTCAATGACAATGCCAGTCTGAAATTAAAAATAAATGGCCATACTGATAATGTTGGCGCCGACGATTTTAATATGAAGCTTAGCGATGGTCGTGCAGCCTCTGTAAAAAGTTATTTAATCAGCAAAGGCATAAGCGCTGACAGACTTGAAAGCGAAGGCTTCGGCGAAACGATGCCTGTAGCTGATAACAAAACAGCAACCGGTCGTACTCAGAACCGCCGGGTTGAAATAAAAGCATTCTACTAAAACCAACTGCCCGAAGGAAGGAAAAGCGTTTTGCCTGAGGCGAGACGCTTTTTATTTTATAGCCAGGTACAACTTTTTAATCAGGGTTATTCAATTCATCGTTTGATAATATACTTTCCAGGACAGCGCCAATAGCGAAACTTAGCTCAGATTCCTTTTTAGAATCCCTGTGAACCCATACATAAACTCCATCCCTTTTTATACGCTTTATTTCCTGGTCAGGTAAAACAGAGTGATGATGATGGTCTGTCACACTTTTATTATTTGTCAGGTAAAAATTATGAACCACAAAAAATGGCTCTGAATGGTGTAATTCCGCAGTGGCACTAAGAGAAATTTTTAACTTAGATGAGGCCACCGGGAAATCAAACTTGATTTCAAACGGTCTCATAGCTTTAAATTTTCCTTGGTAATTTGATTTTACTAAATGTGTGCCAATTTTTCATTCTGTTTGTGTTACTGAACAAAAATAAAATTTGGCGCTGCACCGGAAAATATCGTGTGTCAATTTTTTGCAAGTTCCCGGAAATAAAAAGAGCTCCATGGGAGCTCCTCTGACAAACAAGTTAGTATGATTGCGACTCAGATCTTAAAGCCAATTGTAAGTATCACATTACCGCCGTTATCTTTCAGGTCGGCAAACGTATTGGCTCTTGGGGAATTAACACGGTACGGGAAGTTTACATCTTTATTTAAACGATGAACATAAGTAAGATCGACAAACACTCCTTTATTTCTATAGCCAAGTCCGCCACTGGCAAACATTTTTCTGGCTTTTAATTCTTTGTCTTTATATGGGCTTGTGTAATAAGCAAAACCTGCACGGGCCATAATAGTTTTAAATTTCAATTCTCCTCCTAACCGGAAATTGAATGTTCCTTTGTACAAAGCATCGATTGCTTCATTGTAAGGTTCGAAAGGCGCTTTGGTAAATGTATTCGACTCGCCATCATAAGGTCCAAAATTCAACCACTTGTAATTTGTGTATTCGATATCCGCAGTAATAAATCCTTTTTGTTTTCCTATATCTTCCACTTCTCTGAAAACATAAGAACCACTGATCATGATCTTTGTGGGAGAATTTAATGTATACTTATTTTCAACTTGTTGACTTCCTCCTGTTATTATTGCCGTACCAACGCTATCATAACCATTGCCGGGGCCAAATAAATTTTCGAGATCAGCAGCAAAGCCTGAGCTTACTGTTTCTTTTAACGGCATCCAGGTAGGCGAGTGAACCGCCAATCCTATGCGTATGTATTCTTTGGGCCTGTAAATTAAACCTCCGCGAAGATTTAAGCCATAGCCTTTTAATGTAAAGCTTTCATCGTATGTCAGAAAATTAAAATCGTTATTTGCATTACCAGTTGCATCCGATTCATGAAAATATGTTCTCCTCTCTTGCTTAACAATATTTAATCCGAAACTAATACCTGCCATAAATTTTTTATTGATCTCAGAGCCCCATCCAAAGTTTATCTCCGTAATACCGCCGCTTGATTCAACACGGTTTTCCTGGTTTCTTGCTGAAGGGTTTTCTGAATGGGCTATTACCTGCAGGTTGCCATTTACCCGTGCGGTATCTACAAGGTATGTATACAAAGCCATCCTCGTAGGTATTGAAATGCTTGAATTATATAATAATGCCTGGTCGATTGTAAGACCGGAAGAAGCAAATTCATCAGCCAGAGGTTCGGCAAAACTGCTGTAATCATTTACCCCTTTGTAATAAGTCTTATAATTAAAACTGGCTTGTTGCGTAACAGTTATCGCAAAAGAGTTCCTTGCCCTGTACCCAAAACCACCGAATACAAAACCAGATGTACCCAGCCCAAATTGTGATTGACCTGTTCCTGTACTGTTTGTTTCCCTGAACGTGCTTTTGCCTTTTCCAAACTGGAAACCTGGTGTAAGAATAAAATCGGAAGTTTTAAAAAATGCCAATCCCGCTGGGTTTATATGATTTGCTGTTGCATCACCTCCGAGTGAGCCCATGGCGCCACCAATAGCCTGGTTTCTTGCGGTGCCCCGTAATTGAAACCAGGATAATCGTAAGGCATCTTCGGGTGTTTGAGAAAAGGACATGTAAGAGGAAAGAAGAAAAATGACTATGTAGATTTTTCCTTTCATATAGAAGATTATAAAAGTTTAGGTAATATGAAGCAGGAAACATTAAAAAAATGCTCCGATCGTTTAGCCTGCTTCATGTTTATGATTTAATTGCCACCTCTGCTCGGACGAGTTGCACCCCCGCTGCTGCCACTGCTTCCGGATGAACTTGGAGTGCTGCTGCTTGACGAACTTGAGTTGGGTGTATAGCTCCTTGATGGAGGCGAATATGAATTGTTGCTGCTATTGTTGTTACTGCTTCCGTTGAAGATTGTTTTAATCGTATTGCTAAAACCATCATTTGAATTCCGGTTATTATAAACAGGCCTGCTTGTACCGGGCTTATAAGAATTCATTCGAACGTTGCTGTTGGCGTTATTATAGTTTGTGTTTGAGTAACTATTTAAACTGAAACTTCTTGGTTTAGGGACATTATTAATGACACTTATTTGCCCGGGAAGTTGTCCTGGATGATAAGCGATAACATTATTATGGCAATAAGGGTTGTAATAATAATTCCATGAAGTGTAAGGATTGTAATAAGAGCCGTAATAATAATTGTAACGATACCCATATCGGTCATACGAATACCAATCATCGAGATAATTCCATTGCGAACGGTTATGCACTTTCATACGCAGGTAACGATCATCATAGTAATTATCATCATACCTATATTCATCTTGTTTTTCTTCCACGCGTACATATTCGTCCTGCGGACGGGCAGGAGAGAAGTAAACATCATCCGGAGTTTGTCCTGTTTTGTATGCCGTAGTGCAACTGCTTAATGCTGCTGCGGTAATTGCCAAAAGTAAAATTTGACGTTTCATGGCAGGGAGTTTAAGTGGTTTATAAAAATGAAGTTACTACATTTGCGCCGGATTTCCGGTACATATCTTTGAGCATCAAATATTTTGCCGCCCGATGTAAAATTGTGAAATCCGTTGTTAATTAAAGACTAAATGTCGTTAGTTAGGTTGTCGGGTTTTGGTTGCTGGTTCTTGGTTCTGGTTTCTGTAGCTTGTAAATTCATTATTAGAGAGGAGGGTTTATGAGCTATAAAAATCTTGAAGTAGGGAAATTGTCAAACCAGCTTGTAGTCGAGATTCATGAAATGACCCTTGCCAGGCTTCCAAAGTTTGAAATGTTTGAAGAAGGCGCTCAAATAAGAAAATCAATGAAGAATGTGAAAGCAACGATTGTTGAGGGATATGGACGAAAACGTTACAAAGCAGAGTTTATAAAATTTCTTGTTTATTCATTGGGTTCAAACGATGAAACAACTGATCATTTAGAGAATCTTTTTAATACAAAATCACTTCAGGATGAAACG
>Ga0070698_100010178_pt1 | contig 10048 bp, 9 predicted proteins | sample KBSK1502metaG_FD_65477 | JGI IMG/M metagenome (GOLD analysis project Ga0070698, IMG submission 65477) | Corn, switchgrass and miscanthus rhizosphere microbial communities from Kellogg Biological Station, Michigan, USA - KBS K1-50-2 metaG | ecosystem: Host-associated > Plants > Roots >... | reverse complement strand
GACCTTGCCGCCCCGGGCGCTGGCGAGCTGATGAGGCGCCGGAGGCCTCACTGTCCGCCTTGGGCCGCGGCGGCAGCACACGTGGAAGGCGGCGCGCGGTGGACAAGGAAGAACTTCGAGAGCGTTACGAGGCGTACGGTGACGAGCGCTTCTACGAGCAGGCCAGGCCGCTGTACGAGCAGGCGCTGGCGGACAGCCCCGGTGACGCCCGCCTGCTGACCGAGTACGGCTACCTGCAAGAGTGTCACGGCCGTTACGCGATCCGGGCCGCCGGCCGCTGCTATCAGCGGGCCATCGACGCCGACCCGCAGCAGGACAAGCCGCACCTGCAGCTGATCTGGGCACTGGCGGCGCTGCGGGATCTGGATACGGTGATCCCGCGTTACGAGCAGCAGGCCACCCGCGCTCCCGGCGATCCTCGCGGCTACCGGCTGCTCTCCGCCGCCTATCTGCTGGCCGGCGACTACGACAAGGCAGCGGCGACGATCGGCGCGGGCCTGCGGGTCGCTCCCGATGACCCGGCGCTCACCGAGCAGCAGGGCGACCTGTACGCTGCCACCGGCCGCCCCGACGACGCGCTGGCCAGCTGGCGCCGAGCATTCACCCTGGCCCCGGAAGATTACGGGATCAGCACGCGCTACAGCGCCGCCTTCCTGCTGGAGCGCCAGGGCCGGCTCGCCGAGGCCGCCGGGGAATGGCGGTTCATCATGGGCTGGCTCGAAGAACACGGGGAAACCATCCACGTCGACTGGCCCCGGCGCGAACTGCGCCGCCTCGAGGCTCAGCAGGCGGGCGGCTGACTGGCCGTGCCGGATCCCGGCACTGATCACCGTGTGCCTGACGTGCGGCTGCGGCCATTCGAGCGACGCGACCTGCCGCTGGCCGAGCCCTGGTTCACCGACGCCGACACCAATCGATGGCTAGGCGGGCCGCGCTGGCCTCAGCTGATGCTCGACTTGGCCGACCGTCCGCTCGCCGAGTTCCGCGGAGGCATCGAGACCGGCCGGTACCGCTGGCTGGCGTGGGAGGGGGACACGGCGGTCGGCTACATCGACTGCGGTACCTACGACCGCTGGGCCACGTGGGAAGGCGGACCGGGCGGGCGCGGCGTCACCGGCACGGTCCCCGTCCCCTCCGGGACCATCAGCTACGTAGTCGATCCGGCGCTGCGGCGGCGCGGCTACGCCGCCGCGATGATCACCGCCGTGATGACCATGCCGGAGCTCGCGCACATCGCGCTGTTCACGGCCGGGGTCGAACCAGCCAACGCCGGTTCGGCTGGCTGCCTGCTCAAGGCGGGCTTCCGGCCACTGAACCCGGCGCCCGACTGGGAGGGCATCGTCTACTACGCCCTGTTCAGGACCCGGCGCGACACGCCCGGAGATCCGGCCTGATCCAGTGCGGGACGTTACAGCTCGAGACTGGTTCCGGGTTCCAGCCTGGCGACCGGCACGCCGCTGGGGGCGGCGGCCACGGACATCATCCGGGTCATCAGGCCCAGCCCGGCGTCGTTCAGGATCCCGTCGTGGATCGCGTAGCCGCGGGCAGGTGCGACGGCGCGGAAGTAGTCGATCATCTCGCCGGCCTTCAGCCAGGGGGCGCTGATCGGGACGAGCAACGTCGAGACGGGATTTTCGGGGACGGTGAACGAGTCACCGGGGTGGAAGATCTCGCCGTCGACCAGGAACCCGGTGTTCACAACCAGCGGGATGTCCGGGTGGATCAGCGCGTGATCCACGCCGTAAACGTGCACGGAGAAACCGGCGACCTCCAGCGCGTCCCCGTGCCGCACCTCGTGCACCCGGTCGCCGAACTCACCGAACTGCGCGCAGATCGACTGGTTGGCCCACAGGGTCACGCCGGGGTCGCTGGACAGCGCGGCGCGTACCGCGTCCGCGTCGAGGTGGTCCACGTGCTCGTGGGTGACCATCACCGCGGTGGCCTCGTCCAGGGCCGCGGCCGCGTCGGCGAAGGGGCCGGTGCCGGGGTCGATGACCAGGGCGGCGCCGTCTTTGTCCAGCCTGACGCACGAGTGACCAAGCTTGGTGAACCGCATCACGTGCCTCCAGCCTGACGGGGTTATGGGCGCCTCACCGGGGGCGAGACGGCCCCAACGATACAGGCGGCCCGTGCGTCTTAGGCGGTGAGCGCGCCAACGGCCCTCGGCGGCGCGCATCGGACGGGCGAGGGGACCTGATATGACCGGGACTCAGGTTGGCTCAGGGACGGCGGGCCGGCGGGCGCTGCACTCGTGGCCGGGCCGTGCGATCACGGCGGCGCTGCTGGTCACGGCGCTGCTGGTCACGGCGGGCGGCTGCGGCCGGGCCGCACTGGCCCCGGCGGACGGTGCCAGCCGTTCCGCACCGGGCACCGCCAGGGACACGGTCGCGCAGTCCGGTTCACCGGCGAGCGGCGGACGCGCGCTTACCGTCCTGTCCGCCAGTTTCGTGTCGGCGTCGGTCGGCTGGCTGCTGGCGACGCCGTGCGCAGACCAGGTACGGACGTGCCGCACGGTTCTGATGCGCAAGACGGTCGACGGAGGCAGGACCTGGTTCGCGGTGCCCGCGCCGGATGCGCCGGCCGCGGACATATACCAGGGCAGCCCGCCCGCGGACGCGGTGGGCGCGATCCTGTTCACCGGCGCCGGTGAGGGATGGGCGTTCGGCCCCGCCCTCTGGCAGACCCGCGACGGCGGCGCCACCTGGCGGAAGACGAGCGTCCCCGGCGGGCCGGTGCTAGACGTCGCCATGGCCGCAGACCGGGTGCTGGCTGTCACCGGCCGGTGCGCGGATGGCGGCCGGGCGTGCAGCGTCCGGGTCTACTCGAGGGCGGCCCGTTCGGACCAATGGAGGGCGGTCCCGGGTGCGGCCGGCACGGGGGTCCGGGGCGCGCGCCTGGTCGTGTCCGGCGGCGTCGGCTACGTGTTCGCCATGGCGGCTGACCTGGGGAAACCGCTGCTGCTCGCCGGGCCGGCGGACGGCTCGGCCCGCTGGCGGTCCCGGCCGGACCCGTGCCGCGCCGCGTGGTCGGGGGCGCTGGCCGCGGCGCCCGGCGGCTGGCTGTTCCTCGGCTGCGGGCTGGAACCCGGGGCGGGCGAGCAGATCAAGGCCGCCTACCTGTCGGGCGACGGCGGGCGCAGCTGGCGGGAGGTCGCCAGCCCGCCGTCCGGCGGGTACCTCGGGGGCGCGTCGATGAGCCCGGCGGGAACGATCTTCCTGTCCGGCGGCCGGATGGACGTCTACGTCTCCCGGGACCGCGGCCGCAGCTGGCACGAGAGCCCCAGCCTGGCGAACGCGGCCGGCCAGGCCGGGGCGGGTTTCCCCCTGGTGGGCTCCACGATCACCGACACCCGGGGAGTCACCTTCCAGGAAGGCGTTGACCAGCAGCAGGTGTGGCTCACCAGTGACGGCGGCCGCCACTGGACTCCGGTCACCGTCCGCTGACACCAGACTGGCCGTCCGGGAAATAAAGACATTCAATGTCCGAACGAGCCGTGACTCCACGCCGCCCAGAGAGGCAGATTCGCAGACAGGACGCTGTCAAGCGTCGATAGCTGTTACCCCGGGCAGGTCGCCGAAACGGGCCTTCGCGTCCCGGCTCACGATGGTCCGGCCGGTCTCGGCCGCGTGTGCGGCGATGATCAGGTCGTGCGCGCCGCGCGGGGTACCGGTCCGGCGGACGTGGGCGAGCAGGCGCGCATGGTGAGCCGCCGTCGCCTGCGTATAGTCGAGGACGTCGACGGCCGACATGATCGCGGCGAGGGCGCGGGCGCGTTCGGCTGCCCGGTCGGCCGTGTCGGCCATCTCGATGCCGACGCGGTACTCGGCGACCGTCACTGACGCGACGGCCAGCTCGTCGTCATCCAGCGACGAGCGGTCCATGGTCCCTCGCTCGTAGGCGATCAAGATGACCGTATCGAGGATCAGGCGTCGGCCCACGGGTCGGGTACCTCCGAGTTCACCAGGGCGACGGCTTCGGCAATGTTTCGGCTGAACTCGTCGTCTGGCGGAGGCACGCCGGCCAGCGCCGAGCGCAGATCGGCGCCGGTGCGGCGCCGGGCGGGCCCGATCTCCGCGACCGGATGGCTGCCGCGGACGATGGTGATCGTCTCGCCGCGCTCGACAGCATCGAGCAGGTCCGAGAAGTGCCGTGACGCCTCGGTCGCGGTCATCGTCTTCATATGACCATGATATCTGATAATCAGATTCGATGCTCTCGGCGGCTGCGGCGACGTCCTGACCGACGGCACAGTGCGGCAACGGGTGACATACAGCCGTTCGGCCAGCGGGATTTGCGGTACCAGGCTTTGATTGCCCTGTTCAGAACCGATTGCCCTGTTCAGAAGCGCCAGTCAACGCTCAGTCGATCGGCGACGGTATCGCCTTCCGGGTCGACGAGAATGGACTCGAGCAGGGTAATGGCGACCAGTCGCTTATCCTGAGCGTCCATGTCGTCCCAGGTACCGCCGGCCAGTTCTGCTAGCCGGTCGCTACCTCCGAGTTCACGGAATTCATCGGCGTCCTCCTCAGGCAGTGCGGCAGAACCGCGGCGCAACGCAGTTGTCTCTGCTCATTATGTCATAACCGATAGTGGTATGTCCGTAGCACCAAGTAAGCAACGAGCCGCGTCGCGCGCGAATGGACACGCCACCGCCTTGGCGCGCACGCCACCGCACTCCCGGGGTGAACCGGAGGTGAGAGCTGTCGTGCTCGCGAAAGAGGTGCTCACGTCACACACCGGCCTGCGACTCGAGAATGTCCAGGTAATGCTCGTTGTACATGACGCCGAGGATGTTCTCGAATGGATCGACCACGGACGCGGTGACGAATCCGGGTCCGCGCTCGACCGGCTTCTCGTGCACCGTGGCGCCCAGGGACACGAGCCTGTCGAAGCTGGCCGGGACATCGTCAACGTGCCAGTAGACCACCGCGCCCCCGGCCTGGTCCGGTCGGCCGTGGGCAGCGAACCGGCGGTCGACGATGCCGAGTTCGTGCTGGTAGTCGCCGATGCGGAACTCGACGTACGCGGGCGTCCCTTCGATCGGGCACACGAAGTACGGCTCGATGCCGAGTAGTTCGGTGTACCAGCGCTGGGCGGCCGTGACGCCGACGCGGGCACGAATGGAGCCGGTCCGCACCCGCTCCGAGCGGGATTTAAAGGATTACCCGCGGCTAGAGCCGTGGAATTATGTGAGGCATGTACGTGCTTGGCGGGTCGCGGTCAAGCAGCGGCAAGCGCGCTGGTCCGACCATCTATGAGCTCAACGCCAGCGGCGAGGGCCGCTCGGCTCGTGAGATACCGCGGCTGGTGGCGGCCGGGCTCGCGATCACCTGGCGCGCGGGGCGGCGCGAGCTGATCACCATGGCGGTGCTCGAACTGCTCTCCGGGGTCGGGGTGGCGGCCGAGGTGGTGGTGGGCCGGCGTGTGCTGGAGGCGATCCTGGTCACCCAGCACACGAGTGCTGGCCTGGCGAGCGTCTGGCCGAGTGCCGCGCTCCTCGGTATCATTACGGCGGCGCTGGGCCTGGCCGGGGCGGTGCTGCGCGAGCAGCAGAGGCTGTTGTCCGAACTCACCTCGCGTTACGCCCAGGACCGGATCCTCGACGTGACCTGTGCGGTGGAGCTGGCCGCTTTCGACCAGCCGGAGTTCCACGACAAGGTCGCGCGGGCGCAGGCGGGGGTGATGCGCGCGCCGCAGATGGTGTTCGGGCTGCAGGGGCTCGGGCGTTCGATGGCCGGCGCGATCGGCGCGGCGGTCGCGTTGCTCGCGGTGGCGCCGCTGCTGGTGCCGGTGGCATTGCTGGCGCTGATCCCCGGCTGGCTGGCCGGCAGCCGCCGGGGCCGCGCGTTCTACCAGTTCGGGTTCATGATGACCCCGCGCGACCGCGAGCGCGGCTACCTGGCCAGCCTGCTAACCGCGCGCGATCCGGCGAAAGAGGTCCGGGCGTTCGGGCTGGCCGGGTTCCTGCGCGCCCGGCACGACCGCCTCTACGACGAGCGAATCGCGGAGATGCGACGCATCTCGGCCCGGCAGCTGCGCGGCGTGGCGGCCGCCGACCTGGCCAGCGCCACGACGATCGCCGCCGCGATCGCGGTCATTCTGTGGCTGGCCGTCTCTCACCACCTGGCCCTGTCCGCCGCGGCCGCGGGCACCGTGGCGCTCGTCCTGCTGGGCCAGCGGCTGGCGTTCGCCGCGCAGAGCGCCGGGATGCTGCAGGAATCGGCGATGTTCGTCGACGACTTCCTCGCGTTCGCCGAACTCGCGCCGCCTCGCCCGCAGCCCCGGGAGCCCGGGACGCCCGGGCGTGAGCCAGGTCCGTTCGGCCCAATTGTGGCGGAGGGGGTGACGTTCAGTTATCCCGGTTCGGAGCGCGTCGCGCTGCACGACGTCTCGCTTGGTATCGAGCCCGGCGAGGTCGTGGCGCTGGTGGGGGCCAACGGTTCGGGCAAGACCACGCTGGCCAAACTGCTGGCTGGGCTGTACCTGCCCCGCGAGGGCCGGGTCTGCTGGGACGGGAGGGACACGCGTGAGGTGGACAGCCGCGAACTGCTTTCGCATACCGCGATCGTGTTTCAGGACTTCATCCGGTACGCGCTGTCGGCGGGCGACAACATCGCGCTCGGCCGCCACGAGCGGGCTGCTGACATCGCGGGGATCGTGCTTGCCGCTGAGCGGGCGGGGGCTGATCGGGACATCGGCTCGTTGCCTGAGGGGTATGAGACGCTGCTCGGGCCGGCGTTCATCGACGGGACTGATCTGTCCACGGGGCAGTGGCAGCGGCTGGCGCTGGCGCGGACGTTCTTCCGGGACGCGCCGCTGGTGATCCTGGACGAGCCGACCGCCGCGCTGGACGCCAAGGCTGAGCACGAGCTGTTCGCACGGATCGGCGAGCTGTTCGCGGACCGTTCGGTGCTGTTGATCTCGCACCGGTTCTCGACGGTGCGGTCCGCGGACCGGATATACGTGCTGAACGAGGGGCGGGTCGTGGAGTCGGGGACGCACGAGGCGCTGCTGGCCGCCGGGGGGACCTACGCCGAGCTGTTCACGCTGCAGGCGTCGCCGTACCAGACCAACAGCGTTGGCCGGACAAACCGGCCATAACGCCCGGCGGATCTCGTCCCGCGGGTGCGAGCGTGGCACAAAGAGAGCAATTCATGACAATAAGTAACACGCCGGGTTGGGTGCGGACAAGCGAGGACGACATCGGGACCAAGGATCCAACCGCCACTTCGTTAGACGATGTCAACCCTCGGCCGGTTCATCGGCTGGGACCAACCCAGGTGCCGATGCATCACGTTCGAGGCCCGAACGGGCCGGTACGCGCCTCCCCGAAGGCCGCCGTGGGCCTGCCGCGTCAGAGAGCCAATCCCGTCGCCTGATGGCGCCTGAGGACAGTAGGGTCCCTATGTGGACGCGGCGGCCATCGCGGCGGGAAGGTAAGACATGAACCAGGGGCTCGCTCTGCTCATCGAGCGCAGCGCGGATTTGAAGCGGGATCTGGTCCGATTCGCGCAGGGCCCGCGCTTCGAACGGGCGCTGACCGCTGCCCTGCTGGAGGCCGCCGATCCGGAAGGAGAACTGGACGAGGCCGAGGCTATCCGCGTCATCGACCGGTTCGCGCTGCAGCGCCGCCTGCCGGACGGCAAGACCGTGGTGGACCGGTTCGTGGCCAGCCGGCCGGATCTCACCGCGGCTGACCGGGAGATGCTGCTCGGCTGGCGCGACCCGGTGGAGGGGATCTTCGAGATCCTGCGCAAGGACGGGGACGCGATCATCCTCCTGAACCTGGTCGATGACCTGCAGTACCGAACATACTCCAACGTCGGCCGGGCCGCTTTCCGGCCGCTGCCCAGGGGCGGATTCGTACATGCTCGCCTCGTGCCCATCCGCCCGGTCCCCGGAGCCTGGCTGGTCTCCGGGTCGATGTCGAGCTATCCCAAGTCCGGCGCCGCTCAGATCGCGCAGGTCGCGCTTCAAATGGCGACCAGACAGCCCGAGCTGGTCTTCCGCAACCCGGAGAAGGTCGAGCAAGGCTGGAAGCAGATGCGGGAGGACAGGGCCGGGTTCGTGGAGTACTTCGGCAGCGACGAGCTGGTCCTTCCGCCCGCCGAGGCCGAGGAAAGGCTCAACGCTTACTACCGGCACCGGCAGGAAGCCGCGCTCGCCCGGCACCCCGGCCGCCGCCGGCCAAGGAAGGTCCCCGGGTTGGACACGCCCCTTTTCGAGTTTCCGGAGGAACTTGCCGACTTCGACACCGTCGGCATCATTTTCGACGAGACAGACGGGCTCAACTTCTATCCGGACTACGGGATGCTGCGGGACATGTTCGCCGACCCGGCGCTCGCGGCGGACAAGCGATACGCGGACGTGCTGCGCGGGTACCTGCGGTCGGAGACGATTGAGCCGCTGCCGTTGCTGCGCCTCGCCGCTGCCCACCCGCAGACGGTGGACGCGGTGTTCAGGAAGATCCTGCGCAAGCCGAACTTCACCTGGTCCGAGCACGGCGAGGCGCTGCTGCGCCGGCGAAAGGCCTGGTACTACGAGCGCGAACCCCGTCCGGGCGTCTCGGTGATCGGCACCCGCCTCGCCGAGCTCGCCTACGGCGGTCGTCGGCGGTAATGCCTGGCGCACGTGTCGGGAAGCCGGAATAATAACCTCTGCCAGTTCGGCCAGCCGGGCGGTCAGCTCATCGGCGTCGAACGTGTCATCCCGTTCGGCTTGGTACTCGTTGAAGGCCCAGATCCCGCCGCAGTCCTCCGGCGGCGCCACCCGCCGCCCGCCGGTGCAGCGCGGGTAGGCGATCCCCGGCTCGGCCGGCACGATCTTTTCCACCACGATGTCGTGCCGCCAGTCGTCACCGAAATCGTAGACGGACACGACCTTCGCTCGCTCCGCCGCGGCCACCTGGGCCAGGGCGGCGGTGGTCTCATCCTTCCGCTCCGACCAGTCGTCATCGTCGTCCGGTGGGCCGAACTCGCCGTATACCGTCTCGAAGCCGTGCAGATGGTAGTCATCCCAGTCGAAGGCGACCTGCATCACCTCCTGCACCAGGTCCAGCCGCGTGGCGCTGGGGATCTCGATCCGCCGCCAGACCGGCGGCTTGACGCCATACAGGCTCACCTTCACGCGGTGCACCGTGGTCGCGGCCTTTTCCGGCAGCCGGGGCAGCTTCTCGATGACGACGCGCTTGCCGCCGACGAACGTCTGCTGCTCGAACCGGTCCAGCATCCGCTGCATCAGAACCTCGGTCGCATTCGCGGCAGGCTCCCGGGTCCGGCGGCACGACGTCGCCGCCGACGCGGGGCCGATGTCGTGATGGGGACCATCTGACTGGGCGGAGCGGGCCCGAACGCAGCCTAGCCAGGACGGTCGCGATCTGTCCGGCCGCGGCGGTCGGCAGGGCTGGCGGCGTGCATCGCCACGGCATGGCTCGCGATATTCGGCGTCGAGCATGTGTATCACCCGCGCCGGAAGACCCTCCATCTAAGTGATGACGGACGAGCCGATACAGCGCGCGTCCGTCCAGACCAAAATTCAGCCGTCCGAACGACCTGCCGGTCGTCAGGACCAGCTGACGGCCCGTTGGCACAGAAGGAGCCAATCAGATGACTCATCGCGCCGTCATTGCCGCGGTCAACGACTACAGCCAGCAGCAGAGTCTGCCCGCCGGGTGGACGGTGTCGGATCTGCACCGGTCTGTCGACGATGCTACGGCAATGAGCACGCTGCTCAGTGACTCATTCGGCGCGACGGTCACGGCAACGCTGACCGACACTGACGCGAGCCGGGACGCCATTTTGACCGCGATCACCAATATGCTCACGAGTAGTGAAGCTGGCGATACGGCCACCTTCTTCTTCTCCGGCCATGGCGGCCGGTTCCCGGCGGATGAGGGCAGCCCAGAACGCTACTACGAGTGTTTCATACCGGCTCTCGGCGCCCCTATCACCGATCGCGACATCGAGGCGGCCGCCAGCACCCTGCAACCGTCGTTCGTGAACTTCACGCTCGTGCTCGACAGCTGCAATTCCGGGGGCGTCCATGATGG
>Ga0070698_100010177_pt1 | contig 10048 bp, 5 predicted proteins | sample KBSK1502metaG_FD_65477 | JGI IMG/M metagenome (GOLD analysis project Ga0070698, IMG submission 65477) | Corn, switchgrass and miscanthus rhizosphere microbial communities from Kellogg Biological Station, Michigan, USA - KBS K1-50-2 metaG | ecosystem: Host-associated > Plants > Roots >... | reverse complement strand
GCGGTTGCGCTTCGCGAGCAACGCGGCCTGCGTCACGTTGCCGCCGGTGATCTTGAGGAGACGCACCAGGTAATCACGCTCGAACTCCTTCCTTGCTTCCTCAAATGGAACGAGCGCGCTCGCGTCCTCGCGCAGCGAGCTCTGAATGAGCGAAGCCGGGATGACATTGGTCGTCGCGAGTGCGACCGCCTGTTCGAGCAGGTTCAGCAGTTGTCGCACGTTGCCCGGCCAGGGCGCGGAGATGAGGAGTGCCATCGCGTCGGGGGCGAGCGTGAGCGCCGACCGCTTGTATCGCTCGGCCAAGCGGCGCAGGAAGTGCGTGGCGAGCAAGGGAATGTCCTCGCGCCGATCGGCGAGAGCAGGCAGCCGCAGCGAAACAACGTTGAGCCGGTAGTAGAGATCCTCGCGGAACTGCCCCGACGCCTTGTACGCATCGAGATCCCGGTGCGTCGCGGAGATCACGCGCACGTCGACCGGAAGTGCCTGGGTTGCGCCCACCGGCCGCACTTCACCTTCCTGGAGCACGCGCAGCAGCTTGACCTGCAGCGCGAGCGGCATGTCGCCAATCTCGTCCAAGAAAATGGTCCCGCCGTCGGCCGACTGGAACAGGCCTTTGTGCGCCTGCACGGCACCGGAAAACGCGCCGCGCGCGTGCCCGAACAATTCCGATTCGAGCAGCGGTTCGGGGATCGCGCCGCAATTGACCGCTACAAAGGGTTTGTCTCCACGCGGGCTCGCGCGATGGATCGCACGGGCAAGAAGCTCCTTGCCCGTGCCCGAATCTCCGTAGACCAGCACGCTCGCATCGGAGTCGGCGACGAGCCGCGCCTGCCGCAGCAGATCCTCCATCTGCGGACTGCGGGTGATGATTCCCGCGCGCCACTCGCCGATCGCCTCGCTGCTGTCGATCGGCGCATCTCCAGCGAGGCGCAACGCGGAAGCAACGAGCTGCAGGAGTTCCTGGCTGTCGAACGGCTTGGTGAGAAAACCGAAAACACCGCGCTGCGTTGCCGATACGGCGTCCGGTATCGTGCCGTGCGCGGTCAGGATGATGACAGGCAGCGCCGGATGCTGGCGATGGATCGCCTCGAACAGCTGCAGGCCGTCGATCCCCGGCATCCGAAGATCGGTGATCACCGCCGCGGGCCGCGCGACGGCGAGACCGGCCAGCGCCGCTTCGCCGCTGTCGGCGGTTCGCACACGATATCCCGCAGACGAAAGCCGGAGGCTGATGAGCTTCAGCAGATCCGGATCGTCGTCAACCAGCAGGATGTCGCCTGTCTGCATTGTCGTCCCTCGCGCGCTTGCGTTGCCGCTAACGTCCGCCGCCGCCGCCACCACCACCACCGCCACCACCGCTGCTGCCGGCCCCGCTCGCGCCGCCGCCGCCGCCGCCGCTGCGAATGCGGTCCCGCAACAGGCTGCGTTCCATGGCCCGCAACGCCTCGAGCTTCTGAATCGCGGCGTCGGCCTTCTGCTGCTCGTCCTTCACCGCGCGCAGGCGCTCCGAAATCTGCGCCTGCAGCACGAGGGCGACCTGCTTGATGGCCGGCGTGCCCGGATTGCTCTTGGCGACGTTTTCGAGCAGCTGCAATGCCCTCTGATCGTCCTGAGGCGAGTTCTTCGCCAACGTAAAGAGCACGGCGAGGCGCACGCGGTTGGCGTCGGTACGTTGCCGGTTGAGCAACTGGGTCGCCGCCGTGACCTCGCGTCGCACGTCATCCGGCGGAAGCGTCCCATATCGCTGGAGATCGGAGAGCAGCGCGAGCAACTCGAGCGTTTCGGCCGATACCTCCGGCGGCGCGTACGTCGCGGGTGTCGTCGTTGCGACGGGTGGAGGCTGGACTGGCGGCGGTGCGGGAGTTGGCTCCGGCTCCGGAACGGCGACCGGCGGCTCGACGGGTTCGATGGGCGGATATTCCACCATCGGCGTAGCCGGCGCGGGCGTGACCACCGGCTCGTCTTCCTCTTCGGGTTGCACAACGGGGGGCGTCGTACAACCGGCGAGTGCTAGCAACGCGAGCGCCATGATCAGCGCGCCGCGCGTGCGCAGGGGCCCCTTCATGCCTCGGGGCAGCTCTGCGGCACTCATCATCGGCTTCCCATCGTGGTGATCGGCGCTTCGGTGGTCGCGGTATCGACCACTGCGCCGGCGCCGCCCGCGGCGAGCGGCAGCCACAGCCGGAACCGCGCGCCCGGGCGCCCATCGGCACGCTCCAGCACCTCGATGCGTCCCCCGTGCGCGGCGGCGTATTCGCTTGCAATCGCGAGGCCGAGGCCGGAGCCTTTGACGCGGCCCTCGGCCGGAGGGCGGCCCTGGTAGAACGAGTCGAATATCTGCTGGCGCTCGCGCGCATCGACGCCGTGTCCCTGATCAATGACGTCGAGGATTGCGAATTCACGGTCCGAGGAGAGATTGAGGGCGATGGTGCCCGAGCGCGGCGAATACTTGATCGCATTCGACACGAGGTTGTCGATGATCGTGCGGATCTTTTCGCCGTCGCCGACAACCAGCGCCGGTTTCAGTTTTGCTTCGAACGAAATCATCCGCGCGAGCGCGGCGAGCTTGTGCTCCCTGACCACGCGGCGAAGCACGTCGGACAGCAGCACGGGTCCAAGCGTCTGCGGCTCCATCGCACGCGTCTGATGGTAGCTGAGCAGGTCCTCGATCAGCTTCTGCAGTGATAGCGTGTTCTCGCGAACGATGCGGACGATCTCGCGCTGCTCGGCTGCGAGCTTGCCGCCGACATTGTCACGGAGGAGCTCGACACCCTCGCGCACCGCGGTCAACGGCGTCTTCAGCTCATGCGAAACATGGCGCAGGAAGCGGTTCTGCTGCTCTTCGAGATCGGACAGACGCGAGCGCAGCCATTCGAGACGCTGGCCAAGGTAGCGCAGGTCCTGCGGCCCGTTGACCTCGATCCGGTGCGTGAAGTCTGCGGTCCCCATCTGCCGGATCGCCTGATCGAGCTGGCGGATCGGGCGCGCGATCAACACGGCGAACAGGATGGCCAGCGCCAGCGCGATCCCGGCGGTCGCAAACGCCAGATAGCGCCATTTTTGCCGGCCCTGCGCGGCGATGTCGTCCAACTGCACGATCGCTCGCTCGGTCAAGTCGTTCGTGGCGCCGAGCAGCGACTGCGCGCCGTCTGCAAGTTTGGAAGAACCATCGGCGAGTTGCGCATACGCATTCTGCGGCCGCGGCGAGACTCGCAATAACCGGTTCAAGCGCGCTTCGGAGTCTCCCAATTCTTCGAGTGTCGCGAGCTGATCCGGCGACAGCGGAAGCAATGCAAGCTGGCGCGTGGTGGCACGAAATTCCTGGCTCACGCGACTGTAATCATCGAGCAGAGCGCTGTCCTCGAGAATGAGCTGTTGCCGGACGATGCGCTCGAGCGTCGTCGATTGCTCGAAGAGCTGGCGGCTCGCGCGGCCCGCCTGCGCCGCCTGCTGCACGGCCTCCCGGCCCTGCACCTGCAACCGATCCAGCGAGACGATCAGCTCGACCAGCGCATAGACGAGCGGCAGGCTGACGAGCAGAAAGCCCAGCAGGATGAACTTGAGAAATGAGCGCGGGTAATACACCGAGGCGGCCGCTATAATCTGCGGCAATTATGACACCCCTCATGCAACGGTGAGCGCGGGAACCCGCGAAACACCCGCTTCGCCGGACCGCATGTTGCGCGATGCGCCGGACCGGCCCGCGCTCGCGATCGTTGCGGCCATCGCCGCCAATGCCGTCATCGGCGCGGGGAATCGCCTGCCATGGCGAATCCCCGCGGATCTCCGGCGCTTTCGCGCATTGACGTCGGGCCATTCAGTCATCATGGGACGAAAGACCTGGGAGTCGATCGGGCGTCCGCTGCCGGACCGTCAGAACATCGTCGTCACCCGCAAGCCGGATTTTGTGGCGCCCGGCGCCGAAATCGCAGCGTCGCTCGACGAGGCACTCGCGCGGGTGCGCTTGCCGCCTCCGGCCTTCTGCATCGGCGGCGGCGAGCTCTACCGCGAAGCGCTGCCGCGTGCCGCCACGCTGCATCTCACGGAGCTCGACCGCGCCTTCGATGGTGACGCTACTTTTCCGGATTTCGACCGGCGCGAATGGCGGGAAGTCGACCGCGAGTCGCACGCCGGTAGCACGGAAGATCTGCCTTATGCGTTCGTGACCTACGTTCGTTGCTGAGAAGTCATTCGGCAACGTCCGTCATTTTCAACATCGCCAATTCGAGGCGCGCCATGTCAGAAGGTCATTTTCACGTTCACGGTCCGCACGATCACGAAGTCGAGCACGCGGCGCACAGCGGTGATCCATTCGCAGGCCGCATCGCCGTAATGACCGCAATTTTCGCGACTATCGGGGCACTGTTCGGCTACATGGCCGGCGCCACCCAGAACGAGGCGCTGCTCTTCAAGAACGAAGCGGCGATCAAGAAGACCGAGGCGTCGGATCAGTGGAATTTCTATCAAGCCAAGAGCAGCAAGCAGAATCTCGCCGAGCTGGGCGCGACGCTCACCTCCGGCGAGCAGCAGGCGCGATACAAAACGGAAACGGAGCGCTACAAGAAGGAAAAGGACGACATCATGGTCGACGCCAAAAAACTCGAGGAGGCGAGCAAGGATGCCGAGGCGAGAAGCGAAGCCGCGATGCACACTCATCACCGCTGGGCGCAAGCCATGACGCTGATCCAGATCGCCATCGCGCTGGCTGCGATCACGATACTCACCCGCCAGAAATCGATGGGGTTTGGAGCGCTCGGCGTGGCGATCGCCTCGATTGCCCTCGGACTCATGGCGGCTGCCCACATCTGATTGCGGGGCCACCGGACCGACCTGCGGCTTGTTGCCCGAGTTGTTGCCAGAGACCGGTTGGATTATGATGTCGTCATAACGCGTCCGTGCAAAGCGGCGAAGCGCGCACACCCATCGTCACGGGGAAGACAGGAGACAACGCGGCGCCAAGTTTCCGCGCGCCGTTTTTCGGCTGACCCGAGGGGTATCGTGGTGCGCACCTTCCTTCACGTGATGGCACTTCGTCCGCTTGCAGGTCGCGCTGCGCGCGCAGCGCTTGTCGTCTTCATCGCATTCAACATTCACGGCGCATTCGCGGCCGGTCATTCGCTGCGCTTTTTCGGTGCCGGCGCCGGTGACGTCGACCGCGTCAAGATCCGGATCGACGACCCGGCGACAGCGCTCCCCGGGCCGCCCGCGGACGTCGGCGCCACTGACTTCACACTCGAGTTCTGGCTGATGGCGAGCGCTGCGCAGAACACGGCAGCTGCGGTGACGTGCGGCGCAAATCAGGCGTGGACCGCGGGGAACGTCGTCATCGACCGCGATCGCGCCGGCGCCGATCGCAAATTCGGGATCGCGATCGCCGGCGGCAAGATCGTCTTCGGCGTGTCCGGCAACGGGACGGGCAACCTCACAATTTGCAGCGCATCGTCGGTTCTCGACAGCGCATGGCATCACATCGCCGTGCAGCGGCGGCTTGGCGACGGCAACCTTTGGCTCTTCGTCGACGGCAATCTCGAGGCGCAAGCGATCGGCCCCGGCGGCGACATCTCGTATCCCGACGCAGCGGTACCGGCGCAAGCCAACGATCCCTATCTTGTGCTGGGCGCCGAGAAGTTCGATGCGGGACCCGCGTTCTCCGGCTGGCTCGACGAGCTGCGGATTTCGACGAAGCTGCGTTACACAGCCAATTTTTCGCGGCCGCGGGCGCCTTTCGTCAGCGACCGGTTCACCGCCGCGCTCTACCACTTCGACGAAGGCGACGGCGCGACGCTGTTCGACACGGCCGGCGCATTCGGCGGCTCCGCGGCGGGACAGATCAAGCGCGGTGGCGGCGCCAACGGACCCGCCTGGATGCCGGAAAGCCCATTCAACGTCGGTGCACTCGCCAACAACGGAACGATCACTCTCGTGCCGTTCGTCTCGGGATTTTCGTCGCCGGTCGACGTGGTCAACGCGGGCGACGACTCCGGGCGTCTCTACGTCGTGCAACAGGGCGGCATGATCCGCATCATTCGCAACGGCGCCATGCTGCCAACGCCATTTCTCGATCTCACCGCGAAGATCGTGAGCGGCGGCGAGCAGGGTTTGCTCGGGCTCGCCTTCCATCCGAACTACGCAGTCAACGGCTACTTTTTCGTCTACTACACGGCAGTCGGCAACGGTACGCTGACCATCGAGCGCTACCAGCGCGATGCCAATAACACGAATCTCGCCGACCCCGCCTCCGCGAAGACGATGCTGACGATTCCCCATCCTGGGCAAACCAATCACAACGGCGGCAAGCTTGCATTCGGCCACGACGGCTATCTGTACGCTGGAACCGGCGACGGCGGCAGCGGCAACGACCCGCCGAACAACGCGCAAAATCTGAGCCGCCGGCTCGGCAAGATGCTGCGCCTCGACGTCGACCAGAATGTCAACGTGTCGCCGTACTACGGGATCCCCGCGACCAATCCTTTCCCCTATCCGCAGAACCAGTGCGACGGTGCGAGCGTCGGTACCTGTCCCGAGATTTGGGCGAGCGGCCTGCGCAATCCCTGGCGCTGGACCTTCGACCGGCTGACCGGAGACCTCTTCATCGCCGACGTCGGTCAGAACAATCGCGAGGAAGTCGACTTCGATCCGTGGCCCGGTACGCCGGGCCGAAACTATGGCTGGCGCATCATGGAAGGCAACATCTGCACGCCGGGCGTAAACCCGTCCTGCGCGCTACCGCCGGGCTACGCTGCACCGATCTTCGACTATCCGCATCCGCCGGGCATCGCCGTCATCGGCGGCTATCGATATCGCGGCGATGCGATTCCGGCGCTGGCGGGCGCCTACCTGTACGCCGATGAAGGCGCGAGACTTATGTGGGCAGCGACGCGCGCCGACACGGGCGTGTGGACCGCGCAGCAGCAGTTGTTGGCGACGCCTACGGCGATCAGTGCGTTCGGCGAGGACGAAGCAGGCGAGCTCTACGCCGCCGGTCTTTTCAACGGCACGATCTACAAGATCGCTCCTCTCGACAGTGATGCCGACGGGCTGCCCGACTGGTGGGAGTTTGCGTATTTCGGCAGCACGACGGTGGCCGCACCCGGCGCCGATGCCGATAGCGACGGCGCGACAAACCTGCAGGAATACCAGGCAGGAACGGACCCGCTGTCCGCGCAAAGCAAGCCGACGCCGCCTCAGACGAAAGCGTCGGTCGCAATCTGGCGACCTTCTACCGCCCGCTTTTTCGTCGATGTCGACTTCGACCGTGTCGTCGATCAGAAAGCGTACTTCGGCGCGCCCACCGACAAGCCGCTGGTTGGCCGCATCGACCCGGGCCGCACCTACGACCTCGTCGTCTATCGCAACGGCATTTGGTATGCGGACCGGAACCGCAACGGCGTCGTCGCCTTTGCGGCCGCGTTCGGCGGCCTCGCCGGTGACGTGCCGCTGCTCGCCGACTTCAACGGCGACGGGCGCGACGACCTCGTGATCTACCGCAACGGCACGTGGTACGTCAGCACCGCGCAGAACGGTACTCTCGCAATGACGTTCAACTTGGGCGGCGTCGCAGGCGACATACCGCTCGCCGGCGACGTCAACGGCGACGGCATCGCCGATCTTGTCATCTATCGCAACGGAACCTGGTATATCGACACAAACCGCAATGGCACCGTCGACGTCACGGTCGCGTTTGGCGCTCCGGGCGACATTCCCGTCCTGTTCGATTTCGATGGCGACGGCAAGGCCGATCTCTGCGTCGTCAGGAACGGCGTTTGGTACGTGAACACGAAGCTCGACGGCACCTTGCAGGCTGTGTGGCCATACGGCGTCGGGACCGACATCCCTCTCGCCTGGAAGGATTAGGCTCGCTCGGGAATCATACGAGGTTGCGCAGCTCCCGCAGGGCGACCGAGAGCATCGCCGCATCAGCGGATGCCGTCGCATGAAGCTCGGCCAGGAGTTGCTGTACGCGGTCGATCGCGCGACCGTTGCGCTCGCGCCATCCAGTGATAAGTTCCGTCGCGTGGGCAACGTCGCCTCCGCTCGCGAGCACGCTGGCGGTAATCGTCCGCAACAACCCCGAGAGGTCGTCGTGCATGGCGCCACGGGCAAGCATTTGCCAGTGCGCATCGGCCGGAAGCGCGGCGATCCGCTCGCGCAGCCACGGAAGTCCGAGCCGCGCCGACAGGTCGAAATATGTCTCGGCCACGAGCTCGACGGGCCGCTTCGTCGTTCCGGCCACCTCGACGATATCGAGCGTCGAATACAGCGTATCAAGCGTCACGACCCGCTGCGCGAGCTGTTCCGGCACGCCTTGCGCCGTGTACGCGGCGACGGCCGCGGCCACGCGGGCGCGATCTGCCGCGTCGAGCAGCTGCGGCAGACGAACGGATAGCGCCTCGACGCGCGGCGTGAAGTGCGAGATCGTCGCGGCCATGTCCTCGGCGAGGCGCCGCGAACGCAGGAACCATGTGGTCCCACGCTCGAGCTGGCGACTGGTGTCGATCAGCATCGTCGATTGGACGGCATCGTCCACGATATTGTCGAGCGCTTCGATCGCCTGCCACAGCGGAACAAAACCGAAAATCTCGCGCGACAGCAGGTAGGCGCGCACGACCTCGTGCGGCCGAGAGCCCGTCGTTTCGGTGAGCCGGTGCACGTAGGTGCTGCCGACCCGGTTGATCATGCTGTTGGTGACGTGCGTCGCGATGATCTCACGCTTCAATGCGTGGCGTGGCATGTAGGCGGCGAATCGTTTGCCCAGCGCCTGCGGGAAGTAACGCGTCAACGCGGTCCCGACCCACGGATCGTCGGGCAGCGTGGAGGCGAGCAACTCGTCGTACAGCCACATCTTGCAGTAGGCGAGCAGCACCGCGTGCTCCGGGTTCGTGAGGCCTTGGCCGTGCGCCCGTCGCGCCGCGATCGCGTCGTCGTCCGGCAGGAATTCAATGGCCCGGTTGAGCTGCCCCGCTTTCTCGAGGTATTGCATGAAGCGCCCCTGGGCATCGAGGAGAAGCGACGCGATCCGGCCGGTCACGCTCAGCACCTGAGTCTGGAAATAATTGTCGCGCAGCACCAGTGCCGCAACGTCGTCGGTCATTTCAGCGAGCTGCACGTTCCTTTGCTTCTCGGTGAGCTCGCCCTCGGCAATCGCCATGCCGAGCAGGATCTTGATGTTGACCTCGTGGTCGGAGGTGTCGACGCCCGCCGAGTTGTCGATCGCATCGGTGTAGATGCGGCCGCCGGCCTGCGCGTACTCGATCCGGCCCAACTGCGTGCAACCGAGATTGCCGCCCTCGACGAAGACCTTGGCCCGGAGCTCGCTGCCGTTCACGCGGAGCGCATCGTTCGCGCGGTCTCCGACCTGCGCGTGGCTCTCGGCCGTTGCTTTCACGTAGGTGCCGATGCCGCCGTTGTAGATGAGATCGATCGGCGCTTTGAGGATCGCATTGACAAGCTCCGTAGGCGTCAGCGTGTCGACGGTTACCGCGAGCGCTTCCTTCACTGCCGGCGTGAGCGTGATCGATTTCGCGCTGCGCGCATGAACGCCACCGCCGGGAGAAATGAGCTTTGTATCGTAGTCGGCCCACGACGAGCGCGGCAGGCGAAAGAGCCGTTCGCGCTCCGCAAAGCTCTGCTCCGGATTCGGATGGGGATCGAGAAAGATGTGGCGATGGTCGAACGCCGCGACAAGGCAAATGTGCCGCGACAGCAGCATACCGTTTCCGAAGACGTCGCCCGACATGTCGCCGATGCCCGCAACCGTGAAATTCGTCGCCTGCGTGTTGACGCCCATTTCACGGAAATGCCGTTTGGTCGACTCCCAGGCGCCGCGCGCGGTGATGCCCATCGCCTTGTGGTCGTAGCCCACGGATCCGCCGGAGGCGAACGCGTCGCCGAGCCAGAAGCCGTATTCCTTGCTGATCGCGTTCGCGTAGTCGGAAAACGTCGCCGTTCCCTTGTCCGCCGCGACGACGAGATACGGATCGTTCGGATCGTGACGCTTGACTTGCGGCGGCGACACGATCGTATCGCCGACGCGGTTGTCGGTGAGGTC
>Ga0070698_100010176_pt1 | contig 10048 bp, 8 predicted proteins | sample KBSK1502metaG_FD_65477 | JGI IMG/M metagenome (GOLD analysis project Ga0070698, IMG submission 65477) | Corn, switchgrass and miscanthus rhizosphere microbial communities from Kellogg Biological Station, Michigan, USA - KBS K1-50-2 metaG | ecosystem: Host-associated > Plants > Roots >... | reverse complement strand
TTTCTGTCTCTCGTGCTTCCGATTACGATGGGCTGTCTGTTGTTTGCTGAAGACATCATTCAGGTTTTCCTTGGGGCCAAATGGGGAGGAGCAGTACCGATTTTTCGGTTGTTGGCGCCGACGATTTTCGTCTTTGCCCTGATCAATCCAATTAGCTGGCTATTGATGGCGGAAGGCCGGGCAGTGCGGAACCTCAAGCTCAGCCTGCTGATTGCCCCCGTCGTGATCCTTGGTTATATCGCAGGTCTGAGGTATGGGCCCAATGGAGTTGCTGCAGGATTCTCGATCGCTACTCTGCTTTTGGTTGTGCCGATTATCTGTTTGTCAACACCCGGCACGGCAATCACAGCGTTTGAAGCGTTTGGGGTGATCCTGCGTCCATTGGTTGCTATCCTCGTTGGCGCCGGTGCGACGTTTGCGGCATGGGGCTTGATCCAGGTTCTGACCCCGCCTCTCCTGCGGCTGATTGTCGCCAATGTGGTCCTTTTCGGCGTCTATGCGATCGTGCTCTTGTTTGTCATGGGTCAGAAGGCGGTCTACGTGTCGCTGCTTCGCGAAATCGGCGTTTGGCCCTGGACTGGACGAAACAGGGAGGTAGGGCCGGATTTCCGAGCCGGCCGTTCTAACAAGGCAGACTCGTAAGGCAAGACCGCTATTCTCCGGCGGGCAGCTCGGAGACGAGGTTGTGGGGTGGAATTGCGCGACGGCTCCGCAGGAGCGGCTCGACTGAGCTCGCCGAAGTCTTCGCCCCACCGCTGCCGGGTGACGTTTCCCTGGCGCATGAATGGTAGGGCGAGCCTCCCGGCGAGCCGCGTTTCGATTCTGTTCCGCCTGGATTTAGACTACGTCCCATTTTCTTCGTTCCAAGCGAGGATCTCCAAGAACCATGAACAGCCTAGATTCGAGCCAAGCCCAGAACCCAAAGCTTTCTTTGCGTCAGGTGCTTCAAAACATCGACGCTCGCGAAGAGGGCGCACAATCCTACGCGATCGTCAGGGGGCTGTATCCGATTTGTCGTAGCATTACCGGTGAGGGAATGCGGCAGAGCCTGCGGCTGCTCCAGGCAACCATCCCGTTGGAAATGCACGAGGTTCCGAGCGGTACCCAGGTTTTCGACTGGAGCATTCCGAAAGAATGGAATATCACAGACGCCTATATCAAAAATGGCAAAGGCGAGCGAGTGGTCGACTTCCAGCGGAATAACCTGCATGTGCTGAACTACAGCATCCCGGTGCATCAAAGAATGTTGCTTGCTGAACTGAGGCCCCACCTGTTCAGCCTGCCGGAAACGCCAGACTGGATTCCGTACAGAACCTCCTACTATCGGGAAACATGGGGATTTTGCCTGAGCCACCGACAGCTTGAACTAATGGAGGAAGGGGAATACGAAGTTTGCATCGATTCGACGCTTGAGCCTGGGCACCTGACTTACGGCGAATATCGAATCCAGGGTGCGACCGACGACGAGGTGTTGATCTCCTGTCATGCGTGTCATCCATCGCTCTGTAACGACAACCTCTCGGGCATGGCGACGGCGGCGCGCCTGGCTCGCCTGCTCGCTGACATTCCATTGCGTTACTCCTACCGTTTTTTGTGGATTCCCGGAACCATTGGATCGATCACATGGCTCGCTCAGAACGAGCCCGTCCTGCCGCGCATCAAACACGGGCTCGTGTTGTCATGCCTCGGAGACAAAGGGGCGTTCACCTACAAGCGAAGCCGTCATGGAGACGCCGAGATCGACCGCGCGGTCGAACACGCGCTCCGGCACAGCGGGCAAGACTTTAAAGTATTGGATTTCACGCCCTATGGTTATGACGAGCGCCAGTTTTGCTCTCCCGGAATTAATCTGCCGGTTGGGTGCTTCATGCGAACTCCGAATGGATGCTACCCCCAATACCACACGTCGGCGGACGACCTGACTCTTGTCACACCTTCCTCTCTCGGGGAGTCGCTCCACCAGTTGCTGCGAGTGATCCAGGTTATCGAGGAAAACATCCGCTATTTGAACCTTAATCCCAAATGCGAACCGCAACTTGGTCGGCGCGGGTTGTACCGGCAGATGGGGGGGATCAAGGATGGCGCCGCCAGAGAAATGGCAATGCTCTGGGTTCTGAATTTGTCGGACGGGCAAAATGACCTTCTCGCCATCGCCGAGCGGTCTGGCATCGCCTTTGACCAAGTCAGCCAGGCTGCGGAAGCCCTTCAGCAAGCCGGCTTGCTGAAAGCGTGTTTGGAGCCATGAGCAATTGACAACCGCTATTGACCTGGAGGGCTGCGGTCCCTCGCAGCCGTGTCCACCGAGATCAACAATATACGCGGCTCCAATGACATGCGTTACGCCAATTCCTCAGAAGCCTTCTCTGAAGGTGAAAAAAGGCGGCCCTCACCAAACGAATCCTCAATTTTCGCGCAATGCCGCCGATGAAGGTCTAATACCGAAGATTTTGATATGATCGAAGCACCTGAAATGGAACGAGCCGAGCTGACCCAAGAACAGACCGAAAAGATAACGGCCACGCCGTGCTGCCTTTTTTGTAAGGCGCCTCTGCTCCGAACGTTCGTCGATCTGGGCATGTCGCCGCTCTGTGAGAGTTATGTCGCGGCTGATGAACTCAACCGGATGGAGCCATTTTATCCACTCCACGTCAGGGTTTGCGAAAAATGTTACCTGGTGCAGTTGGAACAGTACGTCAGCCCGGAACACATTTTTACTGAGTATGCTTATTTCTCTTCCTATTCCGATAGCTGGCTCAGGCATTCGGCGAACTACGTCGACATGATCTCAGAGCGCTTAGGTCTCAACGCCCGGAGTCTGGCGGTGGAACTGGCCAGCAACGATGGCTATTTGTTGCAGTATTTCGTGAAAAAAGGAATTCCGGTTCTTGGGGTGGAACCGGCCGCTAACGTCGCCAAGGTTGCCGAACACAAGGGAGTGCCCACGCTGATAAAATTCTTCGGTTGTCGGACCGCTCGAGAAATGGTGGCGAACGGACAGGCAGCCGATCTTGTGATCGGCAACAACGTGCTGGCCCAGGTGCCCGATCTCAACGATTTTGTGGGCGGCATCCGGCTCCTGCTCAAGTCTTCCGGAGTTGCGACCCTCGAGTTTCCCCATCTCGTCCGGCTCATGGAGGAGAATCAGTTTGACACGATTTATCACGAGCACTTTTCCTATTTTTCGCTGATCACGGTCGAAAAGATTTTCGCGGCGCATGGATTCGTGCTTTTCGACGTAGATGAGATCCCCACACATGGGGGATCAATCAGGATCTATCTCAGGCACGTCGAAGACAGCTCCAAACCTGTGACGCCGGCCGTCCTGAAATTGAGAGAACGCGAACTGACCCTCGGGCTGGACCGGATGGAGAGCTATGCGAATTTTGCAGAGCAAGTCGCCGAATCAAAGCGCGCGTTGTTGGAGTTGCTCATTCGGCTGCGGCGCGAAGGGAAGCGAGTTGCAGGATACGGAGCTCCTGGGAAAGGGAATACCCTGCTCAACTACTGTGGCATCCGGACAGATTTCCTGGAGTTCACCGTCGATCGGAACCCATACAAACAAGGGCGCTTTTTACCCGGTACGCATATTCCGATTCACCCGGTGGAGCGGATACGCGAACGGCGACCGGATTACATCCTTATCCTTCCTTGGAACTTAAAGACTGAGATCGTGTCCCAATTGGCCTATGCGCGCGAATGGGGCGCGAAGTTCATCGTGCCCATCCCGCGAGCCCGGATTCTGGACTGAGAGTGTCCGGGTCGTTCAGTACAAAGATTCGATAACCTGGAAAACAAATATGAAAGTGGTTCTATTCTGTGGCGGCTTGGGTATGCGAATGCGGGAGTATTCGGAGAATATTCCCAAACCGATGGTACCCATTGGGTACCGACCGATCCTCTGGCATGTCATGAAGTACTATGCGCATTACGGACACAAAGACTTCATTCTTTGTCTGGGCTACAAGGCCGATGTCATCAAAAACTACTTCCGGCACTATGACGAATGCGTTTCCAATGACTTCGTCCTTTCTCGCGGTGGGAAGAACCTGGAGTTGTTGAACAGCGATATTGACGACTGGAGTATCACATTTGTCGATACCGGTTTGATGGCAAACATTGGACAGCGCCTGAAGGCGGTAGAAAAGCATCTGCAAAATGAGGAGGTTTTCCTTGCCAATTACAGCGACGGATTATCCGACGTGAATATGAGCGAATTAGTCGATACCTTTCTTCGGAGCAAGAAATTAGCGTGTTTTGTCAGCGTTAAACCGAGAGCAAGCTTCCACATCATCTCGGTTGATGAGGAGGGCGTTGTCAAAAGTATCGACCAGATAACTAAGTCAGGGGCGCGGATTAACGGGGGCTTCTTTATATTCCGACGTGAGATCTTCCGTTACATCAAGGAAGGTGACGAATTGGTGGAGCAACCTTTTCACCGACTCATTTCGGAAGGACAACTAGTGGCCCATGCACATAACGGTTTTTGGGCTTGCATGGATACCTTTAAGGAGATGCAGGAACTTGAGGACGTATATAGCCGCGGCAATGCCCCTTGGGCAATCTGGAATGGGCACGCAACCAGAGTAGCTAAGAGGGACGGCGCGCCCTTTGCGGGGCATCTGATTGGCAGCTGAACTGTCGGGTGCTGTGGACCAGGGCTACCCACGAATCGCACCAACCCGAGAAGGCTTGTTCGACGGCTTCGCCGTAGTTACGGGCGCCGGTAGCGGGATTGGACGAGCGATTGTTCTTGAGTTGGCTCGTCGCGGCGTGCCGTGTTACCTCGTCGGGCGCAGCCTTTGCAAGCTCCAGGAGGTCGCACGTTTAACGGATGAACTTGGGGTAGAGTCAATCCCGATTGCAGCGGACCTTAGTGACCTCGGCGTGGTGGCTTCGCTTGCGCAACAGATCAGGTCGTTCGGACGGCGCGTGGCATTGCTCGTGCATAGCGCGGCGCTCATGAGAGTTTCGCGGGTGGAGCACTCGACCGTTGAGGAATTCACCGCTCTGCTCGCTGTGAATCTTCTCGCTCCATTCGCACTGACAAAGCATCTGCTGCCTCAAATCTGCGTGGCCAGAGGGCAAATAGTGTTCATAAACTCCAGCGTCGTAAACCACCCCGCGGCTGGTACCGCCGAATACGCCGCCACAAAGCATGCTCTGAAGGGATTCGCGGATGGGCTCCGACAGGAGGTCAATGCATCCGGAGTCCGGGTGGTTAGCGTTTATCCCGGGCGGACGGCTACGCCGCTTCAAGCATCGGTTTGCGAGATGGAAGGGCGGGCATACCTGCCGCAAACGTTGTTGCAACCTGAGAGTGTTGCGGCCGCCGTAGTCAGCGCACTTGCGCTACCCCATACTGCGGAAGTCACCGACATAATGATTCGGCCTGCTTCGAAGCCGGCATGAGAGAATCGGCGGAGTAATCACTTAAATGGAACAATTCGATTGCGTCGTTATCGGTGGAGGTATTATAGGGCTATCGGTCGCCTGGGCGATTCTTACGAAGAGTCCCGATCTCCAGATTGCCGTCATTGAAAAGGAGAATGGTTGGGCTCGGCATCAAACCGGTCGAAATAGCGGGGTTATTCATTCCGGCATCTATTACAAACCGGGCAGTCTCAAGGCGAAACTCTGTCGCGAGGGAAACGCCCGTCTCCTGGAATTCTGCAAGAACTACGGTATCCTTCACGACACCTGCGGCAAAGTCATTGTAGCGACGACCAGTTCTGAGCTGCACCAGCTGCAGCGTCTTTACGAGCGTGGTATCGCAAACGGATTGACGATCGAAAGGCTCAGCGCGAACGAGGTGAGAGAGATTGAACCCCATGTCAGTTGTCTTGCTGGAATCCGCGTGCCGTCCACGGGGATCGTGGATTTTGTCGGCGTCTGCAGGAAATTGGCGGACTTGATTCAAGCCCGGGGATGCGCTCTTAGACTCGGCACGAAGGTTCAGGCTTTGCGAGCGAATGGTACTGGGGCAATCGTGGGAACAAACAAAGGCGAATTGGCTGCGCGCTGGATTATTAACTGTGCGGGGTTACATAGCGACCGCGTGGCTAAACTGAGTGGCGCCGATCCTGGTGCTCAGATCGTGCCTTTCCGCGGTGAATATTATGTACTAAAGCCCGAACGCCGAGGATTGGTGCGAAATCTGATTTATCCGGTCCCCGATCCAAATTTCCCGTTCCTCGGTGTCCACTTTACCCGGATGATCGATGGAAGCATCCACGCGGGTCCGAATGCCGTGCTCAGCCTTAAGAGGGAAGGCTATTGTCGGACAGCGTTCAACCTGCGGGATTTCATGGACACGATGACCTACCCCGGATTCTGGCGACTGGCGGCGAAGCATGCAGGATCGGGAATTGAAGAAATGCATCGATCGTTCAGTAAAAAGGCGTTTGTGCGCAGCTTGCAAAAGCTTATCCCCGAGATCGGCGAGGAGGACCTCGTTCCCGGAGGGTCGGGGGTTCGCGCTCAGGCTTTGCGCCCGGACGGCGGTCTGGTAGATGACTTCCTGATAGTGAGGGGTCCGTCGGCACTTCACGTGTGCAACGCGCCTTCGCCGGCCGCGACTGCCTCTTTAGAGATTGGACGGGTAATCGCCGACGAAATCCCGGAGCTGAGCGGTAAACACTCCGCTTGACCACCTGACCGAAACAGTACCGAAAAACGTTATGTGGAAGACATCTTTTGGATCGGTGCGCCGGATTCTTTGCCTCGGCGCGCATTCTGACGATATTGAGATTGGAATGGGGGGGGCTTTGTTGACTCTCGCAGGGCAGATTCCCGATCTGGAAATCTCTTGGGTGGTATTCAGTGCCCCGGGGCCGCGCGCGGAAGAAGCAAGGCGAAGTGCGGATGACTTTCTAGGCAACGTTGCGCGCAAGCACATCAGGATAGGATCATTTCGCGAGAGCTACTTTCCCAGTGACTGGCCGGCGATTAAGGACTGGTTTGAGGAGATTAAGACGAAATTCGATCCTGAGGTTGTTTTCACCCATTATCGCGATGACCGTCATCAGGATCACCGAATCTTGTCGGACCTGGCTTGGAACACGTTCAGAAATCACCTCATTCTTGAGTATGAAATCCTCAAGTACGACGGCGACCTGGGACATCCCAGCGTATTCATGCCCCTCTCGGAGCAAATCTGCACTCGAAAGATTGAGTTGCTTTTGAAGCATTTTAAGACCCAGTCTACCAAACACTGGTTCACGAGCGACACGTTCGGGGCCATGCATCGCATCCGCGGAATCGAGTGCGCTTCGGTCACCGGTCGCGCGGAGGCTTTCTATTGTCGAAAATTGGTCCTGGGCACCCCTTAGCCTGGAAATCTCGCGGGCCAAAGCGCCCGCGAAATCTCCAGGCTCTGGAGCCGCTCAGGAAGCGGCTCGGGATTAAGATTAGAGTTAGGCCTTCAACGAGGTCGAACGGGTAGGGTCAGATCTCCGAGCTGACCGGAGTGTTGGGCCACTCTCGTTGAATCGGTAGCCTCGGAGACCTGACGCTGCCAACGTCCACGAACAAAAAACCAAATTCTTTGCACAAGTCACAGAGCTGTAAGCTCTTGTGATCACCGGGAAAACCATGTTCTAGCGTCAACAACCAGATATGGATAAAACTCAAAGTAAAGTCGCAATTGTCGGTCTTGGTTATGTCGGTCTGCCTCTGTCGCTTCAATTCGCCTGTTCGGGAGTACAGGTGCTTGGTCTCGACATTGATCCGGAGAAGGTGGAGGCCTTGAACAAGGGATGTAGCTACATCAGACACGTGCCGGAGAGACTGCTGGCCGAGCAAGTGTCTGTGCGCTATCTCACGGCCTCAACGGATTTTACTCGTGTTCAGGAGGTCGATGCAGTGATCATCTGTGTTCCGACTCCGCTTAATAAAAACCGGGAGCCCGACATTTCTTTCATTCTGCAGACCGGGCGCGCCATCGCTCCCCATCTCCGGCGAGGCATACTGGTTGTCTTGGAGTCGACGACCTATCCGGGAACGACTGACGAAGATTTGCGGGCTGTTCTCGAAGCCGGGTCGGGATTGAAGGCAGGTGAAGACTTCCATCTTGCCTATTCGCCGGAACGGGAAGATCCAGCAAATCCTGCCAGCAAAGTCGGTGAGGTGCCGAAACTCGTTGGTGGCCTCACACCAGGGTGCCTGGAAAGGGCGGTGCAGCTCTATGGTAAGGCAATTAAGACGGTTGTCCCGGTTTCTTCCTGCCGCGTCGCAGAAGCTGCGAAGCTGCTGGAAAACATCTTTCGCAGTGTGAACATCGCGCTGGTCAATGAGTTGAAGCTCGTCTACGACTCCATGGGCATTGATATCTGGGAGGTTATTAACGCGGCCAAGACAAAACCATTCGGATTCATGGCGTTCTATCCTGGTCCCGGGTTGGGGGGGCACTGCATACCGATTGATCCTTTCTATCTCACTTGGAAGGCGCGTGAATTCGAACACAGCACCCGTTTTATCGAACTGGCCGGCGAGATCAACACCGCTATGCCGATCCACGTCGTGGATCGAATTGGGGAGGCTTTGAACGCTGTAAGGAAACCGCTGAACGGGTCGCGTGTGCTGGTGCTTGGCCTTGCTTACAAGCCGGATGTTGACGACGAGCGCGAGTCGCCCAGCTATCGCATCATGGAGTTACTTAAGCAACGCGGGGCAAGCGTTGCTTATTACGATCCGCATATCCCGGCGATCCGTCCAACACGCGATCACACGCAGTGGGCTGGAACAAAATCCGTGGTTTGGGACCGGGCTACGATCGCGGGATTTGATGCTGTGGTGATAACGACCGCCCATTCCTGCGTGAATTATCAGGAACTCGCGGATTGGGGACAATGTATTGTGGACACCCGCAACGCGATGGCTACGACGCAAGTCGCGCCTGGAAAAGTTTGGAAAGCGTGATAGAGCCGATCCGCTTTAGTTACTTTACTTTAACCGATATCAAATGACTCTGGACTCGAGAATGAGTAGTTCCTTTATTTGGTGTCGCAGATTGCGCTTGCTTGAGCGCCGCACAGTGTGGTGTCCGACATTGTTGGGTTGGTTCTGTTTCGTCCTCCTACTGGTCATCCCTAGCGCCTGGTGGCTCCTATGCGGAGAATCGTTCCTTTCGTCGACCAGGCGGTTGCCGGCGGAAGTCCTCGTCGTGGAAAGTTGGATTGGTTACGCCGGAATACGCGCCGCGGCAAAGGAGTTCAAGCAACACGACTACCAATACGTCGTTACGACCGGCGGTCTGACCGATGAGCGTTGGTCAGATCATCGCTGGAGTTACCCCGAAATGGCCGAACGCGAGTTGCTTCGATCGGGCGTTCCCGGCGAAAAAATAATTGTAGCTCCAGCCAGAGACACTCAAAGGCAACGCACCTATGAATCTGCCGTGGCCGTTTTTCAGGCGCTTCATGCCAGGGGCATCCGGCCCGATGCTCTCAATGTGTTCACGTTGGGACCTCACACCGGGCGTAGCCGTTTGGTTTTCGCCAAGGTTCATCAGCCTGAAACAAAAGTAGGAGCCGTCGACTGGACTCCGTCAGGGGACCAAGGCTTGTCGTGGTGGCAGTCTAGCAAGCGAGCTAAAGAATTTATGACGGAAACTGCCGCGTATGGATACGAACTTTTATTAAACTCCGGGCGCCTCTCGAACTCGGCCAGTGCAGATGCGTCCGCTGATATCGTTCAGCATTCCCCCGCAAGAGCATCGGCGGCAACTCCGTGATCCTGTTCCGAGTTGTTGCAACCTCGCTCATGTTCGAGATAAACGGAGAGCAACGCTATTTTGGAAATGAAAATTCGCACATTCAACATTCCGGATCTAAAGCTGGTCGTTCCGAAGCGGTTTAGCGACGCGCGGGGACATTTTTCGGAGATCTGGAGCGACCGCCTGTTTCGCATCCAGATCGCTGACATGACCTTCGTGCAAGACAACCAATCGATGTCAGCAAAGAAGGGAACATTGCGTGGCCTGCATTTTCAAAAGCCGCCTTGCGCACAAGGCAAGCTGGTCCGGGTTGTGCAAGGGTCGATTTTCGACGTG
>Ga0070698_100010175_pt1 | contig 10049 bp, 13 predicted proteins | sample KBSK1502metaG_FD_65477 | JGI IMG/M metagenome (GOLD analysis project Ga0070698, IMG submission 65477) | Corn, switchgrass and miscanthus rhizosphere microbial communities from Kellogg Biological Station, Michigan, USA - KBS K1-50-2 metaG | ecosystem: Host-associated > Plants > Roots >... | reverse complement strand
ACGTTCGCGCCGCCCAGGGCCGCGGCCAGCACGGGCTCCTCGGCCCAGGTCTCGTAGTACCGGCCCCACCGGTTGTCCCGAGCTAGGTCCTGCACGGGGGCGAAGTCCCAGTTCCAGCCGGTGGCGCGCAGCGCGTTCGCGGTGACCGCGCCGCCGGCCTCGGCGGCCGCCGGGTCCCAGGTGGCGCCAATCCCGATCGACTGCGGGAACAGCGGCGCCTGCCACGGGTGCCCCCAGCCATGCACGGCGTCTACTCCGAAGATGACCGGGATGTGCAGCCGCGAATGCTGGGTCGCGAAGGACTGCATGGTGTTGTACTCGTTGGCCCAGTCCAGGCCCGTGTTGCCGGGACCGCCCTGGCCGGTGGTGTCGGGCGGAATGTCGGTCGCGCCGGCCAGGATCGAGCCCACGTTATTGTCCACGAAGATCTTCTGCTCACACGTGGGATTGGGCAGGTTGAACCCGCCCTGGCTGGTGCAGCTGTTGCTGGTGTCGGTAACCTGCGTCGCCTCGATCTGCACCATCTGGCCGATCTTCTCCGGCAGCGTCATCCGGCCCAGCAGGTCGCTGACCCGGGCCTGGATCGGGACGCTTGCGTTGAGGTAGGCGGGGCGCCCGCCAGCCGAGGCATGGGTTCCGGTCGCCGCCGATGCCGATATCGAGATCATCAGCGCGATGGCCAGCGGTGTGGCCATGAGTGGCCCTCGGAGGCGGGCAGCCTTAATGCCGCGCCTCGCTCGAATAAGATCACGGATGTTATGCATGGCAGACTCCTTCGTCGATCGTTCCGCCGCTGACTTCCGTGCAGCCTCAACCGTATTTGCGGTTTATGTGCGAGTTCCATCAATGAACTGTTAATAACTTACTGAAAGCTGCAAATAATCCATTAATAAATGGCCAGGGAGCGCAGCAGGCGAACGGCCCATGGAGCGCCGCCGTCGGCGGGAAGCACGCCCGGCCGCCACTCCCGCCGGGAGGCATGCCAGGAAGACCGCACGCCGGCGAGCCACCCGCCTGCGGAGGGGGCGCAGCCGGCAGACCGGACCGCACGCCGACGCGACGTCGATCGAGGAGCCGGCGACGTTCGTCACCGGAGATCGCTTCGGGGTGGTCATGGACCCGTTCGGGCACCGGTGGGCCATCATGACCCGGGTCGAGAACGTCCCCGCCGAGGAGGCGGAGCGGCGCGTCCAGGAGTGGCTGGCCAGCCAGGCAGGCTGAGGACGCACCGGGGGCCGGGGCCGCGCCGGCCCCGGCCCCCGATACCGGCCTTGGCTCTACCGCTCATTCCCTCCGGCCAGGCACGGGTTCGCCATGACCTGGCGGAAGTCGTTGAAGAACTGCACGGTCGACCCGCCCCCGCCCAGCTTGAGGTAGGTGCTTTGCAGCGGCGGCCCGTACTGCGCGTTACGGCCGAGATCGTTCGCACCGCGCAGGTGGTTACCGAACGCCCACACGCAGCCGTTGTTACCCTGCTCATCACCGATTCCGTTCTGGAACGCGCTGAAGAACGGGTAGAACGCCGCCGGCGTGCCCTTGTCGGTGGTCGGGAACAGCTGGCACCCGACGCCCGCCAGCCTGCACTGCCCGCCTTCGATTCTCGGCAGGTCGGCCTCGAAAGCCACGCGTGAGTAGTTGACGCTGTCACCTGGCCCGGTTAGCGGGCTGGAGAACAGGAACGGCTGCGGGTGCAGCGCCCGGTTGCCGTCCGGCCAGACGGGCTGGTAGGGCAGGCTGTCGAAGCCGGTATTGGTATCGGTGCAGCCGCTGATGTGGATCCGCAGCGCCTCGCTAGCCGGGAAGCAGAAGTTGTCGTCCCCGTCGGTCGGGGACGTGCCGCTGCCGAATCCCTCCGTGTTGCCCGCGGGGCAGGTGGTGGGGTTGCCGCTGGCGTCGACGCCGAACGGGGTGGCGGGGATGGGGTTCGGGCCGTTGCAGTTCTCGAAGTGCCCGATCTCATCGGTGAAGGAGATGTTGGTGGTGTGTGCCGCCCAGATGGTCCGGGTCTGCTCGGACGAGGTCGAGTACATCGGGTGGAAGTCGTACGGGATGTTGTTGCAGCTGGTTCCCGTCGGGTCGAACTGGACCTGGCCGAACCCGTTGGCCGCGCTGGCGGTCATGGACCCCGTCTGGCCGCTGGTCAGGTCCCTGATGACCGTCTGTAGGCCGTTCGGCGTGTCATGGAGCGACACTTTCAGGTTGTCACCGGAGTGCATGAACAGGTCGTTCTTCGGGTCCGGCGTGAACGTCGCGGTGGTGGACTGAACGGGGTTCGCCGGGTTCGTGGTGCGGCCGTTCCTGGTGAGGAACGCGAAGTTGACGTACTCCGTGCCAGTCACGGCCCGGCACGTGGGGTTCAGCAATTGCCCGGTGACCGGGTTCTCGGCGAGGCTGAAGATGTTGATCGCCGCGCACCACCTGGTCGGGTCGCAGGCGCTGGCCCCCACCGCGACCTGCCACGTCGGCCAGGGAACCCAGCCCGGCGGGTAGAACTGCAACTCCATGAACGCGGTGCCCGGGTGGTTGGGCGAGACCGCCGGGTCGACGATGTTGCTGTCGCTGTCGGGCGTGCAGGTGGACACCTGTTCCGGGTAGGACTGCGTGGCGCACAGCGCCATGCCGAACCAGAGCGCGCCGTTGAGCTCGAACTGGTAGGACTTGCCAGGGGTGTTCGGGTTGACCACCGAGGGGTCGTGGGGCAGCCGCACCGAGTAGGTCATGTGGTTTCCCGACCCGGGGATGTTGGAGTAGAAGGCCGCGGCGGGCTCGTCGTGGCCGACGTACTCCGACCCGAAAACCTCACTGGGATTGGCCACCTCGGCGCAGGAGCCGCTGTACGCGCAATTGATCGCCGCGTGCCGGTCCGCGCCCGCAGCGGGAGCGGCACCGACGACGCTGACAGCCGCCAGCGTCGCGCCGGCTATTAAGAGGGATCCGGGAATCGCGGCCAGCCGTACCAGTTTCATTACTACGCTCCGCATAGAGCCGGTCACCGGCTGGGCACGTCCCAGCACGCCGATGTGCCGAACTCCCGGAGGGGAGCGTAGCACCGGAACGGAAGCCCGGGGAGGCCTGAATTGACTGGTTCCATTTCCTGGCGGGCAGCGGTTAATACCGCGGAACCGACTTCCCGCACTTCAGCGGGGTGCTATGGTCCGAGCCAGCCGGAGGGAAGGTGAGCCCGTGGATCCCTTGCACTCCGCCCCAGGTGGCTACGCGGTTCGGAAACGCCGGCTCGCTGCCGCGGCAGCGATCGCGGGCGTGGCCATCTCGGTCCTGGTGCCATCGGCGGGAAGCGCGGCCCCGGACGCGCGGGCCACGACCGGTGCTCCGGCCGCGCAACTGCTCCCCGAGGCCGGCTCACCCAGTGAGCTCGCGGCGCTGGAAGCCCGGGTCGCCCGGCTGACCCGGCAGTACCGCGGCCAGCTGAACACGCTCATCGACGCGGAGGACGCCGCCCGGGCGGCGACGGCCGCGGCCGCGCGGCTGAGCCGCCGGCTCCTCCCCGTGCAGCGGGACGTGGCGCGGCTCGCGGCGGCCAGCTACATGGGCGTCATGCAGAGCCCGATGGGCGTGGTTCTCGGCGGAGGCGATACCCAGCGGATACTCCAGGAAGTAGCGACCCTCCAGTACCTGACCCGGCAGCAGGGCGCCAGGCAGCAGGCGCTGCTCCGGATGCTGGCGGCCGCGCAGCAAGCCGAGCAGGCAGCCCGGGCCAAGATCGCTAATCTGGCTCGCCTGCTCGCGAAGCTGGCCGGCCAGCGGCGGCGGGTCGACGCCCTGCTGGCTAAGTTCCAGCCGCAGTCCCAGGTCATCGGCGACAACATCACCCCCCGCATGCGCGCGGTGAAGGAGGCGATCGACCAGAGGTTCGGCCCGTTCGTCGACATCGGCTGCTACCGCCCCGGGAACGATGGCGAGCATCCGCTCGGCCGCGCTTGTGACTTCATGCTGAGCACCGGCGGCGTCATGCCGACCCCGGCCAACGTCCAGCGGGGCTACGTGATCGCCGCATGGGCCCAGGCGAACGCCGCCCGGCTGGGGATCATGTACATCATCTACCGGCAGCGGATCTGGGACATCCGGATCGCGTCCGCGGGATGGCAGCTGATGGCCGACCGCGGCAGCATCACCGCGAACCACTTCGACCACGTGCACATCTCGGTGTTCTAGTCCTGGCTCGCAACGGCTGGCGTGGCGGCTCCGGCTTGACCTGCGAGGTAATTGAGGGTCCGACCGGGACCGCCCATCGTGGTAGCGGTACCTGACCACCGGAACAGTCCCAGGAGGAAGCCATGCCTGCCTACGCCGTTGCCCACATGCGCCAGGTCACGATGGGGCCGCCGATCGTGGACTACCTGGAGCGGATCGACGCGACGCTGGCGCCGTTCGGCGGCCGGTTCATCGTGCACGGCGGCGAGGCCGAGGTGCTGGAAGGCAGCTGGCCTGGCTTTGTCATCGTGATCGAGTTCCCCGACACCGGCCGGGCTCGCGCCTGGTACCGCTCGGACGCCTACCAGGAGATCGTGGCCCTGCGCACCGACAACTCCGACAGTGACGTCATCCTGGTCGACGGAGTCGGCCGCGAGCACCGGGCGACCGACGTGCTCGCCGCGAGCAGGTAAGCCGGCGTCGGGCCGCCCGCGGCGGTAGGGCATATTGTGCCGGAGCCGGAATGACCCCGCGGAGAGCCCATGACGGAGATCCCCGTTCCCACCGCTGACCTGGTCGACAGGTACGGCCCGGAGCTGCTCGTGTGTGATACCAAGTTCCGCCAGTTCGGGGGGCGCCGCAGCTTCGCGGGCCCGGTGCGCACGGTCTCCTGCCGCGAGGACAACGGCCTGCTGCGAGACCTGCTGCATACCCCCGGCTCGGGCAGCGTCCTGGTCGTCGACGGCGCCGCGTCCCTGCGCGCGGCCCTGGTGGGCGACCTGATCGCGGGCGCGGCGCTCGCCAACGGCTGGGCGGGCCTGGCCGTGCACGGCGCGGTCCGCGACAGCGCCGCGCTGTCCGCGCTCGACCTCGGCATCAAGGCACTGGGCACGAACCCGCGCCGGAGCGCGAAGGCAGGCGCCGGCGCGATCGACGTGCCGGTCACCTTCGGCGGGGTCACGTTCTACCCCGGTGACATCCTGCACGCCGACGACGACGGGATCGTCCTGCTCCCCCGGTCTGTCACGTCCTGAAGCGACCGCCCCGGTTCATGCCGGGAAGTCACAACCGCGCCCGGGCGCTCGCCGTATAGTGACGCACGGCGCATCGCGGCGTCCGGGCGGAATCCAGCGGGCAGCACCCAGCAGTAAGCAGTAAGGAGACAACAGACCGATGGCAGAGACGCTTCAGGAGATCCTGCTCGCACCGGATACCAAGCCCGAGGTGACGGCCGACTGCTTCACGCTGATCGACCAGGAACTCGCCGACAAGTCAGGGGTCTCCGCGACCGCGGTCAAGCTCGCTTACAAGACCGTGAAGAGCTTCGCGCCGGGCTACTTCCGCGAGAAGGTCGATGAGATGCTTCCGCAGATAGTCGAGAAGCTCGAGCCGTACTGGGCGGACTTCAACACCTCCGGCAGCGCCGAGTTCGGCGACTACCTGGCCAAGCGCGGCGACGAGGTGTCGGAGTCCCTGCTCTCGGTGACCGACGGCATGGCCGCGGTCTCCAATCGGCCCGCGATCATCAAGGCGTACCGCACCGTCCGCGGCGGCGCGGCCAAGCACGTCGAGGCCGCGCTCCCCCGCCTCGGCGCCCTGGTGCTGAAGTACGCGGCCTGACCAAGGCCGCTCCCGCGGCCGCCGTATCTGCCAGCACCATCAGACCGGGGCCACGCCGATCAGGCCGTCGCGGGTGACCAGCGCCGCGAGCGCCCCTTCGTCCAGGTCCCCGGTGCCGGCGGGGCGGCGGGGCAGGACCATGTACCGCGACTCGGCGCTGGCGTCCCAGACGTTGATCGCTATCGCGGGATCCAGGACGAAGCCGAACTCGGCCAGGACCGCGCGCGGGTCCCGCACGACCCGGGACCGGTAGGCCTGGCTCTTGTACCACGTCGGCGACGGCCCCAGCAGCGCGATCGGGTAGCACGAGCACAGCGTGCACACGATCACGTTGTGCTCTTCCTCGGTGTTCGCCACCACCTTCAGCCGCTGCTCCTGCAGTCCGCCGCCCATCGACAGCCCCAGCTCGGGCAGCGCGGCGTTGGCGTCGGCCAGCAGCCGGGCGCGGAACGCCTCATCCAGCCAGGCCCGCGCGGTCAGCCGAGCGCCATTGGCCGGCGAGGCACGGGCCAGGAACGCGTCGAGAGCGCGGTCAAGCTCCCGGGAGTCAACCAGCCCGCGCTGCTCGAGCAGCGCCTCGACGCGGCGGACCCGGGCGGCGACGGTCGCCGCCGGGCCGTCGTGATCGCCGCTCACCACGGTTCCCGGGTCACGGCCGGCTGCAGGTAGCTCTGCCAGAGATCGAGGGTCACGGTATGGTCCCCTTCGCCGAACAGGTCCCGGGCCGCGAACCGGACCGCGTAGACCGGCTCGGGCTCGGCGCGCAGCCGCCTGGCCCGGAGATCAGGCAGCGGATGGCGGCCCTCACATTCGATGACCGTCCCGGGGGCGCCGCGCGCGTACCGCGGCAGGCGGGTGTGGTGCGGGGGGTCGACCCGGCTGGTCCGCACCTGGTCTCCGGGACCGAACAGCTCATCCACCGGCCATCTCCTCCTCGGTCAGCACGCCCTTCTCGGCCAGCAGCGTGGTAATGGCGCGGAACCACAGCTCGTAATACGACGAGGCCAGGTACTCCCGCGGCGGTATCCGCTCGATGGCGTCCCGGAACTCGTCGAGGTTGTAGACGCCGCGGCCGATCAGCGCGCGGTTGAGCGCGAAAACGTGCGCCTCCCAGTCAGCGTGGAAGGCCGGCTCGTCGGCCTCCCGCACGAGCCGCCCGAAGCCCTGCATCCCGCCGACATCGTTGATCCGGCCCATGGCTCCTCCCGGGGTCAGCGCCACCCGCCACCATACCCGTCAGGCTGGCAGCGGCCTGTCGTGCACGACGCGCTTCATGACCAGGGTCGACGTCATGCGCAGCAGGCCCGGCAGCGCGGAAAGCCGCTCGTCCTGCAGCCGCTGGTACGCGGCCAGGTCACTGGTCACGATGCGCAGCAGGTAATCGGGATCGCCGAAGAGCCGCTCGGCCTGCAGGACCTGCGGGATGGCCGCGACGCCCGCCTCGAACCCCAGGAGGGTCTCGCGGTCCGCCTGCCGCATCGTCATGAACACGATCGCCTCGAACCCCAGGTCGACGGCGCCGGGGTCCACGACCGCCCGGTAGCCGCGGATCGCCCCGCTGCGCTCCAGCTCCCGCAGCCGGCGGTGGCACGGGGAGATGCTCAGGCCCACCCGGTCCGCCAGCTCGGTGACGGTCAGCCGGCCGTCGTCCTGAAGCAGAGCAAGGATCTTGCGGTTCACGGCGTCCATGCGGCTGATTCTTCCACCCAGAGCACCCGGCGGGGCAATAGTTAAAAACATCTTCTCCCTGATCAGGGATAGTTTTCCCGTAGATAGCCGAGGTCGAGGGAGAACCTTCCATGGCCGTCAGCTCGATAGCCGCCTTCTGGGCGGTCGCCGCGCTCCTGATCGTCGTTCCCGGCGCCGACTGGGCCTACGTCATCGGCACGGTCCTCGGCGGCCGCTCGGTCGTGCTGGCCGTGAGCGGCATCGCGGTCGGCTACGCCGGGATGACGATCATCGTGGCCGCGGGCGTCGGGGCCCTCGTCGCCAGGACGCCGGCGTCACTGACCGCGCTTACCGTGGCCGGCGGCTGCTACCTCATGTGGCTCGGGTCCAGGACGCTGATCCGGCCGGCGCCGCACGACGGCGCGGCGGGCCACGGCGCGGCCGCGCCCACTGACCGGGCCACGCTCGTCAAGGGCATCGGCGTCAGCGGCCTCAACCCCAAGGGCCTGCTGGTCTTCCTGGCGCTGCTGCCGCAGTTCGTCAGCCCGCGCGGGAGCTGGCCGCTGGCCGCGCAGCTGGGAATCCTCGGCCTGGTCTTCACGCTCAGCTGCGCGGTCTTCTACCTGAGCATGGGGTCGGTCATCCGCAGCATCCTCATCGCCAGGCCGGCCGTCGCGCGTGTGATCACGCGGGTGTCCGGGGCCGCGATGATCGTCATCGGCGCCCTGCTCCTGGCCGAGCGGCTACTGGCCTGAGGCGCTGACCGGCCGGGCGTTGGGCCGATCGCCGGGGTCGATGCCGAAGGCGATGATGCGCGTCGGCTGTATCCGGACGATGGTGTCCTCGAACTGCTCGCCGAGCGCCTTCCCCCCGGACGAGACCACCGACGCGCTCCCGCGTACCTCGATCATGCGTGGCTGCCACGGGGGCAGCACGTCGTCGATCACGATGCTGGCCCGGCCGGTCCGTTGCACGTCGCGGAGCTTCTTGGTCTGGCTCATCCGCAGCCCGCCCACGTCGATAGCGTCGTGCTCGGCGTTGTAACGGAACGAGGTCGGCACAACGTGCGGCTGCCCGTCAGGGCCCACGGTCGCGATCCGCCCCAGGCGCTGCCCGGCGAGGTACTCGATTTCCTTCTCGGTGAACGCGCTCATGCCCGGCAGCGTAGCCGCCCGGCCGGACGCGCCTGCCCAGCTTCGGGCAGCCAGTCTGAGCCCGGGTCAGGCCGCGGGCGCGTTGTTCAGCAGGGCCTCGTTCGGGTGCTCGGGAAGCTCGGTGAGCGGCTGGGACACCTCCGAGACCGTCGGTCCCAGGCGGGACGCGGGCCCGGCCAGCGCGTCGAGGTCGAAGCCGTAGAGGCCCGCAGCGTTCCCGGCCAGCACCTGGCGAAGGTCGCCCTCGGGCCAGTCGTGGAAGACCTGGCGCAGCGACAGGGTCGTGTAGGGATAGGTCCCCTCGTCGTGCGGGTAGTCGCTGCCCCACATGATCTTGTCGATCCCGAGCTTCTCGCGCGCGGCGACCGCGTCGGCGATCCTCGGGAAGCTGATTCCGAGCCAGACGTTCTGCTGGAAGTACTCGGTGGCCGACCTCGGCAGGATGTGCTCCGGCTTGAACCGCAGCTCCCCCACCGCGCCGCGATCGCGGACCGAGGCCAGGATGCCGTCGAGCTGCTTCAGCAGGGGCGGCAGCCACGCGCAGCCCTGCTCGGTCATCACGAACTTCAGCCGGCCGAACCGCTCGAACACCCCGGACAGCATCAGGAACAGCAGCGGGCGCCGGGAGTACGAGGCGAGCTCGGCCAGCATGATCAGCGCCGATGAGGGTTCCGGCGCGTACGCGGGCGCCCCGGTCCCGCCGTGGCAGTTGACCGGCACCTCCAGGTCCTCGCAGACGGCCCACAGGCGGTCGTAATCCGGGTGGTTGAGGGGCTTGATCCAGTCCACGTCCGGCGGGATCGTCGGCAGCAGCACCCCGCCGCGCAGGTTGTGCTCCTTGATCCACTTAACGTCCTCGATCGCGTCGTCGACATCGTTGAGGAAGATCTGCCCGATGCCCGCCCGCCGCTCCGGGAACCGGCCGCAGAAGTCCTCGAGCCACCGGTTGTGAGCCTGGATGCCGGCCCGCCGCCGCTCGTACTGGTCCGGCCTGGGCGGGCGGGCGAACAGCACGAAGCTCGGGAAGAACGGCGGGACCGTGTTCGGGAAGATCACCTCGCCGACGACGCCGTCCCGGTCCTGCTGCGAGTTCCGCATGTCGTCGTCCCAGTTGCGGAGCCTGCGCTCGTCGCCGAGGTCGCGGAACGGGTTCTTGTACCGGCTGCGCCAGGCGTCGAACTCCTCGCGGAAGGCGGGGTCCAGGAACTCCCGGTACTGGGCGTGGCTCCCGCCGGCATGCGTATCCGACGAGATGAGGATGTAACGATCAAGGTCGCTCTGCTGCGTCACGAGCGGGTCCCCTTCCTCAGCTTGGATCTTTATTCGTAACGCCACCGGCGCGCCTAGTCGCGCGGAAGGCCGAGCACGCGCTCGCCGATAACGTTCAGCTGGATCTCCGCGGTGCCGCCGCCGATGAGCACCGGCGGGCACGACAGGTACGCGTGGGCGGCCGCG
>Ga0070698_100010174_pt1 | contig 10049 bp, 10 predicted proteins | sample KBSK1502metaG_FD_65477 | JGI IMG/M metagenome (GOLD analysis project Ga0070698, IMG submission 65477) | Corn, switchgrass and miscanthus rhizosphere microbial communities from Kellogg Biological Station, Michigan, USA - KBS K1-50-2 metaG | ecosystem: Host-associated > Plants > Roots >... | reverse complement strand
GCCTCACATAGGCCAGGCACCGGCTCGCGTTCCCGATCCGGAAGTAGTTCACCCACCCCCGAAGGATCGGGTTGATCTCCGCGATCAGCCGACCCGCCGGTTGTGACTGATACCGTCGGAACACTTCCCTGAGCTTGCCCAGCAACGCCGTCCGTTGCGAAACCTTCGGCGTCACCTGCGCCCTCCAGACGCCCCGCAAAGAGCGGACGCGCCGAAAGTCGAAACCCAGGAATCCGAAGGTCTCTCCCTGGCGCAGGTCCACGAGCCGGCTCTTCTCCTCGTTCAGCCGCAGATCGAGCTTCGCGAGCTCCTCGCGGAGTCGCCGGTGCACAGCCCTCAGCAGCCCGTCATGCCGACGGTGCCAATCCACCAAGATCACCAAGTCGTCGTAGCGTGCGTAATCCACCCGCGTGTACGCCCCTTCCTGGGTCACCGTCGTGGCCCGCTCCAGCATCGCATCCACCTCGGTGAGATAGATGTTCGCCAGCAGCGGCGAGAGCACCCCGCCTTGGGGTACGCCCCGTTTCCCGGAGGCTTTGAGCATCAGCTTGAGCAGGTGCAGAATCTCGCCGTCCTGGACCCGACGGGCCACCGTCCCGAGCAGCAGATCTCAGAGGAAAAGCGACGACCCCGTGACCCACGGCGATGATGAACGTCCACGACAGGAGGAGCGACCAAAGCCCAGCCCTCGTGACGATGGCCCGCGTGTTGGGTGAAGAGCTACGTCCATAGGCGTGGCCGAGCGCGTACATTGCCGCCGCTTGAATCCCGAGGAACAAGACGGAGACGAAGACCACGTAGGGCAAGGGGGGGTGGTCACTCGTCCTGGTGCCGCCGAATGGATCCCACCACGTGTATGTCTGTCGCAGGAGCTGGCCGCGTGGGTCGAGCGTGGCTACTGAAACCGCTTGTCCACGACGATTGCTCAGACACCTTGTCGCTGGAGCAACAAAATGCCGAATGCGATGAGGGTCAGGGCCAGCAGCCGTCCAATGGTAAAGGGTTCCTTCAAGAACACGAATCCAACAAGCAGGACAACGCTCATCTGGGCTCCCGTGATCAGGGGAGATGACGACAGCTTGAAACCGCGAGCATAGGCCAGCAGTGCGAAGACGGTCGTACTCGCCGCTGCGATCCCGGCGAGCATCATCAGCGACAGCCCCTTGGTGGTGATCATCGTACCCGGGTGCCATACCCGCAGGATTGCAAAGACGATTGCGGTAAAGGGAAGCGCCACCCCAGAGATGATGAGTGCTCCTAAGGCGGGATTGATCGCACCCGATCCGAGCCTGATGAGAATGGCGTAGCTGGCGGACATCGTGCCCGCTGCTAGGGCGAAGAACAGCGGCGCTAGATCAGGCATGTGCACCCTACCTCTCTGAACCAATGGCAGCGAGCGGCGTGGCGAGGATGATCCCGCCCACTAAACTGATGAACGCTCGCCGGTCCATCATTGGATGATCTCGTCCGCTCGCACCAATACCGACTGCGGGATCGTCAGCCCGAGTGCCTTGGCGGTCTTCATGTTGATGACCAGCTCGAATTTCGTGGGTTGCTCGACGGGGAGATCACCGGGTTTAGCGCCTTTGAGGATCTTGTCGACGTGAAGAGCCGCGCGCTTCCATGTGTCATAGAGGTTTGGTCCATAGCTCATGAGCCCGCCAGCGTCCACAAATTGCCTTCTAGGGTACATTCCTGGCAGGCGCCGCTTGATCGCGAAGTCGGCGATCCTACGGAACTGCGCATCAGTCAACGGATCGCCGTCGCTGGTGAGAGCTTGGACCTTCGCTCGAACCAAGGCGTCGAACGCTTGGTCGAGCCCATTCGGATCGCGAATCTCGACTGTCACCAGCTGGAGCGCTGCGAGACTGGTCGTTGGGAAGAATACGGTCGGCGGGGTACCGGGATTATTAGCAGACCGAAGAAAGCCGATGCGGGTGGCACTCGGCGCGACCTCGCTCAGCAACTGGAGGAACTTCCCGCCGATGTCCGATCCTCCAGACGTGAGCGTCACACCCGTGATGTTCCCTCCTGGGCGCGCCAAGCTCTTGACAAACCCCTGGCCCACGGGGTCGCCCATCATGCAGACGATGGGGATGGTCTTAGTTACTCGATGGGCCGCCGCCGTCGCCGTAACGCCCGTCACTAGCAGCACGTCGACCGGCAGGCGCACGAGTTCCATCACCAACTCGTGTAGACGGCCGGGGTTTCCGCCGGCATCGCGTCGTTCGAGTAGGAAATCTCGACCTTCTGTATATCCGAGCTCGCGTAGTCCATCGAAGATGGCATCAGTGGATGCACGACCTGGTTGAGCGTCAAGCTCGGCGAGGGAAAGGCGACCGAGACGTACTAGCTTCCCCGCCTGCTGCGCCCCACCGGTCGGCGGCATGGCGAAGACGCTTCCTCCCACAATGGAGATGAACGCTCGCCGGTCCATTACTGGATGAGCTCGTCGGCTCGGACCAGGATCGATTGCGGAATGGTGATGCCCAAGGCCTTGGCCGTCTTGAGATTGATGACAAGCTCGAACTTGGTCGGTTGCTCGACGGGCAAATCAGACGGCTTCGCGCCGTTGAGGATCCTGGCAACCAGGGCAGCTGCGCGACGGGAAATCTCAACGGGGTCGGGGCCGTAGCCGATCAGTCCGCCAGCCTCGGCGAAGGAGCCGTAGCCGTATATTGCCGGCAATCGGTGTACGGCAGTGAGCTCGACAAGACGGCCGACATGGTTGGCGAAGATGGCATCACGAGAGACGATGAGCGCACCCGAACGGCCCCGGATTGCCGAGAGCACCGCCTTCTCGAAATCGTCAGGACCTTGTGCCGTCAGCGATTGCAGCGTGATACCTAGGGTCTTCGCCGCCGCCTCCGTCTGCTTCACCACTGCGGGCTGCGCGAGGTTTGCTGGATTCCACAGCAAGGCGACCCGAGATAGCCGAGGAATTAAGTCCACGAGCATCTGAAGCTGTTTCCCATATATCTCATGGGCAACGACCTGCGCCACGCCGGTCACATTTCCACCTGGTTTCGCAAGACTGGGAACGAGCCCCATGCCGATGGGATCGCCAACCTCGAACATCACGATTGGAACTACGCTCGTGGCTCGCTTGGCGGCAACGGCCGGCGGAGAGCCGTGCGCGACTATGACGTTCACGTCCAATCGAATGAGTTCGACGAGTACCGTCGATACGCGCTTCCAGTCGCCGTTGAGGTAGTAATACTCGACAGCTACAGTACGTCCTTCGATAAACCCTAATTCGCGCAACGCCTGCCCGAATGCTTCGACGCGGCTTCGAGCAGTTGACTCGGAGAGGCCCGTGATGAGACCAATCCGTGGCACCTTCCCCGCCTGCTGCGTCTCGGCGGCGAGCGGCGCGAGAGCGAGGCTGAGAATGAGAACGACCGCGAGCCCGATCAGCCGCATGGGCACCTCGGTGGAGATGGCTGGCGGGAGTCTAGCCGAACGCCGCGACGCGCACCAGCACGGCGCCGACAGCAGCGAGTAGGAGTTGACCTCGAGGGTCCAGGACGCCGCCAAGAAGTTCTTCGACCAGATGCGCGCAAAGGCCGCCAACGAGCCTCGGGATCCCTTGGACCAGAGGGCACATAAAAACGAGATCCAGCGTCGGCGTGATCCCGACGGCCGCTTTGCGGGTGCGCGCCGGAACGTCGAGGGCGTGCCCCGCTTACCGACCTTCCCGCTTCGCTGGGTCCTCGATGATCGCCGTCGGCGCCCGTATTTCGTGTTCTGGACGTCAGACGATGGCGATCTTCAGTACGGTCTCAAGATGGCGCCGACCGACCACGGGGACGCCGTGCTAGTGGCGCTCGAGAGCGGGGAGACCTACCGAATTCAGGTTGTGCGCCGCCCGCTGCCGAGAGGGAGTGGCATGGCCCTCTTCTATCGATGCCCCTGGTGCCGGAAGCCACGCCGGCATCTCTACCTTCTGAGCTTGAGCGGGGCCAAGCTCGTCGAATACCTTGGCCTGCGATGCCAGGTCTGTGCTGGGCTCCAGTTCCACTCGCGGGGGCGCTACATCACTCGCTTCGAGCGTGCCCTTTTCGCACCGTTCCTTGAGGGCCACCGCACCGTCGTGCCGTTCCCCAGACGCCCCTGGGACCCGCGGGCGGTGTCCGACCCTCGCCTAGTTGCCCAGGAACTGTTCCAGGTGGAGGAAGCACGGTGAGTTTGGTGCCAGTTTCGTAGCGGCGTCCCGTTTCAGTCACGCAGTCGTACAGGCAGGCGACGGGCGCCCCAGTGATGACAGATTTTCGAGAGAGTAATTTCGGATGAACACAATCCCCTGGGGTTGGAGCACTCGCGACATTTCCTGTAATGATTTGTCCAGGTTCGTCACATGGTGGATGGCATTCGACATAAAGATCAGCCCTGCCACGTTTGCCCCCAAGGGGATCGCTTCTGCGCGGCCCTCTCGATAGGTGATGCGCCGTGAACGGGTCTGGTGTGCTGCCTTCTGCGAGGGATCGACGCCGATGACGGAGACTCCCAAGTGTTCAGCGAAGGGGACAGTGAATCTTCCCGTGCCACAGCCCAGATCAAGCAACAAGGTGCTCCCTGCACATGGGAGCACCCGTTGCACAAGACGCACCCAACGCTCTGTATCGGCAGATGTCAGAGCACGCGAACGGTGATACCGCTCGGGGACGGCAGTTGAGTCGTATAGCATGACTCAGTCTCCCTGAAGCATAACGCGCACGATTACCTGCGACGGCGGATCGGTATATCCCCAATCTGAACGAAAACGACTGCAAGCCCCGATCCGCCGCATGGGCACCTCGGTGGGGATGGCTGGCGGGAGTGTAGTCGAACGCCAGAACAGGCACCAGCGCCCCGGCCGGGCCTTGCGTCTTCTTGCCGAAATTTTCAGGCCGATGCCGACGCCTCTGTGAGCCGCCTCAAAAGGGCATAGGCGATGTTGCACTGAGGAGGTCTGCGATGGGGCACGTGACGCGGGGCGAGCCAATGGACCTGCTGCTTGACCGTTCCGAGGAAACATTCGGGTACCCACACGCAGTGGAGTCCACGGAGAGCCGGGTTTTCGACGTCGCGATATTCGGGGTCACGCCCGCCGCCGCGGCAGCCGCCCGGCCCCTCCATCTCGCCCGTCTGCCAATTCGCGTTGGGCGCATCCCCGTCGCGGGGGAAGCTCAGCCGATGGACGGCAACGACATCCAGCTCTCGGATACCAAGCCGTTCAACGTTTCGCGGGACCATTTCGCAATCGAGCGCGGGCCTGATGGCGTTCAAGTGCGAGACCGTGGCAGCTACGTCGGTACCATCGTAAACGGGGTACCGATTGGCGGTTATCGTCACGTCGCCACCGTGCCACTTGCCGTCGGAGAGAACGAGGTCGTGGCTGGCGGCCCGAGGTCGCCCTTCCGGTTTCGCGTGGTCGTGTCGGTGCGGGAGTTAAGCTCCACCTGAGCCCGGAAGACATCCAGACGAGATAAAGCCGGGGCTTATCGAGACCAGCTCAGAAACAGTGGATGCCGCGGCATCCCGCTCGGCATCACGTCCCAGCACACCACCGAGGCCGCCCTCCCACCTTCAGCTCAAAGGGCTGCTGGCGGGCGATGCGCACAGCTTGGCGAATTCTGGGTCACAAGCTCTGCGCGACGCTGACAAGCGTTGCCTCGTTCGGAAAAATCCCTGCCGTCGGGAGGCCATTAGAGGCGCCCTCAACGTGCGCCCAACGAAAATCACCTGATTGACGTGCTAGGCTGCCGGAAGAAGATGCGACGCTTCGTCATCGCCTTCGAGCTGATGCTCTTGGTCCTCGGCATTGCCGTCGTGCCCGCGCACGCCCAGGTATTCATCGCGGCGAACGCTCGCCCGGAGTTCTGGATCGCTCCGCTCTTCGTCTCAGCGAGCGTAAAGAGCGAAGACGTTGCGAAACGGGCGAGCCCCGTGACGGTGACTGTGTCGTGGAGCGTTACGCCGCCGCCGAATCGCACGCCCGCCGAGATCGCGCAGGACCTCTATCTTCTCTGGCCGGGTGAGGTGGCCGGTACGGTCCATAGGGACGGAGCCGATGCGACGCTGGCTCAGCAGGTCGAGGGGCTCGGCTTCACGATCAAGGAGCACGGTGTCCTGCCTCTCTCGGCGCGCAACCGGTCAGGAATGGGGACGGGCGCGGGCGTCCGACTGCTCGGGGAGGCTCGCTTCGTGACATTTGCCAGGCGGGAGAGCTTGGCCCGGGGCGCGCGTGGCGCGACCTTCATTCGGATCCCCTGGAAGGCCGAGATGGCGAGCGTCGACTGGCTCGCGAGGCTGGAGTTACCGGTCAGAGACGTGATCGTGCCGCGGCAAGTGAGCTGGTTGGAAGAGATGTTCTGGGGCCGCCGCCACATCGTGACCGTCAGCTTCGGCGACGTCGGGTACGTGTCGCTCTACCCCCTGTACTTCGGAGCGCGCCTTCGGGTTGTGCCTCTAGCCCCGGACTTCTCTCTGCTGCTCGTCAATTTCGCCGATTCGAGTCACTTGAGAGTGGACGAGGTCGCGCCCGTGTCGGCACGGCGGCGACCCAGTGAGACGCGAGAGAACACCGAGACGTTCTCACTCCCGATCCTGGCGTCCGACGGTATCACGCCGCAGCTCCTGAAGGTGCAGTTCACCTACTTCCGCGGGAAGCTGCCCTGGCGACCCATCCTTTTCTCGGCGCTCTTGCTTGGGCTCGGTAATCTCACGGGCCCGCTCGTCGTCGCGGTCATGCGTCGACTGGCGCGGCTGCTCCGGGCGCGTATCCACGTGGGGCGCGGGGAAGGCGGGGGGCGGGCGCGGGGGACTGTCCCGCCTCCGGAGGCGCTTGAGCGGATCCGGCCAGGCGAGACGAACTATGAAGAGACGCTCCGGCTCTGCGGCGGCGATCCTGAAGAGGAGCAACGGCTGCCGTCTGGTGAGATCAGGGCCGTCATTTATCGGGGCCAACGGGTCGTGCCGCGCCGTCAGCGCTCGTTCGGGTGGGTCTCGACCGTCAGCCATTGGGACGTCGAGCAGCACGAGGTCCAGATCGACTTCGAGCGAGATCGGGTTCGCGATATTCAAGCCCGGGTTCGCCGGGCCAGACTGGCCGAGCCCGCCGCCGGCTAGTCCACTCCGGGTGGACCAAGCTCAGGAAGGCTAGCGTCCGGGGTCAAGTCCCAAAGGTGCTGCATAACCAGAGGGGTCGCGAAATCGTTTCCGGGCCGTTCCCGCTGCGTGCATGTGCAGTGCGGGCGAGCGTTCGCCTTATTACCCAGGCTGGGGCTGTTGGTCGATCGTTAGCGGCAACGTGAAGGTAAAGGTCGAGCACTCCCGATTTGACTCTTCACCCATATCCGACCGCCGTGGAGTTCGATGGACTTCCGGCACAAGGTGAGCCCCAGTCCGGTCCCCGCCGCTTTCTTCTCCGCCGTCCCCACCTGACGGAACTCCTCGAACACCGCCTCCTGATCCTCCGGCGCGATGCCGACCCCCGTGTCGCTCACTGAGACCTCCACGGATTCGTCTCGAGGCACTGCCGCGACCTCGTCTCCCGGATCTCCCTGGTTTGGGCTGCTTATCTTTTGTTCCGGACGGGACTTCGATTCTTCGCCCTGTTGCGGAGTAGCGTCGAACTCTTCCTAGTGATCAATGTCGTGACGGGTATTCCGTTCACTGCGGCGCTCATGAGCTGGTCGATCTGGTACAGCGTGCGGAGCTTCCGACGAAGCAAGGAGTGGGGTCCATTCCTCACTGATCGCTGACCTGACATCATTCGGGCAGCGAGATGCGGAGCGTGTGGAGGGCGCGGTCGTACGAGGGCATCGAGCACCCAGCGAAGCCGACCGCAGCACGCAGAAGTTGGCCACGTTGGTCGAGCATGGCGGGAAGCGACTCGGGCGACAGCGTTACGTCAACGTCTCCTGTTCCATCAGCTACATTTCCTCGGTAGCAGGCTTGGCCTCATAATGCCGTCGACGTGGGGATAATGTGGTGGGCTATCGGACGAGGGTAACGAGCATCGCCATCGTCGGCCTGCTCCTGCTCGCGTCGGAGGCGGCGCCCCAGCCGCCGACCATACCGGAGCCGCCGCTGGTCATCGAAGGCCGGGTCCTTTGGATTGACTTTGGCGGCCAGACGCTGGCGCTGGCACCGGCCAACAACACCCCGGCCATCACGATCGACCTTCACCGCCTTCGTCAGAGCGACTACCAGGGGTTCCGTGGGAACGAGTACGTGCGGGTCGTCGGCTTCATTCTGCGGCCGAGCCGTCGGATCCAGGCATTCGAGATCTACCTGGTGAGTCCGTGGTATCCGACGGAACCGCAGAGCCCTTGAAGCGAATCCTATCGCCGACGAACGCGGCGCATGACACCGCAGTATCGCAGGGAACGGCCCGGCGAATCCGAGGGCTGCCCGGAGGAGTCGGCCGCGTTGGTCGAGCACCCAGGGGCGCTACATGGGTGACGGCGGTCCGTCAACGATCGCCGACTGCCGCGTCGCAAATCGGCGCGTCGAACCCTGAACAGTCGAGAGCTAACTGCCGAAAGTCTTCTTGAAGAACTCTCCCATCGTGTTACCGCTGAACTTGGCGCCTTCGACGATCGTGTGGCCGATGCCCGTGAACATCTCCTTGAAGCCTGGGCCGACTTTGCCCTGCCCAATCTGCTTGGCGCCCTGATCGACTTGCTTGGTCGCCTGATCCACTTTCGTCTTGTCGGCGGCGCCGACCGTGCCCCAAGACAGAGCCACGACCACGAGGCATGCGGGCGGGATCCATGACCAGCGAGATCTCCGAGGCATGACGCACCTCCTTCAGTGCAGTTGGCTCACGTCTCCACACCACCACCACCGGAACCAGGGGCAGTTCGGCGTCACCAAGCAGGCCGCCTCCAAAGGCGATGAGAAGCAGCCGACCAAGGCGAGGCCGAACGTCGCATCGGAGACTTCGCGACTGGATTATTCGATCACCTGGTCCGCCCGGCCCAACACGGACGGCGGGATCGTGAGGCCGAGCGCCTTGGCGGTCTTCATGTTGATGACGAACTCGAACTTCGTCGGTTGCTCCACCGGAAGGTCGGCAGGGCTTGGCGCCCTTCAGGATCTTGTCCACGAAGTATGCGGCCCGCTGCGCCGCATCGGGCAGGTTCGCGCCGTACGACATGAGGCAGCCCGCCTCCGGAAACTCCCGCGTCCAGCCCGAGGTCGCCATTCGATGTTTTGCCGCCAATTGTGCAATCCGTGCTCGACTGGCAAACAGCACAGTGCTCGGCAGGACAACAATTGCGGCCACGCGTTCTCGGGCGATCGCCGCAAACGCGCGGTCGAGTTCGCCGCTGCTGCGCGCTTCCGCAACCTGAAGCTGCACGCCCAACGCCCGCGCGGCAACTTCGGTTCCCTTCAACTCGACCGAGATGCCTGGCTGGCTGGGGTCGCTAAGGACGGCGACACGCCCAACAGTTGGGGCGAACTCCTGGAGAAGTTGCAAGCGCTTCCCCCCGATCTCCGGCGTCGGCACCCCCAACCCGGTGATGTTGCCGCCAGGCCGCGCGAGGCTGGCAACAAGCCCATAGGCAACTGGGTCGCTCACGAATCCCATGACAATGGGAATCGTCCTGGTCGCCTTCTGCGCCGCCTCCACGCCCGGCAGCGTTGCCGCGACGATGATGTCGACCTCGAGCTTCACCAGTTCAGCGGCCAAGTCGGGGAATCGTTCGAGCTTCCCGCGAGCCCAGCGCCATTCGATGCTGATGTTTTGACCCTCGACGTACCCCAGCTCGCGTAGCCCTTGGCGGAGAGCCAAGATGGGAGGCGCAGGCGAATCATTCGGTGATTGACCGCCCAGCACACCCACCCGCGGAATCTTTCTCGTCTGCTGGGCCTCGATGGCGAATGGCGCAGCGAAGAGGCCGACAATGAGAACGACCGCGAGCCCGATCACCCGCATGGGCACCTCGGTGGAGGATGGCTGGCGGGGAGTCTAGCCGAACGCCACGACGCGCACCAGCACCGGACGAGCACGCACTACTGGATCACCTCATCCGCCCGCTGCACCAGCGATTGCGGGA
>Ga0070698_100010173_pt1 | contig 10049 bp, 11 predicted proteins | sample KBSK1502metaG_FD_65477 | JGI IMG/M metagenome (GOLD analysis project Ga0070698, IMG submission 65477) | Corn, switchgrass and miscanthus rhizosphere microbial communities from Kellogg Biological Station, Michigan, USA - KBS K1-50-2 metaG | ecosystem: Host-associated > Plants > Roots >... | reverse complement strand
CCGTCGCCTCGCCGCCGACGTGGCCGCGCTCGAAGAGCATCACTTTCACGCCGGCCTTCGCCAGCTGGAAGGCGATCGAAGTGCCGATCGCACCCGCGCCGATGACGATGACGTCAGGGCTCATTGGCCCGATGTTAACCCGAGCTCGACGGTGGGCCGGTTCAGTCGATCAGGCGGCGCAGCCGCAGGTCTTCGCTGGCCCGCGCTTCCTGATAGAGCGCGCAGGTGGCCATCTTGCCCAGGCATGGCGGCGACGGCCACTTCACGACGCCGTAGAACTTGTGGACCTTCTGGTCGACGTGGCAGTCCGCCTGGAAGACCTTGAACAAGGCGGTCCGCTTACGCAGGATTTGCTCGAGATAGGGACAGTGCATAACAGGGAAAAGTGATACTACAAGGCTAACACGAGGCTGGCTTCGTGCGCCCTGGAGTCGCCCTCTTCATGGCGAGTAACGCAGCGTCCACAAGCTTCCAGCCCACTGCCACCGACCCGTTACACTCAGCCGGAGCGCATGTTCGGATCGGGATCTCAAACGTAATGCCTATACGGGAGACTGGCTTCTGGCGATCCCCGAGCATGCTGTCCTGGTGGCGACGCCGCCGACCAACGATTGCGCAACCTGGGGGGAAACAGCGACGGTTGGTCTTTGTCCTCGGCGGCGGCGGCAGCCGAGGCGCCTGCAGCGTGGGCGTCCTCAAGGCGCTGCTCGAGGCGGGCATCAAGCCGGACGGCCTGGTGGGTTGCAGCTCTGGGGCCTTCAACGCGGTCGCGCTGGCCGCCAAGCCTGACCTGGAAACGATCGAGCAGCTCGCGCAGGTCTGGCGGTCGATCCGCAACCGCGACCTCTTCGACCGCAACCCACTCCGGATGGCCTACCGGTATGTTCGCACCCGCAACAGCGTCTTCGACAGCCGCTACCTGCGAACCCTGGCCGCGATGAACCTGCCCGCGACCTTCGAACAGCTCGCGCTGCCCTGCGCCGTGATCGCGACCAACCTGACCCGGGCCCGCAAGGAGATCTTCACCACCGGCAGCGTGCCGGATGCGGTGGCCGCCTCCGCCGCCATCCCCGGCCTCTTCAATCCCTACCGGATTGGCGATGAAGAGTTCGTCGATGGGGCCGTGGCCGAGAACGTGGGCCTCCCTGAAGCGATTCAGCTCGGTGCCACCCACATCATCGCGATCGATAACAGCACGTCCAATCCGCGCCGGCCACCGAACCACACGCTGACCGGCATCCTGTCGCAGAGCATTCAGATCATGCTCGGGCAGCGAATGCTGGAGGAGTACCAGCGCTATTCGGATCTGGCCGAGATCTGCCTGCTGATCCCCAACGTCGAGTTCGGCACAGCCGGGACCGACTTCAGCCAGGTGGATCGCCTGATCGACGAGGCGTATGCCCGTACCCGCGGGTTCCTCGAGGCCGGCGGCCTCGACCGTCGTGGCCGGCTCGAGCCGGGTATCCACTGCATGCTGCCGCTCCGGCACCCGTCCGTCATCAGCCTGGCGCAGTGACGGCCGCCGCTTCAAAGCCAGGCCGCCGATGGCGGTGGGCTCAATGGATCTGGCCGCTTGGACTTCTGGTGATCGCCTGGCTGATCACGCCGCTTCGGGCTGGCGCCACCTATCCGGGGATGCCCTGCACCGCCCAGGCTGACACCGTGTTCGGGCTGGCGTCGTACACGATCCTGTTCATCCCGACGGCCGTCATCCTGCTCGTGCTCAGCCGGCGCCTGATTCCCGCCGCCGCCCGCCGCGGTCTTCGCGCCTGGGTGGCGGGTCTTTCCGTCATCGCGCTCGCGATCGCGATCGTGTTCCTCGCGTTCGCCGGGGTGTCCGCGGACCGTCGGCCGCTGCGGGCCAGCGAGCAGGCGATCAACTGTCCCTCGCTCGGCGGTGGATTGCGGGCGCTGCATTGCTGGCGGAGTGGGAGCACGATCGAGATGAACGCCTATGGCCAGCGGCCACTCGCCGTCGCGGGCGTCGAGTCGATGGCGAGGACGCTGGCGGCGACCAAACAAGATGCCACGCTCTATGAGGCTTTCGTCCTCGACACGGCCGATGCGGGCGTGGCGAACTACTCAAACGCGCGCTTGTTCATCCTCCAGCGGCCCGGCCTGACCGACTTCGCCGACCTGTGCCTCGACGAGCACCAGGCCAAGCTGCGCGAGGTGCAGGCGCATCGCGTGGGCTTCTACCGCTACAGCGCGCGGCAAGCACCACCCGTGGACGCCTTCTTCTTGCAGGACATGGCGAGCGGGTCCGAGCTCGGCTACGAGGTGATCGACTTCCTGCACGACCAGGTGACCGTCCCCTACGTGCGGCCGAGCGACCTCCAGCCCGCCGAGTCAGACTATCTCGATCGCGTGACGCGGTCGATGGCCACGTTGAACCAGGACCTGGACCGTGAGACCCAGTCACCCTCGCCGCCGGGCGCGCTGGCCGCCATGCGCCAGGACTTTCAGCGGATCACGGCGGAACTGGCGAGCTCAACCCCACCGCGACTCGTGCTGTATCGCGATACGCGGGTACAGCGATTCCTGCAGAACTACGACCTGATCCTCACGGCGGAAGAAAGCGCCGCCCAGGGCAACAGCGGCCAGGCGATCCATTCCACCGCCTACCAGGACCACCGCCGTTACTACTATCAGGAGGCGCGGGTCGCCCGGCTGATCGGATACCTCTACCTGCAGCAACCCGGCCAGGACTTTTCGGATGACGAACTATCCACCGTCAACTGGGCGGTCTTTTAAGCCGCGAGCGTCATGGCGGGCGCCCGCACCTCGGAGCGCAAGATCGCCTTCATGGTGTCGATCCAGCGGGAATCGCCCTGGTCCGCGCGCCAGAGCCAGTACTCGCTGCCCCAGAACAGGACAGTGCTGAAGCCCGCGTCCTTCAGGTTCAGGAACAGACTGCGGATCGCCTGCGGGCTGGTGCTCTTCGGGTCGGCGTCGCTATTCGGCCCCGACTCCCAGGGTTCGGCCTGCGCCTCCGTGATCCATGCCTGCTTCCCCTGCCGTCGCGCCAGGTCGCGGACGCGCGCCAGCCGATCCGGCCAGTCCCCGTCGGCGTGGCTCATGTGGTCCTGACCGAGGAAGCGATAGCCGATGGCAGTGTAGACGTCGAGACCGAGCACGTCGCCCTCGTCGAGGACCGACAGGCCGTCCCGCTCGGCGCTGTCGGCTTCGAATCCCAGCCATTGCCGAAGGTCGAATCCCTGGCGCGCCGAGGCCTGGTCGAAGAGGAGGTTGAAGTGACTGAAGGCGTTGACGATCAGCGGCCGGTGATGGCCGTCCAGCCGGCGCACGCTGGTGACCTCGTCGCGGAGAAACGCGGCATCGATCCATAACCGCTGCGGGCCAGCCCTGTTGAACGGCTCATTCTCGACCTGCCAGGCGATCAAGGCCGGGTTGTCTCGATAGCGGAGCACGGTGTCACCGACGAACGAGAGGGTCGCGTCACGGAGGCTGGCGTCCGAGGCGACATCCTGGCCTTGCACCAGGCCGGCGGCCGGTGTCGCCGAGGCCGGGATATAGAACTCCGGCCAGCCGAGTCCCTTCATGCCAACGGCGAGGACGACCGGCTGCCCGGCTCGCTGAGCCTCGCTCATCAACCAGTCGAGCTGGTCATAGCCCTCCTGGTCGATCTGGTCCCAGTAGGCACTGAGACGGATGACACGGAAATGTAAGGCCTCGAGCCGGGTGAATGCCCTCCGGTAATCCAGGCCCATCGAGGCGGCGCGATGCGGGTTGAAACTGATCCCGACCTGCACGGGTCCCACGACGCCGTGGGCCTTCGCCGTCGCCGGCATGAAGACGTGGAGCGGCGCCAGTGCCAGGAACGGCACCAGCAGCACGATGGCCAGCGCCAGCACCCGTCGTCGTTGCACCAGCGACTGGATCCTGGGAAGGGTCATGGCTGAGCCGGCCGGCGCATGCCAAAGCCGTTGCTGGTGTCACGGCCGCATGAGAGATTTCTTGCGCGTGGCTGCGGATGTAAAAACCTCGCGACAGTTCACGTAGCATTGGCCGGTGACGATCGCGCACGCCGAAGGCCTGGCGGCGAAGCTTCGGAGCGGCCGCATTTTGCTCGGTGGTCACCGCGGAAACGCGGATGAGTGCCCGGAGAACACGCTGGCGTCCTTCCGATCGGCTATCGAGCTGGGTGTCGACGTGATCGAGTGCGACGTCCATCTCTCCGACGATGGCGGCCTACCGGTCATCCACGATCACCTGCTCGATCGGACGACCGATGGCAGCGGGTTGGTGCGGGATTACACGATGGCCGAGCTGAAGCGGCTCGACGCCGGAAGCTGGAAGGATCCGCGCTTCAAAGGCGAGGCTATTCCGTCGCTCGACGAGGTGCTCGCGGTAGCAAAGGGACGGGTTGGCGTGGCGATCGAGATCAAGAACCTGCCCCTCCCCTACGCCGGTATCGAGCATGCCGTCGTCCGGGCTGTCAAGGATGCTGGGATGGTTCATGACGTTGTGGTCATCTCCTTCGACCACCGGTCTATCAAGCGCATCGGCGTGCTCGAGCCTGAGATCCTGACCGGAGTGCTCGAGGCGTCGCGGCCGGTCGACATCTTGCGGGTAATGGACGATGCGGGAGCCGATGTCTTCTGCCCGCATTGGGCATCGATCGAGCCGGAGACGGCAGCCGAGCTGCACGACGCCGGCAAGCTGATCGGGGTATGGACCGTCGATGACGTGTTCTCGCTCACCTGGTCGAGGGCGCTGCCTGCGAACGCGATCTACACCAACAAGCCGCGCGAAATCCGCCCGTAGGCTCGGCATTACCTTGGGATATACGCTGCGTCTGCCCTACCCGCCCGAGGCCCAGTTCATGCGACTGCATGCCGAGTCGATCGTGGCGAAGGCCTCCCAGATCGATAACAAGACGCTCGATTTCAGCGTCGAGAGCTTGAGATGGGTTGATGCGACGTTATTCGAGTTTCACGAAGACGGCGTTCAGGCTAATGACGTGGCTGAAACCCTTTTCCGGTTTGGCGCGTACATCGGTGAGGTCTTCATCCAAAACAATCCTGGCGCCCAATGGGTAAACGCACCCGAAAGCGGCCCATTCGCCGGTGGATGGCCTCTAGTCTCAATGGGTCCCGATGAGCTCGTGAATCCCATCGGCAAGGCCTTTAAGCGAGTCGAGATCGGCGTGGGCGAAGACCTTCTCTATTTCTACGACATCTTTACTAAGGGTCGCGCCGCTACTTAAAGGCGCTGAGCCCCGTAATTTCCTCACCGATGGCGAGCATGTGGATTTCGCTCGTCCCCTCGTAGGTCAGGACCGTCTCGAGGTTGTTCATGTGCCGCATCACGGGGTACTCGAGGCTGATGCCGTTGGCTCCCAGGATGGTGCGCGCCGCCCGCGCGATCTGCAGGGCCTCGCGTACGTTGTTCAACTTCGCCATCGAGATCTGGGTCGCCGTCGCGTTGCCCTGATCCTTCAACCGGCCCAGCTGCAGCGCGAGCAGCTGACCCTTGGTGATCTCGGTCAGCATGTTCACGAGCTTTTCCTGGGTCAACTGATAGCCGGCGATCGGTCGATCGAACTGTACTCGCGCCTTCGCATACTCGAGCGCGCTGCGATAGCAGGCGATCGCCGCACCCAGCACGCCCCAGACGATGCCGTAGCGGGCCTCGTTCAGGCACGACAGCGGCGCTTTGAGACCTTGGGCGCCCGGCAGCTCGTTGCGCGCCGGGACGCGCACATCATCGAGGATCAGCTCCGAAGTGACGGAGGCTCGCATCGAGAGCTTGTGATGGATCTGGCGCGCCTGGAAACCCTTCGTTCCCGTCTCTACAAGGAAGCCGCGAATGCCCTGCTCGGTCCGCGCCCACACGATGGCGAGGTGGGCGACGTTGCCGTTCGTGATCCAGCGCTTGGTGCCGTTGATCACCCAGTCGTCGCCGTCGCGGCGGGCCCGCGTCGCCATGCCGGCCGGGTTCGAGCCAAATTCTGGCTCGGTCAGGCCGAAACACCCGATCACCTCACCCCTGGCCATGAACGGCAGCCAGCGCTCCTTCTGTTCCTCGGAACCATAGCGATGGATCGGGAACATGCAGAGGGAGCCCTGCACCGAGACGAAGCTGCGTAGCCCGCTGTCGCCCCGCTCCAGCTCCTGGCAGGCGAGGCCGTACATCACGTTGCTCATCCCCGCCGCGCCATAGCCCTGCAAATGCATGCCGAAGACGCCAAGGCGGGCGAGCTCGGGCAGGATCTCCATCGGGAAGGTCGCCCGCTCGTAGTGGTCGGCAATGATGGGAAGGAATCGCTGGTCGACGAAGCGAGCCACCGTGGAGCGGACGAGTCGCTCCTCCTCGGTCAGCAGGTCGTCGGTGCGATAGAAATCCACCAGCTCCGGCAAGGCGAACCCATTTTAAGGTTGCGTAGTGCGCGCCACCTATCATGGGAATGGCGTGCATGGAAAACCCGCTTTCGCTTTGGCACTTCTACCTCCGAAACAAGCGCAAGGTACTTCCGGTCATCGGCATCCTCGCGCTGGCGATCCTGGGTGTCGTCGTCACGGACTCGCTGCTGGCGTCCGCCCGTGAGACGGCCTACGCCACCTTCGGCAGCTATCAGAAGCTGATCCTCGTCGCCCCGCGGGCGACCCGCGACCAGGACCTGGCGAATCCACTGCAGGATTCGCTCACCCGGCTGCACGAGGTGCAGCTCCAGGTGGATGCGCTCGACGGTCCCGGTGGCATTTCGTCGTATTACGACGCCGTCATCGCCCTCCCGGCTCAGGTCCGAGCGCAGCTTCCCGCCGTCCAGCAGCTGCAGGTCGACGCCGCCAACGCCCGCTATTACGCCGCCCGGCTGCGCGGCGACCTCGTTCCCCTCGGGGATCTGATCATTCGGGTCGAGCGGCTGCAATCGGAGGAGCAAGCCTTCGACCAGCTGGTCCGGACACTGACCCAGAATCCCAACGACCCGCGCCCGTTGATCACCTACCTGCAGCAGCATCAGACCTGGCTGCAGTCGGTCCTGCCCGACGCCGCGCAGCTCGGGCGGCTCCAATCGGCGGTGACCAATGCCTCGTCCGACGCCACTGGACTGCAGCAATCGTTGCAGGCCATGGGCCGCGACACCGCGACCCTTAATGCCGCCGGCCGGAGCGTCGCGGACATTCCAATCCCGCCGTCGCCGAGCGCGACGATCGACCAGTTCAAGGCCGCCCTCGACCGACTGAGCTCGAGCCTCGGGTCGATCCAGGCGCCCCAGGCGGGCCTCGACAAGCTGGTGGCCGACAGTTCCCGCATCCCCGGGACCGCTTTCGTCAAGCGGGATGCCTATTCGAACCTCGACATCAATCTGCTGGCCGGCAATGCTCAGTTCGACCTCTATGGGTTGGACCAACCCGGCATGGCGCAGCTCCTATCCCTTTACGACGACCGGGTCGTCGCCGGCCGCCTGCCGAAGCCGGACGCCAATGAGATCGCCATCTCCGAGGAGATCGCCCACTCGCGTCACGTCTGGGTTGGCGGACAAGTCGGTAACGCCATCGATGAGCTCGACCGTCTGCCCGACAACTTCACGGTGGTCGGCATCATCCGCGGCCCGACCCGCCTCGGCGTGATCCCGCTCGACTACATGACGCAGCACTACCTCTTCGAGCGCCGCTACCAGGGCCTGGTCGTGGTGCCGCAGCCCGGGCACGAGCAGGCCGTCCATGACCAGGTGCAGCGGCTGATCGGCGATAGCGCCTTCCGGATGTTCGACTGGCCGTACATCAAGGGCAAGATCGACAGCCTGATCGCGAACCTCGACACCATCAACCGCTTCCTGATCCTGCTGGTCACGATCGTCCTCGCGCTCGTGGTCGGGTTGCTCAACAACCTCTTCTTCCGCCAGCGCATGAACGAGTTCGGTCTGCTGGCCGCAGTCGGATACAGCCGGTGGGGCCTGATCATGCGGGTCGCATGGGAATCACTCGGCGTCACGCTGGCGGCCTGGATCGTCGGCGTCGGCCTCGGCGTGGCGACTCTCAGCTGGTTCAACGCGACCTTCATGGTGCCGCACGGCCTGCTGATGAACATCTTTGATTGGAATGTCCTCGCGTTGCATACCCTGCCAATCCCGCTGATGGTCTTTCTCTTCGGCATGGGAACGGTGGCCTGGCAATTGCTGCGCCTCGATCCGATTTCGATCATCGAGCGGAGGGACTGATGCTCAGCGCCCAGGACCTCGCGCTCGATTACCGGACCGGCGGCAGCGTCGCCCATGCCGTCGATACCGTGTCGCTCTCAGTCGAGCAGGGCAGCTTCGTCGGGCTGATCGGGCCCTCGGGGTCGGGAAAGAGCTCACTGATGTACTTGCTGTCCGGCCTGAAGCGTCCGACCCGGGGCACGGTGGCCTTCGAAGGCCAGGATTACCGCGACATCTCGACCCCAGGCCTGATACGCCTGCGCCGGCAGCGCTTCGGTTTCGTCTTCCAGCAGCACTTCCTGATCAACTACCTGAGCACGCTCGAAAACGTCATGGTGGGTGCCGTCAAGCGGAATCACGAGGCGGTGGCCTATGCCCAGGAGCTATTGCGGCGCGTCGGCTTGGGCGACAAACTGCGGCAGCGGCCCTACCAGCTATCCATCGGCGAGCGACAACGGGTGGCCGTAGCGCGCGCCCTGATCCACCGGCCGGCGGTGGTTTTCGCGGATGAGCCGACCGCTTCGCTCGACCAGGGAACCGGCCGGGATGTCATCAACCTGCTCGCCGACTACCGGATGCGTGGCGGCGGGAGCGTCGTGGTCGTCACCCACGATCCGGCCATGCTGACCGGAGCGGACCGGGTCCTGCAGATGCGGGACGGGCGCTTGAGCCCGGCTTAGGCCGGCGTTCCCGCCAGGCCGAGGGCGGCGGCGCTGGCCTTCATGGCGTCGATGACCACCTGGATGTGCTGGTCGAGCTCGACGCCGAGCTGTTCGGCCCCGGTGAAGATCTGCTCGCGGTGGACGCCGCGGGCGAAGGCTTTGTCCTTGAACTTCTTTTTGACCGACTGCACGTCGACGTCGGCGACGGCCTTGCTGGGCCGAACCAGGGCGACCGCCGCGACGAAGCCCACCAGCTCGTCCACGGCATAGAGCACCTTCTGCATCGGGGTGGTCCGGGGCGCGTTCGCGTAATCGGCGTGGGAGAGGACGCCGTACCAGATCTCCTCCGGCCAGCCGCGTTCTTTGAGGATCTCGGCGCCCTTGATGGCATGCTCGCCGACCTCCGGGTAGCGCTCGTAGTCGTAGTCGTGGAGGAGACCGACGACGCCCCAGGTTTCGGGGTCACCGGCGTACTTCGGAGCGTAGGCCCGCATCGCCGACTCGACCCCCAGGCCGTGCTTGATCAGCTGCGGGCTCTTGGTGAACTCGTTAAGGATGAGCCAGGCGTCTTCCCGACTGGTTGGCACGGTGGTCGAGTGTAACAGGGGCCGATCGCGGATGGGCACTTCGGGCTATTGACGGAACCAGGGGGACCACCTAGGCTCAAGAAAGGAGGTTTGGTTTACATGGTTCGGCATCTTCACCACTGGCTTGACATGGTGGAAGCGTTGCTGATCATCGGGATCCTGCTCGCGATTGCCTGGGTCACCTGGCTGGCGCTGACGCAGGCGTATTCCCCGGTCTTCAACCTCTTCAACAAGCTCTAGCGACGGCCAGGCTGGGCGGAGACCCCTACTTATAATCGTCGGCGGGGGTGTAGCTCAGTGGTAGAGCACCTGCCTTTTAAGCAGGGTGTCGAGAGTTCGATCCTCTCCGCCCCTAATCCAAATATGTAGGGATTCGGCTGAGGTGTCCCATTGGAGCTTCGGCTGATGTGTCTCACAGCTTCGGGTGATGTGTCCCAGCTGGTTCGGCTGATGTGTCTCACTTTCCCCCATGAGGGAAAAGAGCGTGACTGAACAGCGGTACGACGCAGTGCTTGGAGTGATTTCGGAGGGCCGGACGGTGATGGAGGTGGCCAGCCAATGGGGGGTCAGCCGCCGGACGCTGCACCGCTGGCTCGCTCGGTATGAGGCCGACGGGCTCGAGGGATTGCCGGA
>Ga0070698_100010172_pt1 | contig 10049 bp, 8 predicted proteins | sample KBSK1502metaG_FD_65477 | JGI IMG/M metagenome (GOLD analysis project Ga0070698, IMG submission 65477) | Corn, switchgrass and miscanthus rhizosphere microbial communities from Kellogg Biological Station, Michigan, USA - KBS K1-50-2 metaG | ecosystem: Host-associated > Plants > Roots >... | reverse complement strand
TTTAAAAAAATAAACTTACTTAAAAACGGGGACTAAGGAAAAAATTTCGATGAGCGGTCAGGTGAATCGGAATAGTGAAGAGTGAGCCATCTTGGGGATTTGAACCCCAGACCTGTTGTTTACGAAACAACCGCTCTGACCAACTGAGCTAAGATGGCGTAGTTCAAAAATTAATTGAAAGAAAAAAAGCTAAGAGATTAAAAGAGAAAAGCAGAAAAAGAGACAATTGAAAAACCTTCTTGTCTCTTTTTCTCTCCTTTATGCTCTTAGCTTAAAATGGTTTTACCGTCTTTACTCCCGGAGTAATGTTTGAGCTTTCAGGGTAAAGAACAGCTTTTACCATATTATTTAAAGTCAAAAATTTCTTTGCCGCTTTTTGTAAGTCTTCAACAGTGATCGCATTTACTCTTTGCTCATAATCCAATACATTTTCAGGATTGGTTTGATCAATAAATGCGTTTGACAATACTCCCAGCCAATAATCATTGCTTTGAAGATTCACATGATATTGTTTCTTCCAGGTTTCTTTTACCTTGTCAAGATCTTTCTGCTCTATGCCTTTTTCCTGTGCATCTTTTATCAGGTCGGTCAATGCTTTTTCAAGCTTTTCAACATTTTCAGGTCCGCAGGGAAGCTGGGCAGTTACGGTATAATGCACATAAGGTCTTTTAACAACTGTACCAAACATACCACCGCCATAAATGCCACTCATTTCTTCCCTTAATTTTTCAATGATCTTAATATTCATCACTTCCAGCAAAGCAGCAAGATTCATTTTTTCTTCGCGGCTGTATTCTGTTTCTCCTTCAAAAATAAAATTGATAATGCTCTGTGATTCTTTTCCTTTTTTCAGGTTTGCTTCAGTCGATCCTTTTAACATTCTTACGCCGTTGTCTTTGAATTTATTTTCTTTTGGTGAAGCGGGAAGAGAACCAATATATTTTTCTAATAATGGTTTTGCCTTTTCAGGATCGATATTACCTACAAATGTGTAGTGCATGCCATGCGCATTGCTAAATATCTGGTTGTAGATTGAGAAAGACTTATCAAGATTTATCTTATCATAATCTTCAGGTCCCGGCACAGGATCATCTGACCATGGGTTGTTATTAAAAATAACTTTATTCAACGTATCCTGGTACCATGCCTGCGGATCCTGCATATAAAATTGTGTGGAGGCTTTCTCTTTTGTGACAAATGATTTGAATAAGCCCTCATCTTTCCGGGGCTGTGTATAATATAAATACATCAGCTGAAGAAAAGTTTCGAAATCTTTCACACTGCTGCGGCCTTCAATGCCTTCTTCATGATTGTTGATATAAGGAGTAACAGAAACTGTTTTGCCTGCCATGAACTTTCTCAGGTCAGTTGGCGACATATCTTTCACACCCATTTGTCCAACGAGTACTGCAGCATATTGCGCATTTTCTTTATCTCCAATATCAAAACTGTGGAAACCGCCCCAGCGCCATGCATCCATTTGTATTTCGTCGTTCTTTAATGTGGTAGGTTTTATTGTGATAGTAACACCATTGCTTAAAGTAAAATCAGTTGTACCCAGCTTTTCATTTTTTGCTTCGGAAATAATTTTTCCTGGTACGGGTTCCTTATCAAGCAATGCAGAAGCAACGGCTTTTTCTTCATAAGCTTTTACAGATTTATTATTTGCAGCAACCAGCGCTTTCAAAAGCTCGGCGTTGTTTGGCAGTTTATCCTTCTGTTTGGCAGGGGCTTCTACCAATGTAAATGCATTTGCAGTAGAGGGCATTTGTTTTGCGATGGCATTTATTTCCTGTAACGTGATCGTTGGTAAAACCTGCTGTAAGAATTTATAACGATGCTCAACACCGGGAATTGGATTTCCCTGTAAAAAATTACTTACATATTGCTGAACGATGGCTCCTGATTCAGATTTGTCTTTTTCTTTAAAAGATTTTTCTGCTGCATTCATCAAGCTTGCTTTTGCCCTGTCAAGTTCTGTTTGTAAAAACCCAAATTGCCTTGCCCGGTTTGTTTCTTCGATCAATGCATCAATGGCATCCTGCATCGGCGCTTCGCCCAATACCGCAAAAGATGTAAAAGAATTATAGCCACGAATAAAAGGCTGAAAACCTGTGTTGGCAAAAACAAATGGTGGATTTGCTTTTTGTGTAAGCTCCGATAATCGCTGATTGATCAAAGAACTTACCAGGCCTTCCACTGTGCTTTCACGATAATCGGCCCATGTTTTTATTTTTTTTGCCGGCTTTACAAAATTGAAGACCTCCAAAAAAGTATTGGTGGCTTCATCATCGGTAACCACCATTGCGTCGGGTGCCGTTCTTTGTTTTATTGGGATAATGGCAGGTCTTGCAGTCGCATTAGCAGGATTGGTGAATTTAGAAAAATGGGCTTTGATCTTTTTCTCTGCATCAGCCGGATCAATATCACCAACAACGATCACAGCTACTAAGTTTGGCCTGTACCATGTCTTGTAAAAATTCTTTAGTGATTCCGGTTTGAAGGTTTTTAAGATTTCATCCTTTCCAATTGGCAATCTCTCCGCATATTTTGAACCGTTAAATAATCTTGGAAAATACTGGCGGCTCATTCTTTCAAAAGAACCTTTGCTTAATCGTGATTCTTCCAGCACCACGCCACGTTCTTTTTCAATTTCATTTTTGTCAAATAAATTATTGAAGGCCCAATCTTCTAATACCGTAAATCCTTTTTCAACAACCGTCGGATCATCGGTCGGTATGGGCAATATATAAACTGTCTCATCAAAACTTGTATAGGCATTCAGATCAGCGCCGAACTCTACTCCTGTTTTTTGTAAATAATCAACCAGTTCATTCTTTGGAAAATTCTTTGAGCCATTAAAACCCATATGCTCCATAAAGTGAGCCAGCCCGCGCTGATCATTATTTTCTAGAACCGAGCCTGCATTTACAGCAAGACGTAATTCTAATTTTTTTTCAGGCTTTACATTTTTACGGATATAATACGTAAGTCCATTGGCCAGCTTTCCAATCTTCACATTCGGATCAACAGGCAAAGGATCTTTCAAATTATATTGACCAAAAGAAATGACATAGAAAAAGGTAAATACAAGAAAGAATAATGGCTTAAGCTTTTGTTTCATGAGCTGATTTTTAGGGTGGTAAATATACACTGGCTCCTTTGTTAAGGAAAATAAAAAACTCCCTCGGCGGGAGTTGATTATGAGTGGTAATAATGTTTATTGATTCGGCTTTTCTTCTTTCTTCTCGTTGTATTTCTTTTCAGCTTCTTTTGCCTTTGCAAAATCAAGTACCACACCATTGATGCAGTAACGCAGGCCTGTAGGTTTAGGACCATCATCAAATACGTGACCAAGATGAGCTTTGCAGCGGCCACATTGAACCTCGGTCCTGCTCATGCCAAGTGTATTATCTTCTGTGTAAATAATACTTTCTTTACTGATCGGCTCATAAAAACTTGGCCAGCCACAACCGCTTTCAAACTTTGTGTCACTTCTAAACAAAGCATTGCCGCAAGCCGCACAGTAATAAGTACCAACTTCATTAAAGGCTTCATACTTGCTGCTCCAGGGTCTTTCTGTTCCTTTCAGGCGGGCTATGTTATAAACATCTGCCGGAAGAACTTTTTTCCATTCTTCTTCTTTCAAATTCACTTTGGATGTATCAGTATTCGAATAAACCGGGTTATTTTTTTTATTAATAGTGTCCATTTTTGCAATTTTTGTTTTTGTTGATTGGGAATAGCTGCATTGCTGGCAGGCAGCGGCAACGACCAGTAATACCAATAGTTGTTTCATTTTATTCAATTCTTATATGCAAATTTACGCTTAATAAGGTTGGCTGGTTTGTCATAAGGCAGACAATGCAGGAAGCCTTAACATTACTTTAAAGAGGGTCAGGTTGAGATTGAGGTTTAGGCTAAGAATAAAAACGACCGTTTGCTCAACCTTAGCCTCAATCTTAATCTTAGCCATAACATTTCGCTTTTGCCATCTTCGCATTATATTTGTCGTTCACACAGGTCAGAAAGTACACATGTTCAATTTAATTTTATTTGGCCCTCCGGGCAGCGGTAAAGGAACGCAATCAGACAGGCTGGTTGAAAAGTATGGACTTATCCATCTTTCCACCGGTAACCTGTTGCGTGAAGAGATTGCTAATAAAACCCCGCTTGGTAAAGAAGCAAAAAAATTCATCGATCATGGCCAGTTGGTTCCTGATGAAGTGGTGATCGGCATGGTAGATTCCTTTTTTGACAGACATAAAAATGTAAACGGTTTTTTGTTTGATGGTTTTCCCCGTACAGTGGCGCAGGCGCAGGCATTGGATAAATTATTGACCCTGAAAAAAACTGACATAGCAGTAGTGCTTGCACTTGATGTAACCGAAGAAGAACTGGTAAAAAGATTATTGAACAGGGGGAAGACCAGCGGCCGCAGTGATGATAACAGCGAGGATGTAATTAGAAAAAGATTTGCAGTATATACAAATGAAACATCGCCGGTAGCAGATTATTATAAAAAATCGAGGAAATTCAAAGCCATTCACGGCGAAGGCTCGGTAGATGAGATCAATGCAGCGCTCCGGCAAGCTATTGATAAAGCAATGGCAGTACACAAGGACTGAATTGATCCCGGAGTTCCGGGATTTTTTTATCTGGTTGTTTTAGCTAAACTTGCAGGGTTTAAGCATTCATATGAATTTCGAAAAAGAAAATTTTCTCCGCACAAAATTTATTTTTCTTTTACAGAAGTTAAAAAATGACACCACACCACTTTGGGGTAAAATGAATGTTCAACAGATGATCGAGCATTTTACAGATGTAATGATGGTGGCATCAGGCAAGATCAAACTGCCAACCGTAACTCCTGCAGATAAGCTTCCACGACTCCGGGAATTCATGTTTAGTGAAAAACCTTTTAAAGAAAATACCAAAAGCCCCGTGCTTCCAGAAGAACCGGCTCCTCTGAAAAAACATACAAAAGAAGCCGCTGTTGGAAAATTACAGGAAGAGCTGATCTGTTTTTTTGAAACCTTTGAAAAAGACCCCGGGTTAAAAACCAATAATCCTGTTTTTGGCGAGCTGGATTTTGATGCTAATATTCAATTGCTTTATAAACATGCTTTGCATCATCTGAAACAGTTTGGTATAGAAGTTCATTGATCAGCGCGGAATAAATTTTTTTTCCCAGCCGGTTCTCCAATCCAAAATATTTCGCTGCCCCTCTGCTTATAAAATTAAAATATCTTTAGTTCGTAATATTGTATTTACATGAGTAAACTTGAAAATTATGTAGCGGGAAAATGGGTGACCGGCGACGGTGACGGCCAGCAACTTTATGATGCAGTGACCGGTGAAGTGGTGGGGGCTGCTACCTCGAAGGGATTGGATTTTAGATCAATGACGGAGTATGCAAGAAAAGTTGGCAACAGTACCTTACGAAAAATGACTTTTCATGAAAGGGGAAGAATGCTGAAAGGACTTGCTCTTCATTTGCGCAAGCATCTTGATAAATTTTATGCTATCTCTTATAAAACCGGCGCCACCAAAGCTGATAGCTGGGTTGATATTGAAGGCGGCATTGGAAACCTTTTTGCCAATGCATCTTTACGGAGAAAATTTCCCGATGAAATTTTTTGCACCGATGGTGAAAGTCATAACCTGAGCAAGCAAAATACTTTTATGGGTACGCATATACTTGTACCCAAAGAAGGAGTGGCTATTCATATCAATGCTTTTAATTTTCCTGTTTGGGGTATGCTGGAGAAAGTTGCCGTGAATCTTTTGGCGGGTATGCCGGCAATCGTAAAACCTGCAACGATCACTTCTTATTTAACCGAAGCAGTAGTAAAAGAAATTATTGCAAGTAAAATTTTGCCCGAAGGAGCCTTACAACTTATATGTGGCAGCGCCGGTGATCTGTTGGATCATGTTACATCGCAGGATGTGATCACTTTTACGGGCAGCGCATCAACAGGATTAATGTTGAAAAGCAATCCACGAATCATGAATGAGAATGTGCCGTTTAATATGGAAGCGGATAGTTTGAATTGTATTGTGCTTGGACAAGATGTAACACCCGATAAACCGGAGTGGGACATTTTTGTAAAAGAAGTAAGAAAGGAAATGACATTAAAGGCCGGGCAACGTTGTACAGGCATTCGCAGAATTTTTGTTCCGGAGAATAAAATAGAAGGCCTTTGGAGAGCGATCTCAACTTCTCTTTCACAAACAATGATTGGCAATCCATTAAATGAAAAAGTGAGAATGGGAAGCCTTGCCGGTGAAAGTCAGCGAAAGGAAGTAAGAGAGCAGGTGCAGAAATTGCTTGCATCATCGCAGATAGTTTATGGTTCACTGGATAGTGTGGAAGTGGTAGATGCAGATCCGAAGAAAGGCGCATTTCTTTCTCCTATTTTATTAATGAATGATAAACCGCATACTGCAAAAGAAGTACATGAAGTGGAAGCATTCGGCCCGGTGAGTACAATTATGCCATATAAAAATTTGGAGGAGGCAATTGAATTGGGAAAACTGGGTAAAGGAAGTCTTTGCACAACAGTGGTAACTGCTGATTATAAAATTGCAAAACAATATGTGATCGGCGCGGCAACACATCATGGACGGATTTTAGTGTTGAATAATGAATGTGCTAAAGAAAGTACAGGTCACGGTTCCCCATTGCCATTATTAGTTCATGGTGGTCCTGGTCGTGCTGGCGGTGGCGAAGAAATGGGAGGTATTCGGGGAGTAAAACATTATATGCAGCGAGCAGCCTTGCAGGGTTCACCAACTACACTTACTGAAATTACAGGCGTTTACCAGCAACATGCAAAAGGAAAAGATCCGGGTAAAAATCCTTTTAAAAAATATTTTGAGGAGTTGCAGATCGGCGATCAGCTCATTACTGAAAAAAGAATAATAACCAGCGAAGACATTGATAAGTTTGCCGACCTGAGCGGGGATCATTTTTATGCGCATATTAAAACAACGGATTTTACCGGAACTATGTTTGAGCAACAAGTGGCCCATGGATATTTTATCATGAGTATAGCTGCTGGTTTGTTTGTTGATAGCTATGAAAAAAATCCGGTGCTATTAAATTATGGGATTGATGAACTTCGTTTTACCAAGCCGGTTTATCCCGGTGCTGAAATTCATATCCGTTTTACCTGTAAAGAAAAATTGCCAAGTGATAAAAGAGTGGTTGAAAACCCTGAAGGCCCGATAGCTATCGGGATTAAAAGAGGAGATGATATTGACAAAGGAATTGTGAAATGGCTGGTAGAATTTATTGATGAAACAAATGAGATAACAGGTGTAGCGACAATATTGACAATGGTTGCAAAAACCCCCTGTCCCCCTAAAGGGGAGACTTAGGATGAAAATTCTTTTTTTGAAGAAACTGAACTAAAAAGAAAGAAACTAACTTAGAATATATGAGCGGCTACGTAAAAACCGAAACACATAAAGGAATCACCTCCATTGAATTCTTTCATCCGCAAAGCAATTCATTACCGGGAAAAATATTGCATGACCTTGCTGTCGCTATTCAGCATGCGGGTCAGGATCCGGATACGATCGTTATCATTCTTCGTTCTGCCGGCGAAAAAGCGTTTTGTGCCGGCGCTTCATTTGATGAACTGATCGCAATAAAAAATGAAAAAGAAGGGTTAGCTTTTTTTAGCGGCTTTGCTCATGTAATTAATACAATGAGGTTGTGTCCAAAGTTTATTATTGGCCGTATTCATGGTAAATGTGTAGGAGGTGGTGTTGGTTTAGCAGCAGCGGTTGATTATGCTATCGCAAACGAAGCTGCCGAAGTAAGATTAAGTGAACTTGCCATTGGCATAGGGCCATTCGTTGTTGGTCCTGCTGTTGAAAGAAAGATCGGGACATCAGCATTCAGCCAATTATCTATTGATGCTGTTCATTGGAGAAATGCCGATTGGGCAAGAAGAAAAGGATTGTTTTCAGAATTACATAGCACCACAGACGAAATGGATGAATCGATTCAACGACTTGCTCATACTCTTTCTCATTCCAATCCGGATGCTATGGCTGAAATGAAAAAGATCTTTTGGAAAGGAACAGAGCACTGGGATCATTTATTAATTGATCGGGCAAAGATCAGCGGCCGGCTGATCTTGAGTGAGTTTACAAAAAATGCAATTGAAAAATTCAAGGCTAAGAGTTAAAAAGAGAGAAGGAGAAAAAAGAATGTTTGACAAATTTGATGAGATCAATTTTACGTTACTATGCGACAAGCTTGCAAAGAAGGATAAAGAACTGCGAAACATTATTAAACAATATGGCTACCCGCCAATGTGGACACGACCTGCTACTTTCCAAACTTTAGTCCTCTTCATACTTGAGCAACAGGTTTCCCTCGCATCTGCATATGCTGCTTTTAAAAAGCTGAAAGAGAGAATTGGATTTGTAACACCTTCAAAAATTCTTTCGTTAAGTGATGAAGAACTCCGCTCCTGTTATTTCAGCCGGCAAAAAATTGTTTACGCAAGAGAGCTTGCAAAAGCAATTCAATCAAAACAGCTCAGGCTTACTAAATTTTCCAATGCACATGAAGACGAGATACGCATTGAATTAAAAAAGATAAAGGGAATTGGCGATTGGACAGTGGATGTTTATCTGATGCATGCATTGCAGCGTTCGGATCTTTTTCCCCTGGGCGATATTGCCCTGGTAAATAGCCTGAAAGAAGTAAAACAATTGCATCCGCATACTACAAGGGAAAATATGCTGGCCATTGCCGAACCATGGCGACCATATCGTAGTGTTGCCTCGATGATCCTTTGGCATGCCTATATTCAGAAGAGAGGAATAAAATTGCAGGGATAGAGAACCGCGATTAATAGGATTAAAAAAAGATTAGGAGGAAATTTTCACATTTCCTCCTAATCCAATCAAATCATGTAAATCCTGGTTCTAAATATTCAATCCGCCGCAAACACTGATGGTTTGCCCTGTTATATAATTTCCCCAATCGCTTGCAAGGAATAAAGCGGTGTTGGCAATTTCTTCACCCGAAGCAAAACGGCCTAAAGGAATACCCGCTTTGTATTTCTCCGCTGCATCACCTTGTTTTAAATAACTGGTCATATCTGTTTCTACAAAACCAGGCGCAATTGCATTGCAACGAATATTGCGGCTGCCGAGTTCTTTCGCCACTGATTTCGTAAAACCAATGATGCCAGCTTTTGATGCTGCATAACTTGTTTGCCCGGCATTGCCCATTTCGCCGATGATGCTGCTCATGTTAATGATCACACCATTCTTCGCCTTCATCATTGGGCGGATCACTTGTTTGGTCATATAAAAAACACTATTCAGATTTACCTGTATCACATCGTTCCATTGGTCCGGCGTCATTCTTAATAACAAGTTATCTTTTGAGATACCAGCATTATTTACGCAGATATCCACCGTTCCAAATTCTTTCAACACATCATTTACAAAAATTTCACATTGTGCAAAATCACCGGCATTACTTTTATAAGCCTTTGCTTTTACACCCATGCCCTGCAGCTTTGTTTCCAATGCCGTGGCTTTTTCAGCGCTGCTATCACTAACATAAGTAAAAGCAACATTTGCTCCATGCTCTGCAAACTTTGCCGCAATAGCTTCGCCGATACCGCGGGCAGCTCCCGTTACTATGGCAACTTTTCCTTCGAGTAGTTTCATTTTATTTTTTTTGTGATCAGCAAATGTAAATCTATCGGGCTTTTGTTGCGCTCCGTTCATCTTTCTATACGCTATTCAGCAATAAGATCTCTTCAATTAAAGTCCTTTCATTGGATAATCGCGGCACTTTATGTTGTCCACCCAATTTATTCTTACTACGCAACCATGCTGTGAAAGTTCCCTTCTTTATGGAATGCACAACCGGCATGCGTAACGCAATGTTTTTATATCTTTTTGCTTCGTAATCGCTGTTAACCGTTTTTAATGCGCTGTCCAGCTCTTTTATAAACTCATCAAGACTCGGCGCTTCTTTTTCAAACTCAATCAGCCATTCATGAGCGCCG
>Ga0070698_100010170_pt1 | contig 10051 bp, 5 predicted proteins | sample KBSK1502metaG_FD_65477 | JGI IMG/M metagenome (GOLD analysis project Ga0070698, IMG submission 65477) | Corn, switchgrass and miscanthus rhizosphere microbial communities from Kellogg Biological Station, Michigan, USA - KBS K1-50-2 metaG | ecosystem: Host-associated > Plants > Roots >... | reverse complement strand
GATCGTCCCCGCCCTCGAGTGGCTCGAAGGGCTCGCCTGGACCACTGCGATCCGCGAGTCCGTCTGGGGCTACCCGATGATCGAGACGGCGCACGTCGCCAGCATCGTCGCCTTCGCCGGTCTCGTGATCATGATGGATCTGCGCCTCATCGGCCTGGCGTTCACGCACGCGCCGCTGGCGCAGATCCAGAGGCGGCTGTTTCCGTGGCAGATCGCCGGGCTCGTCCCGAGCACGGCCACCGGAGTTCTCCTCTGCTGCATTGATCCGATGCGCTACTACGGGAACGTGTTCTTTCGCGTCAAGCTTGCGCTGCTCGCGCTGGCGGGGCTCAACGCGCTGGTGTTTCACCTCAAGACCTACCGGAGGGCCGAGCGGTGGGACGAGGATCCGCAGGCCACGGCGACGGCGCGCTTGGCCGGCGTCGTCTCGCTGCTGCTCTGGTCCGCGACCATCGTCTCGGGGCGGCTCATCGCCTATAACTGGTTCGCCTGAAGGGGCCGATTGTTTCTGCCGTTCTTCGAATGGTGCGACGGCCTGGCGATGAGCCAGGCATACCGCGAATCGTTGTATCTGTTCGCGCTGACGCAGTCTCTGCACCTCGTCGCCGTCACGGCGTTCGTCGGCGCGATCCTGATCGGGGACCTGCACCTGCTCGGGTGGGGTCCCGTCGGCCAGTCGCGCGCGCGAATCGCGCGGAGCGCGCAGAGTGTCCTACTCTGGGCGGGACTGGTCGTGTTGGCGACGGGCATCCCGCAGTTCACGACGCATGCGCTGACCTACCAGAGGTCTCCAATCTTCACCTTCAAGATGTGCCTCCTCGCGGCGGCGCTGGCGTTCACGGCAACGCTGCGCCAGTGGGTGGCGGTGGCCGACGAGGGACGCCTGCCGTCGTGGGTCCCGAGGGCAGTCGGCGCCGTTTCGCTCGCGCTCTGGATGGGTGTGACCATCAGCGGCCGGCTGATCACCTTCTACGGCTGATCGCCCGTCAAACCTCAGTTCTCCGGCGGCGGCGGGTCTTTCACTTCCATCTCTTCGCCGACGGGGTCTCCGCTGAACATTCGCGCTTCCGTGAAGAACCCTGACGCGTTGAGGACGATCGTCACGAACTCCTTACTTGTGTTCAGCCAGTACCAGCCGTGAAGGCCGGGGTAAGGCGCGCGATAGGTGCCCTGGCCGCTGCTCGCCGGTCCTCTCATGTACGTCTCGGATGCAGAGATCGGCTTGCCGTCTGGTACGGTGTGGAAGTCCACATCAATCCGCGCCGTGGCTTTCCAGTTGAACACCATCATTGCTCCCGTCTTCAGACGGAACTTGTACTCGACAAACTGGCCCGGCATGATTCCGAGCTCGATGGCGTCGACCTTGTACGTCGTGGCGGACGGGGTCAGCGGACCGCCGGGCTTTGGCGCGATCGGCGGGCCTCCTGGCTGCCCGCCCACCGGGTTCAATGGTTGCTGGGTCGGGGTCGGGGTCGGGGCCTTGGTCTGGGTCGGGGTTTTGGTCTGGGTCGGGGTCTTGGTCTGGGCCAGACCCGTGACCACGAGACCGAGCGGGTCGAATCCAGTGGCCGCGAGTACTGAAACCGTGATGATCGGCGCGATCGCGGTGGCCCAGGCCAGGGCCGCCGCGGCGCACGCCTGCGCCAACGGGTGCCACGTGCGCAGTGCGGCCTTTGGAACGGAGGTGCGGCCCGGGGCGGACACGGTTCTAGTGACGCTTGTATTCTGTGTCATGGCTGCTGGGTACCTCACTGACTGATGGCCCACAACGGATGAAGCCGTCGGAGAACGCTCAAGGTCGGCCGTGCTCGAAGGCCTCATGCCACGTCCGCCCGACGATCGCGATATTCTCATAAGCGCATTATACGGGTCGCGCGCCGGTGATCATTGTGCGCCGATCTACGCCGCGGGTCAGCGTCACCGCCGCGTCGCCAACGGTGGCGCCGGCGGCAGTCGGTGACGCGTACGGCTCGTTTGCCACCGGCCCTCTCCGGCACCCCGGTGGCCTCCGGGACCAGTATTCTCGCCCTCGTGAATCAGCAGCTGGTGGCAGTGATCAAACGGGCTGTTCAAGGCACCGCCGGCGACAAACACCGCCGAGACTGTCTGGCTCGCGACAGAGATGGCTGAAGCGCGCGCGAATCTCCTCGCGCTTTTCGCGGAACTGGTTCGCCGAGTTCATCGGGCAGTGGCGGAACCAGGCCAGCCCTTCGACGATTCGGCACCGCGAGGGCTGGCGAAAAGGGTATGTTGTCCGCACGTCCGATGACCGGCGTGCAGCTCGCCTTGCTCTGGTTCCTGTTTGTCGTGCTGCCGGTCGTGGCGGCACTGGCCTGGTGGCTCAAGCGCCGCTACGCCGCCGCCGTCGTTCGCCTCCAGGCGACCAAACATCCCTCGGCCCGTTCACTGGATGACTGTGCGGACTGGACGAGTGCCGGCCTGCCCGGGCCAAATGCCTTCGCTCCTCCCTTGCAGGTCCACGTCCAGCCTGCCACCGACATCATCGTGCCGGCAGATACCGTCAATCGCCAGGCCGGCCCCGCGCGTCTGCGCCGCCGGGTGCTCCTCGTCCACGCCATCGGCGAGCTGGCGTACTGGTGCACGCTCATCCTCCTCATGGTCGTCGCGGTGCTCGGTCAGCTCCAGTTCGAGCTGCTTCGCAGGATGGCGCCGGTACTCCTTTCCTTCGTCGTGACACCTGTTGCGGTTGGCTGGGCCCTGCAGGCTGGACTGCCGCGACGGCTCATGAGCATCGCCGCCGCGATAACGGTGATCTACGCCGTCAGCCTCGTGTGGTCCGATGCGGAGGGTTGGCGATCTGAGGTCGGCTTCTCGCTCGGCTACGCAGCGATCACGCTGATGCTGTCGGCCTTCCTACGGCCGACCATCCGTGGTGCCGGCCTGCCGCTGGTTGCCGCCAGTCTCGCGGGATGGGCGGTGTTCAGCGTTCTGGCTGCCATCGCAATCGCGCTGGAAGGCCCCGACGATGGAGGCAGTGAATCGTTCATCGAAGTTGCCGTGGGCGTCAGCGAGCTCCTGCTGATGCTCGCCGTCGCCATCTGGTGCGGGTGGCGCGCGCTGATTGCGTTGTCCTCCAGGTACGCAGCGAAACGATTCAGCGATATTCAGCTGGCTCTCGCCACCTATTGGGTGGTACTGACGATGTTCGTGGTGACGTCACTCGTCTCGGAACCGGCGAAGTTCGAGACCCCGCCGATTCGGACGGAGTGGATCGTGTTGGCCGTCGTCATCACGTGGCTGCTCTGGCGATGGTTGCAGGCTGCGGCGCTGCATGCCGTCATCCGGACGGCCGATCCGTCGATTGGCCCGCTGCTGTTGCTGAGAGTGTTCAAACCGTCGGGTCGATCGCAGGCGTTCACGGACCGGTTCTTCGCCTACTGGCGGTTCGCCGCGCCGGTCTGGATGATCGCCGGACCCGATCTCGCCGGCGCCTACATGGAGCCGGATGAGTTCTTCAAGTACCTGCGAGGGCGCCTGCGTGAGCACTTCATCGCCGATCCGGGGGAGGTGGCGCCACGCGTCGCGATACTCGACCGCCTGCGCGACCCGGATGGTCGCTTTCGCGTGACGGAGGTGTATTGCACGGCGGACACGTGGCAGCCGACAGTGCTCGAGATGATGGCGCGGGCGAGCGTGATCCTGCTGGACCTGCGCGAATATGCGGGCACGCGACTGGGCACGCGCTACGAGCTCACCGAGGTGCTGCGGCGAGCACCGCTGCAAAAGGTACTGGTGCTGGTCGGGTCTGGCGATGACGTCACCGGGCTGCGCGCCGAGATCGAGTCCATCTGGGGGGACGTCGGTCGCTCTCGTCTCGATTGCGCAGAATCCCTCGAGCTGACCGTCCTGCAGTTCACCAGGAGCAGCCATGCCGAAATGCGTGGACTGTTTCGCGCGGCCGTGCGGGCGGCCCAGAGTGTCATCCCGATCGGTGCCGGTGTGCCCCGAACGTCGGTCAGCCAGGTCTGAACTAGATAGCTTCGATGCGCTCGCCACCAGGGCCTCGATGGAATGATGAGGGCGTCCTGGTACCCCTGCTCGATCGGTTCGGCGATCGGCCGCCGCCGATCCGAGGCCTCGTCGAAGACGCCGCCCAAATCGAAGGGGCCGATGGGATTGTGCTGCGGGCGGTAGGACTTCGCGTGCTTAATACGTGTCTCTACGATCGCAGCCAACCCTGGCTCCGATAACGTCTCGACCTGCGCGGCGAGGAGACTGAATCGCTTCAGGCAACGCAAGAGCCGAGCGTCGCGACAATACCGCGGTCATGTTCGGCTCCTGAACCGCGAGTAAGTGCCTTTCGATTCGAAAGAAATAGCTGCGGCTGATGGGCGTCCACGACCGGGGTGAGCAAACGGCTTCGACTAAGATCTCGCCCGTGTCGATCTGGAGCCGAGGAAGCCTGTCAGTCCGTTCACCGTGGACCATGGCAGCAATTGGCCTCGCTGTCATGCTGCTCATTCCGCACACGCCGTTGTTGGTTGGCGCCGCCGCGCCGATCTGGGACGCCATCGACTTGTTTGCGCCCTACTACATGCTCGTGGGCGACTTCGCACGCAACGGCGAATTTCTGCTTTGGAACCCATTCACGCTCGGTGGCTCTCCCGACTATCTCGAGCCGCAACTCGGGTCGTTCTCGCCGCTCATCGTTTTATTTGGATTGCTTTTCGGTGGAACGCGGCTGGCGTTCGAGCTGTACTGGCTCGCCATCTGGCTGCTCGGCGGTTTCGGTGTACTCGCGCTGGCGCGGCACCTCGGCGCACCGCCGTGGGGCGCTTTTCTCGGCGCGGTCGCGTTCTCGTTCTCCGGCTTCTATACAGGCAACGCAGAACACACGGCGTTGCTGTATTCAATTTCGTTTCTGCCGTGGCTCGTGTGGCGGGTCGACATCGCGGTGTCAGCGCGAAGCTTCCGTCCTGCCGTGGAAGCGGGAGCGCTCATTGGCCTCTCGGGATTGGGTGGCTATCCGGCGCTGGTCTTCCTGAACGGCTGTTTCGCCTTCTTGTGGAGTGTTGGTCGCGTAGTCTGGCCCGATGAAGCACCGCGAGCCCAGGTAGCACACCAATCCAACCAATTCAAGCGTTTCGCCACCGTTCACGTCATCGTCGTCCTTGTCGGGGCGGCCGTAATGTCACCGACGTACGTCCCACTCTTTATCGAAGGACCCGACGTATCTGATCGCGCCGGTCCGATGAAACGCGACGATGCGGTCGCCAACAATGCCTTGCATCCTGCCGCCGTCGTCACTTTGTCCAGTCCGGTGCTCTCCCTGGCGAATCTGTACGAATACACCGACATATCGATGCGAAGCTTGTACGTCGGAGCTCTCATTCCGGCGTTTGCTGCATTCGCGCTCTTGAAGCGCCGCCGCTCGGCGTTCCGTTGGTGGCTCTTGGCCCTGGCGCTGCTGTTTCTTGCCTCCGCGATGGGTCGCGCGCTGCCATTGAGGGACTGGTTATATGACTGGGTTCCGCCGACCCGCTACTTCAGGCAAGCTGCGCTGTTCCGCTGCTACACGATTTTCGCGCTTACAGTGCTTGCCATTCTGGGCGTGCGCGATCTCACAACAACCATCGAGCAGGACTGGAAAGCCTGGCGACGGTTCGCCGTCACCGTCGTCTGCGTGGCCGCGGTAGCGCTCGCGACCTACACCAGCGTCGTACTGTCCCTTCGCGGGGCAACTCCACTACCCGTAGCCTCTCATTGGCATACGTACGGATCCTGGATCTTCCTCTGTGTCGTCGCGCTTGTGGGACTACGGGGCAACCGCGCCCGCTGGCGCGAAGTCGCTCCTGTGGCCTTCGTCGTGCTGGCGGCCGGTGACGCCTTGTCGACCTCGCGCCTCGTCCGCTCCACGATGTACAACGCGCAACCAGAAACGTGGCTCAGTCTCGATAAGCTGCATCGGACGGAGATTGACCTCACGGCAAGTGGGTTGATGCGCCGCCTGGAGAATCGCGGCAATCTCACCTTTGTGTCGAAGACGCCGACCATACGGGGATACAGCAGCTTAGCCGGCAGGCTTGTGCGGATGTATTCGTACGATGATGTGTTAGCGGGCAGTGTCACCGGCACAAATCGCCTTTGGTTTTCCAGGTCCGTCGGAATCGTCGACCGGTCGGAGGATTGTTTCGACGTCTTTCTCCGCCGCGCGGCGAAACTTTCTGCACCGCCGATGGTCATTCATCTGCAGACGGCCGGGAGCGGCGTTGGGTCCGGTGTGGCCAGTGCCGATACCTGCGAGGCAGTGATCAACTCGCTGCCCCCAGCCGAGCGCGTGAATTCCTTCAAGGTGTTGACATACCGTCCGTCGCATCTGAGTCTGCAAGTCGACGTTCCGGCGGCAGGATGGCTGCTGGTGACCGATACCTGGTCTCGCAGTTGGGACGTCACCGTCAACGGTCGCGAGAGCAGGCTCTTCAGAGGGAATTTTGTATTTCGAGCGGTGCAGATCCAGCCAGGAACGTCGACGATCGACTTTCGCTACCATGCGATTGGATTCCCGTGGCTGCTGACGGTCAGTTGGGGTCTGTTGTTGAGCGTGGGTGCCTGGGGGTTCCGCGCGGCAGCGAGAAATTTGGACGTCCGTGACAGCTCCACCTCGCGAGACGATAGAAACATCCGACTTCAGAGCGTTCTGTAATTGTACGTAGACGCTGATCGTCTGCCTGGACGCGGACGGCCGATCCAACTTCCACAAGCTCCTGTTCCGCCGTGAGTGGCCACACTTCTTTGCGTTCGATCGCCTGAAGGTGGATGGACGCGACCTACGCCAGCTTCCAATCGTCCAACGCAAGCGGCGGTTGAAGGCCATGATGCCGAAGGTCGAGAGCCGCTTCCGCTACGTGGAACATGTCGAGGCGAAGGGAGAGAACTTCTACCGTCTCGCGGCACTCCGCGGCTCACGCCGCTCCGTGCACGAATCCCACCCTCTCCGCCAACAGTCTGCTATTTGCCTCGGAGATAACGGCGATCGCGCATTTCGCCGCTCGAAATATCCCTGTTTCATCGCTGGTGGGGTCCGCGCCGGTGCCAGCGACAGACTGCCAATCCCCAATCCCGCAACGCGGAGGTCCACGTCGGCCGCGATCCGCGAGGCATCCCGAATCTCCTGAACGTTGCCGCGTGGCTTCTTACCATTCCCCTCCGGTCTGACTTTCTGTGGCCTGCAGCGCCCCGAGAGCACGCGGGCCGGTCCGTCGGGAGTCTGGTGCTGGGCGGATTTGCATCTGGTCCACGCAGGTCAGCTCCGATCTCTCAGCCATTCAAAACCCGCGCGATAACTGGCGCCCATGCGCAGTGACGTGCACTCGCGCGCTATGCGTGCACGCTTCATTTACCGGTACACGCGTTGCTCCCTCACGACGCATCCTGCCTCAGAGATCACGGTAAGTGGACTTATCGGGTCCTGGAGGAAGGGGTGTGTCCATTCCGGCGTTACACAGAGGAGCAACTTAGTGATGACACGGTATTCGCAGTATCGGATCGCGTTTGGCGTTGTGCTGGTGGCGGCGTTCGTATCGGCTGCCGGCATGCTGCTGCAGGCGGAACCGCCGCAGGCGGTGGGCACGTGGGCGTCGATCGGCGCCACGCCCGATAGCCGCGTCGGCGCGACCGCCGTCACATTGCCGGACGGTCGAACGCTCATCGCGGGCGGCTCGATCAACGGGACGCCAACAGACACCGTCGTCATCTTCAATCCCGCGGATGGATCGTTCGGGAGTGCGGGGTTCCTTCTCGCGGCACGCGTGGGACATAGCGCCACGCTGCTCAAGGACGGGCGCGTCCTTATCGCCGGCGGCACCGTCGCCGGTCTTCTGCGCAACGATCTCGAGCTGTTCGACCCTTCTGCTGAAGCATCCGTGCCCAGCGCCACGATGCCGCAGCCGCGCAGTGGGCATGCAGCGGCGCGACTGGCGGACGGCACCGTCCTGATTGCCGGCGGCACCACGACCGGCGACGTCGTCCTGCAGACGGCGGAGATTTACGATCCGAGCACCGACACCACGACACCAACGACCTTGCCGATGCTGATACCGCGGACCGGCGCGTCGGCGACGACGCTCATCGACGGACGCGTACTGATTGCCGGCGGCAGCAGCAACGGGAGCACGGACCTCAAGTCGGCGGAACTCTACCAGCCCTGGTCGCAGTTGTTCGAACCGGTCGAGACCGAAATGAGCGTGCCGCGGAGCGGCCACGCGGCGGTCCTTCTGCCGTGGAACAACAGCGTGCTGATCGCCGGTGGAACGTCGGATGGGGTCGCGCAGCTGACTTCTGATCTCTTCCTGCCTGCGGAGTTCCCGGATCCGTACTCGTACGGGATTGGGCACTTCGGGCCAACCGGCTCAATGGCGGCGCCGCGCGTGCGCGCGGTTGCCTCACCGCATATTGAAGGCTACGCGGTCGCGATGGGCGGCGGCGCTCCTGATGCCGAGGTCTATCGCTTCGCGACAGTCAAGACGGACAAAGATGACTACGCGCCCGGCGTGCACGCGCTGATCACCGGGTCGGGCTGGGAGCCGAATTCGGAACTGACCCTTCTGTTCCAGGAGGATCCCGCGGTTCACGACGACTACGTCCTGCCGAACGTGCCGACAGACAGCGAGGGGAACTTCACCTGGGATCAGTGGGCGCCGGAAGAGCACGACCTGAACGTACGGTTCTATCTCATGGCGAAGCAGGCGACACCGCAGGGCGAACGCCGCGCGCAGATGACATTCACGGATTCGAAACCGAACACCGTTACGGTTGGCGCGCAGACCCCGAATCCAGTCGTCTCAGGCTCATCGGCGACGTATCTGATCACCGTCAACTTCAACGGCAACAACAGCCCTTCATGCACGTCGCCTCTCAGCGTCAGCACGGCGCTTCCCGCGGGCGTGACGGCCTCATTCAGCCCGTCGTCTCTTACTAGCACTGGCGGCAATGCAACTTCGACGTTGACCCTGAATACACTCGGTACGACACCTATAGGAACGACAACGTTTACCGTACTGGCCGCCACGGGTACTGGGTGTCAGTCGGGCACCGCAACAAATACCGGCACGCTGGTTGTTGCCGCACCGACAACAACAACAACAACGACGACAGTCGCATCATCGCAAAACCCATCCACCTTCGGGCAGTCGGTCAGCTTCACGGCCACGGTGGCGCCGTCGTCAGGACTGACCGCTCCTACAGGCAGCGTGCAGTTCGTGCTCGACGGAGTCAATTTCGGCTCGCCCGTGACATTGACCGCGAGCGGCACCAACGGTGTGGCTACGAGTGGATCGACAGCGACCCTAAATGTTGCCGGCTCGCCTCACAGCGTGACGGCGAACTACACCGCAACCGGCAGCTTTACGAGCAGCAGCGGTAGCCTTGTAGGAGGCCAAACGGTAAACAAGGCGTCGACGACGACGACCGTCACGTGCGGCCCAGGGCCGTTCACGTACACGGGCGCTGCGCAGACGCCCTGCTCCGCGAATGTTACAGGCGCGGGCGGTCTGAACCAGCCGCTGACTGTGAACTACACGAGTAACGTGAATGCCGGAACCGCAACGGCGAACGCGAGCTTTGCGGCAACGGCGAACTACTTGGCGAGCAGCGATAGTAAGAACTTCAGCATCGGCAAGGCCGCCGCATCGATCTTGGTTTCGGGCTTCACGGGACCGTATGACGCGGCGGCGCATGGCGCCACCGGCTCAGCGACGGGTGTCGACGCGGGCGGCGCGGCGCTCGGCAGCACACTGAGCCTGGGCGCGAGCTTCACCAACGTGCCCGGTGGCACGGCAAGCTGGTCGTTCACGGGCGGGACCAACTACACGGATCAGAGCGGCACGGCCGCGATCGTGATCAACAAGGCGGTGGCGACGGTCACCGTCACCGATTACACGGGGACGTATGACGCGGCGGCGCATAGCGCGACCGGCTCGGCGACGGGTGTCGACGCGGGCGGCGCGGCGTTGGGCAGCACGCTGAGCCTGGGCGCGAGCTTCACCAACGTGCCCGGTGGCACGGCGAGCTGGTCGTTCACGGGCGGGACCAA
>Ga0070698_100010169_pt1 | contig 10051 bp, 10 predicted proteins | sample KBSK1502metaG_FD_65477 | JGI IMG/M metagenome (GOLD analysis project Ga0070698, IMG submission 65477) | Corn, switchgrass and miscanthus rhizosphere microbial communities from Kellogg Biological Station, Michigan, USA - KBS K1-50-2 metaG | ecosystem: Host-associated > Plants > Roots >... | reverse complement strand
TGGTCTGCCAACGACCCAATTGTCCGTTTCGCGCAGATGCTGTTGGCAACCAGTAATGTTGATCAGGCCGACCTCGATAAGATTCGAGAAAAAATTGACCAACAGATCGAGTCTGCGGTCGAGCAAGCAAAAACCGCTCCGCCACCGGCGCTGGATGATCTGCTAACCGACGTTTACACCTGAGGAGATCGCCAAAGCATGAAACGACAAGCGATTGCTGAGGCTCTACGTGATGCCATTGCCGAGGAAATGGAGAGGGATGAGACTGTCTTCTGTATTGGCGAGGATATAGCGGTGCGCGGTGGCTGGGGCGGCGCATTTACCGTTACCCTCGGCCTCGAAAAAAGGTTTCCCGACCGGATGATCAACACTCCGATCGCTGAGCTTGGCTTTTTTGGGGTTGCGGTGGGCGCAGCCATGATGGGAATGAGGCCCATCGCCGATGTGCAATATGGCGATTTTCTCTTTCTCGCGAGTGATCAGATCATCAACAACGCGGCCAAAATGCGGTACATGTCCGGTGGCCGTTGCCAGGTGCCGCTAGTGATGCGGGCGCCCGTCGGCGCTACCGGCCGCGGATCGCAACATGCACAGAACATGGAGCGATACTTCACTGGAGTGCCAGGTTTGAAAATCGTGGCCGTATCCAACGCCTATGATGCGAAAGGAATTTTGAAATCCGCCGTACGCGACAACAACCCGGTCCTAATTTTTGAGCACAAGCTGCTCTATGGCTCAAAAGGAGCACGAGTGGAATCGGGCGCGATTGATGCCACCAGTGAAATTCCGGACCACGACTATGTAGTTCCGCTCGGCCAGGCAGCGCTGCGCCGTTCCGGGTCCGATGTGACGATTTTATCCTGGTTACTGATGTTGCACTTCAGTCTGGATGCGGCTCAACGGCTGACCAACGAAGCGGTTGACGCAGAAATCATCGATATTCGGAGCCTCGCGCCTATCGACTACCAAACCATCGGCGACTCAGTGAAAAAGACTGGCCGGGTTGTCATCGTCGAAGAAGGCCCGAAAACCGGCGGGGTCAGCGCAGAAATCGCGGCCGGTATTCAGGAACGATTCCATCGATATCTCAAGGCTCCGATCATAAGAGTCGCTTCGCCCGATGTACCAGTACCATTCTCTCCGATTCTTGAAAACGCCTACCGCCCCAGTGTGGCGCAAATCGTGCAAGCTGTGCGCGGGGCCATAATGCCTCACGCAAAGACGTAAAAGGACGGAAAGCGATGTCACGCCAAACCGCTACGCCGACACGTGTTTCCGCTCCCGGCGCTGCCGGCGTTTTTTTGCTATCTGCTATTTGCTATTCTCCGATCTCCGAGCGATCCTGAGCCGTCGATTGTTCTAGTTGATTGCGCGGTGGATCGTCAGGTGGGGCCTCCTCAGTGGTGATTTGAAACCCGGTACTCGGGAACGGCTCTGTGACTAACGTCGTAACACTTATGAAATTGTACGTTGGTAATCTTTCTTTCTCCACTGGCGAAGCCGAATTGCGCGAGCTGTTCTCGCCCCATGGCACCGTCACGGATGTCCATCTGGTGACCGATCGTATGAGTGGTCAATCTCGCGGGTTCGCGTTTGTCACGATGGGAAATCGCCACGAAGGCCAAGCGGCCATTACTGCCCTGGAAGGTCATGAAGTAGACGGCCGTAATTTGACCGTCAACGAAGCGCGCCCAAAGACCGAAAATCGTCCAGACCGCTCGTTTGATCGCCGCCGTCGCTAAAGGACCTCACGTAAAGGCGCGAACGCGGATTTCTAAACAGAAGTTAGCAAAGGAATCAAAGGAGGAATTTCTTTGCGTTCCTTTGCGGCGGTTTTCAGTAGGTCCGGCACAGGCATCCATCTCCCTTTCCGCCTGTGCGTAAGGATTCTAAATTCCGCTTGCGATCCTTTGGGTTTCTGTGGAATGGAATTTGCCGCGGACACCGAGTTTCGGTAGGCGTTCGCGGCAACCTCACTCACTCCTCCCAAAAGCGTCGACGATATCGTAACAGGTCTCAAAAATCCGATCGCGAAACTTTCCGTTCGCTTTCTCTAAGCGCTTGTCGGCTTTCCGCAACGCTTCACGGTTCCATCGAAGACTTTCCGACCCGATCGGTAGAGTTCTGACTGCCGACAGATATTCGTCGAAAATGGGATAATCGAATGACCCCGTGTTCTGATTCAAAGTGGCTCAATCGGAAGCTTGGCCTACCGCACGCCGCGCTCCGTTCACCGATCACCTCCGTACCTTTGCGTCTTCGCGTCTTTGCGTGAGATCTTTCCTCTTTGCCTGTTTGCGTGAGTTTCCTCTGGCTCGTTCCTCTTTGCGTGAGGTTTCACGCGACGCGAATCTGCGCCTTCACGCAGTCCGCTGGCATCTTCACTGCGAAACTGAATGCGTTCACGCTATCCTGAAAATCAAAAGTCCGGCTAATGAGTGGCTTCACATTGATCTTCCCCGAACCCATCAGAGCCAACGCGCGAGGATAAACATGCGCGTAACGGAAGATGGTTTCGATGGATGCTTCCTTGGCTTGCAATCCAACCAGATCGATCGGCACCGGTTCGACCGGCATACCGATGAAGATTATCCGTCCGCCCGGGCACAACGGTTCCTGAACCTGTGCGATAGCCGAGGGATGTCCGGAAGCCTCAAACACGATATCTGCGCCCCATCCATCGGTCATTTCGTCAATGACTTGGCGAAGCTTCTGTTTAGCGACATTGACTGGAACGATGGCCCCCAGCGTTGCCGCCAATTTCAGTTTAGGTTCCTGAACATCGGTGATCACTACCTGGCTGCAGCCGCCGGCTAATGCTGCCAGCGCGGTCACCATTCCAATCGGACCGGCTCCCATCACCACCGCGAGATCGCCCGGTTTAATTTTCGCTTTTACTGCGGCATGCATTCCGACTGCTAGCGGTTCGACCATTGCGCCTTCGGCAAATGAGACGTTATCGGGCAGCCTGAAGGTATACGCAGCGGGATGAATCACGGTGCCGGTTAAACAGCCGTGAACGGGCGGGGTCGCCCAAAAACGAACGGCCGGATCGAGATTGTAAATACCAAGGCGCGCGGCGCGGCTGTTCGGATCCGGGATACCCGGTTCCATGCAAACGCGATCGCCTTTCTTGAGATGTTTTACCTGTTCTCCGACTTCGACCACAGTGCCGGCCGCTTCGTGCCCCAGTACCATCGGCGCATTGACCACAAACGGACCGATTTTGCCGTACTCATAATAATGAACATCGCTCCCACAGATACCGACGGTCTGAATCGCGATCTTTACGTCGTGTGGACCAAGTTGCTCGGGCAACTCGATTTTTCTCAGAGCGAGCTCGCCTTTACGCTCCAGGACAAGTGCTTCTTGCATATTCAGTCAATCTCACGCCGGGCGAAGCGCATGACAAATAGCAAAATGAGGCTCTGAACCAGCCGCGAAAGATCACAGCGCGGCGGAGCCGCAACCGAAGTGAGAGGTGAGAGATGATTGGTGAGAGGTGATTGGTGAGAGGTGAGGTGAGGACATCGGTAACACTTTAGGTTCAGGACATAGGTAACACTTTTGTGGTTTGAGGTTACAAGTTTTGGTTGGTCTGCCCTTTTTGCGGTTTTTCAGTCGCGTTTCTCTGCAATTCGCTCCTTCTTTGTGACCTTTGCGATCTCCTGTTCAAAAAAATCTTTGCGATCTTCTGTTCGAAGTCCGTACCTAGTGTCTTGGCGTGAGCTGGTCTGCCCTTTTTGCGGTTTTTTCAGTCGACGTTTCTCTGCAATTCGCTCCTTCTTTGTGACCTTTGCGATCTCCTGTTCAAAAAAGTCTCTGCGATCTCCTGTTTAAATCCGTTACCCGATCCCGTACTGTTCTTGCACAAAGGGCAGCAAACTCGCTTTCTCCAAGGCGCTGAGTGGTGCCAGAAACGTTACCTGAACGACACCAGGATGACGGCCAATCTCGATCCCTCCCGTAATGGTCGCGCGATTCATCACCTCCGCGACACTCAGGGAGAGAAGCTCAGCAGCTCGGCGGAGACCGACCTGAGTGGCCTTGTTCAAATCGGGACCCGATCCTACGACGGAGATAGGTGCTGATGCTTCGATCTTGTCGATCCCCCATTTGTCAGCCAATCGGCGCGCTCTGCCTTTTTCTGCATCGTTCAAGGGTCGAGCCAGCGGCGGAAGATCTTCAATCAGCGGGAAAAGAATTGGTCCTTCGAGTGTTCGCCCTGGCAAGAGGTCGACCTCCAAGGTCACAGTCCCGGAAACATCCATCGTGTGGCCGGCGATCTCGCCGTCTCCCTGGAGCGCATGCATGTCCCCGAAGTAAATACCCGCTCCGGGTACCTTTACCGGTGCCAACACAATCGCGCCCGGCCGAACGGCGTCGATGTCCATGTGCCCGTCGGTTCGAAGTTCCAGCTGTTCAGCCGTAATAGCGTATTCATGGGGAGCACCGACCAGCGCGGAACCGAAATCTCCGGCATTGTGCGAATCCGGCATTCGAACCGCCGGAGTCGTTCCGAGTTGACCGAGGAACGGTCGCAACCGAGTAGCCACACCCACCAGATCATGAGGTGCAAACGTTAGGATCGAATGTTGAGCTGAGCTCTCCGGCAAGGCGGCAAATTGCTTGGCGGAATGCGCAATCCGTTCCGCAATCTCCTTTGATACGGTGACTCCTACCCGGCGGGTGTCATCAAAGACGACCGTATATCCGTGAACGATCTGGAACGGAGTGACCGGAGTATTGCATTTCACGCAACGAACCGCTTGCTGGCCAATCCCCTCGACATAGGTGTCAGGATAGAGTGTTTCGCAATTTGGACAACGGGGTGCGGCATAAGGATCTCCCAGATAGTGGCCTTCCACCCATCGATCGTGACCTGAGGCTGTCGCCAGCGAGGTGATATTGATGTCGCGGATCCGAAGGATGACTGCGTCTCCGAGCGTAGCTCCATCCACATATACGGGTCGGGTCACCTCGTGACCGCCCCGAATTCGCGGCGTGATCATCGGTCCCCAGCATCCCGGCGCCGTGTTGCCCACGATTGTCCCACCAGCTGTTAAGGGACCGAGCATTGGTTGTGCCGGATCCAAAATACCGTCGGTCAATTCCGATACGATGACCGTACGTCTCGCTCTACTTTTGCCTTCAGAGGGATTCATGATTCTGTTCCTTTGTTTGGATTGAGTTAATCGGCGCCCGCCGTCTATTTTGCCACTCACCTCGGCTATTGGCTATCGGCTATCGCTTACTGGGGCAGCGGTCGAGCAACGGAATGTAGGCGGACTTTCTTCGACTCTCAAATAGACGGCCCCCTGTTTTCTAAATTCCAGCTTCTAAATTCCGTCGCCACCCTTTGTGTTCTTTGCGATCTCTTTGTTAAAAATCCGTCTTTGTTGTCTCTGTGTGAGATGTTACTTTCTATATCACCCCCAAAGTTGACCCCACCGTTTCTATCCTAGTTCATTGGCCTCGATAACCCCCCAAACATAAAGTCATGAGCGAAGCTCCCGTACAAATTAAAGAGTTGGTGAAGACCTATACAGACGATCGGGGACGCCCAACGTTCACCGCGGTCAAGAACATCAACTTAGACATCAAGGATGGCGAGTTTATGGTTCTTGTCGGGCCTTCCGGTTGCGGTAAGTCGACCACACTCCGTATGATCGCCGGGCTCGAAAGAGTTACTAGTGGAACGATTTCGATCGGAGCACAGGTAGTAAACCATCTGGAACCCAAAGATCGGGGAATCGCGATGGTGTTCCAGAGCTACGCGCTCTACCCCCACATGAACATCTTCAAGAACATGGCATACGCACTTGAATTGACCAAGAAGCCAAAGGACGCCATCTCGGACATAGTCGGACGAACCGCCAAGGCTCTCCAGCTCGACCATATGATGGACCGCAAACCGCAGGCCCTTTCCGGCGGTCAGCGGCAGCGTGTTGCTCTGGGGCGCGCCATTGTGCGCAATCCCAAGGTGTTCCTTTTCGACGAACCGCTCTCCAACCTGGACGCCAAAATGCGGGTCCAGATGCGTTCGGAGATCTCCCGGTTGCATGGTGACTTGGGCACGACCATGATCTATGTTACCCACGACCAAGTCGAGGCGATGACCATGGGTGACCGCATCTGCGTCATGCGAGACGGCGTCATCATGCAGGTAGCTGATCCGTTGACGCTTTATCTTCGTCCGGACAATCTTTTTGTGGCCAGCTTCATTGGTAGTCCGCCGATGAACCTGCTGAAGGGCAAGGTGCAACAGCGCAACGGTAGCCTACAGTTCGTTGAAAACGGAGAAAAAGACGCCCTGACATTTCCTCTCAAAGGGCCGCTTCAGACCCTCGCGAGTAAATACATCGACAAAGAAATCGTGTTCGGCATTCGGCCTGAGAATATCAGCAATGAACCGAAGGAAGGCTCCAGCACACCGGTCGCTATGAGTGTTGAAATCGCTGAACCAATGGGTTCGGAATCGCTGGTGTATCTGAAGTCGGGCACCGGTTACATGATCGCCCGAATCCACGGCGAACATCTCTTCCAGTTGAACGAACAAGTCACCGTCCAGCTCAACTTGGATAAAGTGGCCCTTTTCGATCCTGAAACTGAACAGGTCATTCGCTGAACCGGTAGGTGATAGTGCGATCTGTTTCTAGCTGTAATTCACTCCAGGACCCAAAAGAAGCCAACCGCAGAAACGGAGGGCGGAGGGAAGGCCGACTTGTCCGCCACCGCCCACGATCATCAAAATTCGACGACTAACAAGTTGGCGACGGCGGAAGGCGACTTTATTTGCTATTCGCTTCGACCATGAATGCTGATTATTGGGAAAAGCGAACGGCTTTGATCCGAAACGGCGCTGTTCGGGTAATATCTCTGTTCGGATCCGAAGAAGTCGATTACTGGCGGGACCGGCTCAAGTCGACCCGCGGCAATACGCGTAAAATTGAGCTGATGACCTGGGCAAGACATGCCACCACGCTACGCGGACGTGCGCACTACGGTTGCATTGGCGAAGTCGCTGAGTACATCTTCCGGTTCACTCGCAGCTCAGAAGGAGAGCTGTTGAAGTTCGGTCTGGTCGCATTTTCGAAGTCAGAAGACAGGGCACTGGCGCGGCACGTAATAGATATATTCGAAACAAAAAACTAGGCGCTCGAATCTCACGCCAACACCGGCGGGCGGCGCCAAGACGGATTTTAAACAGAAGTCAGAATTGGTTGTTGCCAGCCTCTGAATGTGAGGCCAAAGGAGTTTCGGTATGAAAAAGCTCTATTTAATCGCGCTTGGGGTATTTGGTTTGGGCGTTGGCCTGGCTGAATCCGTTCGGGCTGATCCAGTGCATATTGGATTTGCGTTTTTCTCGCCCATCGCTCTTTGCCCACCAGTCTATATTGGCCCCACGCTCTATACCCGTGAACCGAGGACCTATTACTCACCTTACTTGATAATGGTGTCAGGTCCCTACGAGTACCGTGGCCGTTTCGGCTATTTTGATTACTTTCACCGCTGGCACGACGTCGCTCATTGACGTGACCACCAGAGATTTCTGAACAGCAGATCACAGGGAAATCTGCTCTCCCAGCTATTTCAGCAGGCCCATTGTGGGCCTCATTTGCTATCTGCTAGCCTCAGCCAACGACGAAATTGAGGCCAACCGCACTTTCCAACGTCGAACTTGCTGCGTGCAATGAGACCGACCACGTTTGATCCCCGACGATTCCGTCGACGGTGACACCGCCCCACGACTGAAATGCCTCCACCGCTGCCCGCGTATGCGGTCCGAAGTCGCCATCGATCCCTTGTGGCGTCGTGTTCCACTGACCAGATGCGCCGTTCGTAAGCACTGTCTGCAGACTGCGGACTACATCACCGGAAGAACCCTCTTGCAGAGTCGGCATCGGACCGCCATCCGGCAATGCATTCCAAGTCAATGGTCCAACAATACCGTCCACTACCAGGCCAGCCGACTCCTGAAACTGTTTAACTGCCGTCTCGGTCTGCAAATCGAATGTGCCGTTAACGGTGAGTCCGAGGTTCGGAGTGCGACGCAGCGCTCGCTGTAGACGCCGAACCACTTCACCGGTGGCGCCGGGGCTAATGGTGGGTTGTCCTGGATTCTGCACAATCCTCCTTTTGGGGGGTACTTCGACCGGCATGATGGCAGACCGGCGACCCATGAACAATAGCAAATAGCGGGAAAAGCCCGGAAATAGCGAGAGCGGTTACAGATTGCTCCATCGTCAGGCTCACAGATCCTGCCTTCGCTGGATCTGTGAGCCCTACCATTTTGCCGATAGTCCGCTATTTGCTATTGTTCACGGGCTGCTGTTCTGGGATCATGCCCGCTCGAAACTCGTATGCGCGTCGCCCTATCTCTCCTGTTTGCATCTTTACTGCTGGGATGCGCACATCAGCCGCAGTGGAAATGTGCGGGCCTCACCTCGCCAGACCAGAAGTTGCGAGCTTGTGTGTCCTCAGTCGGGAAACATGGTCCGCCGTTCAATGAATCTCGGATCGAAATTCACGACGTAAGCGATCACGTTCTCGCCTTCAAAGATTTCCGATCCTCTGACGGCGAACACGGGCGCAACGTGCAGAAAAACGAATGGACGCCGGACTCGCAATTTTACGTCTTTAGCACCGCCAGTTCAGGTGGTCATTCCCCCTGGCATTGGCAAACCTATTTCTACGACCGGCGAGCAAATACATTTAAAGAAGCTGACGATTTTACCGGCCCAATCATCAAGCGTGATTTCACGCTCTCTGCTCCGGATTGGATTGAAGTCACGGTGCAGGGAACCAAGTCGGATCCGACTGACATCGTGACTGGCCACAAGGTCAAACGACAGCTCAGCGCCCTCCATTAGACTCCTCCTGGGAACGCGGACCGCAGGCGCCGCGACGTGTCTGCGGATCGATACCGGTGCGAGACCCGACTCCGCCAAGCTTCATGTCGAGCATTGAGATTCGGCGATTCCACGAGGATGACTTTGGCTTTGATCAGGCGAACGGCAGTGCCCCTTTGTCCTGCTAGCGACCAACTAAGACCAACATGTTAGTCGAAGCGTCTGGAATAGTATCTGGCTGGTTCAAGGCTGCAGAGTAACGTTGAGCCGAAACGACAAAAGCAGAGAAAACATTTTTAAACAAAAAGGAAGCAAAGAGAGCAAAGGCAGAAGGGCTCCTTTTTGCAAGAAACGGGTTTGTCGCCAGCCGTCGCTAACCAGTGCCTCTAGATGACTAGTCCAAGGCATCTCCTTAGGAGTCTGAAACTTTGCTACCTTTGCTTCCTTTTTGTTTAAAAACCTCTTTTGCTTACTTCTGGCTAGATGTGTTCTTCTGTTCTGATCACGAGCCAATGAAAGCGGCTGTTCTCCGCAAGGAGAACCTTTTTTCCCAGCGCGGTCTGGGAAAAAACGTGTACTACTGACATTCAACATCGTGCGATTTCGCGAGGATTCTCCCTCTGTCGGACAAGTCGGCGTGCATGAGTCTCCGCTCACCTCTCACTTCTCACCGATCACTTTGGTTGCGGCTATGCCCCTTTGTGATCTCTGCGACCTCCTGTTCAAAAAGTCTGTCTTCGCGGCCTCTTGTGTCCTCGCGTCCCCATTGAACAAGCCGGTCCCAAAACCAGTCAAAGCTGACGCCAATATGAACCGTACATTTTTCTCCATTATCAGCGGATTGTTTTCGATTCTTGCCGTCGCCCAGGCTCAACCCGCCGCAACGCCAACTCCAGATCAGCCCTCCCGGATGATCTCTGTCTATGGTACTGCCACGGTTCATGTTGCTCCCGACCTGGCCACGATCACGATTGCCGTCGTGACCCAAAACAAGGACGCGCTCCAAGCGCAACAAGAGAATGCCAAACGGAGTACGGCTGTTATTAATGCCGTCAAAGGAGTGAGCGATCCTGCCATGGAAGTAAGTACCGGCGAATACACCATCACGGTGCAACACCCGATTGAAGGGAATGTGCGGACGACCCAGATAGCGGGTTACCAGGTGACGAACAGTATTTCGGTAAAGATGCGTGACCTGA
>Ga0070698_100010167_pt1 | contig 10052 bp, 9 predicted proteins | sample KBSK1502metaG_FD_65477 | JGI IMG/M metagenome (GOLD analysis project Ga0070698, IMG submission 65477) | Corn, switchgrass and miscanthus rhizosphere microbial communities from Kellogg Biological Station, Michigan, USA - KBS K1-50-2 metaG | ecosystem: Host-associated > Plants > Roots >... | reverse complement strand
GGGACTGGCTGGTGATCTGTTCGCCTGTGCCCGCCCAAGGGGAAGCTCGATGCCGCTCTACATGTACCAGGCCTCCTATACCGCCAAGTCAATGGCGGATCAGCTTAAGGAGCCGCAAGACCCGGTGGAAGTGATCCGGCCGGCCCTGGAGGAGCTGGGAGCCACGATCGTGGTGGCGGGCTTTCCGTTTGGCGAGTATGACGTGATCGTCGTGTATGAGGCACCTGATGACATGACCGCTGCCAGCGTCGCGATGGCAGTTGCCGCGGCGGGCGAGGTCAGGTCGGGCAAGACCACGCGACTGCTCAGCGGGCAGGAATGGCTCGGGTCTTTGCGCAAACGCAGGATTGTCACCAGCCGGAAAGCGCGCCAGCCGCACGACAGCCGGTCCTGATGGCCGGAGCTCTTCAAGCGGCAGCAGGTCCGCGGGATGCAGCTAGGTCGAGCGTTCCCAACCATCCCGGGACACAGCCCGCCAGCCCATCCGCTCATGCCATGGCGCCGACGGTCGTTACAGAGAGTAGCCAGAGAGCCGGGCGGCAACACGCACATCGGCGCCGTTCGGCGCGGCTGCCGTCTCTTGCGTGATCACCAGCCGGCGCGCGCAGGTCAGGTCATCCAGTGCCTTCCCGGCACCCGGGCCTGACGCGCTCCCGGGGTGCCGTCTGTGGCGGAATCACGCCATCGTCACGATGGTTGCTACTGCCATGAATGTGGAGATCTGGTCTGACGTCGTGTGCCCGTGGTGTTACATCGGCAAGCGCCGGTTCGAACGCGCGGTTGCCTCCTTCGGCCATCCTGGCGAGGTCACGGTCACCTACCGGTCCTTCGAGCTCGACCCGGACGCGCCCGCGCAGCGTACCGGAACCCATGCCGAGCATCTGGCCCGCAAGTACGGCATGACGATCGCCCAGGCCGAACAGGCCAACCAGCAGATGACCCAGCGGGCGGCCGCTGACGGCCTGGAGTTCCGGTTCGACCTCATCCGTGGCGGCAGCACCTTCGACGCCCACCGGCTGCTCCACCTGGCCAAAGATCACGGGCTGCAGCCGGAGGTGAAGGAGCGCCTGCTGCGCGCTACCTTCACCGAAGGTCTCCCGATCGCCGACAAGCCCGCCCTCGTGCGCCTGGCCACCGAAGCCGGCCTGCCAGCCGCGCAAGTCGAGGCCGTCCTCGACGGGGACGCCTACGCCGACGCGGTGCGAGCCGACGAGCAGCAGGCCACGCGGTACGGCATCACCGGCGTGCCGTTCTTCGTTGCCGACGGCAAGTACGCGGTCAGCGGCGCACAGCCGCCCGAGGTGCTGCTGCAGCTCCTGCGGCGTGCTTACGACGAGACAAGCCAGCTCACGCCCGTTGCCGCCACGACCGACAGCAACTCCGAAGCGAGCTGCGACGGCGACTCCTGCGCGGTCGGCTAACGCGTCCACTCACAGGCCGGCATCCGATCGATAACCGCGAACTCGCCCGCGCAGACGACGCCGACAGGTGATGCCAGCCGCGCGCGTAAGGTCAGGCCGGATCTGACATTAGCGGCCGGCCGGGAGTTCGCTGGCATCATCGACGCGCACCGGGCCCGGCGGCGACCTCCAGGCCAGTCACGCCGCGCCGAGTCGGTGGCTTGCATTGGCTGCGTCGATAGAGGGCATCACGCTGAGTGGATGTCCCGGGAGAACGCGCGCAGTGCCGCCGATATGGCCGGCTGTTTGCGGTGCTTTCCCTGCGGTGGCCGCGGCGCATAACCGCCGATATGCGCGGCTCCGACCGTCTCGCCGGTCGATCGGGTGCAGCGCCATATCGGGGTGATCTGCCGCCACGCGTGCGGTTGGCACGGCTCATCGACGCTCGATAGCCGATGAGCGAACGGGTAGCGTCAGGCAACTGGGGGTTGTGACCTGCCGAGATCAGGATGAATGCTGGGCACCGCGGGTGGCCGGGCAAGCATTTTGGTGCGGCGACGCCTGCTGGGGAGCGGGGAAGCCCGGCGGGATTGCGCGGAGTTAGGTGGTGCGAGCCGGTGGGCGGGCCTGCTGTGGAGAGGAGCCGATGATGGGTGAGGCCGCGTTCGTGGTGAGCGATGCCGACGATGGCTTGCGGGAGCGCCTCAACGAGGAGATCAACGCCTTTAACGTCGCGACGACTGGCCTGGCCGATGGCGGGCTGCTGGGTATCGCCGTCCGGGAGAACGGCGGTGACCTGCGCGCGGGGCTGTTCGGGTGGACGTGGGGTGGGTGCGGTTACATTGAGGTTCTTTGGGTGCGAGACGACCAGCGCGGGCGTGGCCTGGGCACCCGGCTGCTGGCTGCGGCTGAGCAAGAGATCCGCCGCCGTGGCTGCGGCCAGGTGGCCTTGAGTACCCACTCCTTCCAGGCACCCGGGTTCTACGCCCGCTTCGGTTACCAGGAGTGCGGTCGCACGCCGGCCTACCCGCGCGGGCATGACCAGATCCACTTGGTGAAGCGCCTCGGCTGACCCGGGCGGCTCCTGGCAGGCGGCAGCACGGATTAGCTCGCCGGCCGAAGGGTAATGGAGATCGGCCGAAGACTGCGTGGGTTCAGCGTCGGCCCGGATCCATCCGCAGCAGTCGCCGAGAGCGGGCGCGACGCGGACTCGGGACGATCCTGCCGCACGGCGTAAGCGAAGGTCGCGATCGGCCACGGGGGATGGCTGATCAACGGTAACGGCAAGCACGTGGATCCGCCGCTATGTGTGCTCTTGTGGCTGCGGGCGTAGGCGCTCTTCGAGCGCAGATGGGACATTTGTGGTGCTCGTTCAGCGGGGGTGCAAGGCTGTCGTCGGCGACCGGCCAGAAGCGTGTTGAGCAGTCTTGAGGGCACGGCGTCCATGTCGTGGGCTTCTTCCCGAAAGGCGCGAGAGGCCGGCTGCCTGCTTCGGGTCCGGAGAGTTCGGCCACGTGCCCGGTTATCGGCAGGTGCCCTGCTATCGGACCCCGGGCAACGGCCGTATGTGGCGGCATCCTTATGCAGAGGTCAGCATCTCCATTCGTGATCAGCGATGTAGTGAGAGATACGTGGCTGAGCACTGGTATCCACCCTCTGCGTAGGCCAGATCGCCGATACTCTAGAGCGATCTTGAAGCGTCCACGACGTCGCTTCTTTGGGCGTGGCGGCCCGTCGTAGACTCGTTCACTGGAGCGATGTCGCCAACGTGAGCAGCCGCGATTCCCCTTCGTCGCTGCGCTTTTCCTGTTCGGGTGCCGGAATAGGAGTCGGCGCGTGGACATGTCCACGATAGAGAGTCGCCAAGACCACCAGCGACCGCGCTGTGTGGCTCCAGAGAACGATTACGGGCGGCTGACAGCTGAGCGGGCGTAATCGACGCCAACGTGCAGATCGACCAGATCTGCGCCTGCTGGTCGGCGCTCTCACGGTCCCGACCGGCGGGCGAGGTCCTTGGGCTTGCTGGTGCTGGCGGGTCCGGGTCGCCAGACGAGGTCGCCCCGGCCATCGCCTGGCTGCTCACCGCAGGCCAGCTACGTGACCGGCGCAGTGCTCCGCGTGGCCGATGGCCTCTGAGCGCAACTCCCGCGAACAACCCTCGAAGCCGATCGGCGCTGGATTAAAGGCTCCACAGTGCTTGCGTGGGGGACAGCCGGGCGGCGCGGATGGCTGGCAGCAGCCCGGCGAGGGCGCCGATGAGGATGGCGGCGGCCAGGCCGCCGGCCCAGGCGCCGGGCGGGATGACGATGGCCTCGCCATGGGCGTGGGCGTAGATGGCGGTGGCGGCGGCGCCGAGGATGACCCCGGCGGCGCCGCCGGCCAGGGTCAGCAGGATGGCCTCGGCCAGGAACTGGGTCCGGATCTGGCCTCTGGTGGCGCCCAGCGCCCGGCGCAGCCCGATCTCCTGGCGGCGTTCCAGCACGGAGATGACCATGATGTTTGCGACGCCGACGGCGCCGACCAGAAGCGCGACCGCGCCCAGGCCGAGGAACAGGGCGTCGAACGAGCCCGCCGCATCTGCCTGGGCGGTGAGGGCGTCCGAGGGCTGGGAGACGTTGACCTGGCTGGGGTTTTCCGGGTTGGCCTGTGCGCCGAGCAGGCTGTCCACGGCCCGTACCTGGCTGTTCCTGGCGCGGAGGTAGATTTCTCCAGGGTGCCCGTCGAAGTGCAGGTATTTCTCCGCGGCAGGGAAACCGATCAGGATTGAGGAGTCGATCTCGGGGGCGAGGGTGGCGGGGTTGAGGGTGCCCACGACGTAGAACCACTGGCCGCCGACCCAGATCCGCTCCCCGACCCAGATCCGGTCGATGCCCATCCGCTGCGCGGCCGCCGCGCCCAGCACGGCGACCGGCTCGCGGGCAGTGGCGGCGTTGAGGAACCTGCCCTGAGCCACTGAGGTACCCACCACGCCGGGCAGGCCCAGGGTGGAGGCGGCCACCGTCAGCGCGTTGGTGTTGATCGCCGGGATGAATGGCGACCTGTAGGCGCTGGCGCTGCTGACCGTGCCGGTGTGCTGCACCGCAGTAACACCGGGGAGCCGGGACATCATACCGGGGGCCGCTGCCGGGAGCTCGGCGGTGCCGCCGGTGAGGCTCTGCCCGTTGGTGACGGTCAGCAGGCTGGTGCCCAGCCTGCTGATCTCGGCCAGCAGCGCGGCCTGGGAGGAGGTCGCCAGGCCCAGCACGGCCACGATCGCGGCCACCCCGATCGCGATGCCCAGCGCCGACAGCGACGCCCGCAGCTTGCGGGTCCGCACCCCGACTGCGGCCACGCCCGCCAGGTCCGCGGGCCGCAGCCGGGCAGGGGTCGGCGCGAGCGGGGCAGCTGGCTGTCCAGAGATGGTGATCATGAGGCTCCCTCCCGCATGGCCCGGGCCGCCGTGGCGGCGGGGGCGGGGCTGGTGTTGGCGGCGTCGGCCGCGATCCGCCCGTCGAGCATCTCGATGCGGCGCCGCATCCGGGCGGCGATCGCCTGGTCGTGGGTGATCACGATGATCGTTGTCCCATGCTGGTTAAGCTCTTCTAGCAGGGCCAGCAAGGCGGCGCCGGTGGCGGAGTCCAGGTTGCCGGTCGGCTCGTCGGCCAGCACTATCGGAGGCTGGCCCGCGATCGCGCGGGCGATGGCGACCCGCTGCCGTTCCCCGCCCGACAGCTGGGTCGGCCGGGCGCTGGCCCGGTGTGCCAGCCCGGCCGCGGCGAGCGCGCTGGCGGCCAGACGGCGGCGCTCGGCGCGGCGGATGCCGGCATAGAGCAGCCCGTCGGCGACGTTGGCCAGCACGGTCTGGTGTTCGGCGAGGAAGAACTGCTGGAATACGAACCCGATCCGGGATGCCCGCAGCGCCGACAGTTCCCGGTCTTTCATCTGCGCGGTGTCCAGGCCGGTGACCCGCACCGTCCCGGTGGTGGGCCGGTCCAGGGTGCCCATCAGGTGCAGCAGCGTGTTCTTGCCCGACCCGGATGGGCCCACGATCGCGACCAGTTCCCCGGCGGCCACCGCCAGGCTGGCCTGATCTAGCGCCCGCACCGGCGGCGACCCCGGATACTCCTTGCTGACCCGTTCCAGCTCCAGCACCGGAACCAGCGGTGAAAGCCAGGCGGCCGCCCCGGCGGCCGGGGCGGTCTCAGCGGCGGCGCTCATGTCGCCGGCACCACGACGTGCTGCCCGGGCGCCAGCGCCCCGGTCACCTGCACCAGCCCGTCGGCGTCATCGAAAACAGGCCCCACCTGCACCGGCACCAGGCGCCGGGTGTTACCCGCGCCGACGACCTCTACGGCGTACCCGCCCGACGCCTGGGCCAGCAGCGCCCCCACTGGCACCGCCAGCGCGTTCTTGACGCTGTCGGTGGTGATGTTCACCGCCACTGGCGCCTGGTCCAAGGTGCCCGCCGCCTGCGGGTGGGTGAGTGTGACCCGTGCCGGGATGGTGGACGTGTTGCCGCTGCCGCCGTTGCTGCCCGAGCCGCCGCTGCCCGAGCCGCTGGAACTGGTGGCGACCCGCCCGACCCAGGAGACCGTCCCCGGCGTGATCCTCCCGTCCGGCAGCGTGACGGTCACCTTGTCGCCCGCCTTCACCTCGGTCTGCTGCGAGGCGTCCAGGCTGATCGTGACCACATGCTGCGTTGACGTTGCGTCCAGCACCGGCCCATCCGCCTGGCCGACGAGGCTGCCGGTGACCTGGGTGACCCGCAGCGCGCCCGGTTCGAACACCACCGAGCCCAGCACCAGCGGCCCCGGCGGGCTGGAGACCCCCAGGTGCTCTTCCAGCTGCTGCACCCCGTACCTGGTCTCCCAGGAGTAGTAGTCCCAGCCCAGCGCGCTGATATCCGCGCTGTCAGCGTACCCGAGGCGCACCAGGTCGTGGTTGAGCTGGGACACGTCCGCACCCGTGGTGCCCGCCGAGATCGGCCGCCAGTCCGGGACGCTGCCGTACAGCAGCACCACCGGGGTGCCGTTATCGACCTTGTACAGCGCCTGCCCCTGCCTGATCACCTGCCCTGCCGACGGCAGCCAGGTCAGCGTCCCGCCGCCCCTCCCGGTCACTGGGTACGACCCCGCATACCCCAGCGTCGCGGTTACCGGCGTCGTCGCCGACAGGTCCCGCAGCGTCACCGCCTGCGTCGCCGGCGGGGGCGCGCCCCCGGCCGCCGCCCCCGGCGAGCCGTCCGGACCGAACACCCCCGCGCGCCACGCGGCCACGCCTGCCGCCGCCAGCACCACCACGACTGCTCCCGCGGCCACCCGGCGGCCCCGGCCGCGACGGGGCGTCACCCCGGCCCCGGCCGCTGTCCGGGTATCCGCCTGCCGGCTCGCGTCCCGGCCGTGGGAGACCGTCTCGCTCATGACTTACCTCATCCCTTGGCGTGCGTCGCCAGTGACTGGCAGGCCCGGGCCGCGGACTGGTACTGCGGCGACTTCTGGTCGAGGTGGGCGTGGGACGTGTCAAAGGTGAACCCGCCGGGCACTCCGATCCCGCCGTTGGTGGTCTGAGGGTCCGGGAAATTCGGTACGCCATGGGCGCGCATGCAATGGGCGTACTTCACGAGCTGGCCGAGCGTGTGCTGCCGCTGCGCCGCGTTCAGCTGGGGGTCGGCATTCAGCAGGTGGTTGCAGACGTGGTTGGCCGCCGTCTCCTGGCTGCTGACGGAGTTATTGCCGACGTGGAAGTCGCCGTTACTGTCGGGGTCGGGGAAGTCCGGCACGCCGTGCGAGCGCATGCAGCTGGCGTAGGCGAGCGGCGCCTGCACACGCGTGGACCCTCCCGCGGCGGAGGCGGACTCTCCCGTAGCGGACGCGGCGGGGGACGAGCCACCCCCGCATGCCGTTGCCAGCAGGCCTATCAGGGCCATCGCGGCCAGGGCTGCTGCCCACCGCGGCCACGATCGCCGCCGCTCGCGTCCGCAGCCGGAGCTGTCGTTCATCTCGCATCCGTTCATCTCGTGTCTTCTTGCGGCTGGGTACCGTCAGGAATCAGGTATAGGTGGCGGCAGGTGACAGCCAGGTGACCGCTGTCACCTGGCTGTCACCTCCGATGGCCGCGCGGCGAAGACCTGCCATCCTGGGAACTGGTGAGTGCCGATGCGAGTCCTGATTGCCGAAGACGATGACCGGCTGGCCCGGGCGGTGGCGGCCGGGCTGCGCCGCCGGGGGATGACCGTCGACATGGCCCTCGACGGCGGCGACGCCCTCGACAAGCTGGCGGTGAACGCCTATGACGTGGTGGTGCTGGACCGGGATCTGCCGGGGGTGGGTGGCGACGAGATCTGCCGGCGCCTGGCGGCGGGCCGGTCGGCGAGCCGGATGCTGATGCTCACCGCGGCGCGGTCGGTGCGCGACCGGGTCGAGGGTCTGGGCCTGGGCGCGGACGACTACCTGCCCAAGCCGTTCGACTTCACCGAGCTGGTGGCCCGCATCCAGGCGCTGGCCCGGCGTCCCGGCGCCCCGCCGCCGGCCGGGCTGGGCTTCGGGGACCTGAGCCTGGATCCCGAACGGCGGGTGGTGACTCGCGCCGGGCGGAAGCTGGCGCTCACCCCGAAGGAGCTCGCCGTGCTGGAATGCCTGCTGCGGGCCGACGGCCGGCCGGTGCGGACGGAGGAACTGCTGGGCCGGGTGTGGGACGAGGCCGCCGACCCGTTCACTACCACCGTGAAGACCACCATCGGCCGGCTGCGGGTCAAGCTCGGCGACCCGCCGATGATCGAGACCGTCCGCGACAGCGGCTACCGCATCGGAGGATCGTGATGCACCCGGGCCCGCGGAGCACGCCCCCCACCTGGCCGCGCCTGCCGCGCCGCGCCCCGTGGCTGCGCCTGCCGCGCCGCACCGCCCGGCTGCGGCTGACCTTCCTGTACGGCGGGCTGTTCCTCGCCTGCGGCGCGATCCTGCTCGCCGTCAGCTACGTACTCGTCGAGCAGGCCATCGCGCCCGGGGGGCAAGTCAACGAAGCCGGGTTCAGCCAGGTAAAGATTTCTGCCGGCCTCATCACGGTCCGCCGGGGCAGCCAAGCTCTCACCCCTGCCCAGGTTTCCTCGCTGATGCTCACGCTGGGCAAGCAGATAACCACGAGCGACCTGCGGCAGGTGCTGATCGATGCGCCCGTCGCGCTGGCGATCGTCACTGTGGTCGCCCTTGCGCTCGGCTGGCTCGTGGCCAGGCGGATCCTGCGCCCGCTGGCGGTGATCACCGCCGCCGCCCGCCGCATCTCGGCCAGCAGCCTGAACCAGCGGCTGGCCCTGCGCGGCCCCGACGACGAGCTCAAGGCCCTCGGCGACACCCTCGATGAGCTGTTCACCCGCTTGGAAGCCTCCTTCCACGCCCAACGGAACTTCGTCGCCAACGCCTCGCACGAACTGCGCACCCCCCTCACCCGGGAGCGTGCCATGCTGCAGGTCGCGCTGGATGACCCCGGCACCACCGCCGAGGCGTGGCGCGGTGTCGCCGGGGAGGTGCTCGCCTCCAACGCCGAGCAGGAAAGCCTCATTGAGGCGCTGCTCGTCCTGGCCAGCGGTGAGGGCGGCCTCCGCCAGCGCGAGCCCGTCGACCTGGCAGCCATCACCGGCGAGATCCTGCGGGCCCGCCGCTCCGACTTCGGCCGCCAGGGGTTGCGCGTCGAGGCCGCTGTCCGGCCCGCGGCCCTGGACGGTGACCCCTTGCTGGCCGAACGGCTGGTGGCCAACCTGGTCGACAACGCCGTGCGCCACAGCGTCGCCGGCGGGCAAGTCGAGATCAGCACCGCGACCAGGGACGGTCGCGCCGTGCTGGCGGTGGTCAACACCGGGCCGGCCATCCCGCCCGAGGCGGTCGATCGGCTGTTCCAGCCCTTCCTGCGGCTCGACGGACGTCGCGTGCACCATGACAACGGCCACGGCCTGGGACTGTCCATCGTCGATGCCATCGCCGCCGCCCACGGTGCCTCGATCACCGCGCACGCCCGGCGCGGCGGCGGCCTCGCCATCGACGTCACCTTCCTCCCAGCCGCCAGCGCCGACGGCAATCCCAGCGAACCCCCAGAACCCGACGACCGCCTGCGCGTCTGGTGACGGTGCTTGAGGCCAGCGCCCCAGATCCTGGCACCGAGTTTGGCATCTCAAGCTGATTGTCCGCCGCAACGCGCCCTCACCCACCCCGGAGGCGTCCGGTCTGCCCAGCCGTCACCCGTCCGCCTCCCTGCCGGTCGGCACGCCGCGATCAGCGGATCCCTGGAATGGCTGGTAGCTACGCACGCCCCCGGCACACCATGGGCCAAAGGGACCAGATTCACCGTTACGGCGCAGCCCGAAGCGCCAACGTCGGCAGTCAGGTACCCGCCGAACGGCGGCTCGGCGCACGGTTATCAAGAGTTCCCCGCACCGTTGGCAATCCCCCGCCGCGGCCGAGCAGGCAGCGGCCAAGGCCGTATGTTTATGCATCGCGAGCGCTCGGCGCGATCGCCCGAAGCTGAATCGAAAATTGGGCCCTGGCGACTCGCCATCATGACAAAATCGCAGGTGACTCTACATGGCCCGCCGTGCTGTCAGCCCGCGCCACGGCTTGATCACGGGTCTCGGGCCTGTAGGCGTACCGATTTTCACGGCTGCAGGGCGTCCACCGCCAGGGG
>Ga0070698_100010166_pt1 | contig 10053 bp, 12 predicted proteins | sample KBSK1502metaG_FD_65477 | JGI IMG/M metagenome (GOLD analysis project Ga0070698, IMG submission 65477) | Corn, switchgrass and miscanthus rhizosphere microbial communities from Kellogg Biological Station, Michigan, USA - KBS K1-50-2 metaG | ecosystem: Host-associated > Plants > Roots >... | reverse complement strand
CGAAGCCAACCATCATCGAAAGCTTCAGCAAGAAGCGACGAAGATCGAGGCGGAGAAACCGGCAGAAATAGTTGCCATAGGGGGGTCCTAAATAGTTGACATTAGACAGCGCTCACTGATCGATGGCAGAAAGTCGTAATAATGTTGATCGCGCTCGATAAAAATAGCTGAAATGGGGAGGGCGTGAGATGCGAGCAGCTCTGATTTTGCCGCCACCTCGGCTTTAGGAATACCGCCAGAGAGATGGGCACGCACATCATGCGGCTCGGGCGGGGGCGCGTTATCGGCATAGAGGCGGATATTGAGATTATAGTCTTTTTCAGCTAGTTCCTTGCAGGTCACCACTGTTGCATAGCCCTCGACCGAACGAAACTCCTCAAAAGTTGTCACGATTTTTTCGATATCTTCCGGGCGAAGAATATTTTGCGCGCCCCGCTCGCCGTAGTCCGCATCGGCATTAATGAAGAGTACCTTAGCCGCGCGTTTCGATGGTTTTGTTCCTTCTTTTCTCATAACCATAATGCAGGCCGAAATGTTGGTGCCATAGAACAGATTGGGAGGGAGGCCGATGACCGCCTCCAACCGATCCTTTGTTATGAGATCCTGGCGGATCAGTTTCTCCACGCCTCCACGAAAGAGGACACCGTGAGGCATCACCGTCGCAATGATGCCTCCGAATTTGAGTACGGAGAGCATGTGTTGCACAAACATCAGATCAGCTTTTTTGTCGGTTTCGGGGCAGAAATGATCAAAGCGATCCTGAAACTGCATATCATCTTGTTTGTAATCCTGGCTGAATGGAGGATTGCTGAGAATATAATCGAAGCGCATTAGCTTATCGTCGGCCTCCAGGTGGGCCGGATTGAGGAGAGTATCGCCATGTTTAATATCGGCGGTTTTGATGCCATGCAGGATCATATTCAGGCGGCAAATGGACCAGGCGTTGGGATTCGGATCCTGGCCAAATAAATTAAGGGTATCCGGGTTGCCATCGTGCTCCTCGACATATTGTTTGGAAAGAATCAGCATACCGCCTGATCCAACACAGGGATCATAGATACGCGAACCCTCGCGAGGGTTCACGATGCGGACCATCAGGCGGGCTACGTCGCGGGGAGTGTAGAATTGGCCGCCCTTCCTGCCTTCTTCATCTGCGAACATACGGATGAGATATTCGTAGGCCGCACCTAAGAGGTCAGGGAACTCAAAGTCTTCGTTGCCCAGGCGCACGGCGCTAAAATGATCGATCAGAGCGCGCAATTTCGTCTCTGGAATGGATTTGTTGCCAAAGGGGCGATCAAAACGAATATCGAGAATATCATGTAGAATATCATTTGCTTTCATCAGACCTTCGAGGGCGATGTTGAGCGTATTGGCAACTTTATTGCGCTGGGCATCATCGCAGATAAACTGCCAGCGGGAGCTTTTGGGGAGGAAGAAAGCCGTGCGATAATTCTCGGGGTACTCAACCTGCTCCAGGATTTGCGCCTCGCTATCGCCACGCGATTGGTAATACTGATAGAGGCGTTTGTATTCGGTATCGAACTCGTCGGAGCTGCGCTTGAGGAAGAGCATACCAAAAATAAATTGCTTGTAGTCAGAGGCGTCGATGGAGCCTCGTAAAATATCTGCTGCTGCGAACAGGTGGCGTTCGAGCTGAGGCAGGGTTAATCTGGCCATAATTATTCAAACTTCTCACACATCGTATAGTGACTTGAGCAAAATAGATATCGATACGTATCCCAAAACATGCAAATGTCTTGGTTTGGTAAGTGCTTCATGCTATTGGATAGTAAGGAATCCTATGTATGCAGAACTGCTTCTCCTTCAACATAATGTGCCCAATTCCGAGTGATGGAGCGTGCTGTTGTGCTAAGGAATACATGTTTGCCCTCTCGTCCAACTCCTTCCCATACCTCAGCGCTGGAATCAACAGCTATTGTATAGCGAATCGAAGGGGTTGTCGAGAGGAATGGGAGTTTCTGCGCTCACAATAACCGGAATATAGATCCGATTATTCACCCTCGCTCCATTTAGAAAAGCTGACTCTCAAGTTCGCTAGGTATGAATAATCGCTTCGTTTGTACTAGTACAGCCTCGCGGAAATTCCTCGGAAGTCTAGGAACGAGCGGGAGGTCCTTTGTAGGTCCAGTGAAAAGGGCCATGGGAAGTGCGATTGTAGTAGGCAATAAAAGCCAGGATGCCCTCGCGCAAGTGCGTGATGGAGGGCCAACTGGCGCGAGCGAGCAAGCGGCGAACCAGGATAGAGAACCAGATCTCAATTTGGTTCAGCCAGGAACTGTGCCTGGGAGTGTAGACGAAGTGAATGCGATGGGTCGGATCAGAGAGAAAGGCGGCTCGCGTCTTCATCGAGGCCAGATGACCGCTTTTGCCCTTGACACCGAGATCCTCCTGAATGCCACACAGCTGGGCTATCAGACAGACCAGCGTTTCGGACTGATGCGTGTTGAGTTGATCGGTAATGAAGACCCAGCTCGCATGCGCATCGGTCTGAACAGTCTTTATGATGTGAGCGGCAAAGTCGGCTTCCGTGCGGGTGGGTCCAATACTGGGAGCCATAACCTGGCCAGTGGCTATATCCAGATTGGCGATCAAACTCAACGTGCCATGCCGTTCATATTCGAATTCCTGGCGCTGGACGTGACCAGGCTGCATGGGCAAGGACGCATGGAGACGTTCGAGAGCTTGGATGCCGGTCATCTCATCGGTGCTTGCCACATGCGTCCCCGCCGCAGCGAGGGCCGGCGTAGCCTCATACACCTCACACACTGTGCGGATCTGCGCGGCCAGTTCGGCTGGGTCATCGGCGGGTGGAGTGAGCCAGTAGCGCTTGCGATGGGGCTGCAAAGCGCTCGCCTTTTAAAAAGCGCTCCACGGTGCGCGGAGAAATCTGTGGGACGATGCCACGTTTGACCGCTTCATCGGCTAGTTCGCGCGGCGTCCAGGCACTCACTGGTCGATCTGTCGCTTCTGGTTTTTCACACGCCAGAGCCAGGATCTGCATGAACTGCTCAAATGTGAACCTCGCTGGTGCTCCGGGACGCTGCTCATCGGTCAAAAGCGCTTCGATGGCCTGCTTGAGCAGTTTCGGCTTGCCTGTGGCTTCGATGGCCTGCAAACGAGCCTCGGCTGCTCGCCAGCGTTCTCGCCACAATCGCACGGTATCAGAATCCACGTGCAGGTCCTGCGTGATCTTCGTATTGGTGGCTCCTGTTGCTGCTGCCAGAATGATCTTCCCTCGCCTGACCAGTCGTTGCGGACTGGTCGAGCGACGCTCCAGTTGGTGCAACACATCGTGCTGCAGCGGACTGACATGCAACGGGGTTGCGCGTGGATCGGGCATGATCTCGTTCTCCTTCTTTCTTGTCCTTTCCGTAGTCGAAGTCCCAATATGATCTCACCCTTTTTCGTCAAGATGGTAGTGAGAGGCTAAAGACGTATATCTCCTTAATTGGGGCAGAGCGAAATGCTGGGTCCTTCAAACCAGGAAAATATCCCTCAATTTCAAAACCCACGCCTGGGAGATCTCGTATCACGAGATTGTCTTCCTCATCTTCTTCCCAGGCACCGATGTGCCTTTCAATATCGGCAAGCGTTGATCCCAGGCCAATTGTATCCAGCAGCTTTCCACGATAGCCATCATGAACCATGATCTGATCCACAATTTCTTCTCTTACCCACAAATCAACCATCGCTGAACGATAGCGTGTGATGATGGGTAAAGGAACCCAGGGATTCACGACTTCTTCTGAGCTAAAGTGAGGTTCCTGCTCTTTCAAGATCTCTTCAATAGGGGATCCGAGCTGGATCCCTGCGACACTTTCTCCAGGAACGATAGGAGCTTCGATGTTCATGGACACTTCTCCCCGCAATACCTCTTGCTCGAATACTTGACACAAGACAAGCTCATAGGCGACGTGGTCGACACCTTCCTCAATCACTTGCTTCAAAAGAGCCTTCTCATATGAAATCCGTCCAAATGATGTATACTAGGAGGTATGGGAATGCGCGTCAAAATCCAAACGGACTACACAGCAGAAGAGTTGCATGAACGGTATCGGCAGGCGAAAGATGCGGTTGAGCGAACCCACTGGCACATTTTGTGGCTGGCGAAGGAGGGCAAAACGCCACAGGTAATAGCTGAGCAACTTGGCTACACCGCCCGGTGGGTGCGCGCGGTGATTGGGCGCTGGAATGCACAGGGAGAAGCCGGGATTCGTGATCGTCGCCATGCGATTAATGTGAGCCGCCCGCTGCTTTCGAGCCAGCAGCAGGAGGAACTCGCAGGAGCCCTGCAAGCCCCTCCGGCAGATGGCGGCTTGTGGAGTGGCCCGAAAGTGGCACAGTGGATGCAGCAGCGTCTAGGCCGCCCAGTCGCTCCACAACGAGGGTGGGAGTATCTCAAACGGCTCGGTCACAGTAGCCGCGTGCCTCGCCCGCAGCATGCCAAAGCCGATGAGGCCATCCAGCAGGAGTTTAAAAAAACTTCCGGAACAGCTAGCCTTGGTGCAGCACCAACACTCCCAAGCCAGCGTCGAGTTGTGGACAATGGATGAGCATCGGATCGGCCTCAAACCGATCCTGCGACGCGTCTGGGCTCCAAAGGGGGCGACGGTGAAAGCTCCGGTGGCCCAACGCTATGAATGGATGTATATCTTTGCCTTTGTGCATCCACAAAGCGGGCAGACGAGTTGGAGGCTCGTGCCCACGGTCAGCGTTGAAGTCTTCTCCCTCGCGGCTTTCCGCTTTTGCTGAGGAGGTGGGAGCAGGGCCAGACAAACACATCGTGCTGGTTCTGGATCGTGCCGGGTGGCACAGCAGTGCTCGACTCAAACTGCCGGAGGGGATCCACCTGGTCTTCTTGCCACCTTATTCCCCCGAGGTGCAGCAGGCTCCGCGGCTCTGGCCGCTTTCTAACGAGCCACTGGCCAATCGGGTCTTCACTTCCCTCGATGAGCTGGAAGAAGTCCAGGCTGAGCGGTGCCGCTGGCTGCAAGCGCACCCTGAGATCGTCCAGGCTCATACCTGCTTCCATTGGTGGCCTTTCTTAGTGGATAGTACTTAAGCGGATTTCATATCACATCATAGCAGGTTCAGGCCTGCGTGACGAGCCGACATTCACACTTTTGCTCGATTATGAATCCTATTGTTGGGGGCGGATCATCCTCGGACCCTTAGTCTATCACATACTTCCGACTTATTTCCGCGAGGCTGTACTAGACCGAGAACAATATGGCAATCTCGTCCTTTCGATTATTCAAGGGTTCTTGAGAAATGAGTCTTCTTGGCAAGCTGCTGAAGTAGATCCGTGAATCTCTTTGACTTTATGTATTGACTCACATCATACAACCGGACTATGAGCCTCTCTTAGCTTGTAGTCAGGTTGACAATGTTGGCGAATTCAGTGTTGAGCTTTGAACTCCCCGAATGAAAGTTCACCATTAAGCTCATTTTGCATCCGCCAACACTATCCTTATAGGGTTTCTACCGGAATGAACAGCATGAGGAAAAAAAGGAGATACCCATAAGAGAACCTTCTCGGCCCCGTCTCTCCCGCATCGAGCACACAGACGAACGTGACTGGTCCAGGAGAACCGCCGTAGCACCTGGTTCTAGGAACCGTTTTTCGTCACAGTTCACGGTCGTCTTTTACGTATAGAGTAAGGTTTCATTCGTGCTATAACGGGCCGTCTCCCAATCGATTACATCCGCTAACTCTTCCTGCAACGCCTCCAGATCGTGCTGTCGCGTTGTCTCATCGGGCATTTCCGTGTCTTTCCAGATCAGCACGAAATGCACGCTGCTGAGCGCTTCGTCACCTGTGATGAGGTAGCGCGCAATGGTGCCAGGAAACGTATGCCGATTCGCTTGCTGGATCGCGTTCACCTTCTCCAGCAATTCAGCCTGTTTGCCTACCCGAACGCGCACTTGAATTTCTGTGGCCAGAACCTTGCTCCGGCTGCTGTACACGCGCCAACGTGGGGGACTTGAGCGGATACGTCCGGGCGGATTGAGCTTAAACTGTTTGACATCTTCCTCGGCCAGCAGGAACACCCCGCTCGCTTTAAATGCTGGTAAGCGCCCAATTTCAATGTATCTGTAGACGCGTTTATCGGTGATCCCCAGTATCTGAGCGGCTTGTTTGATTGAAACGTATCCTGGAATGTCTGGAAATTCGTGAATATCTGCCATAAAAGCAGTCTAGTGAGGGATCTATTTCCTGTAAATTGGACTTTATATCCCTCTTTTGACAAAAATATTGAATTTGCCATAGAATGCGGGTATGCGGTTGTGTGTGCTGCCTCCTGCGTGTGGGAGAGAAGGGAGTACAAGCTTGCAACGGCTACAAAACAGTCGAATAGGGTAATCTCTGTGTCTGTACCGGCGCCCAGGTGCAGCTTCGATTGAACGAAGAAACGATGACCTCTGGTTCAGTGACCCCTTGCTCTCCATCGTGAAGAAGAAGTGCTTGATTGCCTATGCGCAAGGACTGCTCAGCAACTCCTGAACGAAGTGCAATCCAAAGGGGAGCTTCTTCCATGGTTATCTAGATACGCGGTTACCACTGAAGAGGTGAAGATGAACCGAGCTCGGTATAGTCCTCTCATGATTGCCATGGATGGCTCTACCTCCACGTCTCTCAGTAGCTGGCTAGTTCCCGCACGGGGCAAAGCCTGCTACAATCCTGTGTAGCATCGAGAGGGGCAGCGGTTTATGGCAGTACGTTTACGCGTGAAAGAAGTCGCCAAGGAGAAAGGCATCGGGATGGGAAAACTCCAGCGCAGTGCAGATGTGGCCTATAACACGGTCAAGCGGATGTTCAAAGATCCGTATTACATCACAACGACGGAGACCCTTGGCAAGATAGCAAGGGCATTAGGGGTTCCACCTGGAGAGCTGATCGAAGAGGTTTCCGATGATGAAAGCCAAAGACCTGTGTAGCAATGTCCTGTCTATTCAGTGGAAGTGGAGGCGTGTCATGAAGAAAGCGGAGAAGGGATGACGTTTTACTATTTCGGCCGTCCGGCAGTCACTCCAACAACGGGCCATAGAGACGGAGCCAGAAGCTCTTGCCGTCTCTGTTCGACGCGTGGAGAAGGAAGTGCTTCCGATCATCAAGGAAATGCACCTGGACCTAGGAGCTGCGCAGTTCCTGCTCGTGCAACAGACCCAGGTACTTGTTACCGGCGATCCCCATCTCACCACCGAGAGTGGGATGGTCATCGCCAATAGTGTCCTGGCGCTCTGGCTGGAGGGATATTGCCAGGACCAGCGTATCCCTACACACTAGAAGAGAGGCTGCTGGAGCTACAGGAAGGCCCGAAAGAAGGCGAACGACGAGGCATATTTCCAGCCATTCACCCGTGCGAACAGAGAGAGACCACGCGGCATCGGCGAAGTGGCCTGGTGGGGGATCGTGCAACATCCCCAGACGAAGCTGTGGCAGATCTGGATGACGATGAATGGGCCCTGTACCTTCATTGTTGCTTATGGTGATCCCGTAAAAGCCCAGAGCAACCTTGAAGCAATCGGCAGCGTGAGAAGGAAGGGAGGGACTGATGCACAGATTGCAGTCCTTTATAGGTAAGTGCAATCACAAGCAGACGGAGAACCGAAGCAGCTTCTCTATGAAAAGATGCTCTATCTCAACCTCCTATGAAGCTCGTAAATGGAGAGAAGAACCTCTGCCGTGTCTGACATGATTTTGTCAAGCCAAATATTGACAGAACGCGGAGGTGGTAGATACCAGAGATTGAGAAGTTTTTTGATTGAGAAAGGTGGAAGCATGTTAGGGTCACCGGACCTGATAGAACGGTGGCGTATCACGCAACAAGAGTATCTCACTGATACACCGACGGCCATGGCGCATCAAGCTCTTGATCAGCGGCGCCTGCAAGTACAACAAGAGATGATGCAGTTGCTCGTTGCCTTTTTGAACAGGACTATTACGCTCAAAGAGTTCAATGCGATGTTCCAACAGAAAACACAAGGTGCCTGGAACGTCTTTCGCATGAGGGGCACGTCTGGAGGTATGTATCTCAATAAACTCGTGAAGTACATCGATGATGATACGTTGACCTCGCGCCTGCGGTCCGGCTTACGTCTCCCAGAAGATACTCCAGAAGGTCAGCGGCATATGCAGGAACTGACCCACTATTTCGAGCGCCTGATTGCTCAGCACAAAGGATTACGGTCTCACTTGCAACCGGCGCGCATTCCATTTCTCTTGAGTTCGTGGTGGCACCTACAAGATGCGCACCACTGGCCCATCTTTTTCCCGCTGGTCCAGCGTATGCTCATGAGCGAAGACGGTCAACCAACACAAGCGCAGAGCCCCATTGAGGCCTATTTCGCGTTCCGGACCCACTTTCTCTCGTTGGCACGAGCGCTCGGCGTCTCCTTGTGGGAACTAGAGCATATCGTGACATGGAAAGGTCAGCGCATCTTTGGTGAACAGGCAGCAAGAAAAATGACGCGATCATCTTCACTCTTCGAGTGGAAAGACATCGCTATTCATCCAGAGACAAGAGACAACCTATCAATCGAGGGTGAAGAGGAACACCAGTGTCAGAAAAGTGAGCAGGAGAGATCTGATCATACCCACATACAATGGCTGCTTGCGAAGATCGGCCATCAAGTGGGATGTGATGTCTGGATCGCCGCGAATGATCATAGTAAAAGCTGGAATGGCGAACGGTTAGGAGAAGCGAGTCTGAAAACGCTACCACCTCTTGTGGATACGGCATTTCGCCGGATCATCAATCTCATTGATGTGCTCTGGTTGCGAGGAGATGACGTGATCGCTGCCTATGAGATCGAGCACACCACCTCCATTTCATCCGGTCTGCTGCGTCTGTATGACCTGGATGTGTTATGCCCGACACCTATCATGCACCTGTGTGTCGTCATTCCACATCCCTCTCTCAAGCGCTTTCAATCCGTTCTTGCCCGACCGGCCTTTCAGCGACTGAATATGCAAAAGCGCTGCTTAATTATCCTGGAGGAAACCCTACTTCAGCAAGCTGAGCATATTCTGCGCTGGGCCAGTAGTCCAACGGTAATTACGCGGCTTGCCATGAAGATGGAGAAAGCATAACAGTAGAGGCTGTGTATGTCACAGCAGTGTCCCGCTGGAAGTGTGCGCTAAGCATGCCTGACAGTAAAGATGAGGAGGCTTGTAAGTGATTATAGGGAAAATCGTCAAATCCAATTCTCATATCAACTACGTCTGTCAGATCTACGGGCCCCTGGAAATCGAGGTCCTACCAAATGTTGCTGAATACACCTTTGGTCACTTCGTGCGTGTTGCCGTACACTCAAAACTTTCAGACCTGTTGCGTAATAGGCAAGCTAGGGATCAAAGCATGGATCAGGAGTCCTCTTGTTACACTGTGGGTGTGATCTATGATACGCAGTTACTGAATCCTACTTTTGGCTCGCTGGGGCCGCGACTTTCCACTGAGACACAGGTGGAACTGTTCTCACCCGATTATCTCTCAGAAAAAGCAGTGCTTGTTCACCTGATCATGCTAGGGATGGTAGAGCAACACCGGTCTTCAAGTGGCCCCCTCAAGATCCATATCGTCCATGGCATCCCATCGTTCCCTTTGGAGTTGAACAGCAGTGTTGAGACCATGACAGATGAGGACGTCCATCGGTTCCATTTCTTTCACGATCAAGGGAAAGTTGAGAACCAACACGACTACCTTCATATGGGCTATCTGCCTCATCTGATTGCCCAGCAGAACAGCCTCATTCCCCTGGTGATCTTGCGTATCATCGACCAGTTAGAGCAGCTCTTCCCGCAGCATGGTTCGCTGCTCTCCATTCTGAAGCGCAACTTTGCCTGGAGGCTGAAAGTGGAGACAACCGGATAAGGGAAGCAGAAGGCGCTGGTATGGGCTGCAAAGAGTGAAGCAACATCACTTGCTGTACATCATCCCATACTCATGCTGAAAATCCCAAACACATTGAGGTTTTTATCATGCCCAAAGATGCAAGGAGCAAGACAATGCAACAATGGGAATATTA
>Ga0070698_100010164_pt1 | contig 10055 bp, 10 predicted proteins | sample KBSK1502metaG_FD_65477 | JGI IMG/M metagenome (GOLD analysis project Ga0070698, IMG submission 65477) | Corn, switchgrass and miscanthus rhizosphere microbial communities from Kellogg Biological Station, Michigan, USA - KBS K1-50-2 metaG | ecosystem: Host-associated > Plants > Roots >... | reverse complement strand
CTCAGCAGAAAATTTCATCCTGATTTTTATGCAAACACAACTCCCTCAGAACAGCACCAGGCTTTGGAAATAACTGCCAATCTCAACAAAGCATTTAAAACTTTTCAGAACCCGGATGAGACAATAAAATACGTATTGCAACTAAAAGGGTTGCTTGAAGAAGAAGAAAAATACCAGTTGCCTCCTGATTTTTTGATGGAAGTTCTTGAAATAAATGAACAGCTTATGGATGCCGGGGATAATCCCGAATTAAAATCAAATTTGCAATCTTCAATCTTACATCTACAATCAGAAATATATGAGCCTGTTAAAGAAACTGTGGAGCATTATCAAGACGGGGTTATTACCGAAGAAGAACTGTTGCAGGTAAAAGAATATTATTACAAGAAAAAATATCTTCATCGCATTCAACAGCAATTAAACGGGATGTCGTAATATTGCAACCCCAAAGTTGTTTGAGGTTTAAGGTTCGAAGTTTGAGGTTAATAACCTTAACCATCAAACCTCTTCAAAGGAGTCCTTCGGACAAACTTTTAACGATCAGCCCGGGTGGCGGAATTGGTAGACGCAGCAGACTCAAAATCTGCCGTTCGCAAGGATGTGCTGGTTCGATTCCAGTCTCGGGCACAAATTCAAGTCTAAGGCAATCTTTTTTAAGATTGCCTTTTTTATTTCCTGATAAACCTGTATCAGTCGCTGAATTGCAGCAAATAAACTTTAAGTAAAAAATCGTCATTCACCCGACAGTAGCATTATTCAAGGACCTCCCTTTTATTTTCGATTATGTAACTTTAGCCGGTATAATAGTGAGCCGCTCAATATGTCAAAGACAATCTCTCAAAATCAATTTGCAGAAGAATTGCTGCGCAAAGTTTCTGAATCTACTTATGCCCTTACTGGCAAAGATTTTCTTTTGGAACTCACAATGAAAGTCGCCGAAATCCTAGGCATGGAGTATTGCTTCATTGCTGAATGCGCCAACGAAGATAAAAGCAGGCTACGAACTGTTGCATTTGTGAAAGGGGGAAAAATTCTCGATAACATAGAATACAACACAAATGAGTCCGGCTGTAGCATGATGATGAATGGTCAGCCTTATTTTCTGCCAAAGGGTGCGCAGGATCTTTTTCCAGCAGCTAAAGGGATAGAAGCATATGTCGGTGCACCGATCATTAACCCGGTGAATGGTGAGATACTTGGGCATATTGCCGTAACAAACTCCACTCCGGTTGGTGAAGACAAAAATCAAACAGCAGCTTTAAAAATATTTGCATCACGTATTGGCGCGGAGCTGATGCGGCTGAAAACAGAAAATGAGCTGAATCGCAGAAATCAAGAATTGATGCAACAGATGAAGGAGAATGATTTTTATGCTTTCACACTTAATCATCTGAAAGAAGCTGTCTTCTGGATCAACGAAGATGGAAAAATATGGCAAGTAAATGATGTGGCGGCAGAAATGTCTGCTTATACAAAAGATGAATTAATACAACTTCATGTATTTGATATAAATGCAAGTGTTCAAAAACCAAACTGGAAAAATGTATGGGATAGGCTAAGAGAAAATAAGAAGGTTGTATTCGATGCTCAATTCCGAAAGAAGGATGGTGGCATCATTGATATTGAGATCACACAAAACTTCTTAGTGTACGATGGCAAAGAATATACCTGCAGTATTGTAAGAGATATTCGACAAAGAAAAATGGAAGAAGAATTATTGCGTACTGTTTCTGAAGCTACTTCCGGTTATGTTGGCTATGATTATTTCAAAGAGCTTGCAAAATTTATTACACTCACATTAGGAGTTAAATATTCACTTGTAACAGAATGTGCGAATGAAGAAAAAACAAGAGTAAGGACAATCGCCTTTGTAGAACATGCAGCACCTATTGAGAATATCGAGTATGATCTCAAAGGAACCCCCTGCGAAATAGTTATGACTGGAAAAGATTATTTCTGTGCAACAGAACTGGAGAAAATTTTTCCAAAGGAAAAAGGATTACAATCTTATGTAGCAGTTCCTATCTATAGTCCTGGTACAGGTGAAATACTTGGCCATATTGCTGCATTGGATGATAAACCGATGAATGAGAGCCAGAATCAAACTTCCATTCTCAGGATTTTTGCAGCAAGGGCGGGTTCTGAAATTGACCGTATAAAAGCGGAACAAAAATTAAAAGAAACGCTTGAAGATGCCAATGTACAATTACAGATACAACTGAAGGAAAGTGAAAAACGTTTTCGTGATCTATTTGAAGAGGCCCCAATCGCTTATGTGAACGAGGGACTCGATTCAAAATTTATAAAAGCCAATCGTGCAGCATTGAGAATACTTGGTGTCAAACCAGAAGAAGTTAACAGTACTTACGGAGCCTCACTTGTCCCCGATACACCAGATGCACAAAAACGATTAAAAAAAGCATTTGAGTCTATTGGAAGTGGGACAGATACCAGCGGTGTTGTGTTAGAGCTTCGCCGGAAAGATAATGGTAAGCCACTCTGGATCCAGTGGTGGTCCAACCCCGATCCGAGCGGACAATTCACCCGAACTATGTTTGTCGATATTACTGAACAAGTACTGATGGAACAAGAACAGGCGAGGTTGAAGGCACAGAACCAGTATTTACAGGAAGAAATAAAACTTACTTACAATTTTGAAGAGATAATCAGCAAGAGTAATAATTTTCAAAAAGTATTAAGACAAATTGAACAAGTTGCCGCAACAGACGCTACTGTATTAATATTAGGTGAATCAGGTACAGGAAAAGAATTGATAGCAAGAGCTATCCATAATATTAGTAACAGAAGTAAAAAGCCGTTAGTAAAAGTGAATTGCGCAACACTTCCCGCCAATCTCATCGAAAGTGAATTGTTCGGTCATGAGAAAGGTGCATTTACGGGAGCTATGGATAAAAAGATCGGACGATTTGAATTGGCAAACGGAGGAACAATTTTTCTTGATGAAATAGGTGAGCTTCCTGTTGAGCTACAAGCAAAATTGTTGCGGGTATTACAAGAAGGTGAGTTTGAAAGATTGGGAAATCCTAACACAATAAAAGTAAACACAAGAGTTATTGCAGCAACAAATCGCAATCTTCAAATTGCAATTGAGAAAAAAGAATTTCGCGAAGACCTTTATTACAGGCTAAATGTTTTTCCTGTTGTTTGTCCACCGCTTCGTGATAGAAAAGAAGATATCCCATTACTTGTAAAACATTTTTGTCAGAAGCATGAAGGAAAGATCGGCAGGAAGATCAAAAACATTCCAACAAAAGTTATGGATGCTTTAATGGCTTATGACTGGCCTGGAAATATTCGTGAATTGGAAAACATTATCGAAAGAGCGATGATCTTAAGTTTAGAAGGGACATTGGAATATGGCGATTGGATCCCGTCAGAAAAAATTTCTATCTCTTCAAATGGAAAACCTGCAGCGTCACGACTTGAAGACATCGAGAGGGATCATATAGTTGAAACACTTAACAAAACTGGCTGGAAAGTAAGTGGTGAAAAAGGTGCAGCAAAAATTTTAGGATTAAACGCAACTACACTTGAAGCAAGAATGAAGAAGCTGGGGATAAAGAGAGAAAAATAATTTAATTACTATTCAGCAACTTTATATACTCACTGTTTTGTTTAAACATCTCTAGCCCCATCCGGGTTGTCATATACGGCGTTTTCTGTAGATGGTGGTTCATTTTACTGATACTGTATAAAATTTTCCAGTGCCTTGTGATTTCTTTCCATGCCCAAAAAACAGAATGACGTGGATCATAAATATGTGTTGGTTCGCTCCCCGAACCATTCAATTCTATAATGGAAAAATTTTTCCCTTGTTTTAATTCTTCCCAGGAGTTGTATCCTATATCAAGTCTTCCAAAATAAAACCCACTCACACTTCTACATATTGAGTCTATTGTATTTGTCAAGTCCTCATCAATAAGCTGGCTATCGTCCAAAAACTTTGCACCCCTTACATGATTGCCATAAGGGACAAGTATTAATTCCTCACCGTTCTTTAAAACAATATTCATTTTATCTTTCTCAGTCTTTTTCAAAACAGGTAATTGCAAAACAGCTCTTTTGTTTTTTAAAAGTAGTTGCTCAACCCTGGAAACACCATCACCAGTAACAGCAAGAAATTCCTTTTTTACTATTCCTGAAATATGTCCCTTTTCTTCGTTCGGATAACGATAATAAAATATCCCCACTTCATTTTGGTAGGGTACAAATTCCTGTATAAGAAAATCCACCTTTGAATTCAATGCATATTCCAATAGATCATCTTTATCCTCCAATTTTTTTACCATCATCCCTTTCATGCCAATATCCGGTTTACCCACCACTGGAAATTTCAATTTACCCTGAGCTGTTTCCTTCAAAACATTTTCTCCTGGTGTTTTTGCTGCAAAAAAAAGAGTAGTTGGGTAAAACTCCTGAGGGATCAAGTCATAGATTTCTTTTTTTGATTCCATTAAAAAGCCACCATTCTTAATTGTCGGGTTTGATGTATTGAAAAAGAAAAATGACCTGGCCTTTAAACAAAGGAAAAACCAGTATAAGAAAAGTGGGCAATACACAAGATTAAAAGGCCAGTATTCCCAGTTAAAAAGCTTTATAAAAAAAGGTTGATGTAATATCCTTCTCATTCTATTGTGTTCGATGAATGTAACAGCTCGATCTTTATTTCAGATGATGTGTCATCCTTTATATTTATATATTTAATGCAACCACGATCTTTTGTCAACAATATACTTGTTATGCTGACTGTTGTGTAAAGTCCGTGCCTCGTCATTAGGAGATCATTATGTTTATCGCCATCGCCGGTAAAATGATGAAAGTTTAAAATGTCTTGTTGTGTTGGTATCGGATGATTATTCAAAAAAGATGCAAACCATTGTTCTCTCTTCTTTATCACGAAACCATCGTACAGTGTAGTTGAGGACCAGATATAGGGCCGGTTAACCTTTAACTGTTTGCAATATTTTTCAGCTCCATCCCATCGGAATTCATATAAGCAATAGTTTTCAAGTATTACCAATGTGAAAGGCTCAATATCCTGCAAATTGATTTTTGTAAATGTAACAGATGGCCTTTCCGAAGAAATAATATCAAGCAGAATAATTCCACGGCTTAATCTATAAGGTGGTTCCGCGTTATGACAAATAAATGCGCCATTCAGCAAAACTGCAGCAACCCCATTTTCTTTCATCACGATCCAGGTGCCGCCAGCATCAGCATCTTTCGGAAAAAATAATTTTTGCCCATTATGTATAAACATACCGGGGGCTGCAGCATTTTTTCTTGTAAGTTTCTCATCGCGATTTGACGTGATGAAGAATTTATCTTTTACCGGTATAAAACTTACTGTGCACATTGTTTGCGGTATTTAATAGTTGAATAGGCTACACCGAATTCATCCGGTAATTCTATAGACGAAACTTCATTCACTCCTACTCTTATCAGAGCCATGTGATGAATAGTATGCTCCAAATTATAAGCAAGTTCACGATAATAATTAGAAGGGATAGAAGCAACTTCCATGGTATCGCAATAACCCTCTGCTTCAAGTACAATTTCTTTATTTGGCCTCTCCACGTTTTGGTAAACTGCTTTCAACAAGGAAGTCGCTAATTCTTTATTTGTTTCAATTTGATAATCCCTTTTTCTTTTCTCATAGTTTACTATGCCTTCATCATATCCTTTTTCAAGACATTGAAACAATTCAATAATATGCCGCACATGCTGACCGATAGTTGCACTGAGCAGTATTTTGCTTGGCTGCATATATTCTTCATTACTAAGTTGGTTAAGTGTTTCGCTTAACTGTACAAAAACATGTTGAATGGGTTGCTTGAGCATCATAGTTTTCGTTATTAGTTTATTTTAATTCAGCGCTTCCAAATAAATGATTATACTGTTGGCAATGGATCAGCGCATATTTATATTCTGAGAAATTAACAATGCCAGTAATCGGGTATTGTTGATTTCCAATTATAGATTGCAACTTTCCCAGATCAATGTAATTAACCGGCTGTGCTTCTTTTGAAATATAAACATGCAGATCAGGGCCGTTAGAGCTATTAAAGTTTCCAAGGGCGAGAATGTATTGGTTGTTCTGAAAATATATCTTAGCTGTTCCATTTACAGAGCCATAAGGTCCATTGCCAAATGTACCATTAAAACGACTCGTTGTCATCGAAGTATCCACAGGGTTATTCACAGGAGTGGTCGGTGTGTTCTCCTTTACACATGAGCTTAATGAGATAAATAAAACAAGAATCAAAGTGATAAGATTATTCATATGATATAATTCTTTTTACAAAAGCCAATCCATCATTGCGGTAAATAACTGCAAGTATGATCGATGAAACCAAGACTATTAAAGCATAAATGAATAATTGGCCGCCATCATTTTTAACAACAATGCCAAGCTTAATTAGATGAGTACCGATGGCACCAAGCATTAAGCCAATTGCCAAAACAGAACCTAAGAATGTCGTTCCTGGGTAAAGGATCAGGATCGATGCAATTAGTTCAAAAATTCCAGTACCTATCCTTCCCCATGGCTCCATTCCCAATTGAGAAAATATATAGACTGATTCTTCAGCACCGCTGAATTTAAAATATAAGGTTTGCAACATTATTAATGCTGCCAGGATTCTTAAAACCCACGGAGCGATACTTGTTATTGAAAATGAAATACTCATTAATGAAATGTTTTTTGCCAATTAGTGTCGGCTTTTGCTTTCAGATTTGTTTCATCCTTATTCCAACTGGTCAGCGTATTGTTAAAAAATCTATTATAAAAAAGAAAAAGCTTACCATTAATGATTTTAAATGTTTCGGGATCTACATTCACCTTATCTCCTTCCTTTCCCATTGCATAGGCACACCAACCACCATATTGCGGTTCGTAAGCAGCTGGATTTTTTGTAAATGTTTCTTTATTTTCTACTGATGAAAAGTAATAAACTGCACCCTGGTGGTCTACTGCAAATTCTTTTTTCCCTTTTATAGCTTTATTGGTTTTGAAATAAGAAACAGGATCGTACCCGTCAATGGCCAAACCACTTTTACTTAAATTAAAGTGCTTTTTCCTCATAGCCGTTATATCCTGGGCAAAAGATCCAAATGAAACCAGCCCAGCAATTGCGATCAGTAAAAATTTTGTACTCATTTTTTCTTTTCTATGATTTGTAAAACCAAAGTTATTCTTAGTCCAAAATTTTAAATGTCTTGTAAGAGACAGAAATTTAGATATATACGTGAAAGATTTGTTATCGGACTTAAAGACTAAAAAATTTATGAAGGATTTCTAAAAACCTTTGCATGTTGTAAAACAACTGACAAACCCAATTTTTGCCGCTATTTATTTTTGCATTAAAAAAGAAAATGAAAAAAATCTTATTGTCAATTGGAGTATGTCTCGTTTCGATCGGAACCTTATCAGCACAGCAAAACGAAATCTTTGTAAAGGATAATGCGGCTATTGGCGGCTTTGATGCCGTAGCATACTTTAAAGAAAGCAAGCCGGTGAAAGGCCTGGCTGAGTTTAGTGTATTTTATAAAGGAGCAAATTGGCTTTTTGCATCGCAAACAAATGCCGATCTTTTTAAAGCAACACCTGAAAAATATGAGCCGCAGTATGGTGGCTATTGTGCCTTTGGATGTTCAAGAGGTTACAAGGCAAAGACAAGTCCTGATGCATGGACGATAGTTGGAGATAAACTTTATCTGAACTATAATACTGATGTAAGAAATGAATGGAATAAGGATCAGCAGGGATATATAAAAAAAGCCGATTCAAATTGGCCGGAAGTAAAGAATAGAAAATACCCGTAACAGTAATAAAAAGCGACTAATACATAAATTAAGATCCCCACCTGGGGATTTTTTATTTATATAAACGCCAACAGGCTTCAGAACCCAAACTCCCAAAGTAATATTCCCAACGCTTTGGGAAATTCCCAACATGTCGGGAACATTACAAACCAGCTACGAAGACCTACGTAAAAAATCAATCTTTTGAAACATGCTACAGCAAAGGGTTACAAGGGAATCAAAAACCAAAAAAAAATTCTGGCACGAGCATTGAAAACATAGTACAGGAAAAATTAACAAGAAAACATGAGCAGGAAAATAACAAAACAGGAATTTAAGAAGGAAGTGATGGAAAGCCCGGCCCTTTCACTTGTAAAGTTTAAAATAGAATGGAGCGGCGCTTGCCAGATTATAGCACCGATCTATGAAGAGCTTTCAAAATCGTATACTGGTATGGCAAATTTTTTTACAATCGATATCGAAAAAGAAATTGGGATAGACAAAGAATATGGGATAATGGAAATCCCGACCATACTTTTTTTTAAAAACGGAAAGATAGTTGACCATGTATCAGGACTGGTGCCAAAAAATGTTGTGATCAGCAAAATTGAAAATGCTTTAAGTCTTAATTAAATAAACCATTAATAAACTTTTTAAAACTACTGTTATGACAGACGACATGAAATTCATCTACCTCAGAAATCATCCTTTGATGTCATCATTAACTGACCAGAAACTAAAAGAAACTGGCGGAATCGCAAAAATGCGCACAGTCTATCGCGGAGAAGTAATTAGTTACGGAGAAGGTGGCTATACCCGTGTTCATTTCCTGGTAAAGGGAAAAGTAAAGATCACTGACAACAGCGCCTCAGAAAATGAACTTATCAAGGACATTCTTGTAGAGCCGGATATTTTTGGAGATCTGAGTCTTGATGGCCAGTTGAACAAATATGAAGCTGCCGAAGCATTGACAGCAAATACAATTATTGTTTCATTTCATATCAGCGATTTTAAAAGAATATTGGAAGAGAACCCGATCATGGCGCTTAGCTATGTAAGGAAAGTAAACTCCAAATTACAAAAAATGGAAAACCGTCATGTAGAGTTAGTGTTCCTTGATACTAAAGACAGGCTGATCCGCTTTATAAAAAACTGGGCTCGTACTGATGGCAATCGTATGGGAGACAAAATTATTCTGAACAATTATTTAACACATAGTGATATTGCAGGCTTCATTGCAACATCACGTCAAAGTGTAAACATGCTGCTGAATGAATTGAGAAGCTCCGGAATGTTATGTTACGACCGCAAGCATATTGAATTAAACAATCCTATCGCCTGGAATTGATTAACCGATAAATAACATTAGAATGTAAAATCGGTGACAGTCCCCTCCCTTGTACAGAATTAATTTTGAAAAAATTTTCATGTAGCAGTTGGTTTTGGTTTGTAAAAATAAAAACGGCCCTGAAAAAAACAGCGGCCGTTTTTTACCAGTCAAAATCGAAGATCGAAAATCAGTAACCATGTCATCAGTAGCTTTAAGTTTTAAAGTACATATACCTTACCGGCTGAAAAAGTTCACTCCTGAAGCCGTAGGTATTTATGATAGCTGGTTTGATGAACAAGCTTGCAAAGCTGCCGTTAATAAACTTGCTGATGAATGTTACCGGCCGACTAACATGATAATTTCGTCACTGATCAATGAGCAAATGGGAAATTTTAAAGTTGCCTTTTCTTTTAGTGGAACAGCCTTGGAATTATTACAAAAACACAGACCCGATGTTATCAAATCATTCAAGCAATTGGTGAATACGGGATGTGTTGAAATTTTTTCTGAAACATATTATCACTCTTTAGGCTGGTTACATTCAAAAAAAGAATTCCAGCGACAGATCCAGCAGCACAATGAACTTATAAAACTTTTGTTTGGTGTTGAACCTTCTGTCTTTCGCAATACAGAGCTTATCTACAGCAATGAACTGGCAAAGTTTATTGCGGAGATGGGTTATAAAGGAATCTTATGTGAAGGTCTTGACAGGATCTTAAATAGTAGAACATCTAACCAGACTTATGCAGCACCAGGGAATGGCGACTTTGGATTATTATTACGTAACGTTAGATTAAGTGATGATATAGCTTTTCGTTTTGATGACCCAACCTGGAATGAACAACCATTAACTGCAGAGAAGTATGCCGGTTGGCTACACAACCAACAAGAAAACAGTTGC
>Ga0070698_100010161_pt1 | contig 10055 bp, 8 predicted proteins | sample KBSK1502metaG_FD_65477 | JGI IMG/M metagenome (GOLD analysis project Ga0070698, IMG submission 65477) | Corn, switchgrass and miscanthus rhizosphere microbial communities from Kellogg Biological Station, Michigan, USA - KBS K1-50-2 metaG | ecosystem: Host-associated > Plants > Roots >... | reverse complement strand
GCATATTCCGAGCGTTGCCAGAAGGATCATTCCGAGAATGATCCAAGAGGGGATTAGCCTCAACCCCCGGACAGTCGCGGGAATAATGTCCTGCGAAACATCGCGCACGGACATATCTGGAAGCGCCCGTGCGGTTGTTGCTTGAGTCGGGGGTCTGTTGGTTAACCAATACGTATTTCCGGCCGTATTCAAAGGAGTGCCCTCCATCTCTTCTCTTAGGCTTATCTCGAGCCGAAACAACAACGATCACCAATTGGTTGTTCAGCCCAAACTCAACTCAGTCGGGTACGCTGTTCACTTGAGGCGAAGACGGTGCAAGCTCTCCGCCGTAAGACGACGCATCTGTTTTCTTTGTAAAGACACACGCATCGAGGCCATCTTTCGTCGGGTCGTAACTCTGGATGCTTGGGATTCCCGCCGATTTGAGGCCACTGAGGTTGATCGTGAATTCATTGAATTGTGCTCCATTCAACCGTCGTTCGGCGAACCGAAGAAGATCTGGATATTCGACGTTAAAACGGGACAGCCACTACATAACTGGTTGGAAAACAGGCGTTACCACAACATAGAGTGGCTGGGGGCTTTCAATTCCTTGCGCTGCAATGCTTTACCGTAACCGAGGGCGACTTTAGCACCAGCAACCTGCGCGTGCAAGAGCATTTCGCTACAACAGTTTAACAAGCTAACCTCAACATTTACATCAGGTAAGGGCGATTAAGCGCTTAAATCGGCGTACACGGGGCGAACGGAAAGAAACCAACGTGAGAATCGTGGGATTTCCGCGAAACCGGCCTCCACCCGAAGAAGATTGTGGAGGGCCGTAAGGGGTCACGGCACTCCCTGCGGGCCCTCGCGACACGCAGGTAGGTGCTAGGAGCGAGGGAGGCTTTTCCGGAAAAGGCAAGAAAAGGGCGACTTGACAGCTAAGTGGCTATCGGCACAATCATTGCAGGCGTTGCGGCAAGATAATTGTGTGTTGTGGATCTGCAAAAGCCCCTTTAATGGAGAACCAGACTGAAAATGAAACTGATTAAACACGCCGAGCGAGGCCTGACAATCGTCGCCGGAGGATTATTTAATTCGATCCAGGTAGTTAACAAGTACAAGCCCAACCCTTCGTTTACTCCGAAGTGGTCGGACAAGCCTTTATTGAAATCGTGGCAGAAAACAAAACCAACGTTGGGCTGGCCACGAACGACAGATTCGCTCTGTCCAAACTGTGTGATTGAAGCGCGTGAAGAGATTCTGAGCGGCAAGAAGGATGTTTCCCTGCTGCTTAACGAGAAGGTTGGCGAGGTAAAGGCGCAGATCATTGAGCGAGACGGGCAGATCTGGATGATAAAGGATTGCCCTATTCACGGGCACATCGAAGACATGATGGCGATGGATTCTAAATTCATGACGCACATTGAGGCGATGTTTCCGGGGCGCGATATCGCTGCACATAACGACGAGAAGTTACATAACCACGGAACAAGCACGATTAAATATGGTCGTGGCGCAGTGCTCACGGTAGACCTGACCAACCGCTGCAACATGATGTGCGACCCGTGTTTCATGGATGCCAACCAGGTTGGTTTTGTCCACGAGCTGAGTATGGAAGACATCAAAGAGATTCTGGACAACGCCATCTCGATTAAGCCCCGGCGCCAAATGTCGGTGCAGTTCTCGGGTGGTGAACCGACAATCTCGCCGCATTTCATCGAGGCGATCAAGTATTCGCGCAAGGTTGGTTACAACTCGGTGCAGGCGGCCACAAACGGGATTGAGTTCGCGAAGAGCAAAGAGTTTTGTCGCGAAGCTGCTGAAGCCGGATTGCGCTACGTCTACTTCCAGTTCGACGGCGTCGGAAACGACGCTAACAGCCATCGACAGGTTGGTAATCTGTTCGACGTTAAGTTGCGCGCGATTAATAACCTACATGAAGCAGGCGTAGAGATTGTTCTGGTTACGACCCTGGTAAACGGCATCAACAACGACCAGGTAGGTTCAATCATTAGGTTTGCTCTTGAGAATCCCAAGAAGATTGCGTTTCTTTCGTTTCAGCCGGTTTCATTCACAGGCCGTGATGAGGCGATTACACCGGATCGACGCTTACAACAGCGGTACACGCTTTCGCATCTGGCGCATGATGTGAAGAACCAGGTAGGGATTACGGAGCCGACACGCGATTGGTTCCCCTTGTCACTGATGGGAGCGTTCGCCGATTTCGCGGATCTCGTTCACGGGCCAAACGCTGAGTGGGGTCAGGTCTCCTGCGGTTGTCATCCAAACTGTGGTGTAGGCACGGCGGTGATGGTCGACAATGAAACCAAAGAAATGAGTCCCGTTCCTGCGTTTCTCGATATTCCGGGACTCGTCAAAGACATGCGCAAAATCACCGATGCGGCCCGCGGAAAGTGGAAGTCGAACATCATGATGGCATTGGCGCTGTTAAAGAACTATCGACCCTATAATGCCCCGAGCCAATTTAATCTGTACGAGCTCTTCAAGAAGTTCGACAAGTCGTTCGGGCTGACCGGCAAGGACTACGGCAAAGTGGACGGCGAGCGCACTCAGGAAGACATCGAGAAGCGCCGCGCCGATCGTTGGAACTTCCTCTTCATCGCCGGCATGTGGTTTCAGGATCTATTCAACTATGACTTCCGTCGCACCGAGATGTGCATTATCCCGTATGGCACGCAGGAAGGGGAAATCAGTTTCTGCGCCTACAATACCGGAATCGGCTGGCGAAATATCATCGAGCACATGCACCAGAACGCAACGGTTGCTAAGTGGTATGAGGAGCATGGCCGACACGAGATCTTCGCCGGGGGCAAGGAAGTTCTGCTGTCGGATAAGACACACAATCTAAGACTAAACGAAATTGACCTCGCGCGGCCGAACAAGCCGCAAATGGAAGGACCCAAGACTGCGCACGAAGAGAAAGTGATGATGCGCAAGCTCTATCAGGACATGGTCCTCAAGCAGCAACAGATCGTGACGGAAAGCAATGGCGACAAGCCGGTGCAAATCCAGGGATTGAGCAGAAAGAAAGAACTTGAGGTCGTTACTGCTTAGGTTGTCAATGCATTAACAGTGAGCCCCGCGAATGGCTGAACCTGTTCGCGGGGTTTTCCATGCGCGCTTGACCCTGACGCACGGCCGCATGTTTAATATGAGTTTGAAAAAGAGACCTAGGAAGACTGAAAAGAATAACGGGAGAAATAGATGGCAGTAGTGAATATCAATCCAGGCGAATCTATTGAGAGCGCTTTGAGGCGGTTCAAACGGAAAGTAATGACCGAAGAGATAATTAAGGACGCCAAGAAGCATGCTTTCTTCATGCCGCCGGGCCAAAAAGCGAAGCTCAAATCAGCCCTGGCTCGGAAGCGCAACAAGAAGAAGGGCCGTCCTCGACCGCGCCCGACGAGCTAGGCTTCCCGCCATGCAAGTCTACGATCCGCGCATCCGCCCCCTCGTTAATAAGAAAAAGAGGTTGTATCAACGTTCGGAGCGCAAGTGTGCAAGGTTACGGAGAACCTCCTCGGCGAATCGCGCTAAAGAATGAGCAATGACACGTATTCTCTTAACTAATGACGACGGCATCCATTCCGATGGGCTGGTGACGCTCGAAAGGGCTCTGCGCAGCTTGGGCGATGTTTTCGTGGTGGCTCCGGCTGCCGAAATGAGTGGCGCCTCTCACAGCCTGACCCTCGCGCGTCCCCTCCGAATTCGGCAGATTGATGAGCGGCATTGGACGGTTGACGGAACGCCAACTGATTGCGTGACGTTAGCGCTGCACAAGATACTTGACGAGGCGCAGCTGCCCCAGATATGTGTTTCGGGAATCAATCATGGTGGTAACCTGGGCGATGACGCTACTTATTCGGGCACGGTTGCCGGCGCCCTGGAAGCGACTATCCTGGGGGTTCCCGGGCTCGCGGTCAGCCTGGTAGCCAGAGAGCACTTCGACTTCAAGGAAGCCGCCAGGTTCGCTGTGCTGGCGGCGAGGAAGATCTTAAGCGAGGGTTTGCCTGAGGGGACGCTCTTGAACATCAATGTTCCCATGGGTGATATCAAGGGCGTAAAGGTGACGAGGCAGGGAATCAAGAATGCACGGCCTGTGATCAGCGAGCACATTGACCCTCGCGGAAAACCTTACTTTTGGATCGGCGAGCAGTATTTTCGTTCCAACGCTGAGGATGGTACTGATTATCGGGCCATCGAGGATGGCTACGTTTCGATCACCCCGTTGAAGAGTGACATGACCGATCATGGAGCCTTGTCCGAAATAGCATCCTGGGCTTATTTGGCTTCGCCTGAAGTTCTTCAGACTTGACGACTAAACGATTCTTTTAAACGATTCTTTAAGGATTGGTCTCCACGGCTTCACGCATCAACACGCTGCTGGCTGAGAATCGCATCCCCCGCGAACGCATGGTGGAACGCTTGCGCGAGCACTATGGGATTCGCGATGTTATGGTCCTGGAAGCTATCCGCCACGTGCCGCGTCATTTCTTTGTTTCGGAAGCGCTACGCGGCCGCGCCTATGGCGATCACGCTCTGCCCATCAATTTCAATCAAACGATTTCACAACCGTTCATTGTAGCCAGAATGACAGAGTTGCTTGAACTGGATAAAAAAAGCCGCATCCTGGAGATCGGCGCCGGATCGGGTTATCAAACTGCGGTGCTCGCCTACTTGGCAGGTCAAGTTTATTCGATCGAACGGATTGGAGAACTAGCTCGTGAAGCGCAGGCGCGGATCAGGGAATTGGACATTTACAACGCCACGGTAAAGGCCTTTGATGGCACGTTGGGTTGGAGCGCACATGGCCCTTATGAAGGAATTCTGGTCGCAGCGGGCGGACCAAGAATTCCGGATCCTTTGGTTGCACAATTGAAAATCGGTGGCCGCTTGGTTATTCCGATTGGCGAAACTCGTGAGTCGCAGAAACTGGTGCGCGTTATCAAAACAGAGAGTGCATCCAGAATTGAAGAGCACGGTCCCTGCCAGTTTGTTCCATTGATTGGACAACATGGATGGGGAGCAAATTAGATCTCCAAGGTCGAAACACTTAAGACACGGGAGAAAAAGCGGCTGGTCACAAGAAAGCAGTCTTCGCGCGAATAAGCGCGGTCTGCGCCGGTAGCCGCTCGCGACCTGATACATGGTAGGAAAAATCATAGAAATTCTTTCCGCGTTTATTGTGGCCACCATATCCACACTCGGGTATTCCGGAATCGTGTTGCTGATGGCAATTGAATCGGCATGCATTCCGCTGCCATCGGAAATAATTATGCCGTTTTCCGGGTACCTGGTTTACAAGGGGGAATTCAATTTGTGGTTGGTTGGCGTAGCCGGGGCATTTGGCTGTGTCGTCGGATCGCTGGTCGCTTACTGGGTCGGCATGCGTGGGGGTCGGCCTCTAATTGAAAAGTACGGACGCTACATATTGATCTCGCGACACGATTTGGATCTGGCCGATCGTTGGTTCGCGCGTTTTGGCGAAATCATAGTCTTCGCTAGTCGTCTGCTGCCGGTCATTCGAACCTTTATCGCGTTTCCAGCGGGTGTTGCGCGAATGGATCTGAAGAAATTCATCATCTACACGTTCCTGGGCTCGCTGCCGTGGTGTCTCGGTCTGGCTTATGTAGGTCAGAAGCTTGGTGAGCAATGGAACGCGGATCCAACCCTGAAGACGCTCTTTCACAGATTTGATTTTGTCATCGGAATCATCATTGTTCTGGCAGCTGTCTGGTGGGTCTGGCGGCACATCAAACACCTGCGCAGCGATGCAGAAAAAAATCGTCCGGTTTGACAGTGCTGAGATCGTCCCCTAGAATCCAAAGCTGTTAGTCGGGGCGTGGCTCAGCCTGGTAGAGCGCTCGGTTCGGGACCGAGAGGTCGGAGGTTCGAATCCTCTCGCCCCGACCAAAACTCTTTCGAGCATTTCGTTACTGGTCAATGTCTGGATTCCGGTCCATCGTTGATCCTTCATAGACAACCGTCGTTGGTAGACCTGGCCGGGTAGTCTTGCGGCCCGACCGCGGGCTCAATCTATATCGTGAGGACAGCAGAGATGAAGTTTGGATACAAGAAGATTACGATTGCGGGTGCCCTCTTAGTAATTCTGGTGGCCACCCAAGTGTATTTCGCAGCAAGCTTTGCTAACTCGAATGCGAACCCTGAGTCACCTGCGCCGGAACCGCCACCGATCACGGCAATCCTGACAACGCGTGGGAACCGGCCGATTACAGTAAACGGGAGCAACACACTTACCGGCGCGACGATTCTGACGGGCTCAATAATCGAGACCCCTGATCAGGTTGGCGGCGTAATCAATCTCGGCTCACTTAGTAATTTGGAAATCGAGCCAAACTCGAAGGTAAAACTCGAGTTTGACGAGAACGGCAACATCAAGGTTACCGTCATGCGAGGCTGCGCAACCGCGAGGACCAAGAAAAACGTCATTGCTCAAATTGATACAACGATGGGAGTTGCCGGTAAGACCGATCCCAAGAAGCGCGGCTTTTTAGGCGTCTGTTTTCCACCGGGCGCCACAACACCAATAGTGAGCACAGTGCCCGCCGGCGCCGGCGCATCTGGAACCGCTCTGGGTCCTTTCGTCAAGACGTTCATATTGGGTGGCGCCGAAGCGGCAGTTCTTCTCGGCTTCCGCGGCAGCAATCCCAGTCCATCTGGTCCCTAATCAGAAGTGACGACACCTGTCGCCTGTTATTCCCCGTAGTTCCGCGAACGCGTTCATGCGAAAAGAAAAAGGCTCGTCAATTTGACGAGCCTTACTTCTTTCATGTGCACCTGGAGATCACTTATTGGCGTGGACTTTGGCGCGATTCGTAAAACTCGGATCAGCGTCGACTTCAAACCTCCCTACGAATGACGGATCATAGCCGGCACCGGAAATTCGGTTGGCAATGACCTTATCGTTATTTCCGCTGTCTGAAACGCCGGCCTGATAGGGATTGGTGAAGCCGGCCTTGCTAATTGTGTTGTTCACAACTTTGACGTTCGTCATGGTCGTCGGTGCGTTCCCCGAGGTATCAAGCTCAACAACCCAGACGCCTACATCATTCTCAGTGATCGTGTTTTGGTCGATCTGGGATCCGACGCTGTAAGGGCTATCAAATCCAGGCCCGGCAAACCAAGGGCCCGCAACTATTAGTACGCCGGCGGCGGCGGCGGGCTCAGGCCCCGTGTATTCGTTGTTGGAAACCTGGTTCCGTTTGATCATGCCCGTGGCGCCGAAACCCAGTTGAATCCCGTTACGAGCAATAAAGGGACTGGCCGCAAGAGCATCGACTACGTTATCGGTAATCATTGCGTCCACATTACCGTTGACTATGATTCCGCCTTTCTGATATCCGGTCGCGGTGTTCCCGTCGATCTTCACTCTGCACGTCGCGGCCGAAGCACCGAAGTTTCGAACTTCGATTGCGTTTCCTTCGTCGCCGCAGGGGCCAGCGCCTACGTGGGTGATGTTGGTTATGGTAGTTTTGGTAATTGAGCCGGAAGCGCCGTCAAACAAGATTCCACGAAGGCGAGTAGCAGAACTTTGATCGCAGGGATCTACTAACGCGCTGGTGGTTACTTTAACGTTCGTGACGTCGGCGGTGGCCCCACCATTCTGAATAATGCCTCTCTTGAAGTAGTCTCCGACGGGATCCATCGCAGTTATCGTATGGCCGGCGCCGTTAAGGGTGAAGCCATTTGGAACGATGATGCTGGTGGTCGTGACGCAATCACCGTCCAGCGTCATGGTTTTCTTGATGGTCGTAAATGTGCACTGAGCGCTTGCTATAGCCGAGGCGGCAAGGATCAAGAGTACAGCTGATAAGACAAGCAAAATGCGTTGCTTTTTCATGGAGTGGTCTCCTCTTCGACAGTTAAATTTCGACCGGGGCAGTCAGTCGCAATGATTGTGTGGTAAACGGCGATCCTAAGAATCGGATTGGATGATTCAGGAGCACCTGCATCGACTTAGATAGGCGCAGGTGCGAAGGTCATCCAAGGGCCCAACCGTTCCTAAATACCACACTCTGCTTTTTACGTCTACGGGCGAGAAAAGATCGAAACTATGGTTCTTCCCATTAAAGAAGGTAGATTTTTTCGGTAGAAGTCAGGTTCGGCCGCTTTCATTACTCTGACAAATGATAGAATCCGCAGTGCTTTTGCGCATTTCGTCCGGCAGAAACAGGAAAGCAGCGTGTCATCTGGGATCGGGGGAACAAGCGAAACTGAAGACGGAAACTCAAATGGTTAATCGAGGGCTCGGGGCCGGGCCATTTGCTCGATTTCTCGATCGAGCAATTTACCTCTGTCTGCTGGTCACGATTGCTTTGACAGCCATTCCATATGGAACGGTTCAGCCCTGGTGGATATCACTGTTTGAGTGTGCGGTCTTTCTGATTGCAATGCTGGCAGTGATTGAAGCCGCCGTCAGCAAGAGGTGGTCGTTTGATCTGTGGTTGGTAGCGCCGCTTTTAGGCCTGATTCTGTTTGCGGTATTTCAGTCATTGCCTCTGTTCTCGGGATCGGGGCCAATCGTGGTCCGCACATCGGTCAGTGCCGATCCCTTCTCCACTCGATTATTCGCGGTCCAGCTAATCGCTCTGACACTGGTGCTCCTGTTGCTCCTGCGTTACACCTCGAGCAAAGCCCGGCTCCGGTATCTGATCTACACAATCATCGGCGTTGGGGTGACCAGCGCTGTGTTCGGGCTGCTCCGCCAGAGCCTGCAGCATTCTCCCGGATTCATCTTGCCGGCGCTGCCAATCGGGGGACGCAGCTTTGGGCAATTTATTAATCGGAATCATTTCGCGCTTTTGCTGGAGATGGTTCTGGGGTTAACTCTGGGACTAATCGTTGGTGAAGTCGGGCGCCGCCGCCGCGTGCTGCTTCTGCTTCCGGTCTGCGCTCTGTTATGGGTGGGCTTAATTTATTCAAATTCCCGGGGCGGTATACTCGCTTCGCTCTCTGAGGTGCTTTTTCTGGGCGTACTCGTCGATCCGGTTCGCCACTTGACTAGAGAGCGGGCGGGAACATCCACACGCGGGTTTCAGTACCTGGTTGGCGGGTTGGTGGTGCGTGTTTTCCTGATGGCTTGTCTGGTGGGTTTGTTTGCGTATGGGGTGGGTTGGATAGGCGGCGAACCGGTGGTGACTAGTTTTCAAAACGCCGCCACCGATTTTACTCAGCAGGAAATGGAGAACAATACCAATACCAGCCGAAAGGAGATTTGGTCCGCCACATGGCGGATGATCAAGGCTCACCCGTTAGCAGGCGTAGGCTTTAGCGGCTACTGGATTGGAATCACCCGGTACCACAGGGCCTCGGGCGACATAACGCCGCAGCAGGCCCATAACGATTACCTGGAATTGATGGCTAGCGGCGGCCTCATCGGGGTCGCGCTTGCGGTTTGGTTTGGATGGGCGTTTGTCAAAAGAGCTCGCCAGAATCTACGCTCGCCGGATTCCTTCCGCCGGGCCGCCTGCTTAGGAGCGCTGACAGCAATATTCGGTCTGGCTGTCCATAGTTTCGTGGATTTTGGGATACACATCACTATTAACGCTTTAGTGTTATTCACACTGATTGTAGTAGCCGTCCAATCCGACCGTCTGGCGGAGATCCAGCCTGCAGACGATGGCGGAGAAGCAGTTGGCGGGCTGGCAGAACGATAGGGTCCGATCTGGAATGACGAGGGCTGGCGGGCCCTTGAAGGGTAAGCCGGGTATTTGCAAAAAGCTCCTTGACCTTTAAGAAAGACGGGGCGTATACTCCCGGTCAAATTCTTCGGTGCCGGCGAAGTCCAAAGAAAGACTGAACAAAACTCTCATTAAATTGAGAGGGGGGTAAACTTATCATGACTTTTGGATCTAAGAAGCTCACCACGGCAATCGCTTTGCTCGTAACTCTCGCGGTCGGACAGCTCTACGTGGGAATGACCCTTGCCGCCCCAAATGTGACCACCAGTGTTTCGGGCGCAGGATCTCTCCAGCTGATGGGCATTCTGACAACGAGCAGCAACAAACCAATCACAGTCAATGGGGCGA
>Ga0070698_100010159_pt1 | contig 10056 bp, 6 predicted proteins | sample KBSK1502metaG_FD_65477 | JGI IMG/M metagenome (GOLD analysis project Ga0070698, IMG submission 65477) | Corn, switchgrass and miscanthus rhizosphere microbial communities from Kellogg Biological Station, Michigan, USA - KBS K1-50-2 metaG | ecosystem: Host-associated > Plants > Roots >... | reverse complement strand
GTCGCCGTAGGCAATTACATGACCTTCGTTTGCCGCTCTGATCGCATCAATCATTTCCGGATGCACACCAGCGTTGTTGTCACTGGCGAAACTGCGGGAGGGTTTTGGTTTCTTGTTCATTACAGCGGTCCTTTTTGGTCCTTGGTCTGAATTGACGGTAACCGGCTAAATGAAAAATCGGCTCTGCACCAAACTCTCTCAGCCTGCGACGCAGGCGTAAGCATAAAGCCTGGGGCGTGAGCCCCAGGACCTTCACGTATAACAATTCGAGCCCGTGATAACGGGCGAAAGCATCGTTTGTCTTGCGCTATCGCCCGCTGTCGCGGGCTACCACTTAATTCCGACTCGCTCCCTGGGGCTCACGCCCCAGGCTCTATGCTTGCGCCTGCTTCGCAGGCTAAGAGACTCTTGTGCAAAGCCTCAAAGAACCAAGACCAAGGACCATCACCTCACAACTTTCCAGCTTTGAAATCTCTCACAATCTCCCTCGCCGCGTTCGACCCTGGCAGACCTGTTACACCGCCACCGGGATGTGTTCCTGCTCCGCAAAGGTATAGTCGCTTAAGAGGTGTTCGATACTGAGCAAAACCAATCAACGGACGGAAGGTGAAAAACTGATCGAGCGCCTGTTCCCCATGATGTATCTGCCCGCCACTTAAACCGTACGTCTGTTCCAAATCAAGCGGAGTGATCACCTGTCGCGCGATGATCAAGTCTTTCAAATTCGGAGCAAATGTCGTCAGGTGGGTGATAACTCTGTCGGCAAATTCCTCTCTTCGCGAATTCCAGTCGCCGTCCCTTAACTTGTAAGGTGCGAATTGCACATGAATCGACATGACATGTTTACCTTCGGGAGCCAGCGACGAGTCAGTGAGCGACGGAATCGTCACGTCCAGATACGGTTCGGTGGAAAACTCACCATACTTCGAAGCATCGAAGGCGCGTTCGAGATAATCGATCTCCGGTCCAATGTGGATTCGGCCCGTCAACCGATCTGTTGCATCAACTCCCTTGAAGGACGGCAGACTATCGAGCGCCAAGTTAATCTTCGCCGTGGCACCCTGGGCGCGGTAGTTTCGCATCTTCAAACGAAAATTCGGCTCCAGGTCAATCGGATCAATCAAACGCAAGAGCGTAGTCTTAGGATCGGCATTGGAGATAACTGCTCGTGCTGATAACGTTGCCCCACCTTTAAGAACCACCTTTGCCTCGGTGCCTTCAGTGACTTCTATACCGGAGACGTCTGCCAGGGTGCGAATCTCCGCTCCCGCTGCCGTTGCCGCAGAAGCCAACGCTTTCGTCAACCCACCCATGCCCCCTTTGACTGATGTGGCCGGCGAAATCGGATTTGAGTCTAGCGCAGCCTGTAACAACAATCCCAAACTGGTACCTGCTGACCATGGACCAGCGAACGCGCCTGAAATTCCTCGAGCGGCTACAGTCGCTCGCAGTACTTCTGTGTCAAACCATTCGGCAACGAGGTCGGCAACAGCCATTGGCCCCCAACGTAGCAAGCGGTATTCATCTTTCTTGCCCAAGCCACGAAAAGCGAGTCCAAGCTTCCCAAACTGCCATGCGTCGTTCGCGCTTGGATTATCAATTGATGGTGGCGTCATCGAAAGCAATGGCGCAAGAACACCGCCTATGCGAGAGAAACTAGTCAGGAATTCGCCGTAACTTTTGGCGTCTTTACTGGAGAACTTTTCAATCTCACTTGTCGCCCGCGCGGTATCGTTGTAGATACACAACGATCGATTATCAGAAGTAAGGCTCAATACGCGTACTTCAGGAGTGATGAGTTCGAGTCCATGCTGGGCGAGGTTCAGGTCGCTGACAATTTGAGGAAAGACTGGACCGGTCGTGTGATCGAGCGTCGAACAACGGAAACCGCGATGAAACTCCTCAGTGACTGCTCCTCCACCAACAACCTCACGTCGCTCGAGGACCATTGTCTTCAAGCCCGCTTTCGCAAGATAGCAAGCGGTTACCAGGCCGTTGTGCCCCGCTCCGATAATTATCGCGTCATGAGTCATGTGAGCTCATTGAAGATTTCAGAGTGCAGATTGCAGATTTGTCATCAGTCCTAAGGATTGGCAATCTGAAATCTGAGATCTGAAATCTGAAATCTTATAGGTCTTTCAGCATCTGCAGCGCCGCGTTTCTTCCCGGCGCGCCCATAATCCCGCCTCCAGGATGTGTTGCCGACCCGCACATGTAAAGACTCTTGATTGGTGTGCGGTATTGTGCCCAGCCGGGAGCGGGACGCAGAAAAAATAGTTGTTCGAGCGTTAACTCACCTTGAAAAATGTTTCCTTCCGAAAGACCAAAGTCGCGCTCGAGATCAAGCGGCGTTAGCACCTGCCGATCTCGGATCAACTCTTTGATGTTGGGTGCGTGCTCAGCAATCGTGTCGATAACTGTATCGCCAAATTCGTCGCGCTTCTCGTCCCAGTTTCCTTCTTTCAAATTGTAAGGAGCGTACTGCACAAAGCACGACATTACATGTTTCCCCGGTGGAGCAACCGAAGGATCCGTCAAGCTCGGTATCACCATGTCAATGTATGGTCGACGAGAAAACCTTCCATACTTCGCTTCGTCGTAGGCGCGCTCCATATAATCGACGCCCGGTGAAATTGAAATCGCGCCACGCAAGTGTGCACCCTCACCCCTGAGCGCTTTGAAGTCTGGCAGACCATCAAGTGCTAGATTCACTTTGCCCGACGATCCGCGATACTTATAACGCTTCAAGTCAGTGCAAAACTCATCGGGTAAATGTTCTTCACCAATCATCTTCATGAAGGTCAGACGTGGATCGACGCTTGACGATACAACGTCGGCGTAGATCTCATCGCCATCATTTAGCACCACTCCGGTTGCTCTTCCGTTCTTCAACATGATCTTTTCTATCGGGGCCTGAGTGCGAATCTCGACACCTGCTTCTCGGGCTGCATCCGCAATCGCGTTGGAGATTGCGCCCGTCCCCCCACGTGCGAAACCCCACGAGCGAAATGCACCGTCGATCTCGCCCATGTAGTGATGCAATAAAACGTATGCTGTACCAGGTGAGCGCACGCCGAGGAAGGTTCCTATGATCCCGGATGCCGACATCGTCGCTTTGAGCACATCTGTCTCAAACCACTGGTCCAGAAAATCAACCGCGCTCATGGTCATCAACTGAACTTGATTGTATTTATCGTCGTCCGGTAGCTTCTGAAAACGCCGGCCAAGGAACGCGAGATTCTTCCAACCCTTGGGGCTCAAGGTGGTCGGATCGGGTGGCGTCATACTCATGATTGGCTTCACAAAGTGAGCCATTTCAATCATCGCCTTCCCGTATTCGTCGTAGGCTTCGGCGTCGAGTCTTGAATGCCTGGCAATTTCGCGGCGGGTGCGCCCGTGATCGTTCAAGCGCCAAAGGTAATCACCGTTTGGCATCGGCGTGAACGTGCCATCAAGGGGAAGGATTTCCAAACCGTGACGTGGAAGGTCGAGCTCGCGAATAATCTCAGGACGAAGAAGCGAAACGACGTAAGAGCAAACTGAAAACTTGAAACCGGGAAATACTTCCTCGGTTACCGCCGCGCCTCCCAGCACGTGCCGGCGTTCGAGCACCAAAACCTTCTTGCCCGCTCGCGCCAGGTACGCAGCATTCACAAGTCCATTGTGTCCGCCACCGATTACGATGACGTCGTATTTGTTATTCATGCGTTTGTATTCTGCATTGCGCGCGCACTCCGTGCTTGCTGCAAGCGCAAGAGGATACTTATAATTCGCCGCTGCCGCAATTGAGCTTCATATCATCGTTGACCAAATATGCCCATCGGAACCGCATTCCACGAACGCACCTTTGCTCTCTGTGAAAGTCTCAACTACCGTGAGTGGTCCGGCTATTACGCCGTTAGTTCTTACGAGCCGCACCACGAACACGAGTACAACGCTATTCGCAATGCCGCCGCGTTGATCGACATTTCACCACTTTACAAGTACCGGCTCACCGGCAAAGACGCGACTCGTCTGGTCGATCGCATCATTACACGCGACATGCGCAAGGTTTCCGTGGGTCAAGTTGTCTACACGCCGTGGTGTGATGAACATGGAAAAGTGATTGACGATGGCACTGTTTCGCGTCTGGAGGAAAACACTTATCGTTGGACCGCTGCAGATCCCAGCCTGCGTTGGTTTACACAGAATGCGGCGGGGATGGACGTTCAGATCGAAGATATCTCGGAAAGTATTTCTGCCCTGGCTCTTCAAGGTCCAACCTCCGGGCGACTATTGAAGAGCGTAGTCAAGGATGGGGATATTGCCAATCTGAAATACTTTCGCGTGATGCGAGGTAGTATTGACGGCGTCCCGGTTGAGATTTCGCGCACCGGTTACACGGGAGATCTCGGATATGAGATCTGGATGGCTTCCGAGGACGCGGTAAAGATCTGGGACGAACTAATGTCGAGTGGCCATGCGTTTGATATTCATCCCGCAGGTATGCTCGCCCTCGACGTGTCGCGAGTCGAGGCTGGGTTGCTCCTGATTGATGTCGACTTTAACAGCAGCAAGAAAGCCCTGGTTGACGAGCAAAAGTATTCACCATTTGAAATGGGGCTGGGTCGTTTGGTGAATCTCGACAAGAATAGATTTGTCGGTCAGGCGGCGTTGATTGCTGAACAGAAACGCGGATCGGCCCGCGAAATTGTTGGCTTGGAAATCGATTGGCCACAGGTTGAGAGTCTCTACGAAGAAGTTGGCTTGCCTCCCGCAGTCTCTCCGATTGCTTCACGAGTTGCGGTGCCCGTGTTCAAAGAAGGCGTTCAGGTTGGCAAGGCCACAACCAGTACGTGGTCACCGACGCTGAAGAAAATGATCGCTCTGGCGACGATGAAGCGAGAGTTCACACGGCCGGGAACGAAAGTGCAGTTCGAGATCACTGTTGAAGCTGTCCGCCATCAAGTAAAAGCAACGGTCGTGAAAACGCCGTTCTTTAATCCGAAGAGAAAGACCTCAACCCCGGTTTGATTGGGCAAGTTTTAGTTTCGTATCACTGACCTGAGCAGAATCTAACAGGTTGGGAAGATGAGAAGTTAAGGATTCAAGCATGTCAACAGAATCTAACAAGTTGGGAAGGGGGCAAGCGCATATAAACGAACTTCAGCAAGAACGAACCGAGCGCGCCCCCGCTGATCCCCTTCAAGTGCCGCATGAATAGATAATGATCTTCAAAATTATCGTTAGCTTTGTGGATTCCAAACAGCGGGGGCGCGCTCGGTTCGTTCTTGCTGAAGTTCGTTTATATGCGCTTGCCCCCTTCCCAACTTGTTAGATTCTGGTGAGGTCCTGAAACTCCAGGTTGCCCCTTCCCAACTTGTTAGATTCTGGTAAGGTGCTTAATGCTCTCGTTTGCTTTCAGAAGAACAGAATGAACCACAACCTTCGCAAACTAATCGAGAGTTACAACCCAAATGCTCCGCTGGATCAAGCATTCACGATTCCATCGTCCTGGTATACAAGCCAGGAGCTTTATGATCTGGAATTGAACACAGTCTTCTCGAATTCCTGGCACCTCGCAGCCCGCCGAGATCAACTTCAAGAACCTGGACAATATGTAACCTTAGACGTCGCGAACGAACCGATTGTGCTTGTACGCGACCATGAAAGTGGGCTGCGCGGTTTCTTCAACGTCTGCCGTCATCACGCTGCGGCCGTTATGACTGAGCCGGAGGGCACTGCTGCTCACCTTCGTTGTCCTTATCATGGCTGGACGTACTCACTGGCCGGAGAGTTGAAAGGCACCCCAGACTTCACAGGTGTTTGCGATTTCGACCGCCAAGCCAATGGCCTCGTACCAGTGGAAACCGCCGAGTGGGAAAACTGGGTATTTGTGAGACCATCGCGAGAGGGTCCATCTTTGGCTGACTTTCTTGGCTCGAATCTGATGGATCAAATCCGTGCGCTCAATCTTCAGAGTCTTCACTGGCTTGAACGTCGTCATTATCACTTCGACTGCAACTGGAAAGTCTTTGTCGATAACTATCTTGACGGCGGTTATCATGTACCGCATCTCCACAAAGGTTTGGATAGCGTGCTCGATTACAGCAACTATTTGATCGAAAACGGTGAGCGTTTTTGTTTGCAGTGGAGTCCTGTCGTTAGCGAAGGAGCTGAGGCCAAAACCGGGGCTGTTCGAAAAGGCGAACGTGCTCTGTATTATTGGATCTATCCCAACTTCATGATCAACTGGTACGACGGCGTGCTTGATACGAACCTCGTTATTCCACGCGGCATCAATCAAACTGAAGTTATCTTTGATTTCTATTTTGCAGATATTGTGTCTGAAGAAGCGCGTCAACGAAATTTTGCCAGTATGGAAGTTGGTCAGCGAATCCAGGACGAGGACGTGGCGATTTGTAAGTCAGTCCAGCGCGGTCTGAACTCACGTGCCTACAACGCAGGGCGACTTTCAGTGCGACGTGAAGCGGGCGAACATTTATTTCATCGATTGTTGTATGCGGATCTGAAGAGAGGACTTGAGATGTCCGATATGCTTTAGCTTGTCGATGTCTGACGAACTTGAGCCGCTTTACGCAGATACCCGCGAATCAGAAAAAGAGTCCAGAACCCTTTTCTATCTATATCTCTTTCTTAGATTTGAGTCGATCTGCGTTCATCTGCGGCTCAATTAAGTCAACGATCGACAAGACGCAAGCATATCGGACATTTCACCTTGACTACCAACCCAATCCAACCGACCCCCAAATACCGCGGACACCTGCTCCGTGTTCTGGGGCTTGGCTTTGGTCTCGCCGTAATTATCGGCAATACAATTGGTGCCGGAATATTTCGTTCGCCCGGTACGATAGCCGCACACCTACCAAACATCTGGCTCTTCCTCGGCGTCTGGGTTATCGGAGGTTGCTACGCGTTACTAGGGGCCATCTCGATAGCAGAGCTTGGCGCGATGATTCCGCGGTCGGGCGGCCAGTATGTATTCGCTCGTTATGCGCTGGGGGAATACGCGGGATTCATCGTGGGCTGGACGGATTGGCTTTCGACTTGTGGGAGTACGGCGGCGGTTGCATTAGTCATTGGCTCATTCACTGGGGCGCTCTTTCCAGCAATGGGAGCCTCGGCAGGCATCCTAACAACCGCGTGTGCGATTACTGTTCTCTTTGGCTTATTACAATGGCGCGGCATATTGTTGGGTAGCACAGCTCAAAACATCACTAGTCTACTTAAGACGCTCGCCTTCATGGCGCTAATTAGTGCGGCCCTGATTCTTGGCGGTGGAGGTTCATTTTCGCAGCCTCAACCCCAAAACAATGTCGCAGGAATGGCTTTGCTCACGGGTATTGTCTTGTCGTTGCAAGCGGCGATTTACACCTACGACGGATGGACCGGCGTCATTTACTTTTCCGAAGAGGTTAAGAATCCCGGAAGCGATGTGCCTCGTTCGATGATCGGCGGGGTGCTTCTGGTAATCGCTATCTATCTGCTCGTGAATGTCGCGCTTCTGTATGTATTGCCGATATCACAACTCGTCGGCAAAGAATTCGCAGCCGGGGAAGTCGCTAATGTCATTTTTGGTCGCTATGGTGATGCGGTCTTTCGGTGGCTCACAATTGTGTCGATGCTGAGCACGATCAATGCGTGTCATCTAATGAATACGCGTGTCCTCTTCGCGATGAGTCGTGATGGATTATTTGCCAGTCGAGCAGCGAATGTGAACGAGGGCGGCACTCCCGCGGCGGCATTGTTTCTAACCGTTGCGGTTTCGCTAATGATTATCGTGTTTGGCCAAACCTTTGAAAAAGTAATAACCGTTGTTGCCTTCTTCTTCGTGGCGAACTACTGCCTTTCATTTATCTCGCTGTTTGTGTTGCGTCGTCGTGAACCGGAAAAGCATCGACCTTATCGAGCGTGGGGATACCCATGGACCACCGGAGTAGCGCTAATTGGTTCCGTCCTATTTCTGATCGGAGCCGTTGCCAGCGACACGCGAAACAGCATTTACGCATTGTTGCTGTTGGCGGTGAGTTATCCTGTCTTTCGACTGGTGCGTAAGTAATGTCCGATAAACTTCAGTTTGTCGATCGGTTTGGTCTGCGGCTCCAACGATGCCAGGCGCTCCTTGGCCACCACACGACAAGCTAAAGGAAGCTCTGATCAAGTGTCTTCGACGCGTAGCGTCGGTTGAATTTAGCCCGGCTTTTTAAAGCCGGGAAGAATGCGTGAAGTGGTTGCGTCGCTTAGCGACGCCTGAAAGAAGCCGCAAATTCATTCGTCGCTACGCGACGAGCCAAAAAATTACCAACCCTTCCCGGCGTTGAAACGCCGGGCTAAATTCAGGCGAGGCTACGCGTCGAAAGCACTTAATCAGAGGCTCCTAAAGTTTATCGGACACTTGACAGCCCTCGTTATCGACTTCCAGCAAGCGGATGGTTGAGCGGATTTTGTGACCTGCAAAACAGGCGGCGATCTGCTTTCCGATCTCGTCGTCATTATCTGTAACTAAGGCGATAATACTTGGGCCCGCTCCACTCAACGCTAATCCCAAAAGACCTTTCATCTTAGGAAGCGCGAGAGCTTCAGCAAGTCCAGGCACCAACGACTCTCGACGCGGCTGATGTAATCGATCACGCATTGCCTCAGCAAGAAGATCGTACCGCTGGTTTGCCAACGCTGCAGTGAACAATGCTGTCCTTTGCAAATTGAAAACTGCGTCTCCGCGGCTCAGATTGCGTGGCAGCGCTGCACGAGCTACGTGCGTCGGCAATTGCGACTGAGGTGAAACCACTACGGTACGTATCGTCGTTGGCCAATCAAACCTTAGTGAGAACACGTTCCCATCGACGCCGACGCAACTCGTGACGAACCCACCATGTAAGGATGCTCCGACATTGTCTGGATGACTCTCAAATTCAGTCGCGTAGTTTTGGACGGTCTGATTTGATATTTCATGTTGGCACAACATGCTACACAACTTTATCCCGCCGACAATCGCCGCTGCACTGCTTCCTAGTCCACTCGCAAGTGGAATGTCGTTATGAACGATCAGATCGACTGGCGGCAGCGATAACGATTCACGCTTCGCGGCGAAAGCCATGGCTCGATAGATCAGGTTGGTAGAGTTACGGGGAAGAGATGCATTTTCGCGAGCGCCAGTCGTCCGGACACGACATTCGGCCGAACCCTTCGCAAGTGGAACGGCACGAATCGTCAAATAGAGTTTGAGGGCCAGTCCAAAACAATCGAATCCGGGTCCCAAATTGGATGTTGATGCCGGCAGGCGAACCTCGAAGCATCTCTCGCGCCGTTTTGACTGGTGATTTGTTTTTGCGGTCGTCATGATTAGCTAGTGATACTTAGGAACCTCACCAGAATCTAACAAGTTGGAAGGAGGGCAAGCGCGAATCACGAATCTTCCCAGAAATAACAAGTTGGGAAGGGGGCAAGCGGCACATAAACGAACTTCAGCAAAAACGAACCGAGCGCGCCCCCGCTGTTTTGAATCCACAAATCTAAGGATAATTTTGAAGATCATTCTCTAGTCACGCGGCACCTGAGGTGGATCAGCGGGGGCGCGCTCGGTTTGTGTTTGGTTAGGTTAGTGATCTTGCCGCTTGCCCCCTTCCCAACTTGTTCTTTTCTAGTGAGATTCGTGATTGTGCCGCTTGCCCCCTTCCCAACTTGTTATTTTCTTGTGAGGTTCCTGAGAGTGCCACATTAACTGACCATTGTCCCCAGTATCGTCCGAAGTTCTTCACGTCCGCCCATTACCCTGATCGGTTCGTTCCGGTAGTTTCCAACTATTCGTTCGTTACCTTCAGCCTCCAGCGAATTCGTGTGATATTTGTTCACGTAATCCGTATCCTTCAGCAGGTGACCTGTCAGCACGGCCACCACATTCTCGCCGGCCTTGATGAACCCGCGGGCATGCATCTTTCGAATTCCAGCAACAGTTGTCGCTGACGCAGGTTCACAACCAATACCGTCACGGCCAATGACCGCTTTGGCGTCAGCGATTTCCTGCTCTGTGACCGTTAAGACTTCACCGCCGGTTTC
>Ga0070698_100010157_pt1 | contig 10057 bp, 5 predicted proteins | sample KBSK1502metaG_FD_65477 | JGI IMG/M metagenome (GOLD analysis project Ga0070698, IMG submission 65477) | Corn, switchgrass and miscanthus rhizosphere microbial communities from Kellogg Biological Station, Michigan, USA - KBS K1-50-2 metaG | ecosystem: Host-associated > Plants > Roots >... | reverse complement strand
AAGAAAAATAAATTCCTTTCTGAAGTGCATGCCATTATACAATCAAGGATTGGAGAAGCCATATTTTATACAGTATATGTGTACATAAGAATGAATGACTTCAATCGAAGTATTTATGAAAAAAAATTCCTTTTGAAATTTTAAATAATAGCAAGATTAATTTTTGAAATTAGTCTTGTTATTGCTAACTATGGATTTTTTTTATTGTTGTATACCCCCGCCACCGCCACCTCCAACACGTCTGCTTTCATCATCAGTACCTGTTTTGCGGTTGCGTGATGCTTTCACCTGGTTATTACCAAAACGATAAGTAAAGTTTATTTTGAACTGGCGGCTTTCCCCGCTTCCGCTGACACGAAGATATTGTCCTGCAAAATTGCTGGTACCTTGGAATTTTTGGGTATGGAAAATATCACTTACAGCAACTTTTAGATTGCCCTTGCCCTGGAATAGAGTTCTTTGTAAACCTGCATCAACCCCATAAATAGCTTTACTCTTAAATGTTCCTTGCCATAGGCTTGGCGCATTATAAAAACCACTTAGCTCTCCTGTCCAATTCTTTTTCTTTCCAAATTTCAGGCTGTTTTGCATAAAGAAATTATAAGAGAACACATCAAGATCAACAATCCTGCTGCCACCTCCAAAATCAGCTACATAATGGGAGTAATAAGTATTGAGGTTTGTAAAGAAACTATAGTCCTTGTATGTGAACGGATAACTTATGTTCAGGCTTACTATATTTTGGGTAGCCAAATTCTTTTTGGTCAAAAATGCTTTTGTTTTTTCTAATGTATCTACTATTTGTGTAAAGACATCTGCTACATGACTATAAGTAAACGCTGTCGTCAGCTTGTATTTATAAATATTGGTTACGGAAATTGAATTTGTGTATTGTGGTCTTAATGCGGTATTTCCTTTTTGAAAAGTATATTCATCCAACTTAAATTCAAATGGGTTCAGATCCTGGTATGCAGGGCGATCGATACGGCGGCTATACGAAATGCTCCATTGTTTCATTGGGTTTTTATTAAATGTAATGGCTGCACTTGGAAAAAGACCGGTATAATTTCTTTCAATGGTTGATTTGGTTGAATAGTTTACAGAACCATCACTTTTCAAAGCATAAGAGTCGCCATTGTTATTTGTGTTTTCTACCCTTAACCCTGCCTGGAACATAAATCCTTTTTTGGGATAGCCTTTATTATAGTTCACATAAACTGCATTGATATTTTCGCTATAATCAAACTGGTTGCTGCGATCAATATCAAGTTGCTTTGTACTTCCGGTCACATTATAACGTCCAAAGTTGTTTGAAGTATTTACCAATGATGTTTTAAAACCAAACCCAAGCTTTCCGCCTTTATACTTTTGCTCGTAATCCGACTTTAAGGAATAAATATCAATATCAGATGGTGAAATAAAATTATAAATTGAACGGCTTAACTCTGTTGACATATCAGGAGTGTAATAGATATTCGGCTGAAATTGGTCTGTTTTTATTCTGAAAAGACCATAGTCCGCATCTACATTCAGCTCATGACCTGTGGCATCAGCATAACGATAATTGATATTAAAGTTTGCATTATCCCTGTCTGCATCACTGCTGTTATTTGCAGTAAGTATTCTATTGGTTACGCCTGTTGGTTTATAGACGATTGGTGTTTTACTATTTGTTCTGTTACTATTGTCACCCATATTACCATTGATCAATATTCCCAGTGTGTGCTTATTATTTATAAAATAATCCAACCCTGCCTTAAAGCCACGGCTTTCATTACGACTTAAACCATTATTTACCTGGCTGAAAATCGTATCCAATTGCTCCCTGTACAATTTGAAAACATTCTGGTTCCTGTTCCTGTTGTAGTTGAAATTGCCAAACACATTTATTTTTTTATTGCGATGATTTAACGCCAAACCTGTATTGTATCTGGAATTTATTGCAACGCCATAGCCTAAGTTGACCGAACCATTTGTTCCAAATGATTTATTTTTTTTCAGCTTGATATTAATGATACCGGCATTACCAGCTGCATCATATTTAGCTGACGGATTTGTAATGATCTCGATAGATTCAATTTCTGAAGATTGTACATTTTTCAGATAAGCGGCAAGATCAGCGCCTGACAATGGAGTGGGTTTATTATCAACATAGATCTTTACACCATTTTTACCAGCGAGACTGATGTTATCATCTTTATCAAGCAATACACCTGGCGCTTTGCGAAGTAATTCCAATGCATCATTTCCTGCAGCATTGATCGTACCTTCAACATTTAAAATTGTTTTATCAGCCCTTACTTCCACCATCGGTTTTTTTGAAGTCACTGTAACATCCTGCAGATCTGTACTTGCTTTTTCAAGAATAAAATCCGGAACTTTTATTTCGCCACTGCCGTTTACTTCAAATAGCTCAGAAGTTTTTTTCTTGTAGCTAACGTATGTGGTGCCGACAAAATACTTACCCGGTTGTACGCTGATAAAATCATACCGTCCGGAAGCACTGGTGGCTGCAATTTTTGCAATAGAAGAATCTTTTGCCCGCTGCAGGGTTATATTGGCGCCGGATAAGACTTTGCCCTGGTCATCTTTCACAATTCCTGTAATTCTTTGAGCGGAAACAGTATAGCTTGCCAGTATGACAAGCAAAAAAAAGAGTATTCTCATGGTTGTGGTTTCTTTGATTATGAGACGCAAAAGTATTAGCGAGGTTACTCTTATTGCAGTGGATTGCTATGGGCGGAAAAAAACCGCTTACTAGTGGCTCTCCACTATTAAATTTTGAACAAATTTCTTCACAAAATCTTTCATCATTATTTGTTTTCTTTGCTGAGAATGAAGAAGCTGGATTGGTACATACTGAAAAAGATCCTTGTTACCTTTTTCTTTTGTATGATACTTTTTACGATGATTGCTGTAGCGATCGATACCAGTGAGCATACAGAGAATTTTGTAAAATCCGGACTCACAACCAAACAGCTTATCTCACAGTATTATATTGGTTTTATTCCCTATATCTGGGGTTTGCTTTTTCCTTTGTTTGCATTTATTGCAGTTATTTACACTACCAGCCGTTTAGCTATGCGATCGGAGATCATTGCGATCCTGGCAGGTGGCACAAGCTATATCCGCTTTTTACGACCTTATTTTTTTGGAGGAGTGATCCTTGCATCATTGCTTTTAATTGCAAGTCGTGAGTTTATTCCAAAAGGAAATGAGATACGCAGCAACTTCCATGTAAAATATTTTGACCGGCAGGATCTCGGTAACCAGGGTTATAAGGATACTTATTACCGGCGTTCTGATTCCAGTTCTTATGTTGGAATTAAATACTACGATTCGATCATGAAATCTTCAGGCGGCTTTTTTCTGCATCGTGTAAAAGATAACCAGGTTGTATATAACCTGCGTGCCGATGCTATGAAGTGGGACACCGCTAAAAAGAACTGGCTGCTTACAAATGCGGTAGAAAGAAAAGTGGAACCGCATGGTGAAGTTGTGAATACGTATGCTTCTTATAATATCAATCTGAATCTTAAACCAAGCGATCTTAAATACGATTATTATTTAAAAGATAAATTGACAACATCTCAGTTAAAAGAAATAATTCGTATGGAAGAATTGCGTGGCACCGAAGGTCTCAATACACTGAAAGTTGAAAGATACAGGCGAACAGCTACGCCGGTTTCTGTATTTCTCCTTATGATCATTGGCGCTGTTATCGCCAGCCGGAAAACAAGAGGTGGCAGTGGTTTGCATATTGCCATCGGGCTTATCATAGCTGCAATTTTTATTCTTGCAGATAAATTCTCTTCTACATTTTCTGTCAAAGGAGATTTTCATCCTTTGATTGCTGCCTGGTTACCTAATCTTTTTTTTACAATCGTATGTTGGTGGCTGTTTCTCAGGGCACCGAAATAATTATCGCAACTAACTTTTCACTTAATTATTTTTTACGGAAGTGTAATTGGCTACCTTTGTTTCACACTACTCAGAACAAAAAATCCACACCATCATGGGAGTTATTAAAGATAAATTTAAAGTAAAAGCGGATGAAGCAAGTGCTGAGATCAGGGATCTGTTAAAGCAACATGGAAATAAAGTTATTGGTGAAGTTACACTCAGCCAGATCTACCAGGGCATGCGTGGTATTACCGGTTTGGTAACAGAAACTTCTTTGCTCGACTCACAGGAAGGTATTCGTTTTCGTGGTTATTCAATTCCTGAATTAAGAGAAAAATTACCAAAAGCTCCCGAAGGTTCTGAGCCATTACCTGAAGGTCTTTTCTATCTTATGCTGCTGGCCGAATTACCAAATGAAGACGATGTTCATCATATAACCAATGTATGGCAGCGGCGCAGCCATGTTCCCAGTCATGTGTTTGATGTTATTGATTCATTTCCTTCTTATGCTCACCCGATGACAATGTTTGTGTCTGCAGTAATGGCATTACAAACGGAAGGTCATTTTGCAAAAGAATATGCAAAAGGTTTAAATAAAAAAGATTATTGGAACCCTACCTATGATGATGCAATGGATCTTATTGCAAGGTTGCCTCGTATTGCCGCTTATGTATATCGTCGCAAGTATAAGAACAATGAACATATTCAGCCAAATGGTTTGCTTGATTGGGCTGGCAACTTTGCCCATATGCTCGGTTACGAAGATGAAGGGTTTAAAGAATTGATGCGTTTATACATGACCATTCATGCTGACCACGAAGGTGGAAATGTATCTGCACACGCTACGCATCTTGTAGGCTCGGCATTAAGCGATGCTTATTTAAGTTATGCGGCAGGTATGAATGGCCTGGCAGGTCCGTTGCATGGTCTTGCCAACCAGGAAGTGATCAAATGGATATATGAAATGCGAGAAGCATTGGTTACAGAAATGCCAACAAAGGAACAGATAGCTGATTATGTAAAGAAAACTTTGAGCGAAGGAAAAGTTGTTCCCGGATATGGACATGCAGTGCTGAGAAAAACTGATCCCCGGTTTACAGCACAAATGGAGTTTGGAAAAAAACATATGCCTGATGATCCTCTGGTGCAAACTGTTTGGAATATTTATGATACAGTACCACCGATACTGCAATCATTGGGTAAAATAAAAAATCCATGGCCAAATGTCGATGCACATAGTGGTGCGTTGCTTGTACATTATGGTATGATTGAGTATGAATATTACACGGTATTATTTTCTGTGAGTCGTGCATTAGGTGTGCTTGCCGCACTTTGCTGGTCAAGAGCTTTAGGTTTCCCAATTGAAAGACCAAAATCAGTAACAACTGACCTGGTAAAGCTTTGGCTTGAAGGAAAAGATAATATCTGGGGGGAGTAGTTTACAATAAGCAATTTGCAATAGACAATATGCAATGGGCAAGCAGACTGCTTGTTTTTTTTATTTTAATTACCCAACTTCATTACTACTATTAAACTTCTGTTGCGTCCGCCATTGGCGGATCAAGATTCTGTTCAGCATTTAGCAAATGCGTCGTCCCGATTTAATCGGGATTCCTCCGGTAATTCTATTCAGCAGGCCCCATTCTCCTTCTCCTTCCCCAAAAGGGAAGGAGCGGTGCTGCAAATCTTTAATGAACTAATTAACTACCACATCAATTTCCAAATTCTATTCATTATCGTTATTGATCAAGGTTTTTACTTAATGAGTAAATCAAATCTAAGTTCCCCCTTCGGGGGACAGGGGGCTTAATTCTCTCCGCCTCAGGCGGAGGACAGGGGGTGGGGTTTATCTTGATATCTCAATTATCTTATCATCATTTCCACCATTACTTGTACTTATATAAACATTTCCCGATGGTGAGATGCAAATGTCTCTCAATCTTCCATACGCATCTTTATAATAAATTGATGTGCCTGTAACGGAATTACCATCTGCACTCAATTTCAATTGTCGCAGGCTTGCATCTTTTAATGTCATCATCAGTATTGAATTCTTCCATTCAGAAATTTTATCGTTATTATAATAATCAATGCCGCATACCGCAATTGTATTATCACCTGATGACCATATCGGTTCTTTAACATTATTAGCAGTGCAGAAAGAAGTTTCGCTTCCATTGCAAGGGCCATTTACATCAGGCCATCCATAGTTCCTTCCTTTTTCAATAATGTTTACTTCATCTTCAATATTAGGTCCATGCTCCGATTCATAGATTTTGTTATTTACAAACACAAGCCCTTGCGGATTTCTATGACCATAGCTCCATACAGGATTACCGGCAATTGGATTATCCGAAGGAACAGTTCCATCTGCATTTAATCTTAATACTTTTCCATTTCTTGCATTTACATCCTGTGCTTGCGGTGCATTAGAGGCATCTCCCGTTGTGAAATATATTTTTACACCTCCGCTTTCATTTACTGCTCTGATTCTTGAACCATTATGAATGCTTGAAGCGCCAATATTTTCCATCAGTGTCATTGGATTTGTTAGTGAATTATTGGCAAACGTGTAACGAACAACTTTTTCCCTGTATCCATTTGTGCTGTTGTAATTATAAACGACATACAAGAAACCATTAGTTGAAAAATCAGGATGAAGTGCCATACCAAGTAAACCACCTTCACCAGATGAAACCACTTCATTGATTGTTGAAGTAAAAACGATTGCACCTGTTGTTGGGTTCATTTTAGAGATCTTTCCATCTCTTTCCGTAAACCAGATATGATCATCAGGGCCCCACAATATCTCCCATACATGTTGAAGATTTTGTTTTACAATTCTTACATTTAATTCAGTAGATGCTGTTCCGTTTGTTTTTTTCTTATTACAACAAATAGCAACGGGAATCACCAGGAAAAGTAAAAAAGGCAGAAGGTTCCTGTTTCGCATAAAAAATTTTATTCAAAATACCGCAAATCTTCAGCCGGGTTTATAGATCTTGATAAAATGAAGCAATCGCTTTATGAAATTCATAATAACTATGAGTTACTTCCATGGACAAGGAATAACAAAGCTTGGTTTGTTTCTGCCTCTTACAATTATTGAAAGTTCCCATGTCTTTGGCTTCTCAGTTGCCTGGTTAAGTTTAGATATAGTGGCATCATAACTCAATCCGAATTGATAATCTTTATATGCAATTCCAATATAAGGTACCACTGCATTTTTTGACCAGTACCATAGACCTGCATTGAGTAAAAAATCTTCGTTGGTCGGTAAATAATAACCAAGCGCCCCGCCGAAAGAATAATACTTTGCTGTCTCCTGTGATTGATAAATGGCGTTGACACTTAATACAACACTTTCTGAAAGAAATGTTTCAAAATTTGCATGCGCCACTTTTCTTATTGCCAGATATTGTTTTTCATCCTTTAAAAAAGTTTGCTTTGGTCTATTAAGATGAAATGCTGAAATGCCGATATCAAAATTGCTATTCTGCGATGTAATACTGTATAACAATCCTGAGCTTATTGAAAGATAGGGTTTCATCGAAGACAAACTGCTTTCACCTGTTGGCAGGTTAGTATTAAAACCATAGCCGGTAAACTGTTCTTCAAAATCAATACCGCCAAAATCAATACGCCTATGACCGTAAATAAGTCCAAACCCCGCACCAAGCCTATGCTTTATTTCTCTGTCAGTAAGCTTAACTCTATATGATGTATTCAAAGAAGCATAAGTGCTTTTCACAACACCGCCCATTGCTTTATCATACATTAGCATGCCACCAAGACCAAATATGTTTCCTTCTTCCATGCCCGGAAATTTTTTCTGGAACATTTTAGCATCATAAGAGACTGTGCCCGTAGCATACGGGCTGGCCGGACTGATCCATTGATCCCTGAAATTTGCAATAGCTCTCCAATCTGCATTAATGTTTGCAGTGAGCGCCGGATTAATGTTCAGCGGCGAAGAAAAGAATTGTGAAAAACTCGGATCCTGCGCCTTCGACTGAATGGCGATCAGCGCAAATACATACATAAATTTTTTCAACCTTTTCATAATAAAAAGTTTTACCTGATTAAAACTGAGTTACCTGCTTTCTTATAATTTTTTCCATCCACACCTATTGCTTCCACCGTCCATGTATATACATCCATTACTGCCGGTTTACCCTGGAATATTCCATCCCATCCGAAACCAATGACATTTGTTTCAAATACCAATTGTCCCCACCTGTTAAATACCCTGAAGTATTTCAGCTCCCTGATGTTTACAGTTAATGGGAATAATTTATCATTATGTCCGTCGTTATTTGGCGTCCATGCTTTTGGTACAAACAGATCTGATCTTGGAATTGCTCCCTGTCCCTGTATTATTTTTACAAGTATTGTATCTACGGTAATACAACCATTATCTCTGGTTATATTGATTAGGTATTCTGTTTGCCTGTCATAATTAAATATTGGATTTCTTATAAATGCAGAACTTAAACCAACCGGCGGCGACCATGTATAACTGAGACCGATATTCCTTGCAGACAATTGCGTATTTGTATTTGACTGGGTTGTAACGGTCGGATACCTGATGCCTGCTATTAGTTTATATATTAAAACGGTAACGGCAACTGGTTTGGTAGAAGTGCAATTATTTACTCCTTGTGCTTTTATATAATAAGTACCAGATAAAGCCACTGCGACAGGGTTCGTCAATGGTATTGTTGCTAATGAATCCATCCAATATGTATAAACTAATCCCGGATCGCTTCCTGCGATAATTGACGGTGCTGTTAAGTTTATAGTAAGCGGTTCACAAACAGGTGGCGGCTGATTGATCACTAATGCAGGAATTGGTTTTACAAGTAATATCAATGTTGCAATAGAATCACACCCTGCTGAATTCACCAGTGTTACGGAATATGTTCCTGAAGCTGTATAATTATTTCCATTCCACACATAAGGTGCCTGGTTTGCACATATTGAATCACGGGTAGTTGAAGTAGTAACTAAATTAACTCTCAATATCAAAGTCGCTATCGAATCACAACCCGCAGCATTTTGAAGTGTAACACTATAAGTGCCTCCTGCGCTATAATTATTTCCATTCCATGCATACGGTAATTGATTATTACATATCGTAATATTTGTTGAGCTGCTTGTTATTGCGCTCACTCTGACATTTATAGTTGTAGGAACAGCACATTGTCCCGCATTAGGAGTAAACGTATATGTAATAATGCCAGTCACTGATGTGTTGATAGTTGCAGGATTCCAGGTACCGGTAATGTTATTGTTAGATGTTGTTGGTAAAAGCGGCGCAGTACTATTTTGACACAGCGGACCGATCTGCGTGAACGTTGGAGTGACCTGGTTAGTGATCACAATACTCATTGTAACCGGAACAGTACACTGACCTGCAGCCGGAGTAAATGTATAAGTAGTAGTACCGGCAGTTGCAGTATTAATAGTAGCAGGACTCCATACACCACTAATACCATTAGTAGATGTTGTTAGTAATGGCGGGGCAGTACTATTTTGACAAAGCGGACCGAGCGGGTTAAATGTTGGAGTGATCTGTGGCGTGATCTCGATACTCATTGTTGTTTGCACAGCACACTGACCTGCAGCCGGAGTAAATGTATAAGTTGTAGTACCCGGCGTTGATGTATTAATAACAGCAGGCACCCATGTTCCTGTAATATTATTAAGTGAAGTACCAGGCAGTGATGGTGCAATACTATTCTGACACAGCGGACCGATCTGGTTAAATGTTGGAGTGATCTGTGTTGTGATCACAATATCCATTGTAAATGGAACAGCACACTGACCAGCAGTTGGCGTAAATGTATAAGTAGTAGTAGCTGCAGTTGCAGTACTAATAGTTGAAGGACTCCATGTTCCTGTAATATTATTAAGTGAAGTACCCGGCAATGGCGGAGCAGTACTGTTCTGACATAGCGGACCGATCTGAGTAAAGGTTGGTGTGATCTGAGTTGTGATCACAATATCCATTGTAACAGGACCAGCACACTGACCTGCAGCAGGAGTAAATGTATAAGTTGTAGTTCCTGCAGTTGATGTATTAATAACAGCAGGCACCCATGTTCCTGTAATATTATTAAGTGAAGTACCCGGCAGTGATGGTGCAGTACTA